>Ga0224547_1000137_pt1 | contig 13121 bp, 10 predicted proteins | sample 714P21014metaG_FD_179908 | JGI IMG/M metagenome (GOLD analysis project Ga0224547, IMG submission 179908) | Peat soil microbial communities from Stordalen Mire, Sweden - 717 P2 10-14 | ecosystem: Environmental > Terrestrial > Soil > Wetlands > Peat | place: Sweden: Norrbotten County, Stordalen...
CGTGCTGGATGTCGATCAAACGCCCATCGGCAAAACTCCACGCTCATGCCCCGCGACCTATATCGGATTCTGGGATTCCATTCGCAGGCTGTATGCCGATACCACCGAGGCTCGCATGCGCTGATTCACCGCCAGCCGTTTTTCGTTCAATACGGCGGGCGGCCGCTGCGAGAGCTGCGAAGGTCAGGGCATGCAGCGCATCGAGATGAGTTTCTTGCCGGATGTTCAGGTGCTGTGCGACGTCTGCGGCGGCAAACGATTCAATCCGGAGACCTTGAGCATTCTGTTCAAGGGCAAGAACATCGGCGAGATTCTCGCGATGAGCGTCGAGGATGCTCTGGAATTCTTCAGCGCACAGCGCAGCGTCCACCATCCCTTGAGCCTGCTCGCGGACGTTGGCTTGGGTTATTTGAGCCTGGGGCAGCCCAGTCCGACTTTGTCGGGCGGCGAAAGCCAGCGCATCAAGCTGGTAACCGAACTGGCCAAGGTCCGCACAGACGAGCTCGGGCAGGACATTGCGCGCCGCGAAGGACAGCACACGCTATACGTGCTCGATGAGCCCACCGTGGGGCTGCACATGGCGGATGTCGAAAAACTCTTGCGTGTACTGCATCGGCTGGTCGACACCGGCAATACCTTGGTCGTGATCGAGCACAATCTCGATGTCATGGCGGAGGCGGATTGGATCATCGACCTAGGGCCCGAGGGCGGCTCCGGAGGCGGCCGGGTCGTTGCGCAAGGCTCACCTGAGGCCATCGCACGCAAGCCCGAGAAAAGCCACACGGCGAAAATTCTAGGCGGGTTTCTTCAGGAACGCGGCGTGGCTTGAGGCGCAACGCGGCCTGCGCGGCGTAATATTATCGCTGAACTTCAGACGCAGGAATCATCGTAACGATGAAAATAATTCTCATAACCGGCGGCACACGCGGCATCGGCCGGGCCACGGCGCTCTTGTGTGCCAGGGAAGGCTGGAGCGTTGCCCTCAATTATGTGCGCGACTCGGCAGCTGCCGATGAGACCGCCCGCGAGGTTCGCTCCGCCGGCGGCCAGGCGATCACACTGCGCGGCGATGTCGCCATTGAGGCCGATGTTGTTTCCATGTTCGATGAGGCTGAATCGAAGCTCGGCCGGCTCGATGGGGTTGTGGTCAACGCGGGAATCGTCGCACCCTCCTTATCGCTCGCGGACATGGAAAGTGCCCGGCTCAAGCGCATGTTTGAAGTCAATGTTTATGGGGCTTATCTCTGCGCCCGGGAGAGCGCTCGGCGCTTGTCGAAGGATCACGGTGGCCACGGTGGCTCAATTGTTCTTGTCTCCTCGGCGGCCAGTCGATTGGGTTCACCATTCGAATATGTTGACTACGCCGGATCAAAAGGCGCCATCGACACGTTGACGATTGGCTTGGCCAAAGAACTGGCGCAACAGGGAGTGCGGGTCAACGCCGTTCGGCCGGGGCTCATCGAAACCGATATTCATGCCAGCGGCGGGCAACCGGACCGGGCGAAACGACTGGGCGCCACCACACCGATAGGCCGCGCGGGCCTTCCTAAGGAGGTGGCCGAGGCAATCGTTTGGCTGTTGGGCGACGGCGCCTCGTATACAACCGGCGCCATACTGGATGTCGCCGGCGGGCGCTAGGCCGTCCGTGATCGACTTGGCCTTTTGCTGGCTCGTCGGAGCTTGCAATCGACCGAGCTAAAAGGTTTCAATTAACCACAACAACCGCAGAAGTTACATCCGAGCTATGGGTACCATCACGCGTCTGTCGGCCGATTGGGAGCAATGGATCGCCGTCAATGTCGGCCGCGGAGTCCCCGCAGCCGTGCTGGTGGAGGAAATGGTCAAGAACGATTTCGACCTTTCTTTTGCCATGATGGCAGTCGCCCAGCGCGTGAACGCCCCGAATACAAACGAAGGCGTCTACAAGAACTCGTCGCGAAGCTCGTGGGATAATCGAATTGAAATCGATCACCATACCGTGGGCGTGGTCACTCGCGTCAGCGCGCCGGAGGTCATCGTGCTCGAGCATGTATTGACCGACGCGGAATGCGATGCACTGATTGACCTATCGCGCCCGAAGCTGAGTCGATCAACCACCGTGGACCGTGACACCGGCGGCAACCAGATCATCGCCGCGCGCAGCAGTGAGGGGACCTATTTTCTGCGCGGTGAGAATACTCTTGTGGCAAGTATCGAAAAGCGTCTCTCGGAATTGACTGGAATGCCCGTCGAAAACAGTGAAGGATTGCAGATTCTGCATTACGGCGTCGAGGGGGAGTATCAACCCCACTTCGATTATTTCGAGCCCAAAGAGGCCGGCAGTGCCGCACACTTGCGCAGAGGCGGCCAGCGCGTCAGTACGTTGATCATGTATTTGAACGACGTGGACGGCGGCGGAGAAACGATATTCCCAGACATCGGTCTCACTGTCACAGCGCGAAAAGGCGGCGGCGTATATTTTTCATACTGCGACTCACAAGAGAATTTGGACCGGCGCACCTTGCATGGCGGCGCTCCGGTAAAGCGCGGCGAGAAATGGATTGCAACGCATTGGCTGCGGCGGGGCGTGTACCAATAGTCTACGTCACCAACCGATACCGTAGTCCTCGCCGTGATTGCTCGAGCCGCCCCACATCGTTCCGTGGGCGCTGTCGAGCTCGATCGCGTTGATCGGACCCGAGCTTCGTTCTTCGAAGTCGAGCTTGTAGCCCATGCGCACGAGTTCCTGGCGCACCCAGGTCGGAGTTGCTGTGTTCACCGTGAGGCGGCCGGGTATGGACTCGTGGGCTCCGAATGAGTCGCGCATCTGGTAGCTGGTGATGTTGGCGGCCTCAGTGGCTTCCTGCGGGGTCATTCCAAACTCGACCACGTTCAAGAAGAACTGCAGCAGGTTTTGATCCTGGGTGTCGCCGCCTTGTACGGAGAATACGAGAAACGGCTTGCCGTCCTTCAGGGCCAGAGTCGGCGTGAGCGTTGCACGCGGACGCTTGCCGGGCTCGAGCACATTGAAAGGGTTCTCCGATGCATCGAGTACGAAACTCTGCATGCGCTGGCTTAAGCCCACGCCGGTGTGGCCCGCGATCACGGCGGGAGTCCAGCCGCCGCTGGGGGTCACCGACACTGCCCAACCCTTTTCATCGGTGGCTTCGACGCTCGTCGTCCCCAGCCGGAACGTGCGGTCGTACTCAACGAGCGCCGTCGGGCTCCACTCCGCTTTGGCAGTGGAGGATGCAGGCATCTTGCTGTGCCACTTCTGCAGAATTGCCGTGAAGGGATTCTTGCCGCCCTGGTATGGATAGGGATCGCCGGGGCGAATGTCCGGATCGTTGTGGTCGGATTGGATCAGCTTCGCGCGCTCCCGCGCATAATCCTTCGACAAGAGTCCGCGAATCGGCGACTCCGGCGGGAAGTAAGGGTCGCCGTAATAGAAATCGCGATCGGCGTAGGCGAGGTTCATGGCTTGATACAGCGTGTGGATGTAGCGGGCGCTGTCGTAGCCCATTGATTTTAAGTCGAAGCCCTCAAGAATGTTCAGCGCCTGGAGCATCACCGGGCTTTGCACCCAGGTGGTGAGTTTATAGACCTCGATGCCCTTGTAGTTCGTGTGCACCGGCTCTTCAATATGCACTTTCCACTTGGCCAGGTCCTCCATGGTGAACAGGCCGCCCTGCTCTTGCGTACCGCGCACCAGCTCCTGCGCGATATCGCCCTTGTAGAAGCGGTCGTACGCGGCGTATATCGCCGCCTTGCGGTCCTTGCCGGCTGCACGGGCTTTGTGCTCCGCTTCCACCAGTTTGCGCAAGGTCGCAGCGAGCTCCGGTTGGTGGAAGATCTCCCCGGGCTGCGGACCCTCGCGCGCCTCGCCGGGGTGGATGAGGATGGTGCGCTTGGAGTAGGGCCATTGCGCGATCTTGTCCTTGTAATGCTCGATGGTGTTGGACAGCTCTGCCTCCATCGGATAGCCGTCGGCCATCTGGATGGCCGGGGCCAGCACTTCGGCGAGGCTCATGGTGCCGTACTCCGCGAGCATGGTCATGAGACCGCCCGGCGTTCCCGGGGTGACGGCGGCGAGCGGGCCGAACTCGGGCGGATAGTTCATGCCCTTCTTGTGAAAGAATTCCGGTGTCGCACCGGTGGGTGCGACGCCGAGCGCGTTGATGCCGATGACTTTGCCGGTATTCGGGTTGTAGATCAGCGCCTGGGTCTCGCCGCCCCAGGAGAGCGTGTCCCACATGGTGGAGGTCGCGGCAATCATGGCGCACGCAGCATCCACCGCGTTGCCGCCCTTCTGAAAGATCATCGCCCCGGCCGTCGCGGCCAGCGGCTTGCCGGTGACCGCCATCCAGTGCTGGGCGTGAAGGGCAGGCTTTTGAGTGCGTCCTTCGGCGGCTTGCATTGAAACCATCGCGATCGACGCCGCGCATAGGAACGTTGCCAGCCGCTTAGAGCCAATTCTCATTGTTCAGTCCTTTAAGAGCCAATTGCCGTGGGTGAGCAAAGGATACGGCAGACTTGACTATCGCGCATTGTTCCCGATCGGCGGGACTATATCGATGCCGCGGACCTGCGCAATCTTTGTCGCCGTTCCGGGGTTCAGCTCGGTTGACGGATCGAGTAATTCAGTCACTTGAGGCAGAGGACGTCCTAAAGCGGCAAAAGGACACCTTTAAGGAGAACTGACACCGCGGTCACATCCGAGGGCCTTCGAATCAAGGCCCGAGCGGTTTTCGCTTGAGCCGACAATCAACTCCAGTTCGATCCCGCGCCCACGTCAGAAACTCACTAGACTCGAGCGGTTTGGCTATGAGATAGCCCTGCGCCAAGTCGCAGCCGAGCTCACGAAGCAAGTCCCAATCCTTTTCGGTCTCGATGCCTTCGGCGACAGTGACAATACCAAGCTTTTTCGCCATATCGATACTCGACTCGAGGATAGTCCGCGCGGCCTGCTGTGTGGCGGCGCTCTTTATGAATGACTGATCAATCTTTATCTCGGTAAAGGCGATGCGCGCAAGCTGCTGCAGCGATGAGTAGCCGGTGCCGTAGTCGTCAATGGACAATCCGAAGCCTTTCATGCGCAGGCGCGATAAATTTTCGAGCGAATGGCCGATATCGGTCGTCGCGGCGGATTCAGTGACTTCGAGGTTTATGTTTCGGCAATCAAGGCTTTTGCATTTTACAAGTTCGATCACACGATCAGCGAAATTCACGTCGGCCAGCGATTTGGCCGACACGTTAATCGACACGCTGACGTCCAATGCGCTTTCTGTTCGCCATTCACAGCAGAAATCCACCGCTTTACCGAGCATCAACCACGTGAGCTTATCGATGAGGTTGTGCTCCTCGAGCGGCCCAACAAAAGCGTAAGGAAGCACAATGCCCTTTTGCGGGTGGCGCCAGCGCGCGAGCGCTTCAGCGCCTCTGATGCGTCCACTCGCCAACTCCACCTTGGGCTGAAAGAAGGGCTCGAACTCATCATTTCTAATCCCTTGTACGATCTCTTCGACGGTAAAGGAGAGGGCGTCCGTCTGGGTCAGGTTGGGGTTTGCCTGCGCAGGGAGATGAAGCTTAATCAATGCGGCCAATTTCTCCGGCGTGATCGGTTTTTGGATGACCCCTAAGAGTTTCACACCGTACGCCCGGGTCATCGTCTCGACCGAGTCCAGCAGCACGCTCTCCAAAGCGCTGGCGAGGATGATTGACACCGGAATGTGCGCTTGGCCCACATGGCGCATGAATTCAAGACCGTCCATGCCCGGCATGTCGAGGTCGCTGATGATGATATCGATACACGCACCCGGTGACATGACGAGCTCGAGCGCCGCATAGCCGTCCGCAGCCGTTGACACCTGCGTGGCGCCCAGACGCGCAAGCATCTTCAACAACATTCCGCGCTGGAACTCGTGATCTTCGACCGCCAGGAACTTCAGCTCGCTAAGGCCCACCGGTCCTCCTCGCAATAGTGATTTAGCCGTTCCAGCTCATGCTTAAATGCTCCCATGTTCGCCCGGACTGCCGGCCAGTCCTCGGCGCGGCTGGCCCGCTCCAGACGCTCACAGACCGCGGCGAGCCCCATGGCGCCGATCATCTTGCTCGCACCCTTGATGCGGTGGGACGCCGTAGTGACTTCAAGACTATTCGATTGGTCGACGGCTCGCTTCAACATGGCGGCGTCCTCCTCATTCGCTCGCCGGAAGTCGATCAGGATTTCGCGCTCCGCCGCTACATCGCCGCCCGTGAGACTGGCAAGCGCGGACCGATCAAGCGGTGCCGCCGGTCGCGCGATCGGTAACCAGTGATCGAGCTTTTTTGACAATTCGTTCAATTGGACAGGCTTCGCAAGATAATCGTCCATGCCGGCAGCAAAACAGATTTCCGCCTCTCCACCTAGCGCGTTCGCCGTGCACGCGATGATCGGAATGCGCTTCTCGCCGTTCGTAGCTTCGAGTTCACGGATGCGGCGCGTCAGCTCGTAGCCGTTCATCTCCGGCATGTTGCAATCAGTAATCAGGATACCGAAACGGCCGGATTTCCACTTTTCCAACGCAATGATCCCGTTTTCCGCGCTCTCGGCGGCATAACCGAGCAAATTGATCTGGCGCACGATCAGAGAGCGATTGGTCGGATGGTCATCTGCGAGCAGCGCAAGCGTCCCCTCGGCCTCGGCGCTCGCAATGTCTGGCGCCCTGCGGCGCATCTTAGTGGTGCGCAAAAAGTCCGGAGGACCGACCGGATCAACTTCGGGCAAGTCCTTCGCATTGGCGATAGGCAGGGACAGTTCGAGGGTCATGGTGGTCCCCACCCCCACCTCGCTCACCATGTCGATCGAGCCGCCCATCATCTCTGCAAGCCGTTTGCAAATCGTTAGCCCAAGACCGGTGCCCCCAAATCCGGGCGCGATCCCGTCCTTCGCTTGAACGAAGGGCTGAAACAGCCGAGCCTGATCTTCTTCCGATATACCAATTCCCGTGTCGGTGACCGAGAAACGCACACGCTCCTCTCCATCGGCCCTTCCTAAGAGTTCCGCCCTAATTTCGATACGCCCTTTTTCGGTGAATTTCAGCGCATTGCTGACGAAATTGTTGAGAATCTGGCGCAACCGCATCGGATCCACGAACAGCGCCGGGCTGATTTGCGGGTCGATGTGGCACCTCAGGTCAAGGGATTTGCTGCTCGCGTTGCCAGCGAAGATGTCGCTCACCGCCTTAATCGTTGATGCGATGGACGCAACCGTCGGGCGCACCTCGAGCTTGCCCGCCTCGATCTTGGAGAAATCCAAGATGTCATCAATGATTCTCTGCAACGATTTGCCGGATTCGCGCACCACTTCGAGCGTTGTACGCTGCTCGCCGTCGAGCGTCGTGAGGCTCAAGAGTTCGAGCATGCCGAGCACGCCGTTCATGGGTGTGCGGATCTCATGGCTCATCGTCGCTAGAAAAATGCTCTTCGTCCGATTGCCCGCTTCAGCAGCTTCTTTTGCGTCGTGTAGCGATTGTTCGAGTAGCTTTTGGCCGCTCATGTCTACCCAATAGCCATGCCAGAGGATGCTCCCGTCAGGTTGCCTGCGTACCCTTGCGCGAGATCGTATCCATCGGGTCTCGCCGGCCGCGCACTTAATGCGAAAATCGTGGTGAAGAGGCTCGAGTGTTCGCGCGGAGTTCTCCACTGCAGCGGCAATTGCCCTTCTGTCTTCCTCCAGAACGCAAGCCCAGATGAGATCTGCGTTTTGAATCATCGATTGGCGCGTGATGCCGAACAGCTCTTCCGAAGAGGCGCTTACAAATTCGAAGCGCAGCGAGCCGCCGTGGGCGTCCGACCGGGCCTGGTAGGCCGGTCCGGGCAGGCTTTCAGCCAGGTCGAGCAGTTTGCGCTCGGCGTGACGGCGTGCCCGGGACTGCACGATGAATCCCAAATACCCGGGGATGAGAACGGCCAGGCTAATGAACATCGCCGCGAAGAGAGCAACCTGAGTACTCTCGTGACGTTGACGCTCCGCGGCACGACGCACCTCGAGCAGCCGCATCTCCTCCTGCTCCATGTCGTTCGTCAGGTCATATATCGCTTTGGTCGCCGCACGCCCGACTCCCGAAGCTATCCGAGTGCGCACACTCTCGGTACCCTCCGTTTGGAGCCGACGCTCGTTCTCATGCATGATTGATATGCGTTGCGCATTCAGCTTTTCGAGTTGGGATATGCGGCGTTGTTGATCTTTGTTGTCGGTCGTCAATTCCTTAATCGCGATGAAGGCAACGCTCTCCGCCGCGAGCGCCTGGTCGCGCTCTTCTAAGAATGTCTCTGCGCTCGTCAGCAGGTAGCCGCGCTGCGCAGACTCCGCGCGACTTATCTGCTCATCGACCTCGTGAAAGGCCTTGATTACTTCCAGCGTGTGGCTCACCCACCTCGTCGATTCTGTGGCTCGCACGCTAGCGCCATAAAGTACCCAACCGCACGTGAAGATCACGGCGGCAGCCGCCACAAAGGCAAAGTGTGCAATAGACTTGAACGAAGGACGTTTGAAATTCATCGTCAAACGAACCATGGACTGGTGATCGCCTTGAAATAGGTCGACTTCGTCTTGCCGCGAGCGGCGCAGGACTTAACACTGCCGTGCTGCATGAAAATCACGTCAAACGGCGCCTCTCTGACGGCCGGGTCCCAGATCTTGGTGCAGTGCTGCGAGTAATCGATTTGGTGCATCGAGCGACTTTCTGTAACTCAGGTACGTAGGAGTACGTAGGGTGTTCCTCGACACGAATGATGGCGTGTGTTCGAGTCGCAAATCCATCCAAAGATTCCCGATAGCCGCCTCTATTCCAGTTGACAGTAGTGGTACATCGCAAAGAAGTGCCGGTCATTAAGGGTTTGCCGAGTCTTCGATGTTGAAATAGAGAGCCCTTCATACGGCCTGTGGACCTCGCACGCCGCCGGACTGAGCCTGAGCCGTGTCACTCCGATGCTTGTAAAATTAAGAGTTAGCCCAGACCCGATCTTAAGGCGACCGCGCGCCATAGCAGCATCTCTAACTGAGAGATGTCAGCGCAAGGCGCCAGATGTTTGCAGTCACTGCGGGCTGAGCGGAATCCGTTTCGGCTTGGGTACTGACTTCGACACACCGAAGTCAGGTGGGAGGGGCGGAATGACCTGGTTCGGATACCAGAAGGTCAGGTGGCAGCTCTCGCAGATTCCGTCCATCGCCGCGCCGGCATTCATCATGCCGGTCGAATCTTTCTTGTCTATGGAAGTGAGCATTTGTTCGCCCGCATCTCGCAGCGCGCGGGCAAATTGTACGAAAGTAGCGTGTCTCGAGTCGAAGAGCTTCTGTCCCTCTTCCGCGCTCAGCACGCCCGAGGTGCCCTGATCGAGCACCGGGCTGCCTGGCGCCACGAGCCGGCGTCCATCCATGACCAGCAGATTGGTGCCTTCAATCAGGGAGATCGCGTGCCGCCTCGCCTCATGCCATTCCTCGTCGGTGTGCGGTTGGTGAAAAACCGTCCCTTTCACCGTTTCCGTAATGCTGACCGAATCCCACAGGGCATCCGCCGCAGGATCAATGACCGCGTCCATGAGTTCTTGAATGCTGGCCTTGATTTGAAATGGCGGTGCCGGAGGCGTGGGCGGGAGCGCGGGAACCGCAGCCGTGACTTCGGTTTTCTGACAGGCGCTCACCCCCAAAAGTGCGGCAAATAAGGAACAAGCCAGAATTGACGGGCTTCGCATGCAGACCACTCCCAACAGCTCGGTGTTGAAACATTCGACGGGCCCCTAGTTTGCCACACCGCGCTTCAACGAACGCTCCGCACAATACCTTACTTGCCGGCCGGCGCGTCGATGGCCGGTTTCTTCGGCCGGTCCTTGGCATGCAGCCCCACATCCTCGATCAAGCGCCTGCGGACATAGAGGAACCGAATGGTTTCATACTCAAAGGGCGAACCGCCTGAATAGTAACGAAAATCGATGTTCGCTCGCTGATCGATCGCGTTGACCGGACCCAATGCCCACGACACATTCCCACGATACAGGCCGCCAACATTGATGCCGTATTCTGCGCCATAGTCGGCCAGAAACCCGACGCCGTCGCGAAGCGTCGAGGGTCCGAGCACTGGAATCACCAGGTACGGTCCGGGATGCATCCCCCACTTGGCCAATGTCGTTGCGAAGCCGGTGGGAGTACCCAGAAGCTTCAGTTTGGTGGCAACGTCGAATAAGCCACCGATGCCGATGGTACTGTTGATCACCAATCTCGCGAGGCTGCGCAACCCATACTTGAGCCGCCACTGCAGGGTGTAGTTGATTACACTGTCGATCTCGGCAATATTCCCAAAGAAATTGTGCACGCCGGCGCGAACCGGACGCGGCGCGCGCCGATAGGTATTTGCCACGGGCAGAAAGATTGCTTCATCGAAGCGCGCATTGAACCGATAAGCAAAGCGGTTGAAGCGCTCCCAAGGATCGTAGGTGTACATCGGCGGCGCGTCCTCCGGCGTCAATAGCGGCGCGGCTTCGGGTCCGCCATGAGCCTCAGGCGAGGAGCCGCTCGCGGTCTCGGCGGCAACGGACTCGACGGCAACGGACTCGACGGCAGCTGACTCAGTGGCAACGGCCTCGGCGAATGCCGCAGCATTGGCCGCTGCTGCGGCGCTGTCTGCCGCCGGCGTCTGGTCAGGCACGGTGCGGATGGACACCATTTGCGAGGCGCAGCCGCTGAGCGCCAACAGGCCCACGCTCATGACGAGCGCAGCCTTCATGGCGCGCTCCGCGGCCAACGGCCCGCTAACATATCCAACATATCCGCCACTTGCTGGCGATCCCCGATTTCGCCGAGATGGCCGCCGTGGTCGTAGACGACGATTCGGGGGCCCAGCGTATCTTGCAGCCAATCGAGTTCGCGCTTATTGAGAATCAAATCATTGCTGTCGGTTTGCGCGTAGTAGTCGCCATCGGAGCGTAAAGCATCGGCGATGATGTCGAGACGATTGGCAGCAATCAAGGACGCGCTGGTCGCCTCGGGGCGGCGCTTGAGGTAGTACGGAGCGAAGACTCTTGTAAAATAATCGGCGAAGGGTTTTGCGCGCAGATCGCGTTGGACGTCCTCGAGCGAATCGCGGACTTTCGGCGGATGCTCCGGATCGGTGACTACTCCGGTTTTCGCATACAGATCCCCGATGAAGAACATGTCGACCAGCTGCAGGCGATATGCCAATGCGATTGCCTGCGAGAATTCTGCGTCTGTCTTGAGTGTGGCAGCGGCCGCGCTGAGTATGAAATTCTCATCCAGCTCCAGCCGGTCCGAGGCGCGGTACAAATTGGCAATCTGCGCGTAGAGCCGGCGATACAAAAGTTCCACTCCCATCTCGCCTGGGCCGATGGTTGCCGCAAATAGCCGGTCGAGGCGACCCACCGAGGAAAACAGACTGACCGGAGGATTGATCATGACCACACGATGGATCTTGAGCTTGCCCTCACTGGCGTCGATCGACTTGACGATGGCCGCGTTCGCACCTCCCAAACTGAAACCAAGCAAGTCGATATCGGTTATTCGGACCTTGCGTGGCAGATGGGCAATGATTTGTTGCATGGCCTCGTATAGATCATGACCATCTTGCATTAGGTCACCGGCCACCCCCGTGCTCGACGTCGACACGATGAATCCCGAAAACGTTGGTGAGGGCATCGTTAGAACGTGGTAACCGGCGCCATAGAGAGCCGCACGCAATACGGAAATTGTTTTGTTGTTGCCGTCGCTCCCGGTGCCGGAGATGACTATCGCCAGCGGGGCCGGTTTGCCTTGGGCAGACAGCCAGACGCGCAGCTTCCCGTCAAACCAGAGTATTTCTGGAACCGGAAGTCTCCAGGGCAACGTCATATTGATTTCGTAGAGCGGCACCTTGGCCGGCAATGGCGCCATGGCCTCCGGCGGCGTTCCGAACACCGTCGCGCGCAAACCGGCTGAGTCCGAGAGACCGGTGGCTGGGCCAGGCGCGGGCTGGGGTTGAGGCGGGGGTTCGATAGTTTCTGCCGAAATGGCGAAGGGTGCACTCCATAGCAACGCCAACGCAATCTGCCGCAATCGTCTGGCCATTTCCATTGTTGTTACGATAGCAGCAACTGCCCAGGGGATCGACGACGCTCCACGTAGGAATGGCCCTACGCGAACACAGCGTTTGCGCAACTGTCAGGAGTGACGAATGGTTGATAGTAAGCGGCGTTCTACAAGGTTTGCACCTCTCGAGACGCTGTTTGAATCGGCCCGCGGTCACGCGTTGCCATTACCGCGAAGATTGGCACGGCTGTACGGGACGTTTCGCATGTCAACGCCGCGCTCCTCTCACGTGTTCAGCAATTTCGTCAGTACTTTGGACGGCGTCGTATCGCTTCAAGTCAAAGGACACAGCGGCGGCGGCGACATCAGTGGCTTCAGCGGCCAGGATCGCATGGTCATGGGGCTGCTGCGCGCCGCGGCGGACGTCGTGATTGTCGGTTCCGGGACACTCGATGCCGATCCACAGCATGTTTGGACACCCGAGGGCATTTGTCCCGAGCTTGCTCAGGAATATCGCGAACTGAAACGCGATCTCGGCAACCCTAAGGCATCGCTCAACGTGGTGGTGAGCGGCCGGGGTCCAGTCAACTTGCGGCTGCCCGTGTTCGCATCCGGACAGGTGCCCGCGATGATCATGACAACAACGCAAGGCGCGAAGCGACTGCTCAAACAAAAGGTCCCCGACTCTGTGCAAATTCGCGCGATCCGGCGCCGCGCCGGAGAGATTCCGGCGGCGGCGATTCTCGAAGAGGTCAGTCGCGTGATCGGCGGCGCGAGACGGATCCTCGTGGAAGGCGGTCCTCGGCTGCTAAGCACGTTTTATAGGGAGCGGCTCATGGATGAGCAGTTTCTCTCGCTCGCGCCGCAGCTGTCGGGAAGAGAGTTCGGTGATGCACGAATGAGCCTCGTGATGGGCAAGCACTTCGCGCCGCGCGATCCGCTGTGGGGCGAATTGATCGATGCGCGTCGCGGCAGCAAGCTGCTGTTTCTGCGCTATTCGTTTTCGACCAGCCGCTGAATCGTCAGTCCGTCATGGCGCTTGCGGCGCAGCCGTCTGAAACGCGGCCAATTCCCTGCATGCTGC
>Ga0224547_1000138_pt1 | contig 12965 bp, 14 predicted proteins | sample 714P21014metaG_FD_179908 | JGI IMG/M metagenome (GOLD analysis project Ga0224547, IMG submission 179908) | Peat soil microbial communities from Stordalen Mire, Sweden - 717 P2 10-14 | ecosystem: Environmental > Terrestrial > Soil > Wetlands > Peat | place: Sweden: Norrbotten County, Stordalen...
CCATCAGTTATGCTCGTCAAGGTTCTGTTGGAAACAGTAAATGCAGCGGAAAAACAGCCAAAATGCATTGCACCATCATGGCACCGTGCATAATCACTGGGCGCACATAGTTGCGGCCCACAGCGATGGGCCGGATTCGGTTCTCGACATGGTTGTTGTCGATCGGCAGATCGCCGTCCTCGAGATAGCGGGTCAGTGCGGCCCAGCGCCCCAAGCTGTACTCGATGGCTCTGCGCGTCGCGGATCCGTCCGGGACCTGGCCGCGCTGGCGAGTCAGCCATTGCCGTAAGGATTCGGCGATGGGTTTTGCGCGTTGCTGGCGCAGCCGCTGACGGCCGGCGGCATCGAGTTTCAACTCGCGCGCCTCGCGCTCGATTTCGTAGAGCGCCGCGAAGTATCTCAGACCCTCTTCGGCGATCTCGCTACGGTGATTTGCATATAGATCATGCAGCTTTCGTCTCGCGTGCGCGAGACAGCCGATCTCGATGACCCCGCGATCGAACAGTGCCTTGTAGCCCGAGTAGTCATCGCAGACGAGCTTGCCCGACCAGTCGCCCAGGAACTCACGGGCGTGCACTCCGGCACGGCCATCGGCAAAGTCGTAGATGACCGTCTTCAGCTCATCGTATTCGCTCGTCGCGTAGCTCCAAAGATACGCCCGATGCGTGCGACCCAGACCTGGCTTTAGCATTGGGACCGGTGTTTCGTCCGCATGCAGCACGGGTCGGGTGAGAAGCTGCGCTTTCATTGCCTCCACCAGCGGCGCAAGCCTGACTCCGCAGGCTCCGACCCACTGCGCTAGCGTCGAGCGCGGCAGCGCAAGCCCTGCGCGTCCGAAGATGCTCTCTTGCCGGTACAGCGGCATGTGATCCAGATACTTTGCGATTAGCACCTGAGCGAGAAGTCCCGCAGTCGGGATTCCTTTGTCGATTACATGAGGGGGTACCGGGGCCTGGGTCAGCGTCTCGCAACGACGGCAGACCCATTTGCCGCGGATGTGCCGCTCCACCTCGAAGACACCTGGCGTGTAGTCGAGCTTCTCGCTTATATCCTCGCCGATGCGCTCCAACCGGCAGCCGCAGTGGCACTCGGTGTCGTCGGGCTCGTGGTGGATTTCGCGTCTTGGGAAGGAGGCTGGAAGAGCAACTCGCCGAGGCTTTTCTTTCGGCGCTGAGGCGGGCGTCTCCTTGAGCGCTTCGATCTCGAGGCAGATCGCTTCGATATCCGCATCGGTGCTCTCATCGAGGAGCGAGCGCTGCATGGGGTCCATCTGTTCGCTACGCCGATCGAAGTGCCAACGCTTTAAGATCGCCATCTCATGCGTGAGCTGGTCGATCTTCAGTTGCTTGGCTTTGAGTTCTTGGTCGCGGTTGGCGAGCTGCGCATCCTTGGAGCTTAACGCGGCATCCCGTTCGGTGAGCTGTGCAAGGAGCGTCGCGGTCAGATTCCGCAGTGCTTCTGCGTCCATTTGAGCGAGCTCGCGCGACAACTCCATGGACTTCGATCCTGCCACATTTGCTTGCGTTTCAATAGACCGCGGAGCGCTTTTTTTCTTCTAAAGCACGCGGATTTTCGCGCGCTCATCGAGTCGTTCCCACGGAAGTCCCACGACGATCGCCTGCAGTTGTTCGTGGCTCAGCGCCATGCCAAGATCATGTCGGATTCCGGCGCGGATGAAGCTTCCTTCGTAGAGTCTCCTCGCGCACAGCCAGAGGCCAAAGCCATCGTGCACCAGCACCTTCATGCGATTCGCACGTTTGTTGATGAAGAGATAGGCGTGATGGGCGCGCGCTTCGCCGAACACGCTCACAACGCGAGCCAGCGCCTTGTCGGTGCCAGCACGCATGTCGAGCGGCTCGATCGCGAACCAAGCCGCATCGACGCGGATCACCTCATCAGCTCGCGCAGCAGCAGCGCACACTCGTGCGCCGCCGATGCCGGCCACTCGATGCTCACCGTGCCCCCTCGGCGGCGCACCTTGATACGGATCGTGCCCTCGGCGCGTGTCGCCGGCATCTCCACAGGTCTAAAGCCCTCGCCGCTCTCGATGGCCACGTTCGGCATCGTCGGACGTATCGCAATGGGATTTTTACGGCGCTCCGCTTCCTTCACCCAGCGATGCAGAACGCTCGCGTTGAGTCCTCGCGCCAGAGCCACTGCCGCGATCGACACACCTGACTGCTGGCAGGCGCCTACCGCTTCGGCCTTGGATTCCTCGCTATGGCGTCTTCGTCGCCGCCGCCCGGTTTCGATGACTTGTCCCATAGTACTCACGTGCACGCCTATCTCTTAAGTTAAGCGCGACCTTCCATCAAAGCAGCCGCAATTGAAAGGTGCCATTGGCAGCCGCTTACTTATCATTCACGCTACTACACGAAGGTTGTTACATAATCACTACCGAGCTTTTGCGAAGTAGGTTTCCAGATCCTTCCTCTCGCAGCCTTTGAACCAAATCCACAACGCTGCCCAAATCAGACCGGAAGGTATCGAAACTTTTAGAATGAGCATCCAGTCATGAAACGTTGTGTGAACGGTACGATCGTTGAGTAGTTGCGCAATCTTCTTAAATGGATCGCTTAGTACGGCCGACATGAAGAAGAGAAGCGCGGCAGCAGTAACCATACCGACAAAATATTCCGCGATTTGTAATGTGCGCCTGGACATGTGGACTCTCCTTGTGCCGGCTCCTTGAGTAACAACTGCTCATCAGGTGATCTTCGTATTCGTGGCGGCCTCGAACTTGGCGCGTCCAGCCCGCTTGATGCGCTCGACCGTCTCTTCGTCGAATGGCACACACTTCCCCTCATCGAGCGCCCGTAAGCCCTCGGCGACTTTCGCTTTAAGGCCAGTGATCAGCGGCTTATTCGTCAAGGGCAAGAGAATTTCCGAGCGCCGTACCAAGATCGATTGGCAAAGCTTGCCATCTTCTTTCCTTTTCTACAAATCCCCACTGTTACGCGATAACCGAATGCCGAACTTGAGTCACCAAATGACCCGCGTCTGTGCGGCCTTTGGAATTTAATGGGTGAGTTTTCGGAGAAACCATGTCATCAAAACAGTGGCCAAGACTTGCGCGACCTCAGGCGCCTGAACCGGACAATGACACCCACGGGATCCGGGTCGTCGCTTTGGTCACGATCGTCGTCCAGGATGCCCTCGAATCTTCGGTACTCGCACGTAATTAGCTGCAAGCTCTTGCGGTGTACCTGTTCGCAAGCCATACCGAACGCGTCACTGAGCATGAACTCGGCTAAGACATTCCACCTGCAGCGAAGCATAGTAACCGATGATTTGCGAATAGCGGCCTCCACGCGAAAGCAAAGCTGCTCAGGATCGGGCCCTACTATCAAGACAGGCTTTGGGCGCCATCGCAGCAAGTCCGTGAGCATCTCGAAGGACTCAACGTCATCGATCGAGCCAGCGGCCCGTTGTTCGCCGAAGGAATACCCGATTAGTACTACACATCCCACGTCCTCGAAGTGGCGTGCCAGTGTCCGGTAGGCGGGCCGGGCAGTAATATTGTTCGGCTCGGGTAGCGGACGATGGTACTCGAGATACAGCGGGAAGCTGTCAGGGACCGCAGAGTATTCAATTGCGCGACTCACCATTGGCGAATGCACTAACCCGTAGTCCACCGCTCCATGGGGACGTAAATGCAGATGCCTTGGATGAATGCCATCCGCCAAATTGTCGTTGTTGAAATTGAAGACCACGGAGGCTGGGAGATAATTGAATATTTCGTACTGAGGCGGCAAAGTCGCACCTGGCACGGTGATCTCCCTGGCGAAGAGAGCCTCGAGCAAAGCGTTCGAGGTGTGCAGATCCAGGGTGTTTTGAGAAATGGAGTCGGAAAAGAACGCATCGATGTCAAACCGGATGTCGTAAGCGAGCAATCGCTTCTTAAGCGCAGAAGGGGGCTCATAGACCGCCTCGAAACTTCCGATATCCCAAACGGCTTTGCGGATCCGCTCAGCGATCTGGTGGGTGATAATAGGCAGGGACGCACCGGCTCCTAGCACATATAGTGAGGCCCGGGTGACGGCGAAGCGGAAGAGGCGCCAGTCATACTGCGGCACGACGCGGGTCATTTCGCAGTGCACCCGATCAAGAGGTCAAAGGATCGCGTCATGTCCACATTTTACCGCTTCAGGTCCGTCGAGCATCTCCTCGGTAAAGAATATCTGGAACTGGAAAACCAAAGCCTCTTCTTTGCTAGCCCAGAACAGCTCAACGATGCCATGGAAGGTTACCGAGACTTTTTCTGGTCCGGTGACCTCATCATCTGGAAGAACTTCTTCCGGCACTACCTGCGGTGCCTGCAGCACGCGCTTGCCCTGCTTATCCTGCATGGAGAGGGGCATCACACAATTTCCGTCAATGAGCTGCCGCTCTTTAGCGCCGCTGATGATTTTCCCACCGAAGACTATCGCAAGCTCGCGGAAGAGATCGCGCAACAGTTCTTCGCGAGGGAGGATGTGATTAAGCACATTACCGGAATGGTAAACAGCGACAGTAAGATCCGCCGGGATGAACTTAGGTTCCATCTGAACTACCTGCACCTTATAGCGTTCGAGTGCGTTGCAAATGTCCACGAGGCGCACGGACTGATGCCAGAGCGGACGGTCGCTGTCCCGGATATGCGAATGCGACTGCAGTCGGTCGAGCACAACAATTTCTTCGAAAAGCTCTCGGAGTTGCGCAAAGCGCATGAGGATGGAGACAAGTTCCTAGATGGGCTGTTCCAGGTGTCTGCCCAGCTAATAGGCAACCTCGCCTTGGGGAACTTTGCCGCCAGGAGAGTGGATCCGTCGGCTAAGAACAAGAACTTCGTGATACTGGATTTTCCAGAGAGATACCTCAAGGCGATAGAGCGGCTCGCATTTCGGGACTGGTATACGGCGTGCTTTATGTCCGAATGCAGTAATTCGTCCATATGGGGCAACTACGGACACAATCACACGGGGGTGTGCCTTATCTTCGAGGGAAAGGACTATGACGATAGGAGCGTGCTGCCAATCCACGCATACAATGCGGTCGGCGCCGGCGGCCCTATAAAGGGCGTGGTGGAACTGCCTTTCAGTGCCGTCAACTACACAGAAGGCTATGCAAAGATTGACTTCTTTCGCTCACTTGGAAGAATGCCAGTTCCTTACGTGAGTAGAACGTGGTACCTGGACGCAGATGGTAAAGCGAGCGTCTGTGCGGAAGACATGTATCGGGATGAGAAAGCGTGGAGAGATCGGTATTGGAACAACTTTCTCGGAGATATTCTCAAAAAGACAGACGACTGGGCGTATGAGAAGGAATACCGGCTCGTTTTATACGGCAACACCGTCGACTACGCGGACCCGCGGAACCGTACACTCACCTATGACTTTGCGTCATTGAAGGGCTTGATCTTCGGTATCAATGCCAAGACGGAAGATAAGCTGACAATTGTGGAGGTCATTGCCCAAAAATGCGTGGCTCATAAACGGGCGGACTTCAAGTTCTACCAGGCGTATTACGATCCGCATAAGCGCAACATAGGGCACATTGAGGTGATGCACCTCCTGCCGCCACTGATAACCGCATGAGCCGAAATGGCGGGATGCCGGCTGAGGCTAATACTCGGGGAGGACACCTCTACCACACCGCAATCAGCACGAGCTGGTAGTTGAATTCTACGGTGACTGGGCGGTTGGAACGGCCGAATGGCTTCGCCTGACGGCCCCTATGGGCAGGCACCAAGCTGACGATCAATCGATCCCATGAGTCCAATGCTCACCGGTTCTCCTAGCCTCTCACGGCGCACTCGTGATAATTGGCGGATATCGAGATAGGAGTGCGAATGAACGCCAGCGTGAAAGGCGCGCGGGGTCGATGAGACTTTTACAGCCCGCCGCCATTTTATTGCGCCGCCACTTCGCATAATGTTCTGAATGACCGCAATGATCCTCACGCGCATTTCAACGCGACCTGCAAGATTACTCAAGTCCGGACCAACGTTAGAGATAGCGTTAACTACGCGTCAGTCGATTCGCTGGATGGCAAGTCGCAACCTATAACACGCGTTCAGGTGCAGCCCGGGTTTGGCGCGACGCCCCAGTTGCGGGGGCGTTTATCTCAACTGATCGTCCCTGTGCGATTGCAGAGCCTGTAGCTCACCTTATGGCCTTGACACGCCTCTGGGCTTCTCTTTTTCGCTCCCGGTCATGCATCCGCCGGCGCACTGTTCGATGCTTGGTAACCTGCGCAGGTCCGCCTCGGTACTCGTTCATCACGTTCCAAACCCAGTGCAATTTCTTCTCGTAGTCAGAGCCGAGAACCTTAATTATTTGCTGTGCGGTAATTGTTGGCCGACGTCTCATTATCTCGCCAATACGGATGCGGGTACCAGTCCAGTGATCGATTTTCCATCCCATACGTCGATATGCGGAGCTTCGGTTAGCGGCAGCTGTACGGCGTGCTTTCAGATACCGCCGCGCTGACTGCTCGGGCATCGGCTTCCCCGGTCCCAACTTCTCCATCAGTTGCTTCGACGTGATTGTGGGATGTACTTTCATTATCGCGTCGACGCGTGCGTGTACGATTTCTATGTTCTCGTAGCGTGTAGGGTGGTGTATTCCAAGACGCTCTACTGACCTTTGAAGAGAGGATCCCCACCACTCTTTTTCCTTGGGAGACTTAATACCTAGCTCGTTAAGTTTCCTTGCTGCTGCGCTGAATGAAATTAGTTCTCCGGCCTCTCCCGGTTGCGCTAAAGCCCACTCAATGTAATAGCGATGAGCTTCCGTCCACTCGTTAGTGGCCTTCAGTTGGACCGCCCGTCCCATTGTGGCGATTCGTCGTCTCTTGGTCTTCGAGTGCAACTGGAACCCGAACTTCCGCCCTTTGTTCTTTTGAATCGCGAAGGCAGCCTTCAGGCGCTCGGAAATCATTTTTCGCTCTTGCTCGGCCAGAGAAGCGTAGATATGCAACGTGAAATCGTCGACGTCCTTCCCCAGCGCAGCGACAAGGAAATGTACTTTGTGCTCCATCAATCCGGTTATGAAGTGTACGTTTCGCGATAGGCGATCTAATCGCGAGACTACTAGTGGACACTTTAGTGCACGGGCTTCCTTCAGCGCCGCCGCAAGTCCTAGACGCAGCAGAAGTGCATCTTTTCCGGCACCCGTCTGGATGTCTTGGTGCCAAGATTTGATCGAGTATCCTTCCCGTCCCCCGAAAGCTACAACGTCTCGGCGTTGCGCCTCCAGTCCCAAGCCGCTTCGTCCTTGTTCCCTAGTGCTGACTCTCACATAGCCGACTGCATACTTCATAGCGAGGCACTCCGTGACACTTGGTCACTCACCGTAGCCCGTCACGCAGTGGGATAGCCAATTCAAATCCGCTAGCGAGCCTCAAGGTTCCGAATTTCTGCCTGCATGCGCCGCCGCGCGATTGGTATTGCGCTGCAACTCGGCATAATAACAATTGAGTAAAGTTGCGAACTGGCCTCGCTGCCAGACATTGCGCACGATAATTAGCGGGCAGCGCTCGACGCATTGCGACCGACTGCTTAAAATGAGGTATGACCTCGAAAGCTGCCAAACCGCTGCCGCTCGTACCGCGCAAGATTGTGATCTGCGCTTACGAGGATGCCAACTTAATGGACATATCCGGGCCGCTGCAGGCTTTCAGCGACGCTCGCTTCGGAAATGGCCGTCCCGCCTATCAGGTCACGTGGAAATCGACGCGGATGCCGCTGCAATATGCCGAGAAAATCCGGCCAAGAAGATAGTCAGAGTATAGTCAATCATAAAGTCAGGGAAAACGTCATGAATGTGTTTACTCGGTGCAGTGCAGTCCATTTGCTTGCCAGGCCTGCGCCGAGCCCGCTCGGCTGTATTTGCGCGTGGGATAAGCGCACACATTTTTGGAGAACAGTATGAATGCTAATGTAATCGCTCGGAAATTGGAGTCGCTCCAGAAGAAAGGCTCCATCAAATCCGTGGATGTAGCAAACGTTTTACAGATTAGGCCAGAGACGGTATCGCGATGGAACCAGGGGAAGGCTTTCCCGCAGCCGGAAGCTGAAAGAACACTTTTGGATTTGGAATACGTCGTTGATCAACTGGCGAATTTGTACCAACCTGATGAAGCACGACTGTGGTTGTTTTCTCGACAGAAGCTCCTCGACGGTGAAATTCCGGCGGATCTGATTCGACAACGTCGAACCGATGATGTCATTAGGATCATTCGGCAACTTCTCGAGGCCGTGTATGTCTGAGGGCCGGTATGGCTACCGGCGCTCGCCAGGTTGCACGACCGGGAGGTTTTGGGTCCGAGTAACGGCGTTCGCCAAAACTGCGGAAACTGAGCCCTAAGCGGCCTCTGGCGGAATGGCCGCTTACTTCGCCCGTCAGGAGTCGTCCAAAATCACTCGCGGCCAAGACCGGGCATTACGTCTAGCGAAATGGTCGCCAAGAAGCGGCCATTCGCGCCGACCCGGCAGCCAGGACGGCGCACCACCGCAATTATCCGGTGAATGAACCATGCAGACGCCGGGAATGGCCGTTCGTCGGCGGAGTCGCCGTCAAACCCCGTCGATGTCGATAATCGCCTTTGCGAAGGCTTCCGGAGCCTCCTGCGGCAGGTTGTGGCCGACGCCGCCGCTGATGAGGCGGTACTCATACTTGCCCGAGAACTTATCGCGATACGCTGTGCTGGGCGCGTGAATTGCGCCGTCGGCGTCGCCTTCCATGGTGATAGTAGGCACGGCGACGGGCCGAAGCGCGGCCAGCCGCTTTTCCAGATCGTCATATTTTCGCTCGCCGTCAGCCAGGCCGATTCGCCAGCGGTAGTTATGGATCGTGATGGCGACGTGGTCCGGATTGTTGAGCGACGCCGCTGAGCGTTCGAACGTGGCGTCATCGAAGTTCCATTTCGGCGAAGCGGTCTGCCAGATGAGCTTCGCAAAGTCGTGCAGGTATTTCCGGTAGCCGGCCTGCCCGATTTCAGTGGCGAAATAGTACTGATACCAAAACGCGAGCGTCGGCGCTGGCGGGTACGGTACGTGGTTGGCTGCGGGGCTGCCGATGAGATAGCCGCCGACGGACACAATGGCTTTGCAGCGTTCCGGCCAGAGCACGGCCATGGACACGCAAAGCCTCGAGTCTTTCTTTGAGCGCATTTACGCGATAGAGGGTTTCAAGGGCACCCGCAGCTATATCGTGCTGTCGACCTACCTCGAACGCGGCCCCAGTCCGCGGGGAACCTAATAGATCGCGCTGAAGGTGCGAGCTTTTCTGTCAGCCCTCCTGGTCAGGTCACGACGCTTGTGTGGTCATTCGTGCCCGTCTCCCGTCGCTCGGACAGCAACAAGCGATTGGCGGAAAGCGGCCAGTGGGCAGTCCTTTACGCCGCCGGGCAGGAGGGTCTGGGCCACGGCGACCGTGTTGAAAGACTGTAATCGCGCGATCGAAATGGCTTGCAGGTTGCGTGACCTTGTTCTCTGGCGTTCATCAGGTCTCGATATGTTCTGGCTTGAGATTAATGATGCGTCCTTCGCTTAACTCCATGCCGCTTTAACTTTGAGTAAGATCGCGTTCCTCATGCACGCTTGAATGATCAAATTCGTGTAATTTAATGGGTAAGCATGATTAGCCCCTTTGAGCCGACTCGATCGAGTGCATTGGGAGTCACCCCTAAGACATACGGCTTTACAAGGCGTTTCGATACAAAAAAATAAAGCGGTATCACCGGATAGTCGGCGAGCATCAACCGCTCAGCCCCTTCGAGTAAGCCACGGCGGGTCTCTGCATTCGGGGCATGCGCAGCCCCTTCTAGGAATTTGTCAAATGTTGGGTTGGAATATCCCGTGTCATTATTTGATGAGGTCGCTCGGAAAATATCTAGGAAATTGCTGGCATCGTTATAATCAGCGTTCCAGGCCAATCGGACCACATCCCATCCTTTCTTGTCATGCCGAGATTGCAAGAAAACACGAAATTCCTCATCAGATAAGCTGGTCTCTATTCCGAGTTCCTGCTTCCACATTGCGGCGATCATAATTGCCGTCTGTTTGATGGATGGACTTGAACTGAACAGCAGTCTCAGTCGAAGTGGCGCCTTTGCCGAGTATCCCGCTTCAGCGTAGAGGCGCCGAGCTTCTGCAAGGCGTTCAACATCACTCAATTTCTCCCACTCCCAGCGCTGCGGCTCGTAATTCCAAGTGCCGGGTGGCACAAATCCGTACGCACCGATTTGACCCAGCGCAAGAGCAGTTACCAACTGTTTTCGGTCAATTGCCATCGATAGGGCCTTGCGGAGGTTTAGATTTCCTCGCAGCGGGGGCGACGCGAAGTTAATGCCGTAGTACGCCGTCGCCAAGTACGGAGCGATGACAAGTTCAGCTGGGTGTTCCTCACGCAGCGAAGCTATTGCATTCGGTGGAACGGTATCCGTCATATCAAGTTGCCCTGCCCGATAGGCAGCGAATTGTGCGTTCTGGTCTGGAGCAATTTGATACAGGACCCTTCCTATTTTCACGTTGGCGCGGTCCCAATAGGCGTCATTCCGGCTTAGGTTTAAATTTGTGCCGGGACGCCAATTAGTTAGGGTGAACGGCCCATTGGACACCCACACGCTTGGGTCGTGGGTCCTCGCGCTGGCATCAGAATAAACTGGAAATGCCGCGGAATGCGCGAGCAATTGCGGGAAATAAGGCGCTGGTTGTTCAAGATCTACTACAAGAACATCACTACTTGGAGCTGTAACGCCCAGTGACGCTGGTGACAGCCGACCAGACATTATTGCCGTTGCTCCCACAATTAAGCGCAGGTCGCTGGAAACCGAAGAGCCTTGTTTGGGGTCTACAACACTTTGCCAAGAGGTGACAAATTCCTCTGCGCGCACAGGTTTCCCATTGGACCAGCGAGCGTTAGGGCGAATCCTAAATGTATATTTAGTACCGGTTGGATCAACCGTCCAAGAAGAAGCGACGCCCGGCACCACCTCGCCAGTTGGTGATTCGCTGGTCAATCCCTCGTAGAGATCCTGTATCACTTGTGTTGAAAAATTATCCGATGCCGCCGCGGGATCGAGAGAGGCAGGTTCACCTCCTAGGCCGCGTTTGAGTTCAGGTACGTCCGACGCTTCAGTCGACTCGCCTGTACGCCCAGAACATGCGGGTAAAGCCACAAATAATTCGATACAGAAAACCGTTGCGAGCAGGCGTCGATTCACCAACGAGAACATCCCATCGCCATCAAGTTCCTCTTCAGACGACGCAATTTAACTTATAGGCATGTAGTTTAGTGTTGTAAAACACTAAAACACCAAGCGGCGTTACGCGATAACGTGAAGTAGAGCACATTAATAGTTGTATTATGTTGATCGGTGGAGCAATCTGTTAAAGGCAATCTTCTTGCGGCGATCACTTATGTGCTTAGACCGCTGTGTCGCATTGCGATTAGAAACGGGATCGGGTTCGACGACCTCTCGATGGCGCTACAGAGCGCGCTTGTAAAAGGTGCACGAGCCGAAATGGCTTCGGATGGCAAGAAGGAACTTTCAGAAGAAGAGGTGGGATTGATGACTGGGATGACTGCACTTCAGGTCCGCGGTACTCGCGGATCCGAGACCAAAGCAAATCCTGCGCTCAATTACACGTGGGCGGCTTCCGAAGTGTTGGCGGGCTGGCATTCCGACGTTTTGTATTTAGGCCCCTACGGGCTTGTCCTCGATATTCCGATTTTACCTGAAGCGTCAAGCCGCGGAGCCGAATCGCGAAGTTTTGAATCTCTGGTTCACAAGTACGCCGGGCCAAGCGTTTCAGTTGAAATTGTGCTCGATGCGCTGCTGAAGTCGGGCGCTGTGCAGAATTTAGGCAATGGAATCGTGAGATGTGTCGCGCGAACATACATCGCAGAACGCCTTAGTCCTGAAAACATTCAAGCATTTGCAGAGGCGGTCCACAACGTAATTGGAACGATGGCCGTAAATCTTAAGCGCACCGTCCGCGGTACAGGTCTTTTGCAGCGCACTGTCTTCGCTGATTACGGACTGTCAGAAGAGGATCTAGCAAAGTTCAACGGTTTCATCCGAAAAACTGGTGAGAAACTTACCGACGAAGTGGATACCTGGTTTTCTAAGCATTCGAATAAAGAAAAACAAGGCTCGATTAAAACTGGGATCGGCTTATATCACTACGTAGAAAATAACGAAGATCGACAGGAATACCTCAAATTAGTTCAAGGAGAAGGGGCGAATGGACTTTGAGACTGCAAGGAAAGCAAGACTACGTCGCATAGGAGTGCAGGAAACAATCACTCCGTTGTGAACAAAGAAAGACGAACGCGCGTTTAACAAAAGAATTGCCAATATGAAGGGACTTAAAATGAATACTGATTTTCTAGGGATAGCAAGAAGAATTGCAACACCAACATGTGTAGTCGTCGGCCTGATGGCGGCCGCGCACTCCTATGCCGGCCCCGCGCGGACCGCGAGACCGTTTTCCGATATCCAATCAATCGCCCGTCCGGCAGCACAGATCGGATCCAACGGACTTTCCCGTCCGAGCGCGCAAATAGGATCGAATGGAATTGTTCGTCCCAATGCGCAAATTGGATCGAATGGAATATCTGGGTCCAGTAGTCAGGCTTGGCTGCCTATGCCAAGAGGTATGAATGCTGGTTCACGCGGCGTAGTGGGCACCGACGGCGTTGTCGGCACGGACCGAACGACCCGTGGCGTAGTTGGTACCGACGGTGTTGTCGGGACTGATGGTGTTGTCGGCACGGACCGAATGAACCGTGGCGTAGTTGGCACCGACGGTGTTGTCGGCACCGATCGAATGACGCGTGGCGTAGTTGGCACCGACGGTGTTGTCGGGACTGATGGTGTTGTCGGCACGGACCGAATGACGCGCGGCGTAGTTGGCACCGACGGTGTTGTCGGCACAGACCGAACGACCCGTGGCGTAGTTGGCACTGACGGTGTGG
>Ga0224547_1000139_pt1 | contig 12885 bp, 19 predicted proteins | sample 714P21014metaG_FD_179908 | JGI IMG/M metagenome (GOLD analysis project Ga0224547, IMG submission 179908) | Peat soil microbial communities from Stordalen Mire, Sweden - 717 P2 10-14 | ecosystem: Environmental > Terrestrial > Soil > Wetlands > Peat | place: Sweden: Norrbotten County, Stordalen...
ACCCCTTTATCCGCTTCCTTCAAAAACCCGATGATCTGTTCCTCGGTAAACCGCTTCTTCACGTCTAACCTCCATCGCCGGGGTTAAACTCTAAACCGAAGCGCTACTCAAAACAGGGGGGACGTCGTCATCCCTCCTAGCGCGATAAATTTGCCGTTAGGGCTTAATGACATGACTTTGGGAATAAATGGGGCGGTTCGCAAACTCCACGCTAAATTCCAAGTCTTTGTGTCATAGACAAACAATTGGTCGTCCGACGCAGAATTCGAGGCGTCATAACTTCGAATTAGGAATTTTCCATCCGTAGAAAAGGCAATCCCGCTTTTAAGGCCACGCCGGCCCGCTTCTCCGATTGCATGGAATGAGCCGGAGTTCGTGTCCCAAATTTTCACCACACTGGGATCATCTCTTCGCGCCGTCTGCACCATTGCCAACAACGTATTGTCAGGACTGTATTGGAGACCGCCTTGCAGCGTAAACAATGCGGCCCCTTCGGTAAAACTAAGTCGTTTTTCAATGAGCGGTTCTTTTTCCCATTTCCAAATATGGACCTCTGATCCAGTCCATTCGACAGTAGCTAAACTATGTGTGTCAGGGCTAAAGTCGAGACTCGAAATTTCCTTCTGCTCATTGAACTCCGCAGTTTTTGTGGCGACTTGCTGATCGGCGGCGTGACAGCTGACTATTGCACACACGCTCAAAAGCAGCGCGCTTGTTGTAATTCGAGATTCAGGCTGTTTCATTCTTGGAACTCCTTCCGTCCGGCGATTGCAGCGAGGGGAAAGCCTTCCCCTGGTTACCCTTTGGGCGACGGTGAGGACCCCACATCGTCACTACGTGAAACCACAGACAGCAACTGCGATGCTGCGGCGGCTAATTTTGGCTTGTCCGACAGACCAGTCATCACCCCGAGCTTAAGAGTGGAAATCTGTGATGCAAGCAGTCTATCCGCTTCGCTCAACGTTGCGGCTTCGTGCTTAACAAGGATTGTCCGGACTGCCCTTGCGCTCTCCATGAACCTCCGCAGGGCTCGCCACTGGCCATGGAGAACTTCAGCGGTCACCCAAAATCGCTCACCGTGTTCAAAATAGTCACGCCACAAGGACGCCACTTGACACATTTGGGCGTGCTCGGCTTGGAAATTACCGAAAGCCAAGATAGCTTCGCGTGGAAGTTTCGCCAATTGTTCCGGTGACAGCCGAGACTCTCGGGCATCCTCTAACAGTAGAGCGATATACCGCGGGAACATACGAAACTGCGAATTCTTGATTAGACCCTCAGCGGGAAGGAGGTTTAATATAAAAGCGAGGATTGCACTTACTCGGTGAGAAGCGTTGTATTTCGCATCAGAAGTCGCGAAAGCTTCGCGGGCGCTGGGAGTGGTTAACATTTCTTCCATAAAGGCTCGGATGACTGTTTCCGTCGCCAACAGCGCACTCGTTCGTACAAGCAGGACGTAAGCAAGCTTGCGCTCGGCCTCTCTCTGAACTCGGGCGTCCAGAACGCGCCTGACAATGAAGCTGAGAGCCGCTGAGACGAGCGCACCAATCAGACCGGATATGAGCGCGAGCCGTTCCACGGCAGAACTAACCTTTCCCTTTGTGCCACACGCTTGCAGACGCGAGGCGACGGTAGGCGGCGATCGCTTCTTCGGGTGTTATATCACCCCGCGCCGCCGCCTGACCGATGTTCGCGTACGCTTTGCCGTCGGCCGACCAATACGGATCATCAGGCGTCGCCGTGTGTGGATGCTTGAGGCCAAAGAATTCAATGCCGGTAACGTCCCGGTTGTTCTTGAATATCTGCCCCAGCAGTCGATCGACTTGGGTCGTGTAGTCGCTCGGAAAATCCCGCGTCACGCTCACACTGCCGGCGACGGTGTGCACCACCAATCCCCCGACCTCGGTGAAGAGTTCGAGAATCTGCTCAAGTGTCTGGCGCGTTCTCGCATCGATGCGCTCAATACCGTGGCCGGTGAGCATGATCTGCCAAGGACGGTCTTGTGGTGCCTCGCTCACTGACTCAATATCCCTTGACGATCATGTACACATCGTCCTTGTTTCCCGCGACGCCAAACGTGCCGGCCGCACGATCGACGAGCACGCACAAACGGCTTTTCGGACCACACGCGATGGTCTTCATCTTGGCGCCGCGTTTGGTCAAATCATCGATCGAGGTCTGCAGCTCGTCGCGCTCTGCCCGCCGCGCCGCGATATCGCTTTGTGAGGGCACGTACCACCACACGCCCAAGAGCGCGATCGCCATCGCGACCACCGCCACGGCCAGGTGCTGGAACGCGGCCCGCCACAACGAGAGTCCCTGCAGATCGGTGAGCACCCGGGAGGCCTTCTCGATATCGGCATTCAGATCCTTCAACGCCACCTGCACCGCCCCCTTGGCCGCGCTACTGACTTCCTTTTTCAGATTCTCGCCGGTCTGATTGAGCGCCGTGATGGCGCTCTGGACCCGGCCGTGCTCGGTATCAAATGCCGCAATCAGCGCCGCGATCTTCCGTTCCTCTTGATCCACCCCAAATCTCCTTTATGGGTTGTCCTGCCGGGGCACCCTACAGCTCGTGGTCATAGTCCGGTCCATCGCGCCCTCGGCCCAAACCCCGCCCTCGCCCTCGCTTCAAAGAGCGCTCTATTTCTTGTTTGCGCTCAGCCTCGCGTTCCGCCGCGAGCGCCCGCTCCCTCTCGCGCGCAAGCTCCTGGCCCCAGTGCTGAATCACGCCGCGCCCTTGGTGCTTGATCTGCTCAAGATCGAGCGCCGGCGGCGCTCGATCACGCTCCGCTTTCGCCGCCTCAATGTCCCCGTCGAGGATCAAAAAATCCTTCGCGAGTGCTCGATGCTCACGTTCCAGCTTCCCTAATTCCGCCGCCCGCTCTAGCCGCTCTTGCGCGGCGGCTCGCATCTCCCAGGCAATCCGTTTGCCGACCTCGGTCTCCATCCCGCGCCGTTCCATGCCCGACACGGCCGGCCCCAAATGACTCTGCGGCTCCCTATCGATGCCTTGTTCCTGCAAGCTCCGATGGTCAACTCGGACCTCGATCCCACGCTCCAGGAGGTGCTCATTGGTGAGCGCTGCCCACCGTTCCCGGATGGCTTTGACTTCCGTTTTGGCCGGCTCTAATCCCTTCTTCCGCCGGTCTGTATCCGACCATTCGATGGCCGCTTTGGCCCCGAGTCCCGTCGCCGTAACCTCCCGCGTCGTCGCCATGATGTGGGCGTGATGGTTGCGCTCATCGCCGTGTCGGTGCGGCGCATGAATCGAAAAATCGACCGCCACCCCGTACCGATTCGCGATTTCACCGGCAAAGGCCCGGACGAGTTCGACCCGCTGGCCACGACTGAGCTCATGCGGCAGCGCGACCTCGTACTCCCGCGCGACCCGCGCGTCCTTTCGGACCTCAGCGATCTCGGCCGCATTCCACAACGCCTGTCGATCACGCGCCCAATTGATGTCCGCTCGAGCCGCTGCCGTGGGCAGCACGATTTCGGAATGCTCGACGCCGCGCTTGCGCGTGTAGTCGAACACTTCATCCGAAGTCAGATCGTGCACGAGCTCGCCCGAGCGATACGCCGCCGCCGCGGTCGCCGAGCGTCCGCCGGCGCGACTAATCGGCTTCACCGACAGGTGATAGATCGCCATCGAATGCCTTCTTTCCTCAATCCACCTGCAGCGCGAATCGCTGCTGACTCCGAATCCTCGCTCCGCTTCCTGGCCGATTGGAAATCACCCACAGTGATTTCGAGGCGGCCCTCCCGCAGCGACTATCGATGGCCCGTCACCGCAACGAGGGGGACGACGGCCAGCGGAGCGCTGCTCTTGACCCTCTTGGGTCCAGGGGCGGAGGCGTCAGCCGGAGCCCTTGGCGCAACGGGCGGCCCGAGAGGGCCGTCAGAGTTGTGGAGCACCCGCAGGGTGCTACGCTTCGCTCCACGCGCGCGCAAGCCCCAACGCCACGTCTTCGTTCGCTGCACTCAGATCGGCCAGCTACTACGGAATAGATGCGAGCATCAGCACCCCACTCCCGGCGCCGCCAAAACACGCGCGACGATCTGCCCACTTAGCGCCGGGCGCGTGACAAAACCACCGAGCGCGCGCACGATCGACGCGACGGCTTTAGGAACTGGACGACGATTAACGGAGGGGCGACATGCCCAAACTCGATGAACGCATCAGTGTCCTCGAAACCAAACTGAAGCAACTCAAAGTCAGACAACAACGCATCGACGCCCGCGCGCGCTCTCTCGTTTCACGCCGCGCCCGCAAGGACGACACGCGCCGGAAAATCCTCATCGGCGCCACGGTGCTGGCGCGCGTCGATACCCACCAGCTCGATCACACCGAGCTCAACGCCTGGCTCAATGCTCACCTCACTCGGGATGATGACCGGGCGCTGTTTGACCTACCGCCAAAAATGGGAGCCCCGGCATGAAAGACTCACGCGAAGAGTCGGTCGATCCTTCCTCCGCTGAGGCGAGCAAGAAGCCCCCTCCCCTCACCTGGGCTGAGCAAAGCGAGCGGCTTGGTGCACTCATGTTGGCGAGCGCCCAGCGCCTCGCCACCGATGAGAAACGCTTGGCCGAAATCAAGAAATTATTGTTCTGAAAATGTACGGCTGTCTATCAAATCATTTCATATGAACGCTCGATAAAATGAAAATCATTGGATACTTACCCATACTTACCAAATGAACCTCATTCAAAAGCTCTCAAGTATGAGGACGCTTCATGCCTGAAATGGGGTACAGCCTCCATTGGTGCCGACCCTCCCCCACTCTCATCAGCAATTCGCCCCGAGCGGAAATAAAGCCGGCCTCCAAAGGGCGAGTGACATGCCGCCGTCTTCGATGAAAACTGCAGCGCCTCACCCTTAAGCGCCACCGCTCACGGACAACGAATGGGTTCCGCCCCTCCGGGGCTACGCGTGCGCATGTCTGCGCACACTCAGCTCCATCCCTCGAGCCTCGCGCTCCGCCCGAACCGCCCAGGAAGCTCTAGAAACTGATTTCTCGCCCCCCACTGAGCCCGAACTACCTCAACACTTACGATCGCCCTTCCCCGCTCTTCTCCGGCCCGCCTGAGCCATCAACTTCGCGACACCCGAGTTCCCAACAGGGTCGATTCAAAACTGACCACCCAAAATTCGGACAATTTTCTTTTTGCCAAACCGGATTTAAGCGACCCGGATGGGGCGCACAAAATGGCGCGCGAAGCGCGCTCATCATGGGGTATGCCGGGTGGGTTGGGGATCGCGTCCGCGATCGAGCCGGCAGGGGGCGTTAGCCCCCTCAGAGGCGGTGCTGAGGTTCGCGGATTGGGAGTTATCGACAGGGTGTGACTTTCAGCTATAGGAGACCTATAGGTTCTTAACTATAGGATTGCGTGACAAAGTGCCCGTGGGTTTTGGCCGCAAAGCGTGACAAAGTGCCCGTGACTAGCGTGACAAAGTGCCCGTGGATAAGTCGCTGAATCATCAGGGTTATACACACACCCTTTTAGGGGCGGGCCATCGGTAACAATCGGTGCGCCACCGGCGGGCGGCTGTGCTGCAATTTCATGCCCCCGGCGTTGAGATCAAACTTCGCTTCCGGATAGACCACTTTCACCTGCTTCAGAGTGCGCACAAAGACGCGGCGAAATTCCCGAATCTGGGCGTAGCCATTACCGAATTGCTCCCACAACGAGACCCAGGGAACGAGTACGGTTTTGCCCTCCTCCACGCGGTGTAATCGCTGAGCTAGCCAGGTGTAAATATCGAGCGCCATCGCGCTATGCGAAAGGCGCGCGATCGCCGTCTCATTGAGCGGCACGGCATGCTTCATCAGGCTTTCAAAGTAACGCTGCGAAAACTGCACCGTCGTCGGCCACAGCACGCGCTGTTGCGGGTCCCGCGAAGTCCACAAATCAAACCCCTCGATGACGGACCCTTTGAGGGTCACCGCCCTGCCCTCACCCAGCACCGTTCCGATGCGAAAATCGGCGGCGGACAATCGCGTCAGTTGATCCTTGACCGTGCGGATGGTGCGCCCCCCCGAATCCAGTCCCAGGGTGCGTTTCACGAAGGCCGTCAAGCTGTCCTCAAGCTCAATCAGGGGCGACTGCGTGCGCAAGGCCTCGGCGTTCAAGTGATACAGCACCAGGCGCGGCTTGGGCCCGAATGGCAGCCCCACATCGATGAATCGCCGCGTGTCCGGATGAAACGCCTGGCCGGCCGCGAGCAGAAGATTCACAAGCCCGTTGGCACGCTCCCACTTTCGAACGTCATCGCCAGGATCTCGAAACGGCAGGCAGGTTTGGCACAGCACGGAGTGCTGGTAGAGGATCGGCCCATCGTTCGAAGGGTCGACTAGAAAGGGGTCCGACAACAGTCGATCACGAATCGGATTCGGGGTCTTGAGTCTTGTCGACAGGAGCTCAAGGATGGGTTTCAGACCGCTGTCCAGACGCTTCTGATCGTCGCTCATGCAGTCTCCCAGGGGTTAATGACGGAAAGACCCGCGGCTGCAAAGGGTCCGACGTCTCGTGTGGCGACGGTGAATCCATGCTGAATTGCGACGGCGGCGATCTGGCCGTCGGCCACGGAAATCGTCTGCCCGACGGAGCGTGCTCGGGCCACCAAGGGCGCATAGGCCCGCGCGGCCTCCTGGTCGAAAGGCAAAATGCGCGATTCGAAGAGGCGCTGTATCAATTCGTTCAGGGCGGTGGATAGCCCCTCCTTCCGTTTGCCATCCGGCAGGATCTCAACGCCGAGCAGCAGCTCTGACAGGCTCGTCGTAGTCAGATATAGCGTCTCGGCCGACTGCTGATCCAACCAGGCTCGCACGGCCGGGTGGCCGTTGGGTTTTATCGGCTCCGAGACGACGTTCGTATCGAGAACGATCACTCGAACGTGGCCGGCTCAGCGGGAGTCTTATCGCGCGTGATATTCAACTCAATGCCCCCCAGACTTTGTCCAAAGGCCGCAAGCTCGGAGCCGATCTTGATCCTCTCGGCCGGCCTAACGGCCTCCTCCAGGATGTCGCGAATCTCGGCCTCGGTGCTTCGGCCATGTTGAGCGGCGCGGACCCTGAGTGCTCGATGGGTCTCCGCGGGTAGATTGCGAACAGTAACTACTGCCATGACTGCATATCCTCCAGATTACGAGTCAATGCTATCATAATACACGAAGTGAAGTCATTAAGATACTAATTTAGTATCCATTAGCTATCTAGATAGCTATCGGTTATATTACAGCTACTTAGTAGCTATCTGGTATCTCTGCATGCCTACAATCGTGTTCGTGAGCCCGAAGGGCGGTGCCGGTAAGACGACCGCCGCGCTGCTTCTCGCGAGTCAGTTGGCCTCATCGTACGACGTGACCCTGATCGATGCGGACCCGAACCGGCCTATCAAAGCCTGGGCTTCCGGCGGCAACACGCCGAAGCGCCTCTCGGTCGTTTCGGATGTCGATGAGGACAACATCATCGAGCGCATCGAGGAAGCGGCCCAGAAATCGCCCATCGTGGTGGTCGATCTCGAAGGGACCGCCGCAAAAATCGTGGTGCTGGCGGTATCGCAAGCTGATCTTGCGGTGATTCCCATCCAAGGTTCGCAGCTCGATGCAGAGCAGGCGAGCCGTGCGATCAAGGTCATTAAACAACGCGAGAAGATGACGGGGAGGGCGCTGCCGTACGCGGTGCTTCTAACTCGCACGAATCCCGTCATCCGCACCCGCACCATGTCGCACATTCAAAAAGGACTTATCGACGCTGGTGTCCCTGTGATGGAAACGGAACTCAACGACCGCGAAGCGTTTCGCGCGGTATTTTCCTTCCGTCAACCGCTCGCGGGACTCGATCCCACCGAAGTTGCGAATCTCGACAAAGCCCAAGCCAATGTCGAGGACTTTGCCCTCGAAATTCTCCGTGGGCTCTCATCAACACCATCCGAAGTACGACAAGGGGAGGTTGCATGAACACCACCCGCGCCAATCCATTTTCCGATATTGAAACTTTGCCGGCATTCGAGCCGAAACCGAAAACACCCAGACCGATAGCCAACGACCAGGTCGACAAGATTGCCGAAGCGAGTGGCTTCCCAAGCCGCCAAGCCACGCGGCCGCCGGCGCCCGCTCGCAGTGGTCGTCGCTATAAGACGGGGCGCAATCAGCAAATCAACATCAAAGCCACGCCACAGGTCATCGAGCGGCTGTATAAAATAGCCGACGCCAGGCGAGTACCGCTTGGCGAGCTGCTCGAGCAAGCGCTAGACGCGCTTGAGAGGAAGTGATTCTGACCATTTATGCGTGGCCACGCGCGCCGGCGGCAGCGCAAGCGAGATCGATAGTGCCAACATACGATGAGGTTGCCCGACAGAATTGGTGGAATTCGATGACGGAGCCAGATCGTACTCGAGCGCTAGAAGCAGCGGGGGCAAAGCCTGGCGAAGCGGGTATCGCCGCCGCCTGGGCCCAATTCAAAGCACCCCGTGTAGCACAGCTTTTGCGGCATCCGTCGCTAGACGAAGATTTTGGCCCACCAGTTCCAAAGGATTGAAGCTGAGGAGTTGCGGATGCAAATGCGAGCGGTGGGAAATCTCTTTGTGGCTATCGTGCTAGGCGGCTGCGCTGCCCAGGTTCAAATGGTTCCCAGTGGAGGTAGTCGCGCCGACGGCGTCATCAACATGTCTTTTGAGCTCGGCGCGTTGAGAACGCCGGAAATCGATTGGGCAGATGCCGAAAGAGTCGCAACAAGCCGTTGCGCCGCGTGGGGCTATTCTCGCGCTGACGTGTTTGGAACGATAGAACGGCAGTGCTCGGATTTCAGTCCGCAAACCGGGTGCGCGATCTACGCATACACAGCGAAATACCAGTGCTCTGGCAGCGGCACGCAACGAGCAAACACCTCGCCCGTCGTTCCGGTACAACCACCCGCCGGCTACAAACCTTGTACCGCCGATCAGATTCGTCAAGGTGTTTGTCAGTGATGGTCGACCTTAGCTTCTGACGTTGCGTCTTCCAAGAGCTTTTTTAGATCGGTGGAAAGGCTTTCCGCGTTGTGGTTCTTAAGCCAATCGGACGCGATCAGTATTGACCCTCTCATGCCATCAAGCGCATTTGTTGAATAGCGGTTTTGGGCAATTCGTTGCCGTTCGATTTCGTAGTAGGAGAGGGGCATTGACTCGAGAGTTACCTGGCCAATCTGCTTTTGACAGTTCCAACGCAGGCTGCGCTCTGTCCACTGCAACACGTGAAGAGAGGAAGCGGACTGTAGTTTCGCTGCGCACGTCGCGAAATCATTGTGTGCCCCTGCGTAAGCCCCTTCAATCACTAGATCGTAATAGTCCTTGGCGTCTGCACATGTTGCCGTGACCGTAATTGATGTACCGCGCCTCGCGAACACAACCGGGACGCTGCTTTTTGGCGAAATCTTCATCAGTACATCGAGTAATGGATGCTTCGTCGTTGTATTGAGAGCAATGCCGTTCACCGCTTTGATGACATCGCCGACCTCAAATAGGTTTCCACCGGAAATGGCGACGGTGACCCCGTCAGGCAACACAATCGGCGGCAGCATGCACCGGGACGTCGCGAGGTCTGCATTTTTCAGGTACGAATCCATCTGGGCTTGAGCCTGCTTCTGAGTCGACATCGCCTCCGCCGCGAAATTTGCGGAGTCGGCCGCCGCGCCAGTCGCAACTGCAAAGCTACCCGCTAGTGTTATTAGAAACTGACGTCTTCTAAGGAGCGACACTTAATCTCCAGCTGGAGTGCCTGCAGGCGGCACTGTCCTATTGCGGACGGAAGCTATCACGGTGCCCGTGGAGATACGAACTCTTGCCAAGTTGAACAATCGAACAGCCGGAATTCGACTCACCTCATCGTACCGCACCCAAGTCTCCCACGACTCATCCGGGCGCAGTCGCTTGGGGAGCGCTCGGGTCGGCTCAATGACGGAAATGCGCGGTCGTGCTTCGAACCAGACGCCGACAATTTCTATTTCTCGGCTCGGAGAGAGGTTAACAACATTGATGAAGACGAACTTGTTCGGGTTAGACTGGAAATAGCCGACATGTACCGTAACTCGAATTCTTCTGAAAACGGCCATCGCCGCATTGAGAGAAATGGTAGCGAAACCAGTAATTACGCGGAATAAATCGAATGGGTTAAGCATCGATCAGGCTCTATCGAAGTGAAGTACGGAGACCCGCCAAAATTGTCGCAACACGTTTCAATCCTTCCAAAAACCCTTAAATCGTTCCGGGCTGAGCTCCGTATAACGCACTGTGTGCGTGATGTTTCGATGCCCGAGATATTGCTGGATCGATCGCGTGTCGTGCCCTTCGTTGGCGAGCTTGTAGCCAGCCGAATGCCTGAGCATATGCGGATGAATGGGGAAGGGGAGTTTCGCGAGCTCGCCGGCGCGCGCAATTAATTTGCGCGCCGTCGCCGGCGTCATCGGTCCGCCGCGCTCGGTCACGAACAAGTAGGGCGACTCGGGATACTCGCGGCGCAGCTCGCGCAGCGCCCGAAGCTCGGGTCCCCGGATCGGATGGGTCGAGGCCAGGCCGTTCTTCAATCTCGACACATGCACCAGGCCGGCCTTCAAGTCGATCTGCTCCCAGCGCATCGTCACGAGCTCCGAGACGCGCAGCCCATGCCGGTAGGCGAGTAGGATGAGCGTGCGATCGCGCGCCCCGTGGCGGCCCACCTTGCTCGAGGCCTGCAGCAGCTTCTCGACCTCTGCCGGCGTTAAATATTCGCGTGAACGCCTGGAGGCATTCGAGGTGCGTAAAGGGGGGAGGGGAGAGTCAGGGGTCGATCGAGATCTCGGCGCAGAGGCCTTCTTATTGCGTCCGCTTAAGCGAACTTTCCCATTTTCGAGTATTGGCGCGCGTTTGCGCGCTGTGGTTTTTCTCGAAGATTTCGTCATGCCTCGGAGTATAACACCCCCATTATCGGCTCTTTATGGGAAAGTTTCGTAAAGTGGCGCAGCCAGCGATTGCTTCATTTGAGTTCATAAATAGTAGTGCCGTTCTGCTGCGTCACTGCCAAATACCGGTTGTCGGGCGACACGGCTAGCGCGGTGAGTACATTTTCGAACGGACTGCCCCAGCCAGTGGCAAAGGTTTGGAGCAAATGTTTGTGTGAACCGTCCCAGATTCGAACCTCTTTGTTAACTATGCCCTCGATGAAGTACTTCCCATCGCTTGTGTATGCAATCCCCCTAACGTCGGAGTATTCCGAATTTTCGGTTAGGACTATGGAGCCGGAGCGGAGGTCATAGATCTTGAGTGCGTCCGTGCGTGAGTCGCCTCCGCCTCTGCGATTTCCGCCGCCAACGGCAAGCCGCCTTCCATCTGGACTCCATGCCAACGCTTCGATGTCAAACTGATCGGGGAGCGCCTCATCTATAACGCGGACTGTCCGGTGTGTTTGAATGTCTACTATGGCGACTAGCTCGTGAGTCTCGAACATAGGAGAGTGTGGTCGAGCTGATTTATCGACCTCAACGTTTCGAAATCCCCCAATCGCAATGAACTTGTCATCTGGGCTAACGGCAAGCTGACCGGGCGAGCTTCCCTCGATGCAAATATTCCACAACCGTTTCCAGTCAGTTGTCGAGAACACGACGACAGAATAAGCTTTGTCTGGGCAAAGCTGCGGACGACCACCCTCAATCACAAAAAGCAGCGCGCCACTATTGGAAAACGCAACTCCGCCCGCGTCGCACCATGCGGCTAGATCGTCTAGATCGATTAATGGCCTCTCCGTCTTAGCATTCCAAATCTGGATCGTTCGGCAAGAGCTATTGGTAAGGCTAATTGGTTTTGTCTTGTCAGGTATATCCGAAGCGTGCGTTGCCGCGATATAACGCCCATCACGGCTGAACGTGATCGCAATGTTTGCGCGACTGAGCCCGATAGTGGCCGGCATGGTCAACGAGTGATTACTGGGATCCCCGTGTTGCCATGTCCACACACGAAGTGTGTCCTCGATCCCGGCTGTCACGACCTTGGCTGAGTCAGCGCTAAAAGTCACGAAGAGCGCCCCAGGGTCGCGCAACGTAGCCACCTTGTGTGCCACTTCAGTCCGATTTTCCGAAACTGTCGATGAGATGTCCCCGGCTGGGACAATCAAGGGGACTGATCCGAGAATCACTAACAAGAGGGCTTGGCTGGCGATGGTAAGGCGGAACATCCTGTTCTCCGAAGGGGTCCTAGATGAAGGATGATCTAAGCACTTATCATCGACCGGAATGCGGTCTGCGCGCGTGACGAGTATCCCGTTTAGGGGACACAAACGGGAGAGTTTCAAACTATGCATTATGGATTAGTTGATTTTCCAAACAGACACTTTCGATAATCGCGCAATGGCCAAATAGCGGCCATCCTTGGACACAGCAATTCTGGCTGGTTGAATTGGAATTTCCTGCAGCTTCGTTGTATGCGTGGAATTCCATATCGTGACCGGTAGGTGCTCCCCGGCTTCAATGAGATATTTCCCATTAGCTGCGAAAACTAAAGATTGGACCCCTATTGCAACATTCGACTCAAGCCCAGTCTTTTGACCACCCGACGGGTCTAGCGCAATAAAACTAGGGACCGGAGAAGTCTCACTTCCGTCGACTGCAAGCGCGAGAACTCGAGAGCTGTCAGGACTCCATAGCAAAAGGCATGGCGTTCGATCGGGTACGAATGCTGCCAACTGACGGATTACCGTGTGGCTTTGAAGATCAATGATTATCACATCGGGGCTAGAACTAGATGCGTGAGCTGTCATCGACGTCCCCCCATCTTCAGTAGCACAGGGCTTTGGAGTTTTCCGGCATTGTAACGGCCTTGTTGGCCAACTGCTTTGCATATTGGGCCGGTGTCAGCCCGCCTAAAATCTTCTTC
>Ga0224547_1000141_pt1 | contig 12793 bp, 7 predicted proteins | sample 714P21014metaG_FD_179908 | JGI IMG/M metagenome (GOLD analysis project Ga0224547, IMG submission 179908) | Peat soil microbial communities from Stordalen Mire, Sweden - 717 P2 10-14 | ecosystem: Environmental > Terrestrial > Soil > Wetlands > Peat | place: Sweden: Norrbotten County, Stordalen...
GGAGTTTTTGAACCCCGATCAGCGGCTTCCGCTTTGCCTCAATCCTCCGGCCGCCCGAACCCACCTGCCACTCACCTTCAAGACAACAGAGTTGGCGTTGGCTGGGCTTTCCAAAACTCAGATGCTCGACAGTATCAAGGCCGCATTCGACAAGAAGCAACTGCCGCTGCCGGAGCCTGGTTCGATGTGCTACATGATGTCGAAGCAACAGTCCTTTGGCCGCAAGTACGGAAACGCAGACCCACATTTGATGTTTTGGTTTCCCAAAACAGACGATAGGTTTTGGGGCGCGGGTCTCTCTGGCTCCCCGGTGTACGTACATCAATACTTTCCGGAGCCGATCACCGAGTTCATCATTTCGGTGGCTAAGTGGTCAGACGGAACGGCGGCACCTACGGAGTGACGCACGAATCTTGACGCGCTCAAGTCCTGACCTAAACTCACTCCCACTCAATCGTCGCCGGCGGCTTTCCTGAAATATCGTAGACCACGCGGGATATTCCGGGCACTTCGTTGATCACTCGGTGCGCGACGCGATCGAGAAATTCGTACGGTAGCCGCGCCCATCGCGCCGTCATGAAATCAATGGTTTCAACCGCACGCAGTGCGATCACATAGTCATAGCGCCGTCCATCGCCCATGACGCCGACTGACCGTACCGGCAGGAAGACCGCGAAAGCCTGGCTCACCTTGTCGTAGAGATCATGGGTGCGCAGCTCTTCAATGAAGATCGCATCGGCGCGGCGCAAAAGATCCGCATGTGATTTGTGAACTTCTCCCAAAATGCGCACGCCGAGTCCGGGCCCCGGAAAGGGATGGCGATGTACCATCTCCTTCGGCAACCCTAACTCGACGCCCAGCTTTCGGACTTCGTCCTTGAACAGTTCGCGCAGCGGCTCCAACAGTTTGAGCTTCATGTGCTTCGGCAAGCCGCCGACATTGTGGTGCGACTTGATGACATGCGCCTTGCCGGTCTTGGCGCCCGCCGATTCTATGACGTCCGGATAAATCGTGCCCTGCGCCAGCCACTTGATGTCTTTGAGTTTCGCGGCCTCTTCATCGAACACTTCGACGAACACCCGCCCGATGATTTTTCGTTTCTTCTCCGGATCCGCTTCGCCCGCCAGTGCCTTTAAAAATCGCTGCTCGGCATCGACGCGAATGACTTGCACGCCCATGTGTTCGGCGAATGTCGCCATCACTTGATCGCCCTCGCCCAAACGCAGCAATCCATGATCGACGAATACGCAGGTCAGCTGCGTGCCGATCGCTTGGTGCAGCAGCGCCGCCAGCACGGACGAATCGACGCCGCCCGACAACCCCAGCAGCACCCGGTCGCTGCCCACCTGCGCGCGGATCCGCGCGATGCTGTCATCGATGATACTGCGCGTTGCCCAGCTCGCGGAGCAACCGGCGATCTCCCGAACGAAGCGCCTTAAGATCTCACCCCCCTGCAGTGTGTGGGTGACCTCGGGGTGAAACTGCAGGCCGTATAAATGCCGCGACTCGTCGGCCATCGCGGCGAGCGGCGCATTGTCGCTGGCCGCGATGACATGGAATCCCGGCGGCACCGCCACCACGCGATCGCCGTGACTCATCCATACATCCAGCACGCGTCGGCCTTGCACGTCGCGATTGTCTTCCAGGCCGTCAAGCAGCTGCGAGCCATTCGTCGGTCTGACTTGGGCGGCGCCGAACTCTCGGTGAGATGAGCCTTCGACCTGGCCTCCCAATTGTGCAGCCATGGCTTGCATGCCGTAGCAAATTCCCAGCACGGGTACGCCCAATGAGAAAATCTCGCGAGGCGCCTCGGGTCCTTTTGCGTCGTAAACCGATTCGGGACCGCCGGACAAGACAATCGCCTTGGGCGCGAATCGTTCGATCTCGCTTACAGGGGCGTCGCACGCATAAATTTCGGAATACACGCCGATCTCACGGATGCGGCGGGCAATCAATTGCGTGTATTGGGCACCGAAATCGAGAATCAGGACTTTGTCCGCATGAATGTCGGACATTAACCGATCCGGTAGTTGGGCGCTTCTTTGGTAATGGTCACATCGTGAACGTGACTCTCGCGAACGCCCGCACTCGTTATGCGCACAAACTGGGGCCGCGTCCGCATCTCCTCGATGCTGCCGCTGCCGGTGTACCCCATGGCGGCGCGCAACCCGCCCGAGAGCTGGTGCAGAATCGCCACCAAGCTGCCTTTGTAGGCCACTCGGCCTTCGATGCCTTCTGGAACGAGTTTCTCCAGCTCCGTCGTGGTGTCCTGGAAGTAGCGATCGCTCGATCCGTGAGCCTGCGCCATGGCGCCAAGTGATCCCATGCCGCGATACGCCTTGTACGAGCCGCCTTGATAGAGTTCCACTTCTCCGGGCGACTCTTCGGTTCCGGCAAACATGCCGCCGATCATCACGCAATGCGCGCCGGCCGCGAGCGCCTTGGCGATGTCGCCGGAATAGCGGATTCCACCATCGCCGATGACCGGAATGCCCGTACCCTCGAGGGCTTTGGCGACTCGGGCAATGGCGCTGATTTGCGGCACGCCGACGCCTGCGATGACGCGCGTCGTGCAGATCGAACCCGGACCGATGCCCACTTTGACTGCATCGGCTCCGTGCTTGACCAGATCCAGCGCCGCCTCGGCGGTAACGATATTGCCGCCGATGACTTGTATATCCGGATACTTCGATTTTATTTTCGAGACGGTATCGAGCACGCCGCGCGAATGACCGTGGGAGGTATCGACCACGACCACATCGACCCCCGCATCGCGCAATGCTCCGACCCGGTCCAACGTGTCCGGCGATGTGCCTACGGCGGCACCGACGCGTAGGCTCCCGACGCTGTCTTTGCAAGCATTCGGGAATTCCGTCGCCTTTTGAAAATCCTTGACGGTGATCATGCCCTTCAGTTCATGATCACCCGCGATCACCAATACTTTCTCGATGCGATGCTTGTGCAACAGCGCCAACACCTGGTCCTTCGGAGCGTTTTCGCGCACGGTAATCAATCGATCTTTCGGCGTCATTACCGAAGAAACAGGCGCATCCAGCTTGGTCTCGAAGCGCAGGTCACGATGTGTGACGATGCCGACCACTTTTGTCCCGAGCACCACCGGCACGCCGGAGATGTTCTTGGCGCGCGTCAGCTCCAGAACTTGGCGAATGGTCATGTCCGGGTTGACCGTGATGGGATCGCTGATGACGCCGCTTTCGAATTTCTTCACCCGATCGACTTGGCGCGCCTGATTGTCGATGGACATGTTCTTGTGAATGATGCCGATGCCGCCCTCTTGCGCGATTGTGATCGCCAGGCGCGCCTCGGTGACGGTATCCATCGCTGCCGACACGACGGGAAGATTGACGCGGATTTCGCGAGTCAGTTGGCTCGCCAGGGAGACATCGCGGGGCAAGACTTCAGAATATGCCGGCACCAGCAACACGTCATCGAAAGTGAGTGCCTCTTCAAGAATCCGCATACGAGTCGCGTTCCAGGTTCGTCTAAGAGGCGGCGCATTGTACCTTGCGGGTGCTGCGCGGTAAACCGCAGTATCATGCGCTCATGGAAACAGCCGAAAACCGCGACGTTTATAGCGTTTCGCGCCTCAATCGAGAGGTCCGAGTGCTGCTGGAGCGCGGTTTTGGCTCACTGTGGCTGGAGGCGGAGATCTCCAATCTCGCCAGACCCAGCTCCGGACATTGGTATTTCTCGCTGAAAGATGCGACCGCACAGGTGCGCTGCTGCATGTTCCGGCAGCGAAATATGCTGTGTACTTTCGCCGCGCGGGACGGCCAAAAAGTGCTGGTGAGGGCGCGCATCGGCCTGTACGAGCCGCGCGGCGAATATCAACTCGTCATCGATCACATGGAGGATGCAGGCTTAGGGGCTCTTAAGCGCCAGTTTGAAGAATTATCGGCAAAGCTTGCCGCGGAAGGCTTGTTCGCGCCGGAGCGCAAACGCTCCTTACCCATGATCCCCAAGCGAATCGGCGTCATCACCTCGCCGAGCGGCGCCGCGATTCGCGACATCCTGCATGTACTGGCGCGCCGTTTTGCCGCCGTGCCCGTGTTGATCTATCCCGTGTCCGTGCAGGGCGCTACCGCGGCCGCGGAGATCGTGGCTGCGGTTCGCTTGGCCGGCCGGCGCGCCGAGTGCGATGTCCTCATTTTGGCCCGGGGCGGCGGCTCGCTCGAGGATTTATGGGCATTCAACGACGAGGCATTGGCTCGCGCCATCGTCGCCTCGCCCATCCCGGTCGTGAGCGGCATCGGCCACGAGATTGACTTCACGATCGCCGATTTCGCCGCGGATGTGCGTGCGCCGACGCCATCCGCAGCGGCCGAAATTGCCGTACCCGACGGCGAAGAATGGCTCGCCTCCTTGGCGCGCCTCGCGCAGCGCTTGCATCGCGGCTTGCTTCGCAGAGTCGAGGCGCAGCGCGAACGGCTGCGCTGGCTCATCGGGCGCGCGGCGCTGGTCAGTCCAGCGGCGAGATTGTCGCAACAAACGCAACGTTTGGACGACTTGGAACAGCGTATGTCGCGGGCACTGCGGCAGATTCTCACCGACCGCCGCGCAGCAGTGGGTGAGCGCCGTAGCCGGCTCTGGCAATTAAGTCCGGTGGCGCGCGTTCGAGGGGCGGCCGCCCGGCAAGCGGCCTTGTTCGCCCGGCTTAAGGCTGCGGTGCTCGCCCGGCTGCATCTTGCGCGGGAGCGGCTCTCGCCTCTGGCGCGCACTCTGAACGCGGTGAGTCCGCTGGCTACCCTGGACCGCGGTTACGCCATCGTCAGTCGCGAGGGCGGCGGGATTTTGCTGGACGCTGCGGATGCGGCGCCGGGAACCATCATTGAAGCGCGCCTCGCCGTGGGAAAGATTCGCGCCAAGGTGGAGCAGTCGTGAGGCGCTGCGCCATGCTGTTTCTCTGCTTGGCTCCGTCGCTGGGCTTCTCCTACGTGTTGCCGCGCGAGAGCGCGGTGCCGGGCGGCGTGAAGATCATCCGCCTCGATGTTCACGGTGATTCAATGCCCTATGTCGAGGTCGACGGGCATCGCGCCATGGTGATTCAGGACGGCGCGGACTGGTTGGCCATCATCGGCATCCCCTTATCGGCGCCGCCGGCGCCGCAACAGGTCCTGATACACAGCAACGGTGCCAGACAAGAAGTCGAATTCGTTGTAGGCGAAAAGCTCTACGCCAGTCAGTCCCTCAAGGTGGCGCCGGCGCAGGTGAACCTATCCCACGCCGATCTTGAACGGGTGAATCGCGAGAAGTTGATCATCGATCATGCCATGAGCCGCTGGACTGACGATCCTCCGCCGACGCTGCGCCTGGAACAGCCGGTGCCCGGTGTGCGCAGCAGCTCATTTGGCATGCGCCGCATATTCAACGGCGAGTCTCGCAACCCGCATAGCGGCATGGACATCGCTGCGCCCACCGGCACACCGGTGAAGGCACCGATCGGGGGCACTGTGATCGACACCGGCAATTATTTCTTCAATGGCAATACGGTATTTATCGACCATGGCCGCGGCCTGATCAGCATGTATTGCCACTTGAGTGCCATCGACGTGAAACCCGGTCAGCGCGTAGCCGCGGGAACGACGCTGGGCGCGGTCGGCATGACCGGCCGCGCGACCGGGCCGCATTTGCATTGGGGCTTGAGCCTCAATCGCGCCTGGGTGGATCCGGAATTGTTCGTGCCAAAATGACCGTTAATTTCTCAAGACCCACCCAATAACCCAGCTAATTCTTCTCACGGTCTCCTTCCGGCTTTGCCGGCCGTTGCTGCGCAAGATAGTCGTTCAGGGTATGTGCCAGGGAAACGAAATCCGATGGAATCATCAGCACGGTGGTGCTGTTGTTCTCGGCGCCCACTTCGGAAATCATCTGCATGCGCCGCAATTCCAGAGCTGCCGGATTCGCAGCGATCTGCGCCGCGGCCGCCGACAGCTTCACTGACGCCTCGAGTTCTGCCTCGGCCTTGATGATGCGCGCGCGCTTTTCGCGAATGGCTTCCGCCTGCATGGCCATCACTTGTTGCATCGCTTTCGGCAGTTCAACATCCTTCATTTCGAAGCGCTGCACCTCCAAGCCCCAGGCCGCGGTCGACCCGGAGATACTGTCGCCCAACAGGGTGTTGATCTTGTTGCGCTCCTGCAGGATTTCATCCAAATCATGCTGGCCGATAATGTTGCGCAAGCCGGTCAACGCCAATTGATACACGGCCGCGGGCGCATCCGCCACTTCGATGACGGCTTTGGCCGCATCGATGACCCGGTACCAGAGTACCGCGTTGACCTTGATGGTCACACTGTCGCGGGTAATGGTTTCTTGTTGCTCCGCAGAGACGGTGCGGGTGCGGATGTCCACCCTGACCGAGCGTTCAATCCCCAAGGGAATGATCCAGTACATGCCGGGTCCGCGCAGCCCCCTGTAGCGGCCGAGTCGGAAAACCACGCCGCGCTCGTACTGTTGCGCGACACGCAGCCCGGACAAGACGATCACAACCAGAGCGATGAGCACGATGTCGAGGATGGGCAATCTGGCGCTCCTTGTTAACGCCCAAGTTTACGCCCATCCGGCGACTCCGGCGAACGCTACTCGATACTCTCCCCGTGCAGGGTAATGTCCAGGCCTTCGCGTTCTTGCTCCTCGGTGACGCGCAGGCCAATGCTCATGTCGATGATTTTCAGGATGATGAAACTGGCCGCAAAACCATAGGCGACGGTAACCGCGACGCCTTTGAGCTGAATCCACACCGAGCCGTCCACACCACTGATTTCCTTGCTGACAAAGACACCGGTCAACAGCGCACCGATGATGCCGCCGATCCCGTGCACGCCGAACGCATCGAGCGAATCGTCATATTTCAGCGCATGTTTGAGCGAAGTCGCGGCGAGGAAGCACACGACCCCAGCGACCAAGCCGATAATCACCGCGGGAGTGGGTCCGACAAAGCCCGACGCCGGGGTGATGGCAACCAGTCCAGCGACAGCGCCCGACGCAATTCCGAGGACGCTTGGCTTGCCCTTGGCAATCCACTCGGCAAACATCCAACCCAGAGCAGCCGTCGCCGTCGCCAATTGCGTCACCAGCATCGCGAAGCCCGCGCGCCCGTCCGCAGCGCCGGCCGAACCGGCGTTGAATCCGAACCAGCCCACCCACAAAAGGGATGCGCCGATCAAAGTCAGCGTCAAATTGTGGGGCGGCATGGCTTCGCGCCCGTAGCCTAAGCGCTTGCCGAGCACGAAACAGCTTGCGAGGCCGGCCATGCCCGCATTGATGTGCACGACCGTGCCGCCGGCGTAGTCCAGAACGCCCGCGATGTTCAGCCATCCGGTAGGCTCCCAAACCATGTGTGCAATGGGCGCATACACCAACAAAGACCAGGCGGCCATGAATACCAGCATGGCGGAAAATTTCATGCGATCCGCGAATGCGCCGCAGATGAGCGCCGGGGTAATGGCGGCGAAAGTGAGCTGGAACATCGCATAAACCGTTTCGGGAATGGTCAATGCCAAGTGCGAAACGGACAGCTTGTTCACCGGGTCATGCATGAATGTCATGCCGTTGAACAGAGCGCGGCTGAAGCCTCCCAAAACAAAGCTGCCGGGCGTAAAGGCCAATGAATAGCCGACCAGCCACCACAAAATGGTCACGACGCAGACGATTGCGAAGGTCTGCATGAGCGTCGCGAGCACATTTTTCTTGCGCACCATGCCGCCGTAGAAAAGCGCCAGGCCCGGTATCGACATCATCAGCACGAGTGCCGTGGAAGTCAGCATCCAAGCGGTGTCCCCGGCGCTGATCTTGTCCACGCTGATGAGGGTCGGCTCGGTCGGCGTGTCAGCCCACGCCGCGGGCATCAGCAGCGTCAACACCGCAAGAAAAGCCAGCATCGGCAGTTTTTTCACTATATCTCCTGTGGTTTAAATAGCGCTCGCGTCGCGCTCGCCCGTTCGGATGCGCACGACTTGCACCAGGTCAAAGACAAAGATTTTTCCATCCCCCACTTTCCCGGTTCTGGCCGACTTGATTATCGCCTCGATCACCTGATCGAGGAGCGCATCATCAATTGCGATTTCTATTTTTGTCTTCGGTACGAACTCAATAGCATACTCAGCGCCGCGATAAATCTCAGTGTGACCGCGCTGCCGGCCGAAGCCTCGAACTTCTGTGACGGTGACGCCCTGGACGCCGACGTCGCTGACCGCCTTTCGAACCTCATCGAGCTTGAACGGTTTGATTATCGCGGTAACGAGCTTCATCCTACGGCATCCCCCGGCAGCATCGACTGGGCGGTAAGCACCGCTTGTGCCAGTCTTGAAGTCTTGAGTGCGATCAGCAGCTTAAAGAAGGCACACGCCGCGGCGTGCTGCATTTGCGCACCGATCAGGGGCGTCAATCGCGCGTTAGCGCATCAATACGGTGCGTAACGCGACGCTGTCATCGCAGCGACAATTCCAATCGGACCCGTCCGTCGTGGTTCTTTGCCTTGTCATTGGCAACCAGAAATACCCGCTCCGGATCGAGTTGCGTGCCGGTCAACAGCGCTTGTTGCAGGTTCATGGCTCTTTGTTGCCCCAATGCCGTCAAGTCAGAATCGCTGATGGCGATGTGCTGATGCAATTCACGGCTCAGGAATTCGATTTTCGCAGCGGCTATCTCCGGTTTGGCCTTGATGGCCGCGATCGACTCTGGGAATTTCGGCTCGGCGCCGAAATTCTTGGTGTAAAGCTGCGTCAGCAGGTCGAGCTGTGCGGTCGCATCCAATTGCTCGAAACCGACCGTCGGGCCGGGTGATTTCTTGCGGCCAGCCGTTGCCGCCTGAATTTCGTGGATTTGCGCCTGGAACTTCTCCTCGACCAGCTGCGGGCGATCGAGCTCGTTGACCACCGCAATCGGGATCTCGATTTTGAGTTGCGGCCGGGCATCCAAGGCCTTCACCATGGTCCGGGCCTTCTCTGTGGCGCCGGGATCCAGTTCAGCGGCGCCAGGCTGAAAATCGACGAACTGCAGATCCGGGCCGCCGCCGAACAGTGAGCCCAGCAACGCAAAGGGCGCGGTGACCGCCTTTTCCAGGATATGGACGAAGAGCTTCCAAATGATGGGCGCCAATTTGAATTGTGGATCGTCGAGCGAACCGGTAACGGGAAGATTGAGGTCAATCACGCCGTCGCGATCCTTGAGCAGCGCCACAGCAAGCTTGACCGGGAGAGATACCGCGTCCTTGCTTTCGGTCTTGTCTCCGAACTCGAGCTGCTCGACGATGATGTGATGTTGCGCATCGAGCTTGCGGCCGTCGACTTTGTAGTGCAGCTCGGTGGTGAGTTTGCCCTTGCTGATGTTGTAGCCCGCAAATTTTCCGGAGTAAGGATTGAAGGTGCTCAGTTCGATATTCTTGAAGCTCATCGTCAGGTCCGTGTAGAGCGCTGCACTCAGCACATTCACCTCGCCGGAAATGGACACCGGCGCAAAAGCATCCACTGATCCGCGGATGTCGACCTTCGCGCGCGAATTTGTCTTCGAGGAGAGACCCAGTACGGTTCCCTCGAGATTCTGGATGCCGGTCGCGAAGTTGGGCATCACCGACAGGTCGGCGAAATTGGCCTGGCCGGCTTTAAGAACGATTCTCTTGATTGACATCGGCATGGACGGCGCTGCATTCGGCGCGGATGCGGACGTTGCGGCAGCCGCCGCGCCCTTCGCGGGCGCCGACTTCTTGCCCGTGCGAGGCAATGGTGCCGCCGGTGCCGGCGCCGCGGTCGCGGCGATCGGCGGCCCGGTATTTCCGCTTGGGCTCACCACCGTGGCACCCGGGCCTGTCAACACGCGCTTCACGTTGGTGGACTCATCGGATTCGATGATGACTCGCGCGTACAGCTTGCGGGCCGTGACTTGATCTATATCCAGACGATCAGGATCGTGCTGGAAATTCAGTCCCTGAATATCCAAGCGCTCCCAATTGATGAAGTCCTCATGCAGCGCGTTGTCGACGGTATGCAAATTCGCGACGCTGATATTTCCGCCGAATTGCAATGCAGGTTGCTTCGGGCCGTAGTGAACCTTGGCATCGCCGCTCAACGCTCCCGCCAGCAGGGTCATGGAAGTGTATTGCGCAATGTAGGGCTGAATGGCGGCCAGTTCGACGCCGTCCAGCTTTAAAGTCAGGTTCGCATCCAGGGGCTGCGGGGTGACAACGCCCGCCACACTCAACGAACCGGCGTCATTGATCTTTGAATCGAGCTGGACGGTCAAGGCTTTCGCAAGATCCAGGTTGGCGCCGATGACCTTGATGGACAGGGGCGTGAGCAGTACTTTCGCGGCCGGCTTGGTGCGTCGATCCTCGGCTGAAACACTGGCGTCGTGCAGCGTAAATTCGCGCAGGTCAAATGCCCACGCGGGAGCCGGCGCTGCGCCCGCGCCGGCAGGCGCGCTCAAGGTCGGTGGCGAGGGCGGCGGCGAGGCAGCCGGTACGGGTACCGAGGGCACCGGTGTCGCGGCGAGTTTGAGTAAATTAAAAGAGCCGTCCGGCTCCAGCCAAGTCACGAGCTTTACGCCCGCGAGGGACAGCGAATCGGAATGTGCCTGTCGCCGCTTCAGGTCGAGCGTGGTGCCGCTTAAGATCAATTCAGGCACCGTAATCCAATCAATATCTGAATCTTTCGGTCTGACGGCAAGATCGGTCAATGCGACTTTCGACACGTCCACTTTCAGATCGACATCATCCTTCAATGAGAACTGATAAGTTGCGTTCAAATCGATTTTGCCGGAATTGACCAGGAAGCTCAGCCGATCCTCCAAGTATTCCCAAATCGTGTGCGCTTGCAGGCCGGCGATTTGAAATTCGCCGTCGGACTCGATCGGTTGCACCGAGAGGTGTCCATGCCATTCGATTCGTTCGCCAAGCTTCGAGGCACCGGCGAAAGTAAAGCGTCCACCCGTAACGCCGGTGCTGAAGTTCTGGAGCTCGAAATTGATCGGTTCCAGCCGCGTCGCAAAATCGGACTGTCGCCGGCGATCATAGAACGACAGGAAACCTTGAGTGACCTTGAAGGAGCCGATGCGCAGCGCGGGTATGGGCTCAGCATTTTTTGGCACCGGCTTCGGTTTTTCGGTCGGCTTCGGGCTCAACTGCGACAGATTCAAGCTACCGTCTTTGAATATGACGGCGTTTACAAAGGGCGATCCGATATCGATGTGGCCGAAGGTATAGGCGCGGTGCCAGATGGACGACACTTCGAAATCGACAAACAGCCTTCCGAACCCCACGAGCTTGATGTCGTTCGCGCCCGTGAGAGAGAAATCCTTGATTTCGACTTGGAACAAAAATGGATTGACGCGAATCTCACCGACGGCCGGTGTGACGCCGGGCAGTATTTTTGGAATTTCCTTCATAATATTGCTGCGCAACAACTTGGGCGCCAGCCAAAATCCCGCGATCGCATAGACGCCAAGCAGCAGCGCCACAACGACTGAGATTCGCACGGTTTTTGTTTTCAAGAACTGTCGCAAGGGACCACCCCGTGGTAGCGCATCACAATCTTACCGCTTATTGCGTTGGATCAACCGTTTGCGTTTACGCACCTGTCTGGGCGTCAAGGGGTTGCGCTTGCCGGCAAAGGGGTTCTCATCTCCCCGAAAGGCCACTCTGACCGGGGTACCCATCAGCTCGAAGGCCTTGCGGTAGACATTGACCAGGTAGCGCCTGTAGGCGTCCGGCACATGATCGGTCTGGTTGCCGTGGATGACCACCACGGGCGGATTGCGGCCACCCTGGTGCGCGTAGCGAAGCTTGATGCGCCGCCCACTGACCAGCGGCGGCTGGTGGCTCTCGATGGCTGCTTCCAGCACGCGCGTCAGTTCCGGCGTGCTCATATCGCGCATGGCGGCCGCGTACACATTGCGTACCGACGCGAACAGCTCGCCGACGCCGCTGCCGTGGCGCGCCGAGATAAAATGCAGCGGCGCGAAATCAGCGAATTGCAGCCGTTGTTCGATTTGCTGGCGAATCAAATCCCGCTGTTCCACCGGGATGTTATCCCACTTGTTGACCGCAAGAACCAAGGCGCGACCCTGCTCGATTACCGTGCCCAGGAGGCTCGCGTCCTGTTCGGCGACCGTATCGTGGGCGTCCATCACGACGACGACAACGTGGGCGGATTCGATCGCCTGCAGAGTCTTGATGACGCTGAATTTCTCCACCGCTTCCTCGACGCGCGAGCGGCGCCGCACGCCCGCGGTGTCAATCAAGGTGTAGCGCTCACCGTCGCGCTCGAAGGGCACGAGCACGGCATCGCGCGTCGTGCCGGGCTGATCGAAGGCCACCATGCGATTCTCGCCCAGCAAGCGATTGATCAACGTGCTCTTGCCCACATTCGGCCGGCCGATCACGGCGACTTTGATGCCCTGCATTTCCGGACCGTCTTGCGGATCCGGAGTAAGCCCCGCGAGGACTGTCTCGAGCAGCGATATCACACCCTGGTCATGAGCTGCCGAGATCGGCAGCGGCTCTCCCAAACCCAATTGGTGAAAATCAGCCACCGCGATATCCTGATCGAAGCCTTCGGTTTTGTTCACCGCCAGGAACAGCGGCTTGCCGCTGCGTCGGGCGAGCTGCGCCACGAACTGATCCCGGGGCGTGACGCCGGCACGGCCGTCCACCAGCACGACGATCCGATCGGCCTCGCTGATCGCCCGTTCGGTCTGCGCGATCATCAAGCTCTCGATCACGTCGGCGTTCTCAACCAACCCGCCTGTGTCGACGACGATGCACGGTACCTCGGTGCGC
>Ga0224547_1000144_pt1 | contig 12624 bp, 11 predicted proteins | sample 714P21014metaG_FD_179908 | JGI IMG/M metagenome (GOLD analysis project Ga0224547, IMG submission 179908) | Peat soil microbial communities from Stordalen Mire, Sweden - 717 P2 10-14 | ecosystem: Environmental > Terrestrial > Soil > Wetlands > Peat | place: Sweden: Norrbotten County, Stordalen...
CTATCCATCGCCCTCCCCATCTGCTTCGCAGACAGGGTAGGCCGATCTATCGCTTAGGGTGGGGCCAAATGTAACGATCGAAGTGGGGCCACTTCAGAGTAGCGAAATCAGCATGGTGTCTCGCTCATCCCGCCCGGTCACGATGATGATTGGAGTAGATTTGTTCCAGGACGACTTGCGGACAAGGCGAGCAAGGTCGAAGCCGTTCAGGTTGGGCATTTCCAGGTCCAGGAAAATTCCGTCGAACTTCTCCTGATTGACTATGCCCACAGCTTTCTCGCTGTCGCTGACCGGACGCACTTCCGCTTTCAATGACGTGAAAACCTCACTCATTAATTCCAGGCTTGGTAGGTCATCTTCCACGACAAGGAGTTTCAGTGGAGTCATATATCGATCCTCTTCTAAGCCCAATCTCGCAACACAATCATACGTCGCACGTCAAAATCACCGTCAGTCCGGTTTGTGACGACGAACAATTGCTGACAACAACACGAACGATTAGCAGTGGATTGGCACCCAAAAACTGCCAGTTGCCCAAGCCGTATGGCCCTGGCGAACCGGAAAATAGCCATTCCTTACACCTTTGTAATTGCTTCCAATTGACGGGCACCTCTGAAATTATGATCCAAGACAGACTCCTGGCGGGCCAGAAGTCGGCTTCTGGGAAATCTGCCGGTCATAATCGCTGAGATTCCTCTCGGGCAACAGGCACTACAAAATCTGGCTGCGATTTCGGGATTAACGATAAGCGTCCTCAAATCGGCCGCCAGGCTGCTGCTCGCTATTCGCACTCCTATCCATTTGAAGATAGTGCAACCTCGGTACCCGATTTCCCAACCCTCCGTTGAGCGACTGATAGGTATCGAGTGCCGAGCAGTAGATGCTCAGTTAGAGACGAGCGCTCCCTTTTTCAAAGAGCATCGCCTCTATCTTTGCGGCAGCTTCGTCCTGCATGTGCGGGAGCACGTGAGCATAGGTGTCCAATGTGAACGCCGTGCTGGCGTGTCCCAACTGCTCCGATATCACCTTGGGCGACACTCCGGCTGCCAGTGCGAGTGTGGCTGCCGTGTGCCGTAGATCGTAGAGTCTGATCCGCGGCAACCCAGCCGCCTCAAGAATCGACCTGAAATGCTTAGCGAGACAATCGGCGTTCATCGGATGGCCCGACACAGTTTTGAAGACCAGGTCAATGCCTTCAGGAAACGGGTCATTCGAAGTTGTCGTCGTTGTCCTCCCCATATACAAGTCATGAAGGATATCGGTAATCCAACTCTGCAGTTTGATCGGTCGACGGCTTCGCGAGCGCTTCGTATCCGCGAAACACCACCTCCCGTTCAGCCTTCGGAGACTTCGAACCACGCTAACCGTTTGTCGCGCCCAGTCGATGTCATGCCATTTCAACCCCAAGTACTCACTCGGGCGCATCCCTGTCGCAACTGCAACCGCCAGCGTCGGGCCATGAGGAGTAGCCAGTGCGACCTTGAGAAACATCCGCACTTGCTCCACTGTCAGCGCTCGCATTTCATGTCTGGGCTGCTGAGGTAGTTTGAGGCCATCGACAGGACTCTCCAGCAATAGACGCCAGTTCACCGCCTGCCGCATCGCGGACCTCAACACGGCGTGCGCGTAACGGACAGTCCGCGAAGACAGGCCACGTTCCATCATCTGCTGATAGGTGGTTTGGAGATCCAGAGGACGCAGCGCCGTCAACAGTCTTTCGCCCAAGCTCGGGCGAACGTATCGGCGAAGCATCCCTTCGTAGTCCTGGCAGGTCTTCTCTCGCACCCTGGGTTTCACCGCTGTCTCAAGCCATCGATCAAGATATTCGTTCAGCGTGATCTTTGCTCCTTCCAAATCACGGCCCAAGTCGCGTTCGCGAAACCTCCTGGTCAGGTATGCTTGCGCTTCCCTCATCGGACCGTGGATGGTTCGATTGTGGTATCTGCGTTTGCTAGTTTCCCGATCGCGGCCAAGATAAACCCGAATGAGCCATCTGCGGTCGCCTCGTGCGATGATCTGGCCAACTTTGCGAGCCATAGAGATTTCCTCCTTGGCTCGCAAGAGACGCACACTTCTCGCACACTGCCGGGGCCGCAAAGCTAGGGATTCATCAGTTCACTGGAAGGAAAGACGACTGTTCAGCCGTCAGTCAAGCGCCACGTTCGACCATCTCATAGATCGCGTGCAGCCCTGACTGGAGACGAACAACGTTGTGCCGAATCTTCAGGTAGGAATCGTGCATAAAATCTACAAGGTGGGGCGCTGAGAGAACGAAGAGATAACGTGTGAAAGTTTGTGAAAGCTGGCGTGGGTAAGATTACCTTTTATTCCTTTAGTTACCGCTATATAATCAATAAGTTACGTGTTTTCAATGCCGTCAGGTTACCCGCTGCGCCACCCAAAGGCAAGTGCAAGAGCGGTGAACCGCTGCGCCACCCAAAAAGAAGGGCATGTTGTGGGCAGTGTGATCTCCCACTCTTGCGCCAAGAACGCGCAAGAATGGGCCGCCCTCAGTTCGGTGATTCTAAGGTGGGCCATCCGCCCCCGGCGGAACAGATTGCCGAGAAACTCCTGGGGATGCGCGGCAGTATGACCTCAGCGGCTGAAGCCGGCACTGAAGACAATACGGTTTATCGCAGCGGTGAACCGCTGCGCCACCCAAAAGCAAGAACAAACGGTGGGTTTTTCAGCAAACCGTGAAGCCGCGGGTGAACGCGGTTCAAAGCGGCACGGCTAAAACGTTGCGGAAAAACTCATTGCGCTCGCCAGAAGCTCGCCTCAGGCGCTAAAGCGCGGACAATTTGTCAGCAGCGTAGCGGCACGAGTGGAACTCGTGCCCTTCCCGAAGACTCGCGGCATGCCATTATCACTCACTGAAGCGCGTTGGTAGTGCAAACAAAATACATAGGTCCTTCGCTTCGCTCAGGATGACAATGAGAATTTTGATACGAACTTGAGGGACGGGAGATTAGTGGCGCCAGATTTTCTGCGCGGGATGGGCGCTGTCGCCCGTCTCCACGATAGCGTTGTTGCCGCGAACGGGCGCGACGGTTGCTGCTGCGGGAGTCGGAGTCGGAGTCGATTCGGGCTTGGCTCCTATTTCGTCTCCGCGGAAGTAGCGGCCTTTATTTTTAGCCTCTTGCATTTCGGGCATGGCGGCGTAGGGCTTGGAGTAATCGTTGTTGGCGTTCCAGAAAAGAAATCCTATGCCGCCTTTTTGTTTGGCTACTTCGATTTGAACTTCAACATATTGGGGCGAGTAAGTTTTGGTGCGCCAGGCGAAGGCTTGCAGCCAGGGGCGAATAACTACATTGCTGTTTTTGGTGATGAGCTTGAAGCGATCCATCGACTCGCCTATGAAATGTTCGGGCGCGTCGCCGGGATGGGCTATGCCATCCATGCCGAAGAAATGCGAGGGGTAGATCATGGGCGAGAGCACGTCACAGTGCTTAGACATGGCTACGATGTCCTGGCCGGTGTGGGCGAGATCGACGGGACGCTGCCAGGCCATGACTCCGAAGACGTCGAGCGAGAGGAGGACGCCGGTGGGATGGATTTGGGCGTAGGCGCGATCGAGGAAATTGGCGATTACGTCGGAGCGCTGCATCTGTTTCGCGGACGGTGCGGTTATGTCTTTGCAAGACGCGGAATTCGTGGCGGAATCGGCGGACGGGATTCCCTGTGATGTTCTTTTCGACTCCGGCGAATGCATGGGTCCCTTCGGCAAGCTCAGGGCAGGCTCTTCGCTTCGCTCAGGATGACACGGCTGTTTGGTATTGATCTGAGATTCTTGAGCTGTCTGATAGGTGAAGGCGGCATCTTTCTGGTCGCCTTCGGCGGGAAAGCGGACGTAATCGAATTGGACTTCATCGACTCCGGATTGAGCTACGAATTTGGCTAGAGCTATATCGTAGTCCTGAACTTTGAGGTTCGAGGGATCGGTCCAGACTAGCTTGCCATTTTCGCGCCAGGGCTCGCCGGTGCGGCGCGACTTCACGGCTAGCTCGGGATGACTGGTGACGAGGTGCTCGTCGCGGAAGATAGCGATGCGGGCGATGGCGTGCATGTTTTGCGAATGGAGGAAGTGGATGAGCTTGGGCAGATCGGAGATGTAGTGGCGCTGACCGGTGGCCAAAGGATGGTCGAAGGCAATGTTGACGATACCGTCGCTATCCTTGATATCGAAGACTACGGCGTTGCCGCCGACTTCGCGCCAGTGGCGGATAATGCGCTCGCCGTGTTCGCTGCCAGCCATGACTCCGGTGAGATAAATGGCGCGGACTTCGAAATTGCTTGCAACTGGGACCGATTTCTCTACAATTGGCGATTCGAGAATTCCGGGGATGACGATCTGCTCTCCGGATTTCAGGAAGACCCCCTGACGGTTGTGATTGGCATCGCGGATGGCTTCGGCCAGATCGGCCGAGGTGAGGTATTTCGTGCGCTTCAGATATTTGCGGGCGACGGAGGGGATGCTGTCTCCGCGCTGGGCGACGTAGACGTCGGAACCGGGCGGGGCGACCAGCGGTTCGGCGGGCTCTGTCTTCTTATTCGTAGTCTTATTAGTAGTCGGGGCGTTGGCTTTCACCTGTATCAACTGCTGAGCGTGGGGATTCTGTACGGCGGCTACGGGTGGCGACAGTAAGAAGCTCGACACGGCCATGCGAAGCATGATGGCGGCGAAGCTGGTGGTGGAGACACGCGGTAGCGAGAGTCGTTGCAGTTGCCGGCGGGCTATTGGAAATCGGGACAAGTAAGTTCTCCAAGATAGGAAAGCTTTACCATTGTGCATCAGCGGTAACCTGAGGTGCCACATTACTTGCGGCCAAGCGGAAATTGGTTGGCGGACATGGGCGGACGGGTCGGTGGGCTGATGGAAAGTTCCAGCAGACTGCAAAGTATTGCTCTTGGGGAAACTGTGGGTAACTGGGCGGGTATCGCGTTAAACCGCGCTAGGCGCATCTAAAACGATGAGAACCGGGGAATTAGCGTGGCTCCAGAGGTTGGCTAGCGGCTTGCACAAGGAGAGAGTGGGTGGAGATGAAGCAACCTACTCCCAGATGACAAAAATGAGCAATTTCGCAGAAAACTTGCAGTTATCCGAAAGAAAACAGGGGCTCGAGACGATGAGAACCAACCTGGCAACCGTGCTGGATCCGAACCGCCGCAGCAACGACGCTCGTGACTTTGAAGCTGCCCTGCGCCGCAAGATTGTTGGGCAGGATCAGGCGATTGAAAAGGTCGCAGAAATCTATCAGATGTTTCTGGCGGGGTTGAATGCGCCGGGGCGTCCGGTGGGCAACCTGCTTTTCCTGGGGCCGACCGGCTCGGGCAAGACGAGAGTGGTGGAGGCGGTGGCGGAGTCGCTTTTTGGCGATGCGCGCGCCTGCATCAAGATCGATTGCGCGGAGTTCCAGCATTCGCATGAGATTGCGAAATTGATCGGCTCGCCTCCGGGATATTTGGGACACCGTGAGACGCATCCGCTGCTGACGCAGGAAGCGCTGAACCAGTGGCACACGGAGAAGCTCAAGTTGTCGATATTGCTGTTTGACGAAATCGAGAAGGCTTCCGACTCGTTGTGGCAGTTGCTGCTGGGGATTTTGGATAAAGCGACGCTGACGCTGGGCGATAACCGGCGCGTGGATCTTTCGAGCTGCATCATCATCATGACGTCGAACCTGGGCGCGGTGGAGATGAGCGGACTGGTCGATGGCGGGCTGGGCTTCGCACCGAAAGTGGTGCAGGTGGACAACTCGCTCGACGACAAGATCAACCGCTCGGCAGTGGACGCGGCGCGGCGGAAGTTTGCTCCGGAGTTCATGAACCGCATCGACAAAGTCGTCGTCTTTAAGACGCTGCGTTCCGAGCACCTGCAGCAGATTTTGGAAATCGAACTGGGGATGGTGCAGCAGCGTGTGCTGATGGCAGCGGGCGCACATCAGTTTGTGTTCAACTGCACGCCGCAGGTGAAGAGCTTTCTGCTGGCGGAGGGAACCGATCCGAAGTATGGAGCGCGGCACCTGAAGCGGGCGATTGAACGGCATCTGGTGTTTCCGCTGGCGAACCTGGTGGCGACGGGACAGGTGAAGCTCGGGGATTTCATACGCGTCGATATGCTGGGAGAAAGCAAACTGACGTTCGTGAAAGAAGCGGAAGGCGCGATGGTTCCGGTGCTGCTTGAGCGCTACGGAGCGGCGGCGGCAATGCCGGCGGCAGTGGCAGCGAGAGCGGCGCGGCCGATAGTTCAGCGGAAGGAATTTGGGGCGGGATCGCTTAACGAGAATAAGTAACCGCGAGAATTTCTAAATCAATTTGCTGGTAGGTGGGGCACCGCGTGGGTGGTGCCCTTTTTTATTTGCGATTGCGCGGCAAAGAACGAACTTCGAATTATCGCTGCGAGTATTGCGATATTCGCGACACAAAGTCAAAAGCAGCGGGCCAGGGCGCCCGCCCCACACAACAAAGCACTCCCACTCACTTTCTCTTGCAATTAAGTTTTTGGGAGTTCTATGTAGGAAGGATCCAGGGCGTTTACCGACGGGCAGCCTAGCAAGGTTAGAGTTCGAGTGAGATCGTCGCGCAGGATTTCTAGCGCGCGGGCTACGCCGCGCTCGCCCGCCGCGCCGAGACCATAGGCGTAGGCGCGTCCGCAGAGGACGGCGCGGGCTCCGAGGGAGAGCGCCTTGACTACATCGGCGCCGCGGCGAATGCCGCTGTCCATTAACACTTCCGCTTGACCATTGACGGCGGCCACAATTTCAGGGAGGACGCGCAAGGATGCTGGAGCGCCATCGAGCTGGCGTCCGCCATGATTTGAGACCACGATGGCGGCGGCGCCTTCGGCGACAGAGCGGCGCGCGTCTTCGGCGGTGAGCACGCCCTTGATGACGATGGGACCAGGCCAGAGCTCGCGGATCCAGCGGAGATCGTTCCACACGAAGTGTCCGCGGCGCAGCGCTGTGTGAGCATGGCTGACGCGCAGCTCACGGCCATCGGGCATGACGATGTTCGGCATTGTGGGAAGGCCGCCATCGAGCAGAAAGCGAGTCAGCCAGCGGGGGTGAGCGAAGAGCTGCGGGAGAAAAGGAATCTTCGACCAAGGGCTGCCGCGCAGCAAGACCTCCATGCCGCCACGCGCTTCACGTTCGCGCAGGCCGAGAACGTTGGTGTCGATCGAGATTACGAGGGCTGAGTAACCCGCCGCTCGGGCGCGGCGCAGCGCGTTTTCGCCGGGTTCTCGTCCGCCGGTTAAGTAGAGCTGATACCACATGGGGCCGGTTGACGCGGCTTTGACTGCTTCGAGGCGGTGGCCGGAAACGGTGGAAAGAATGCACGCGGTGCCAGCTGCTCCGGCGGCACGGGCGGCGCCGATTTCACCGTCCGGATGCATCACGCGGCAGTAGCCCACGGGAGCAAGCAGTACGGGCATTGATAGGTCGTGGCCGAGGACGCGGGTGCGGAGGTCGCAGGCGGGATTCGAAACGGCTTGACGCGGGCGAAAAGTGACAGCTTCAAAGGCGCGGCGGTTTTCGCGCATCGTTACTTCGGCTTCGGCGCCGCCGTCGATGTAGTCGAACACTACTTGCGGCAGGCGGCGACGGGCGAGGGCGCGCAGGTCTTCAATGTTAATGGCGCGGGCGAGTTTGGTCATTCAGCAGGCTCTCGGAAGACGGCGGTCGCGCTCAGACCGCGATATCTGGCGATCAATTGCCGGTCACGAGGGGTGTTGCAATCCAATTTCTTTTCCTATTTCTTTTCTTTGGCGAGGTTGAGCCGCATTTCAGCGCGTTGCAGTGCGTCTTCTGCGCGAGCATAGTCGACTTCAGCATTGCTGCTCTTGAGGCGCTCTTCGGCGCGCTCTTTCGCTTTTTGGGCACGCGCAACGTCGATTTCCTGCGGACGTTCGGAGGCCTCCGCGAGGATGGTAACTTTGTCGGGCAGAACTTCGGCGAAGCCCCACGCTACGGCGAGGGTATGCGTTGTGCCACTGGCCTTGTAAGTGATTTCGCCGACACCGAGTTCGGTGATCAGTGGAGCGTGGCCGGGGAGAATTCCGAGATAACCGGTCGCGCCGGGAATCTGGGCCTCTTCGGCTGCGTCCTTTACCAGGAGGCGGGTGGGAGTTACTATCTCGAGTTGGAAAGTGTCGGACATTTGTTTGTCGGTCGTTAGTCGACGGTCATTGGTCGTTCGCTATTCGTCGTTCGCTGTTCGTCGTCTTTCGTCGTTCGCTTGTTAGCCTAACGACTAACAACTTACCACCAACGACTGCTTTTACGCCGCTGTAGATTTCATCTTCTCTGCCGTTTCCAGCACTTCGTCGATGGTTCCCTTCATGTAGAAAGCTTGCTCGGGAATGTCATCGTACTTGCCTTCTACCACTCCTCGGAAGCCTTTCACTGTGTCGGCAATTTTTACGTAGCGGCCGGGGGTGCCGGTAAACTGTTCGGCTACGAAAAACGGCTGCGACAGGAACTTTTGGATTTTGCGGGCTCGGGCCACGGTTACTTTTTGATCTTCACTTAGTTCGTCGATGCCTAGAATGGCGATGATGTCTTGCAGGTCTTTGTAGGTCTGCAGAGTCTTTTTGACCATCTGCGCTACATCGTAATGATCCTGGCCTACAATTCTTGGATCGAGAATGCGCGAGGTGGAAGCGAGCGGGTCGACCGCGGGATAGATTCATATCTCGGTGAGTGCTCGCGAAAGAACGGTCGTGGCATCGAGGTGGGCGAACGTCGTAGCGGGAGCTGGATCTGTTAAGTCATCGGCTGGCACATAGATCGCCTGTACTGAAGTTACCGATCCCTTCTTAGTCGAAGTAATACGTTCTTGTAACTCTCCCATTTCCGTGGCTAAGTTGGGTTGATAGCCTACGGCGCTCGGCATTCTGCCTAAGAGGGCGGAGACCTCGCTGCCGGCTTGGGTGAAGCGGAAGATGTTGTCGATGAATAATAGCGTGTCGCTGCCTTCTTCGTCGCGGAAAAATTCGGCTACGGTCAAGGCTGTAAGAGCCACTCGGAGGCGGGCTCCGGGGGGCTCGGTCATCTGGCCATAGATCAGGGCGGCTTTCGATTCGGCTGGCTTGCCGGGCTTGATGACTCCCGACTCGCTCATTTCTAGCCAAAGGTCGTTGCCTTCACGGGTGCGCTCGCCTACTCCGGCGAAGACGGAAAAGCCGCCGTGCTGTTTGGCTACGTTGTTAATGAGCTCCATAATGACAACGGTTTTGCCTACGCCGGCGCCGCCGAAGAGGCCGATTTTTCCACCTTTTAAAAAAGGTTGGATAAGATCGATAACTTTCACGCCGGTTTCAAACATTTCCGCGGTGGTGGATTGTTCGTCGAACGCGGGCGCGAGACGGTGAATGGGCATTCTCTTGTCGGAAGCTATCGGACCGAGTTTATCGACCGGTTCGCCGATGACATTCATCACGCGGCCGAGCGTGCCGCGGCCCACGGGAACGGAGATAGGGCCGCCCTGGTCGATCGCTTTCATGCCGCGCACCATGCCGTCGGTCGCTTCCATGGCGACGCAGCGCACGCGGCCTTCGCCGAGATGTTGCTGAACTTCGAGAATGACATTGATGGGGGAGGGCACGGTAAAGCCGTCGCTGACAACGCGCAGGGCTTGATAGATGGGAGGCATGGAGCCTTCGACGAATTGCACGTCAACGGCGGGTCCGGCTACTTGGATTACATGTCCGACATTTTCTGACATAGATAAGGTCTCTGGTCGTTCGTCGTTCGTCGTTCGTCGTTCGCTGATTCTCGTTCGCTTGACGCTTTTGCTTACTGATGAGGAGCTGCAGATCCCTCGCTTTGCTCGGGATGACAAACTTTTTTTATTGCGCTGCTGCTGCTCCACTTACTATCTCTATAATTTCTTTGGTGATTTTGGCCTGGCGTGCACGATTCATTACCAGGGTTAGCGAATCGATCATATCGCTGGCGTTGATGGTGGCCGCATCCATGGCGGTCATGCGGGCGGCGTGCTCGGCGGCTACGGACTCGAGCAGCGCGTGAAAAATCTGGATGCCGATGTATTTTGGCAGAATGCCCTGAAAAAGTTGCTCGGGCGGTTGCTCGTAAATGTAATCGACCGGCAGGGTGGCGAATTTGGCAGCGGCTTCGTCGGTGGCGCTAGTGTCCGGCTTGCGCAGGCCAACGCCTTCCGCTTTCGCGGCCTCGATGCGCTGCTTGCGCTCCTCTGGAGTCGGTTCTTCGGCCATCTCGACGTCGACTTCGCCGATTTGTTTGATGGGCAGGAGACGCTCGACGACCAGGCGCTGCGCGATGACGGATTTAAATTCATTGAAGAGGAGGTAGACGGCATCGATCTCGGAGTGGGTGTAGCGAGCTACGATGCTCTGGCTTAGTGTATTGGCAAAGTTATATTCGACTTTGCCTAAGACTCCGACGTATTCGCCTGTTATCTGGACCCGACTGGCTCGTTCGGGAGCGGCGGCATTGGGGCGGACGGACGGCGCGCCCGGCTGTTCTTTTTCGTTGGCGTTTTCGTTGGCAGAGGCTTCATCCGGGCGCTGGGGCGCGATCGGGTAGCGGCGGCGCATGAAGTCGCGACCCTTTCTTCCTATGCATTCGATGTCGATGTTCTGCTCGGGCTTGGACTGGATAAACTTCGAGGCCATCTTCAGGATGTTGGTGTTGAAGGCGCCAGCCAAGCCTTTATCTCCCGTGACGATAATGAGCAGAATATTTTTCTCGGGGCGCTCGGCGAGGAGGGGATGACGAGGCTCTCCGGTTTTAGGATCGTAGGTGTCGGCGCGCGAGACCAGCGACTTGAGGACGTTGGTCAACATCTGCGAATAAGGACGCGCAGCCACGGCAGCCTCTTGCGCGCGGCGCAGTTTGGCGGCGGACACGGTCTTCATAGCCTTGGTGATCTGCCGCGTGTTGATCACGCTGCGGATACGGCGCCGGATGTCGAGAATGTTGGCCATAAATTCGCTGTCAGCTGTCAGCTCTCAGTTTACGTCAACCGCATTTTGCGTTGACTTAGAGCTGAATCTAAGAACTTTTATTTTGCTGCTGCTTGCTTTGAATCTACGAATTGCTGTTTTGCTTCTTTTATAACTCTGGATAACTTGGCTTTTAGATCGTCGTCCAGGACCTTTTTTTCCATGATCGTATTCAGCAGGCCGGGGTTCGTGGTGTCTACATACTTATATAGGGCCTGCTCGAAGTCGCGGACTTGGTTCACTGGCATATCGTCTAACACTCCGCTGGTGCCGGCGAAGATGATGAGGATTTGCTTGGAGAATGGGAGTGGGCTGAACTGGTTCTGCTTCAGCAGTTCGACCAGGCGCTGGCCGCGGTTTAGCTGGGCTTGCGTGGCTTTGTCGAGATCGCTGCCAAACTGTGCGAAGGCGGCTAGTTCGCGGTACTGGGCCAGCTCAAGTTTTAGCGTGCCGGCTACCTGGCGCATGGCTTTGATTTGCGCGCTGCCACCTACACGACTTACTGACAGTCCTACGTTTACTGCGGGGCGGACGCCTTGGTTGAATAAGTCGGTTTCTAGATAGATCTGACCATCGGTAATCGAGATTACGTTCGTTGGAATATAGGCTGACACGTCGCCTGCCTGGGTTTCGATTACGGGCAGGGCAGTTAGTGAACCTCCGCCATTTTCTTTGCTTAGCTTGGCGGCGCGTTCTAAGAGGCGCGAGTGGAGATAGAACACGTCTCCGGGATAGGCTTCTCGGCCGGGTGGACGGCGGAGTAAGAGCGAAATCTCGCGATAAGATGCGGCGTGTTTGGAGAGATCGTCGTAGATACAGAGGGCGTGGCGTCCACTGTCGCGGAAGAACTCGCCCATGGCGCAGGCCGCGTAGGGCGAAATGTATTGCATGGGAGCGGGCTCGGAGGCGGAAGCAGCGACGACTATGGTGTATTCCATGGCGCCGGCGTCTTCGAGAATTTTTACTACCTGAGCGATGGAGCTGCGCTTCTGACCGATGGCGTTATAAATGCAGATTAGGTTGTTGCCTTTGCTGTTGATGATGGTGTCGAGAGCGACGGCGGTTTTGCCGGTCTGGCGATCGCCGATGATGAGTTCGCGCTGGCCGCGGCCGATGGGGATCATGGAGTCGATGGCTTTTAGTCCTGTAGCCATGGGCTCGCGGACGGGCTGGCGATCGATGACGCCGGGAGCGATGCGCTCGAGTGCGATGAACTTGTCGGTGGCGATGGGGCCTTTGTCGTCGATGGGCTCGCCGAGCGAATTGACTACGCGGCCGATGAGGGCGTCGCCTACGGGAACGCTCATGATGCGGCCGGTGCGCTTGACTTCGTCGCCTTCCTGAATCTCGGTATATTCGCCGAGGATGACCACGCCGACCTGATCTTCTTCGAGGTTCATGGCGATGCCGGCTACGCCGTGGGGGAAGCTGAGAAGCTCTCCGGCCATTACTTTGTCGAGGCCATAGACACGGGCGATGCCGTCGCCGAGGGTGATGACGGTGCCAACTTCATCGACCGCGATTTTCGATTCGTAGTTCTCGATTTGCTCGCGGATTAGTTGCGTGATTTCGTCTGCTTTGATTTGTGCCATAAGTCAGCTCTTGGCTCTTAGCCGTTAGCTTTTAGCTCTTCTGCTCCA
>Ga0224547_1000146_pt1 | contig 12538 bp, 10 predicted proteins | sample 714P21014metaG_FD_179908 | JGI IMG/M metagenome (GOLD analysis project Ga0224547, IMG submission 179908) | Peat soil microbial communities from Stordalen Mire, Sweden - 717 P2 10-14 | ecosystem: Environmental > Terrestrial > Soil > Wetlands > Peat | place: Sweden: Norrbotten County, Stordalen...
CTCTACTGTCTCGCTTGGCCTGGGCAGGTTTTAACCGCGTCAAGTCCCCCAATCCCCCACCATCGTGGATCAACAGGGTATTGCGCATCACCCGGCGCCACTGGGATTAAGAGCCCTAACGGCGCAGCCGGCGTTTGAGCGCGTCGCTTAAGTCTTTCAGTTCTTCGATGTGCAGCAAAACTCCGCAGGCAGCGAAGGCCGCCGCACCCGCGACCACCGTGGCGAGCAGCGCGGGCAGTTTGATCCATAGCGATTGCACCCGCCAATCGGCCAGAAGCCAATGCGACGACGCCGCGCACACGGCCACCAGCGCCGCGCTCGCCACGGCGACTTTGACCAGCAACAAGAGCAGGCGGCGTGACTCCAGGCCCTTGAGCTGGGATTGCATCAGCAGATACAGCAGCAAGAAATTGAATGTCGCGATGCACCCCGTCGAGAAGGCAAGACCGCGATGGCCCCACCCCAAACGAACAGTGAAAATCCAGTTCAACAAGAGATTGAGGCCGACAGCCAGAAAGCTCACCAGCATGGGCGTCTTGCGCCTGTCCAAGGCATAGAAGGCGTTAACCAGCACCTTGAGTGCCGCATAGCCGGCAAGGCCGATGGCGTAGAAGCGCAGTGCGCCGGCCGCCTGCGCTGCTTCGAAGGCCGTGAATTTTCCGTGCTGATAGACCACGGAAATGATCGGCTCGGCCAGCATCATCAGACCGGCCGTCGCGGGCAGCGTGAGGAGCATTGCCCAGCGCATCGCGCGCGCCAGCTCGCTGCGAAAAGCATCCATGCGTCCCGCCACCACCAGCCGCGACAGCAGCGGCAACGTCACGGTGCCCAGAGCCACGCCGAATATACCGAGCGGCAACTGCATCAAGCGAAATGCGGCTGCCAGCCAGAAAATCGCGCCGTCTTGCAGCCGGGAGGCAAAGATTGAGTTAATGAGCACGTTGAATTGCGTGGTGCTGGCGGCGATCACGGAGGGACCCATCAACAGCAAGACGGCCTTGACGCCGGCATCGCGCCAGCGCAGGTCGGGGTGGAACCGATAGCCGAGATGCGCCAGCGACGGCAACTGCACGGCCAACTGCAGTGCGCCGCCAATGACCGTTGCGAACGCCAATCCTATCAGGGCGCGTGTGCCGAAATGCGGGTCGATCCAAAACCCAAGCACCAACCCGCCGATGATGGATCCTATATTGAAAAAACTCGACGCCATCGCCGGCACGCCAAACACATTCTTGGCGTTCAGCATTCCCATCACCAAGGCAGCAATCGACACCAGCAAAATGAAGGGAAACATGATGCGCGTGAGATGCGCAGTCAACGCCGCCTTGTCATGATCGAAACCCGGAGCCAGTAGCCCGACGAGTGAGTCGGAGAACACCATGCCGAGGATGCACAGCGCACCCAATACCAAGGCCGTCATCGTCGCCACCTTGTTCGCGAGGCGCCAGGCAGCCTCATCGCCGCCGCGCGCGATGGTTTTGCTGAAGGTCGTGACAAAAGCAGTCGACAGCGCCCCTTCGGCGAACAGGTCACGCAGCAGATTGGGAATGCGAAATGCGACTGTGAACGCATCCAGCGCGCGGCCGCCGCCGAACAGCGCGGCAAATATCAGCTCTCGCGCCAACCCGAGAACGCGGCTGCACATCACGGCCAATCCGATGATGCCCGCCGCCTTGGTATTCAGGCGGTCGCTGCGTTCATCGACCGGTATCGCAGCAGCCGCGGTGGATGATTCGTCGCTTGGTGATTTCGGGCCGGTCACGGAACCCGTAGTCTACAGGGGTACTTGAGGACCGGCTTTTTAACTGGTGCTCATCATGGCGACGACGGTAACTGCCATCACCCCGGTGGCAACCCAGCCAAGGCGGCGCAGCCGCGGCCGGATGACGAAGTCGCCCATCACGTCTTGGCGCGAGGCCAGTATCATCATGATGGCCATGATGGGCACGGCGATGATGCCATTGATCTCGGCGCTCCACAGCAGCGCCCGCACCGGATCCAGATGCGTAAAGGTCAAGGCCACCCCGCCGATGGTTGCGACACCGATAATGCCGTAGAAGCCCAAGGCCTCCGGCAACTTGCGGTCCATGCCCGACTGCCAGTCAAAGCTTTCGGACACGGCATATGCGGCCGAGCCGGCCAGCACCGGCACGGCCAGCATCCCGGTGCCGATTATCCCTAGGCTGAACAATAAAAACGCGGTGGCGCCGCCCAGGGGTCGCAGCGCCTCGGCCGCCTGCGCGGAGGTCTGGATGTCGACGATGCCCGCCACGTGCAATGTCGCCGCGGTGCTCAAGATGATGAAGAAAGCGATCAGATTTGAAAAACCCATGCCCACATACGTATCAAAACGTATGCGCCGCATCTGCCGGCGCGCGACTGCGGAGGTGTGCGGAAGCGTTGAGGTACCGCCGTTTCGAGCATTGATCGCACGTAGATCTTCCATCTCCTGCGCGGCTTGCCAGAAAAACAAGTAGGGACTGATGGTCGTGCCGAAGACGGCGACGACCATCGTGATGGTGTTGTGATCCAATGTCAGCCGCGGCAGCACCATTTCGCTGATCACGGTGCCCCAGTGCACGTGGATGGTGAAAATGACGGCGACATAGGACAGCAGCGCCAAGGTCAGCCATTTCAAATAGCGAACATAAGTTTCGTAGCGAAGGTAGACCTGCAGGACCAGGCATGAAACGCCGAAACATACAACGTACAGATGGGCGGAACCGCCGAGCAGAAGACGCAGCGCCGCCCCCATCGCGGCGATGTCGGCGGCAATATTGATGGTGTTGGCGATCAGCAGAAGTCCCACGATGCCGTAGAGCACTGGGCGCGGGAAAACCGCTTTGACATTCGCCGCCAAGCCTTTGCCGGTGATGTAGCCGAGCCGCGCGCTGACCATTTGGATGCCTACCATCAAGGGGTAGGTGAACAGCACCGTCCACAGCATGTTGTATCCAAACTGCGCGCCGGCTTGGCTGTAGGTGGCGATACCGCTCGGATCATCGTCCGCTGCGCCCGTGATCAGGCCAGGCCCCAATTGCTTGACCCGCGGGTTTTCCGTGAAGCTTTTGAGCAGTCTAACCATCGTCGACTCCTTGGGAGACGACCGCTTTAAATCAAGCCGTCAATGCTGCCTTGGCTTTCGCCACTTCGGCGATGACTTCTTCGGCCACGTTGCGCGGCACCGGCTCGTAGTGCGAGAACTCCATGGTGTACGAAGCACGGCCGCTGGTCATGCCGCGCAGCTGTCCGATGTAGCCAAACATTTCGGAGAGCGGCACGATCGCAACGACGGCGATGTTGGTGCCGCGTTCCAATTGGTCCTGAACCGAGCCACGCCGGCGATTGATGTCACCGATCACATCGCCCAGATAGTCTCCCGGGGTCACGGTTTCAACCTTCATCACAGGCTCGAGCAGAATCGGCGCGGCCTTGCGGATGCCCTCGCGAAATGCTGCCTTGGCAGCGATTTCAAAGGTCATCGCATTGGAATCGACATCGTGGAAGCTGCCATCGATCAAAGTCGCCCGGAAGTCTACGGTCGGATAGTGCGCGAGCACCCCGTCTTCCTTTTGCACCTTCAGACCCTTCTCAACCGACGGCACGAATTCACGCGGCACCGATCCACCGACGGTCTCGTCGACGAACTCGAAGCCGGTGCTGCGCGCCAGCGGCTCGAACACGATCCACACTTCGGCGAATTGACCGGAACCGCCGGTCTGCTTCTTGTGAATGTATTGTTCCGTAATCTTCTTGGTGATGGTTTCGCGATACGCGACCTGGGGTTCGCCCATGGTGCCTTCGACACCGAACTCTGTGCGCATGCGATCGAGAGTGACTTCCAGATGCAGTTCACCCATGCCGCGCAAGATCGTTTGGCCCGTTTCGCGATCCGTCTCCAAGTGCAGCGAGGGATCGGCGCGGACCATCTTGCCGAGCGCGCTGCCGAATTTCTCCTGTTCAGCCTTGACTTTCGCCTTGACGGATACGCTGATGACCGGCTCCGGAAAACGCATGCGTTCGAGCACCACCGGATTCGCCGCATCGCACAGGGTATCGCCGGTTTCCGTGTCGGCCAGAGACACCAACGCGATGATGTCGCCTGCGCGCGCTTCTTCGACGGGATTCGCTTCCTTGGCAAACATCTCGACCATGCGGCCGATCTTCTCGCGCTTGCCGCGGGTTGTATTGAGCACCGAGGCGCCCTTGGTCAACACGCCTGAGTAGACTCGAATGAAGGTGAGCGCGCCGTAGATGTCATTGATCACCTTGAACGCCAGGGCCGAAAACGGTTCATCGTCCGAGGTTTTGCGTTCGCCGATCGGCTCGCCGTCGGCGTCTACGGTTTTGATCGAAGGCACGTCCGTCGGGGCCGGCAGAAAATCGACAACGGCATCCAGAACCTGCTGCACGCCTTTGTTCTTATATGACGAACCGCAGAGCACGGGCGTGAAGGCGGAGTTCAATGTTCCTTTACGCAATGCCGCACGCAAAATGTCGCCGGATGGCACGGTGCCATGGGTGAGAAATGCTTCCATCGCTTCGTCGTTTTGCTCGAGACAGGTATCAACCAATTCCGTGCGAAACTGAGTGACATTGGCCAGAAGCTGCCGATCGCTCGGTACGGTGATGTGCAACTTGTCGGCCAGATCGGCGGTCACATCCAGCACCTTCCATTCGGCGTCCTTATCATCGGATTGCCAAACGAGTGCTTTCATTTCAACCAGATCAACCATGCCCTTGAAATTATCTTCCGATCCGATCGGAATCTGCACAGGCAACGGTCGGGAGCCTAAGCGCTTTTTGATCATATCGACGCAACGCAGGAAATTCGCGCCGCTGCGATCCATTTTATTGACATAGCAAATTCGCGGGACGCCGTAGTTGTCGGCCAGCCGCCAATTCGTTTCAGACTGAGGCTCGACACCCGCCACACCGTCGAACACCACCACGGCGCCGTCGAGCACGCGCAGTGAGCGGTTTACTTCGATGGTGAAATCCACGTGTCCCGGCGTGTCGATCAGGTTGATTTTCTTATCGCGCCAAAAGGCGGATACCGCGGCGCTTTGAATGGTGATGCCGCGCTTCTGTTCCTGTTCCAGATAATCGGTGGTCGTCGAGGTTTTCAGATCCTTGGTATCGTGAATGTCGATGATCGTGTGCTTACGCCCCGTGTAATACAGGATGCGCTCAGTCGTCGTCGTCTTGCCGGCGTCGACGTGGGCAATGATGCCGATATTGCGTATATCGGAAAGGGGGGTAGTGCGGGCCATAGCAAAATTCCGTAAGTTTCAGGTAAAAGTCCGGGGAGGCCCATAAGGGGCGGATCAAAAGCCGGTTATTTTGCCATGCCAGGGTAGTGAATGTCGAAGAAAAAGAGCGATTTGACGCGCCGCGACCAGAACGGGAGCGCGACGCCCGTCAGGGAGTACGGCGAATGCAGCAGCGGAAAACGCTGTTACTTGACGCTGTAGCCGCGGCCTTCCAAACACGCCGCCTGCGCTCGCGTGTAGTCGGATCGCTTGCCGGGTGCCGCGCCACCGCCGACCTGGGTCGGGTCAAACCCGGTCTGGACCGCTGCCCAGCGATGGCATTCGAATTTGTCCTTACCCAGCTGGTCTTCGCTCTGACCATTTTTCGGATAGGCAATCAGTTCCGAGGGACCTGCCGCTGGGCCGGGACCTGCCGCCTGGGCGCCGGCCTGATTTAAGACTTCCGCAGGTGGCGCCACGGTCTGGTACTGACCCACACCGCTGTTCCAGATGTAGTAATTGTTGTCGGCGTAGTAATAGGGAACGCCGCCCCACCAATAGGTCGAGTAGTAGTAAGGAAGCGTCGCAAAATAAAGGCCTAACCCTAAGCCGCCCAATCCCCAGCCCCATGGACCGAAGAAACCACCGCGCCAACCGTAGCCGCCGCGCCAGCCATAGCCACCGCCATGAAAACCTGCGCCGCGGAAGCCTCCCACATGCTGGGAGAACGCGGGAGCGCCCGCGAGCAGCGTGACGCAACTCACGGCAACGGAGAATGAACGCAGTTTGCTAAAGGTTTGCATAAATTTACCCGTCCTTCACGGGCCCCCGGAAATCAACTGGCCACCATAGTATAAGACTCTGGCAGCGGGCGGCAGTTCAACAAAAATATTGAGACCGCGATCACGATTGATACATTACCGGGAGCCTGTCTAAAGTATTCAACGCTCATGTAGTATGGATCGCCGGGGACACGGCGCCTGATAATGGGGATGCGATGGAAAATGGGGACAGGGCGAATTCGCTGAGCCGGCGTCAGCTGTTGCAAATGATCGGCTCTACCGCGGGCAGCGCCGCGATGTACCAAGCGATGAGCAGTCTTGGGTTTGCGGCCGAGTCGCCTTATCAGGGGCCGATCGAACTGCAAGGAGCGCCCAAAGGCGCCTCCGTGTTGATTCTGGGTGCGGGCATGGCCGGCATGACGGCAGCCTATGAGCTGCGCAGCGCCGGTTACAAGGTTCAGGTTCTTGAATACAACGGAAGACCCGGTGGGCGCAACTGGACCCTTCGCGGCGGCGACCGCTACACGGAAATGGGCGGGCTCGCCCAGCAATGTGAATTCGACAAGGACTTGTACATCAATCCAGGCCCTTGGCGAATTCCCTATCATCATCACGGGATGATGCATTACGCCAAGCGCTTAGGTATCACACTGGAGCCATTTTTCCAGGTCAACTACAACGCGTATATACACAGCAGCCAGGCGTTCGGCGGGAAGCCGCAGCGCTTCCGCGAGGTCAAAGCCGACTATCAGGGGCACGTCGCAGAATTGTTGGCCAAGGCGACGCGGCAGAATTCCCTTGACGCCGCGGTCACCAAGGAAGACCAAGAAATACTCCTGGAGTCGTTGCGTGAATGGGGAGCGCTCGACAAGAACTTCGCCTATGTGGCGAGCGAAGCGGTGAGCGATCGGCGCGGCTACGAAAAGAATCCCGGCGGCGGCTTGAGCGGGGAGCCCATCCCGTCGAAGCCGGTTGCGCTTCGCGATCTTCTCGAATCCGGCCTTTGGCAGGGCATCCCTACCGGCGATACCTTCGACATGCAAACGTCGCTATTTCAGCCCGCAGGCGGCATGGGGCGGATCGGCGAGGCCTTCGGCCGAGAACTGGGACCCCTCATTCGCTACAACAGCAAAGTGATCGACATTCACCAGGACGCGGCCGGTGTCACGGTCACTTTCACCGACGTAAGTCAGGGGTCGAAACAATCGACTCGCGCCGACTGGTGCTTGTGCACTATTCCCCTGCCCGTCTTGGCGCAGATTCCGATGAATGTGGGCCAAGGGATGGCATCGGCGATTTCAGCCGTTCCTTATGCCGCAGCCATCAAGGTGGGCTTGCAATTCAAGCGCCGCTTCTGGGAGGAAGATGAGCACATCTTCGGCGGCATCACTTACACCGATCTGCCGATTATGAATATCGGATATCCGAACACGGGATTTCAAAGCGGCGGCAAAGGGGTGCTGCTGGGCGCCTACATCTGGGGCTTGAACGCCATGCAGTTCACCGCCATGACGCCGCAGGAACGCGTGCAGAAGGTGGTCGAGTACGGCAGTCAAATTCATCCGCAATATCACAAGGAGTTCGAAAACGGCGTTGCCGTTGCATGGCATCGCGCGCCCTTCACCCTGGGTTGCTTTGGGATGTGGACATCCGATACGCGCGCCAAGCATTACGAGGACCTGTGCCAGATCGACGGCCGGATCGCGCTGGCCGGCGAACACGCCTCCTATCTCGGCGGCTGGCAGGAAGGGGCTGTCACGTCAGCGCTTGACGCCATTGGCCGCCTGCACCAGCGAGCCGTGGCGCAGGGAGCGAAGGCATGAGAACCCTCGTCCTGTTGCTCATCGTGGTCACGGCGAGCGCGTTGGCGGATAGCCCTTTGTTTACATCGCGAGCCGCAATCGGTTCGTTGAACGGCGAGCAGATATACGACCACATATGCCAGGGGTGCCATATGTCCGGTGCTCAGGGAGCGGTCGGGGCCGGGTATTATCCGAAACTCGCGGCGAACAAGAAGTTCGTCTCGTGGGAATTCGTGGCGCTGACGGTTCTTAACGGCCGAAACGGCATGCCGCCGTTCGGGCGGCCCGCGAATCAGGAGCCGTCGCGAGCCACGCACTTGACCGACGCCCAGATCGCGGACGTGGTCAATTATGTGCGCAGCCATTTCGAGAACAGGTACAAGACAAACGTAACTGCCAACCAAGTCGCGGCGTTGCCGCACCCGGCTGCGGAACTGATCGGGCCTCAATAGGTCCACGTCCAATACAGTCCATTCACCGATGAGTTAAACCACTTAAGATCACGCGGGTACTCACAACCGGCAAGACGTTTTTGGCCATCGAAGGGAGGTTCCCATGCGAAGCTATTTCGGTATGTTGATTATCACGACCACCGTGGCGGTGGCTCCGGTCGGAATCGCTCTGGCGCATGGCGGAGGTTCCATGGGGGGCGGCCCCGCCGGAATGGTGACGGGCACCCCACGCAACCCCGACGAGGCCGCCAAGTCGGCCTACAATTCGGGTGTGAAAAGCATCAAAAAGGCGCAGGAGTACGACGCCGACGCCGCCAAGGCGTCGACGCCGGAAAAAATCGCCAAGGCGCACGAAAAGGCTCAAAAAGCCTACCGTGAATCGCTGGCTTCATTCATAGACGCCGTCGGTGCGCAGCCCAAGATGTACCAGGCATGGAATTATCTGGGATTTGCCAACCGCCACTTGGGCAACTATGAGGACGCGCTGTCGTCCTATGCCAAGGCGCTCGAAATCAACCCGAACTACCCAGAAGCGATCGAATACCGCGGCGAAGCGTATCTCGGTTTGAATCAGGTCGAAGAGGCCAAAGGCGCGTACATGGCGTTGTTTCGCGATTCAAGGCCGCTCGCCGATGAATTGATGGTGGCCATGCATCGCTGGGCGGACGCACGCCGCCAAGACGCACAAGGGCTGTCAACGGCAGACGTCGAGGCATTTGCCAAGTGGATGGACGAGCGCGCCGGGATCGCGGCGCAGACGGCTTCTCTTGCGATCGGCGCGGCGCAGCCCTGGAGTCAGGGACCGCGGTAAATTCGCCCGCTTCTAATTATTGTTACGGCGTGTGCGGCGATTTTCGCCGCGCGTGCCGCTGATGAATTTTCGCCTCATCCGTATGAATGGCATCTGCCGCCCGGCTTTCCGCGGCCGGCGGTACCCGCGGACAACCCGATGTCCGCCGAGAAAGTGGCTTTGGGGCGCAGGCTCTTCTTCGAGACTCGCCTGTCCTCGACGGGCCGCTACGCCTGCTCGAGCTGTCATCGACCGGAGCTTAGCTTTACTGATGGCCGCGCGCGCGCGTTGGGAGCGACGGGCGAGTCCATGCGCCGGGGCGCGATGAGCCTCACCAATGTTGCCTACAACGCGGCGTTCACCTGGGGCAGTTCGGAAGTGCGCTCGCTCGAATCACAAATGCGCCAACCGATGTTCAATGAACATCCTGTGGAGATGGGCCTCAAAGCGGGTGGCGTATCGGCGCTCAGCGCCCTATCTACCGACCCAATCTATCGCGCGCAATTCGCTGCCGCATTTCCCGGCGACGCTACGGCGCTGTCGATGGAACACATCATCAAGGCGATTGCCGCGTTCGAACGCACCTTGATTTCCGGACGATCGCCGTTCGATCGTTATGTATTCGACGACGACCGCGCCGCGATGCCGCCGTCGGCAGTGCGCGGCATGGATCTTTTTTATTCAAGTAGAGTCGGCTGCGCGCAATGCCACTCGGGATTGAACTTCTCAGGCCCGCTGCGCTACGAGGGGCATGAAGCGGATGGCGCACTGTTCGCCAACACGGGTCTATACGATGTAGATGGTCGCGGTGGCTATCCGCGGACCGATCAAGGGCTGATAGAGGTGACACATCGCGCTGCCGATATGGGGAAATTTCGAGTTCCGACGCTGCGCAATGTGGCCTTGACTGCTCCGTACATGCACGACGGCAGTCTGCCGAGTCTCGAGGCCGTCATGGATCACTATGCGCAGGGGGGCCACAAGAGTCCGCGGCAGGATGCGCGAGTTCGGCCGTTTGTCCTCACTGAGGCGGAGCGTGCTGATCTGTTGGCCTTTTTGGGCAGCCTGACCGACCGGGAATTCATCGATAAATCGGCACACGCGGTTCCGTAGAATTGGAGCCGTGAACGCAACACCCTTTCCCGGGTTCGAGGTTGTGCCGCCGCACCTCAAGGCCGGACTCATCATCGTGCACGGAATTGCCGAGCATGCAGATCGTTACCGGCACGTCGCCGAGGCGCTCGCCGCTGCAGGCATCGCCTGTTTCGTCTATGACCAGCGCGGACACGGAAAATTTCCCGGCACACGCACCCATGTCGCGGATTTTGCCGAGTTCGCGAACGACCTGGAATGGGTGGGTCAGAGCGCGCGCAAGAGATTCCCCTCGCTGCCGCTGTTCGTATGGGGCCACAGTATGGGTTCAGTCGTGGTGACACTCGCGGCCATCGACGGCTTGCCGTGGGCACGCGGCGTCATCACCACGGGTTGCGCACTCGATGCCATGCCGAAGCTGGAGGGCGCGGCCGGTGTTGCCCTGCGAATCGCCGCCGCGCTGGCGCCCCGCTTGCGAATCAGCTTGAGGATAGACGCCACGGCGCTGACTCAAGTCGTTGAGATCCAGCAACAGCATGCGAACGATCCGCTCGTTCCACGCACAGCGAGCTTGAAATTGCTCTATGGTTTCGCCATGGCGTGCCGCCGGTGCCACGCCAATGCGCCGAAGATCACCCTGCCCTGGCTGGCGGTGCATGGTGAAGCGGACAAGGTCTGCCCCGTCAGCGGATCTGCCGTCCTCGTCGGCGCGCTTGGATCGCGCGACAAGCGGCTCGTCACCTACCCTGGCCTCCTTCACGAAGTTCACAACGAGGACGAGCGCTCGCGCACGGCCCTATTCGAACTGATGACGCGCTGGATGATTGAGCGGTCGAGGAGCCTACCTTAAGTATTCCGCGTGAGCCGCTCTAGGCATACACTGCATGTTCGGTTTTACAGACAACATCTACTAGGGAGTTCTCGCATGCATCTTCGCTCATTGGCCATGGCGTCTCTGGCCGCTATCTTGGTTCAACCCGCGCTCTCAGCAACACACGATCTACCCTCGGCCAGTGCGGAAAGTGAGGGCATGTCGACCGAGCGCCTCGCGCAACTACGCTCAGGGATGAAGGAACTCGTGGACCAGGGCCGTCTGGCGGGCGTTGTCACCATGGTTTCGCGCCACGGCAAAGTGGTGGAGTTCGATGCCGCAGGCAAGCGCGACATCGCGGCCAATGCGCCCATGCAAAAAGACAGCATCTTTCGCATCTATTCCATGAGCAAGCCGATCACCGGCGTTGCCATGATGATGTTATTCGAAGAAGGCAAGTGGCAGCTCAACGATCCGGTGGCGAAGTACATTCCCGAATTCGCCAAGCTGAAAGTTTACGGCACGGATGCGAACAACAACGTGGTCATGAAAGATCAGGTGCATCCGGTAACGATGCGCGAACTGATGTCCCATTCCGGCGGTTTCAGCTATGGCTTTTTCAGCAACACGGCTGTCGATAAATTGCAGCTCGAAGCCGACCTCCTCAACCCGAACAACACGCTGGACGAGTTCATCAAGCGTGTGGCCAAGCTGCCGCTGAATGCCCAACCGGGCTCCGAGTGGCACTACAGCATTTCCGTGGACATTCAGGGCTACATCGTTCAAAAACTTTCCGGCATGCCCTTCGAAGAATTTTTGGAGAAGCGCATTTTAAAACCGCTCGGCATGGTCGATACCGCTTTCTACGTGCCCAAGGAAAAACTCAATCGCTTCGCAGAATTCTATAGCTACGACAAAGACGGAAAACTTCAGGTGGTCGGCGTGAAGGAGGGTTTGAACCACGATTTTGCGGCGAAACCGGCGCTATCCTCCGGCGGCGGCGGCCTCGTTTCCACGGCGACCGATTACATGCGCTTCTGCCAAATGCTGCTCAACGGCGGTCAATTGGACGGCGTGCGAATCTTGTCGCCGCTGAGCGTGGAGTTGATGCACACCAATGTATTGGCACCCAACGTGCCGATTCTCGCGCCGGGCGCAGGGTTCGGTCTGGACTTCGCCATCTATACTGATCCGGTGGCCGCCGGAGGCTATTACGGCAAGGGCTCTTATTGGTGGGGTGGCGCTGCCGGCACCTGGTTTTGGATCGACCCGGTCAACGATTTGATTGTGCTCGGCATGATTCAACAAGCGGCCGGTACCGGCGCGGCCGCGGCCAGTGGCGTTCCCGATGTCCGAGGTTTATCGCATGCCTGGACGTATCAAGCGATCGTTAAATAATCGCGGACAAATAACCTGTCGTATAGGCAACTGGTGACCGGCCGTAAGGCCGGTCACCAACCTGATCGACCAACCTGCTCGATCCGCAACCAAAGCGCGGTCATTCCAAGCGGGTCTTAACCATTCTTTGCAAACTAATATATCTGTGCTCGTCAGCGG
>Ga0224547_1000148_pt1 | contig 12453 bp, 10 predicted proteins | sample 714P21014metaG_FD_179908 | JGI IMG/M metagenome (GOLD analysis project Ga0224547, IMG submission 179908) | Peat soil microbial communities from Stordalen Mire, Sweden - 717 P2 10-14 | ecosystem: Environmental > Terrestrial > Soil > Wetlands > Peat | place: Sweden: Norrbotten County, Stordalen...
AACGGTTCGCGCGCATCGCGTCAAAAGTACAAAGCAAAAGCGCGTACGCGCCCCATTTTCTCAGGCCGGAGACGACCGTCGTTCGAGAACGCGTCTTTTCGCGGCAGGATCGCGTCTTTTCGCCGAAGTTAGCGGCTTTTTAGACCTCGCGTTCTTTTCAGGAAGATCTCCTAACAGTTTGATTCGCCTGAGTGGCGGCCGCCTCCGTTTCCGCATGGCGACAAAATGTGACCTAAGTCACTGTCGGCACGGGTTTTTTTTACCATAAGGCGTTGACAGTGCGCGCCAACGCTCCCTATAGTGGTGCCCGGTGGGAAATTGTGGGAGAAAATGGGTTTTCGGACCCGTCAAAGTATGTTTCGGGGTGCCAACAAACTTACGCTCGACGTGAAAGGCAGGCTGGTGATGCCCACCCGCTACCGAGAACGGTTGCAGGAGCGCTGCGGGGGCAATTTGGTCGTGACCGTCGATAAAGATCAGTGCCTGTTGATTTACCCCCTGCCGGATTGGGAAGACATCGAGCGAAAACTCAACAAATTGCCCACCTTGAATCCCCAGGTGCGGCGTTTGCAGCGCCTGATGATTGGTCACGCCACGGATTTGGAATTGGATTCGCACGGGCGGCTTTTGTTACCCGCCAACTTGCGCGAGTTCGGTCAATTGACCCGCGACGCCATGTTGGTCGGACAAGGTTTGCGATTCGAGTTGTGGGACGAGGCTCGCTGGAACGAGCGACGCGACGAATGGTTGGCAAGTCCGGAAAGCAGCACCGACCTGCCGGCCGAACTCGACACGTTGTCGTTCTAGCGACCGGTGGAAGAGGTTGCGGGGGTTCACACGGCCGTCCTGTTACCTCAGGTACTGGCGGCGTTGAACATACAGGCGGGTGGCACTTACATGGACGCCACTTTTGGGCGGGGCGGACATGCAGGGGCGATTTTGGAGAAGCTCATCGCGAACGGCCGTTTGCTGTGCCTAGATCGGGATCCTAAGGCTGTAGCTGCGGCCAGGGCTCGGTTCTCTTCTGATTCACGTGTCACGATTTTTCTAGCGCCATTCTCTTCGCTGGCCGCTTGCGCCGACGAGGTTGCGCCCGGTCTTAAGTTCGACGGCATTCTTTTCGATCTCGGCGTCTCATCGCCGCAGATCGACGATGCATCGCGCGGATTTAGCTTCATGCAGGACGGCCCTCTTGATATGCGCATGACGGCGGGCGAGGGCGTTAGTGCCGCGGATGTCGTCAACGGTGCGCCGCTCGAGGAACTCATCAGCATATTTCGCGAGTACGGCGAGGAGCGCATGGCGCCGCGCATCGCGCGCGCAATCGTGATGGACCGTCAAAAGAAGCCCTTCGAACGCACGCTCGAGCTCGCCGAGATGATTTCCCGAGTCGCCCGCAGCAAGGAGCGGCACAAGCATCCCGCGACTCGCGTCTTCCAAGCACTGCGCATTTACGTCAACGGCGAGCTCAAGGAGCTCGAGGCGGCCCTCGATGCCGCCCTACAGCGATTGGCGCCGGCCGGAAGGCTCGCCGTGATCAGTTTCCATTCGCTGGAAGACCGCATGGTGAAGCAATTCATGCGCCGCCACTCGCTGGCAGATCCTATGTACGCCGGCTTGCCCGATATCCCGGTGCACGCCCGCCCGAAGCTCGCATTGGTCGGCAAGTCGATCGAGCCCGACGCGAATGAGAGCAGCAGGAATCCCCGCTCGCGCAGCGCTCGCCTGCGCGTCGCCGTCCGCCTCGACCAAGGAGTCGCCGCTTGAAATACCGCCGTTGGCTGCCGCTTGTCCTGCCCTTGTTGTGGTTGGCGGTACTCGGTTCCGCCGTGCAAGTGATCTACGCGCGGCACAAAGCGCGCGACGTGTTCGTGCGGCTGGAGAAGCTCAATGCCGAACGCGACTCGCTCGAAATGGAGTGGGGGCGCCTGCAGCTCGAGCAAAGCTATTGGTCATCGCATGCCTTCGTTGAGCGGGTGGCAAACGCGAAATTGCAAATGAGCCTACCGCAGACTCGCGACGTGAGGATCGTGCGACCGTGAAATTGCGCTCCGGCGAAAACGAACGCGCAGCGAAATCCTACCGCTGGCGCTCCTGGGTAGTCTTAAGCCTCGTCGTGCTCGGCGCCATCGGCCTGGCCGCACGCGCTGTCGAGCTGCAGCTGGTGGATCATGGATTTCTCGCCAAGCAGGGCGATGACCGTTCGATGCGAGTCGTCAAGATCGCGGCGCATCGCGGCGCGATCACGGACCGCAACGGCGAGCCGCTGGCGGTCAGCACGCCGGTGGACAGCATCTGGGTCAATCCCCAAGAGCTCGACGACAATATCGATCAGCTGCCGAAACTCAGCAGAGCGCTCAAGGAAGACCAGCAGACACTGGCGCGTCGCATTACCAGCAATCTCGATCGCGAATTTCTCTATCTGGTGCGCCATATGCCGCCGGAACAGGCTGAGCGCATCAAGGCATTGGGCATTCCGGGCGTGTACTTGCTGCGTGAGTACCGCCGCTACTATCCGGCGGGCGAGGTATCCGGGCATGTGGTCGGATTCACGACTGTCGATGACAAGGGCCAAGAGGGCTTGGAGCTCGGCTTCGATCAGTTGCTCAACGGCCAAGACGGCGCGAAGCGCGTCATTCAAGATTCTCTGGGTCGCTATGTCGAGAATGTTGAAAGCATTCGCGCGCCGCGGCCGGGCCGCGACTTGGTCACCAGCATCGATCTGCGAATTCAGTATCTCGCCTACCGCGAGCTGAAGGCGGCCATGCAGGAATACCGTGCGCACGCCGGCTCCGTGATCGTGATCGATGTCGAGACGGGCGAAGTGCTGGCCATGGTGAATCAGCCCTCGTACAACCCCAACGACCGCGAGCAATTGAAGGCGGGCCTGTATCGCAACCGCGCCGCCACGGATATTTTCGAGCCCGGCTCGAGCATCAAGCCCTTCATCATGGCCGCGGCGCTCGCTTCCGGACAGTACCAGCCCGACAGCGTGGTGGACACCTCGCCCGGATTCTTCAAGGTCGGCAACAAGGTGGAGGAGGACGAACACAATCTCGGCGTGATCGATTTGGCGACGATCCTGGCGAAATCCAGCAACGTCGGCATGGCAAAAATCGCCCTCTCGCTTCAGCCCGAGCAAATCTGGAGCACCTTGACCGGGTTGGGTTTGGGCCAGGTGACGGGCAGCAGTTATCCCGGCGAGTCGGCCGGTATGTTGAGCAACTACGCGCACTGGCGTCCCGTCGGCATCGCCACGCTGTCCCACGGCTATGGCTTGTCGGTGACGCCGCTGCAGCTGGCGCATGCCTACGCCACCATCGGCGCGGGCGGCATCAAGCGGCCGATATCGTTCGAAAAGATTTCAGGTCCCGTGGCCGGCGAGCGCGTCATGGATCCCAAGATCGCGCGTGAGCTGGTGCAGTTGATGGGGCAAGTCGCAGACAAGGGCGGCACGGCAACGCGCGCCTCGCTCATCGGTTATCGGGTATCGGGAAAGACAGGCACCGCGTTCAAATCAATCGCGGGCGGCTATTCCACCGACCGCATCATGGCGGTATTTGCCGGCTTGGTGCCGGCGTCGCACCCCAAGCTGGCCACGGTGGTGGTGATCGACGAGCCGAGCCGGGATGTGCAAGAGGGCGGCACGCTGGCCCAGGGCGGCACGGTCGCGGCGCCTGTATTTGCCAGCGTCATGTCGGGAACGCTGCGCTTGATGGACATTCCACCCGACGATCTGCAGAACGTTCCGGCGGCGACTTTGGTCCAGGCGAACGACAACCCATGAGCGCCGCACTCATGTGGTTGCTCGATGGCATCGCGAAAATTCCCGCGAGCGAAGCGCGCGTCTCCGATCTGACGCTCGACAGCCGCCAAGTGCGCGAAGGCAGTCTGTTCTTCGCGCTGCCCGGCCAAAATGCGCATGGTCTTGAATTTGCCGCGGACGCTGCGGCGCGCGGTGCGAGCGTGGTGCTGTGGGAGCCGGACGGCGATGCCATGCTCCCGGCGCTGCCGCCGAACGTGTTCGCAGCCGCCATACCGAATTTGAAAAATTTGGTGGGGCGCATCGCCGACCGCTTCTTCAACTGGCCTTCCTCGCATCTGCGCATCGCAGGGATTACCGGCACCAATGGCAAGACCACCTGCGCTTACTTGCTGGCGCAATGTCTGGAACGATTGGGAACCGCGGCCGCTTACATGGGCACCATTGGCTGGGGACGCCCGGCAACCCTTGCGGAGCCCACGCACACGACGCCCGATGCGGTCACGGTGCATCGCACGCTCGCGCAATTGCGCGCATCCGGTGTGCGCGAGGTGGCGATGGAGGTTTCCTCACACGCTCTCGATCAGGGCCGCATCGACGGGGTGCGCTTCCAAGTAGCGGCTTTGACGAACTTGACCCGGGATCACTTGGACTATCACGGCACGATGCAGAAATACGGTGCGGCGAAGGCCAAGCTGTTTCAAGTGTCTGACCTCAAGCACATAGTGCTCAACGTCGGCGACGAGTTCGGCCGCACGCTGGCGAGGGACTACGCCGGCAGTGCTTCGTTGATCGCGGTTTGGGTCGGTGCCGGCGATTCAGGCTGGCTGGCCGATCGCAACCTGCATGCGACGCAGGTGCGCTTGGACCCGCGAGGTATTTCGATTGAGCTGGACGGCAGCTTCGGCAAGCTTAACGTCAAGACGCAGCTGCTGGGCCGATTCAACGCAGAGAACTCTCTGGTGGTAATCGCGTGCCTGCTGTCACTCGGTGTTTCCCTGTCCGACGCGGCAAACGCGCTGGCCGAGTGCAAGCCGGCGCCGGGCCGGATGGAAGTGGTCAAGGCCGATGTTCGCAATAAGCCGACCGTCGTTGTCGACTACGCCCATACGCCCGATGCGCTGTCCAAAGCCTTGAACGCGGCGCGCGAGCATTGCGAAGGAGCGCTGTGGTGCGTCTTCGGTTGCGGCGGAGACCGCGATTCCGGCAAGCGCCCCGTCATGGGCGCGATCGCCGACGAATTGGCCGATCGGATCATCGTCACCGACGACAATCCGCGTTCCGAGGATCCGCAGCTCATCACGGCCTGCATTGTCAGCGGCATCAAATCACATGCGGTGCGAGTCATTCACGATCGCGGTGAAGCCATCGCCACGGCGCTGAAAGAAGCGCAGGCAGCGGATGTGGTGTTGATCGCCGGCAAGGGTCATGAGGATTACCAGATCTACGGTGAGACGCGGCGCTCGTTCAGCGATCGACGCGAAGCGCTGCGCTACTTGGGAGCTGCGGCATGAAGCGAACGTTGCGCGATGCTGCGCGGGTGGTCGGTGGCGTGCTCAAGGGGGAGGACCGCCCCTTCGGCTGCGTATCCACCGACAGCCGCACTTTGAAACCAGGCTCACTGTTCGTGGCGCTGCGCGGCCCGAACTTTGACGGCGCGGCATTTGTTCAAGCTGCCGCGGCGCAGGGCGCGATCGGCGCCCTAGTTGAGCGCGAACCGCCGGCTGCGGTGCCGCAGGTCGTGGTGGCAGATGCGCTGCGCGCGCTGCAAGAGTTGGGGCGAAGCTGGCGCGCCGACTTCACCTTGCCTGTGGTCGCGGTGGCGGGCAGCAACGGCAAGACGACCGCCAAGGAAATGACCGCCGCCATCTTGTCGCGCACGGGTCCCTGCATGGCGACCCGCGGCAATCTCAACAATCACATCGGCGTCCCGGTCACGCTGATGCGGTTGGAGTCCGCGCATCGCAGCGCCGTGATCGAGATGGGCGCCAATCGCGTCGGCGATGTGGCCGAGCTGATGCGTCTTGCGCAGCCCTCGGTGGGATTGATTACCAACGCCGGCGCCGAGCACTTGGAAGGATTCGGCGATCTGGACGGTGTGGCGAAAGGCGAGGGCGAAACTGTCTCCTGCTTGAAGCCCGACGGCACCGCCATCATCAACGCCGATGATACTTATGCCGGCTATTGGCGCGGTGTCTCCGGCGCGACCCGCGTCGTGACGTTCGGCGTGCACACGCCCGCCGACTTCGCCGCAAGAAACGTCATCCAGGCCATCGAGAAAGGCGAGTTCGCGACGCGCTTCACTCTGGTCTGCCCGTTGGGCGAGCGCGCCATCATGCTCAAGGCGGGCGGTGCACACAATGTCGGCAATGCCCTGGCGGCGGCTGCCGCGGCCGCCGCCGCCGGCGCATCCCTCGAGGACATCGCCTTAGGGCTCGCGGATTTTCGCGCGGTCTCGGGCCGTCTGCAGCTCAAAGCCGGCGCGCGCGGCAGCTGGATCATCGACGATTCCTACAATGCCAATCCCAGTTCGGTGCGCGCGGGACTCGACGTGCTGCGCGTCCTAGCGGGCGTGACCTGGTTGGTCTTGGGCGACATGGCCGAACTCGGCGAATCCAGCCAAGACAGCCATGCCCACATCGGCACTTACGCGCGCGAGTGCGGCATCAAGCGGCTATTTGCGCTCGGCCCTTTAAGCACCAGAGCGGTGGAGACGTTCGGCTCGGGCGGGGAATGGTTTGCCGATGCCGATTCGCTGATTCGCCGGCTGCAAGCGGAGCTCTCTGCCGGCGTAACGGTGTTGATCAAGGGCTCGCGGATCAATCGCCTGGAACGCGTGGTGCAGGCGCTCACCGGCAGCGGCGTCGGCTCCGGCCTAGGCTCCGGTCCCATGATGAGGGCGAGCTGACATGCTGCTACTGCTGACCGAATATTTGGCGAAGTTCTACAGCGGCTTTCACGTATTTCAATATCTGACGCTGCGCGGAATTCTTGCCGCTGTGACGACGTTGCTCATGGCGCTGCTCATCGGGCCGCGGATGATCTCGCTCTTGAGCCATTATCAGATCGGCCAGGTGGTGCGCACCGACGGGCCCAAATCCCACTTGCTAAAAACCGGCACGCCCACGATGGGCGGCGGATTGATCTTGGTTGCCATGGGCATCGGCACGCTGTTGTGGGCCGACCTGTCCAGCCGATTCGTGTGGATCTTGCTCGGGACCACGCTGGCCTTCGGCTTGATCGGATTCTACGACGACTATTTAAAACTCGTGGTCGGAAATTCCAAAGGCCTCCCGGCGCGCTACAAATATTTGGCGCAGTCGATCGCGGGCTTAACGATTGCCCTGACGCTGTACAGCATGCACCAGACGCCGTCCGAGACGTCCCTTTATGTTCCGTTCTTCAAGACCGTGGCGATCCCGATGTCCGCGTTCGCGTTCGTGGCCTTCGCCTACTGCGTCATCGTCGGCACCAGCAATGCGGTGAACCTAACCGATGGTCTTGACGGTTTGGCGATCATGCCCGCCGTCATGGTCGCGGCGGCGCTCGGCGTGTTTGCCTATGTCACCGGCAACATCAAGTTCGCCGCGTATTTGCAAATTCCCTATATCAACGGTGTGGGCGAGGTGCTGATTTTCTGCACGACGCTGGTGGGCGCAGGACTCGGATTCCTGTGGTTCAACTCCTACCCGGCGCAGGTCTTCATGGGCGATGTGGGCGCCCTGGCCATCGGCGCCTCGCTCGGCGCCATCGCCGTCATCGTGCGCCAGGAATTGGTGCTGTTCGTGATGGGCGGCGTCTTCGTGCTCGAGACCGTCTCGGTCGTACTGCAGGTCGCTTCGTTCAAATTGACCGGCAAGCGAATATTTCGCATGGCTCCCATCCATCACCATTTTGAGCTCAAAGGCTGGGCCGAACCGAAAGTCATCGTGCGTTTCTGGATCATCAGCTTCGTGCTGGTGTTGGCGGGCCTTGCAACCTTGAAGATCCGATGATGAACAGTGTGGTTGTGGGGTTGGGCAAGACCGGCGCTTCATGCGTGCGCTACCTGACGAAGCGCGGTGACCGCGTGAGCGCCACGGATTCGCGCGGCGCGCCGCCGGGACTCAAGGAGTTGGGCGAACTCGCAGGAGCGGTCGACCTGCGCCTCGGCGGTTTTGATCTGTCGCTGCTCGAGGGCGCATCGCAAGTGCTGATGTCGCCCGGCGTGTCGCTCGATGAGCCGATCGCGAAAGCCGCGCGCGCTCGCGGGATCGACGTGTTGGGCGATGTGGAATTGTTCGCGCGCGAGGTTCACGCGCCGGTCATCGGGGTGACGGGCACCAACGGCAAGAGCACGGTCACAACGCTGGTGGCCCGCATGGCAGCTGCCGCGGGACGACGCGTTCTCGCCGGCGGCAACTTGGGCGAGCCCGCCCTAGATCTGCTCGAACAGCCCACGCCGGAACTGTACGTACTCGAGTTGTCGAGCTTTCAATTGGAAACCACTTCATCGCTTACTCTTAAGGCAGCCGTTGTCCTCAACGTCACGGCAGATCACTTGGATCGCTATCCGTCGATTGCCGCGTATGCGCGTGCCAAGGGACGAATTTTTGCCAAGGCATCGACCGTGGTCTTGAACGCTGACGATCCGTGGGTGCTGGCCATGCGGGATCAGGAATATGACGGCGGCGCCGCGCGCACCGTGACCTTTTCCACGCAGCGCACCGATGTGGATTTCTCGTTGGTGCGCAGCGGCACGCAAATCTTCCTGGCGCGCCGTGGCGAGAGATTGCTCAATGCCGGGCGCATGAAAATCTCCGGTCTGCACAATGCGGCCAATGCACTCGCGGCGCTGGCGCTGGGCGAGGCCGTGGGATTGCCGGATCGCGCCATGCTCGAGGCGCTCGAGCAATTTCCGGGTCTGTCGCATCGATCATCGTGGGTCGCCGATATCGGCGGCGTGCGCTACATCGATGACTCCAAGGGCACCAACGTCGGCGCGACCACCGCTGCGGTTGCCGGCATGGCCGGACCTTTGGTGATCATTGCGGGGGGTGAGGGCAAGGGGCAGGACTTCACGCCGCTGGCGCGCGCTTTTCGCGGCAAGGTGCGCGAGGCGGTGCTGATCGGCAAGGACGCGCCGGCCATTGCGGCCGCGCTTGCAGGGGTGTGCCGCATCGAAACCGCGGCATCGATGGAAGCGGCGGTGAGCGCGGCGCACCGCATCGCTGTCGCCGGCGATACCGTTCTGCTGTCGCCGGCCTGCGCGAGCTTCGACATGTTTCGCGACTACGGTCATCGCGGCGATGCGTTTGCCGCGGCGGTGCAGAAGCTTAAGGCGCCATCGCCATGAATACCGCCACCATGTCCTATGGCGTGCGCGCGCGGGAGCGAATGCCCTTCGCCTGGGACAGCCTCACGCTGGGGTTGATCGCCGCATTGTTGCTGGTCGGCCTGATCATGGTCACGTCAGCATCCATGTCGATCGCTGCGCGCGACATGGGTGATCCGTTTTATTTTCTGGAGCGGCAATTCATTTTTACCATGGCGGGCCTGGCGTTCGCCTGGATGGTGACGCGCATACCGACCGAGCTGTGGGACAAGTACGGCCTGGCGCTCCTGCTGCTGGGACTGCTGCTGCTGATTCTGGTGCTGATTCCGGGCTTGGGCGCACGCGTCAACGGCGCGCGCCGCTGGCTTAGAATCGGCGTGCTGAATTTCCAAGTTTCCGAGCTCGCCAAGGTGCTGGTGTTGACGTGGCTGTGCAGCTACTGCGTACGCAAGCGCACGGAGCTGGAGAGCACGCTGCCGGGCCTGGCGAAGCCCTTCGCGCTGCTCTCCGTAACGGCGGTGCTGTTGCTGATCGAACCGGACTTCGGCGCAGCGACCGTGCTGTTCGCCACCGGTTTTGCCGTGCTGTTCATCGCCGGTGCGCGTCTGCGCTACGTGGCGCTGCTGGTAACGACCGCCGTGCTGGCGTTCGTGCTGCTGGCGCTGACGTCGCCTTATCGATTGAAGCGCCTGATGATTTTCGTGCATCCCTTCGATGATCCGTTCAACGGCGGCTTTCAACTCACGCAATCGTTGATCGCCATCGGCCGCGGTTCTTGGTTCGGCGTGGGCTTGGGCAGCAGCGTGCAAAAATTGTTCTACCTCCCGGAAGCGCACACCGATTTCGTGTTCGCGGTGCTGGCCGAGGAACTGGGGTTGGTCGGCGTGGTGGGCGTGATCGCGCTCTTTGTCGCGCTCGTGTGGCGCGCGTTTCATATTTCGCGCATGGCGGCGCAGGCAGGCTTGCGTTTCCAGGCCTACCTCGCGATGGCTTTCGGCATCTGGTTGGGCCTTCAGGCCATCGTGAACATCGGCGTCAACATGGGCGTGCTGCCGACCAAGGGGTTGACGTTGCCGCTCTTGAGCTACGGCCGTAGCAGCCTGCTCGTCAGCCTCGCGTGGTTGGGCGTGCTGTTGCGCATCTATCACGAGGTCAAGTGCAGTTCGCGATCCGCGGTGACGCGCATGCCGGGAGGCAGCCGTTGAGCGGGGAGCAGCCAGGGGGCGATAGATATCTAATGGGCGACACTCAGCCAACCAACCAATCGGTAGGCGGACCGGTGCTCATCATGGCCGGGGGGACCGGCGGTCACGTGTTCCCGGCGCTGGCGGTGGCGAAGGTGCTGCGCGCGCGCGGCGTTGCGGTGGTGTGGTTGGGCGTCCCAGGCAGCATGGAGTCGCGGCTCGTGCCGGCGCAAGGGTTTCCCATCGAATGGGTGCGCGTCGCGGGAATTCGCGGCAAGGGCGCATTGACCTGGGCACTGGCGCCGCTGCGCATCGCCCACGCGGTGGCGCAAGCGGTTCGCGTACTGCGACGCGTAAGACCGCGCTCCGTATTGGGCGCCGGTGGTTATGTCAGCGGTCCCGGCGGCATTGCGGCCTGGTTGATGCGCATTCCCCTGCTCATCCACGAGCAGAACGCCATCGCCGGCTTGACCAATCGATGGCTGGCGCGCCTGGCAACTCAAGTGCTGGAAGCGTTTCCCGGCAGTTTCGGGCCCCACGTGCACGCCAGCACCATCGGCAATCCGGTTCGTGAGGACATCGCGGCGTTGGCATCCCCGGCGCAACGATTCTTAGGACGAGGCGCGCCGGCGCGGCTTTTGATATTCGGCGGCAGTCAGGGCGCACAACGGCTGAACGCGGTGTTGCCGCTGGCACTGGCCCGCATAAGTCCCGAGAGCCGGCCGCAGGTCATTCATCAGACCGGCGAGCGCGGGCTTGAGGGTACGCGCGCGGCGTACCTCCAGAAACAAGTCGAGGCGGAAGTGCTGCCCTTCATCGAGGACATGGCCAAAACCTATGCCTGGGCGGACCTCGCGGTGTGCCGCGCCGGCGCCATGACGGTCGCGGAGCTGCAGGCAGCGGGCCTTGGCGCGATATTCGTGCCATTGCCGATCGCGACGGATGATCATCAAACCAAGAATGCCGCCGTCATGGTCGGCGTCGGCGCCGCGCGCATTATCCAGGAGCGCGATCTGACGCCCGAGTCCTTGAGCGGCATCATCGCCGAACTCGTGGCGGATCGGACGCGACTGCTCAAGATGGCGGAGGCCGCGCGAAGCGCGCGCGTTACCGATGCGGCGGCGCGGCTGGCGGACCTGTGCATCGCCGCGGGGACAAGCGCGGGGGCGCACGCATGACCGGGGACAAGCGCACCATCGGGGACAGGCGCATGACCGGCGACAGGCGCACAACCTCGGGCACGCGCATACCGTCGAACACGCGCATGCAAGATCGGATGCGGCGCATCCAGCGCATTCACCTGGTCGGCATCGGCGGCAGCGGCATGGGCGGGATTGCCGAGGTGCTGCTCAACTTGGGCTACGAGGTGCAGGGCTCGGATCTCAAGGGCAATGCCGTCACGGAGCGCCTCGCGCGCTTGGGCGCGACGATTTTCATCGGCCACGACGAGAAGTACCTGGGCGAATCCGACGTGGTGGTGGTGTCGAGCGCCGTCAACCGCTCCAACCCGGAAGTGGCCGCCGCGCTGGCCAAGCGTATTCCCGTGGTCGCTCGGGCGGAAATGCTGGGCGAGTTGATGCGCTTTCGCTACTCAATCGCCGTTGCAGGCACGCATGGCAAGACCACGACCACGAGTTTGGTGGCGAGCGTACTGGGCGAAGCCGGATTTGATCCCACTTTTGTCATCGGCGGCCGCTTAAAGAGCGCCGATAGCAATGCTCGCTTGGGCGCCGGCCGGTATCTGGTGGCGGAAGCCGACGAGAGCGACGCCTCGTTCATGCACTTGCAGCCGATGATCGCCATCGTCACCAACATCGACAACGACCACCTCGCGACGCATGACGGCGACTTTGCGCGGCTCAAGCAAAGCTTCGTCGATTTTCTGCACAACCTGCCGTTCTACGGCCTGGCCGTGCTGTGCAGCGACGATGAGCATGTAAAAAGCATCCTCGAATCTGTGGGCCGCCCCTATCACACGTATGGTTTCGGCGAGGGTGCGGATATTCGCGCGGTCAACGTGCAGCGGCTTGGGCTGCAATCCCGCTACGAGGTGCTGCGCACAGACCGCGCGCCGCTGACCGTCACCATCAACTTACCCGGCCGCCACAATGTTTTGAACTCGCTGGCCGCGGTGGCTGTCGCCACCGAACTCGATATACCCGACGAGGTGATACAGCACGCCCTGGCGAATT
>Ga0224547_1000151_pt1 | contig 12137 bp, 9 predicted proteins | sample 714P21014metaG_FD_179908 | JGI IMG/M metagenome (GOLD analysis project Ga0224547, IMG submission 179908) | Peat soil microbial communities from Stordalen Mire, Sweden - 717 P2 10-14 | ecosystem: Environmental > Terrestrial > Soil > Wetlands > Peat | place: Sweden: Norrbotten County, Stordalen...
TCGGCGGCGGCGAAGCCACCGCGATCGCCATCGAACTCGTGTGAGTACCGACACGCCGGTCACGCTCGAGATTTCCGGCGGCGTCGCGCGCCTCACGCTCAATCGCCCGGATAAACGCAACGCGCTCGATACCGCGACCATCGCCGCCTTGAGCGCGGCTCTGCGGCGGTGTGCCGATGATCCCAAAGTGCGGGTGCTGCAGTTGACGGGCGCGGGAAACGTATTTTGCGCAGGCGCGGACTTGGGCGAAATGCAAGCGCAAGTCCAGGCTTCTGAAAGTGAAAATTTGGCGCATGCAAAAAAACTGGCGCGTGTCTTGGGTGCCTTGGATTCCATGCGTAAACCCACCGTGGCCAGAGTCAATGGAGACGGCTACGGCGGGGCGCTGGGCTTGATGGCGGCCTGCGATATCGTCATCGCCGCTGAGGGCGCAAATTTTGCTTTCACGGAGGTGCGTCTCGGCATCATTCCGGCCGTGGTTTCTCCCTTCGTGCTCGGCAAAATCAGCGAAAGCGCGGCGCTGCGCTATTTTCTGACCGCGGAAACAATGAGCGCGGCGACCTTGAAGGAAATCGGGCTGGTCCATGAGGTGGTGCCGGCTGAAGCACTCGATGGGGCCTGCAATCGCATTTTGGATGCTCTCTTGAAGGGAGCTCCGGGCGCCCTGTCGGAAGCTAAGACGCTCATTCGCGATGCCGCTCATCGATCGGCGGAGGGCCGCGCGAATGCGTCAATTCGAATGGCCGCGCGGTTGGCGCGGCTTCGCGTCAAAGCGGAAGCGCAGGAAGGCTTCAGTGCCTTCTTTGCGAAGCGCAAACCAAATTGGCGGCCGGACTAAGATGCGCTAAATGGGGTGGGCGTCCTTGCCCAAGCCATGCCCAAATCCCTTGGCCATCCTGGAAGACGGCGTCCGTGGCCTGTCAACATGGTAGTCCCCACTGTGTAAAGCGACGTTCCCTTGCAAATCTCGTCATGGCTATCCGTCTATCGGATGCCCTCCCCGGCCCCAGCGCTTTGTGATCTACTAAGCCGCCCATTTTTCATGCGGTTATATCGATTTTAGGTGTCAGTTTGATGAACGAAAGCCGAGATGTCATGGAGTACGAGGTTGCCATCGTGGGAGCCGGGCCTGCGGGGCTGTCCTGCGCCATCCGGCTAAAACAGCTCAATCCCGCCTTGAATATCTGCGTGCTGGAGAAGGCGGCCAGTCTTGGGGCGCATTCCCTGTCCGGCGCAGTGATGGAGCCCGGCCCCCTGGATGAGTTGCTGCCTCAGTGGCGCGAGAATCCACCCGAGATCTGCGTTCCTGCAACCCGGGACGATTTCCTGTTCATGACGCGCCGTAAGCGCTATCGCTCAGTCGTAACCCCGCCGCAGATGAACAATCACGGCAATCTGATTATCTCCCTCGGCCAACTCGTGGTGATTCTCGGTGCCGAGGCTGAGAAATTGGGTGTCGATGTGTTTCCGGGTTTCGCTGCTGCGGAGGCCCTGTTCGACGAGGCCGGCGCCGTGAAAGGCGTTCGCATCGGGGATATGGGTGTCGGGAAGAGCGGGGAGCCGGGACCCAATTTTGCGGGGGGTCCGGAAATTCACGCCAAGATCACCCTATTTTGTGAGGGCTGCCGCGGCTCAACCTCCAAGCAGTTGATTGCCCGTTACAAGCTCGATGCCGGCAAGTCGCCTCAGACTTATGGATTGGGATTGAAGGAATTGTGGCAGCTGCCTCCGGGACGAGTGCAGCCGGGCCTCATTCAACACACCGCCGGCTGGCCGCTCGACAACAGTATTTATGGCGGCAGCTTTCTCTATCATCTGAACAAGGATCGCGTGTACTTAGGCTTCGTCGTCGGCCTGGACTACGAGGATCCGCGCTTCAAACCCTTTGAGGCATTCCAGCAGTGGAAAAATCATCCTGACGTGAAGCGCTTGTTAAAGGGCGGCGAAATCATTGCCGGTGGCGCACGCACCGTCATCGAGGGCGGATATCAGTCCATGCCTACGCTTGAAATGCCAGGCGCGTTGCTGGTGGGGGATGCGGGCGGCACGCTCAACATGCCGAAGATCAAAGGCATCCATCAGGCCATCCGCTCCGGCATGAACGCGGCTGCGCACTACGTGGAAACAGGTACAAGCGCAGGTTTTGACAAGCGCTGGCGCGAGTCGCCCGGCGGGCGCGAGCTTTACAAGGTACGCAATATCCGACCGGGTTTCCGCCGCGGACTTCTGCTCGGCACCGCAAATTTTGCCTTGGAAACTATCACCATGGGCAAAGTGCCCTGGACCCTCGCCAATCACGCGGACGACACCGCGCTCAAGCGTCTCGATGATTACGTCTCGCCCGACCGTGGGTGGGGCGATCGGGAGCTGCCGCCGCGTGATCGAGTGGCCTCGGTGTTCTTTGCCGCCACCATGCATGATGAGAATCAGCCCGTGCACCTGCATGTAGCGGACACCACACTCTGCGCCACTCGTTGCATCACGGATTTCGGCAATCCTTGTACTAATTTTTGTCCCGCGAATGTCTACGAAATGATTGCGGACGGCAAAGGCGGCCAAAAATTGCAAATCAATTCCTCGAACTGCGTGCATTGCAAGGCATGCGACATCAAAGAGCCCTACCCCGGGCAGATTACGTGGGTCACACCGGAAGGTGGTTCCGGCCCCAACTATCAGAGCCTCTAAGATGTCGATCGTATCGCGCCTGCGGCTTAAGACCGCGGCGCATCGGCTTGAATTCGACACCGGCCAGCAGGATGCGGCCGAGCGGCTCGATGAATTGCGCGCCAAGCTTTGGGAGCAATCGCAATCCGTTGGCTACAAGCTGCGCTCGCAGTTGCGCCGCCTCTCCGCGCAGCCGGAAGAGACGCCGCTGCGCGGCCTGTACCTGTGGGGTGGTGTCGGCCGCGGCAAAACCATGCTAATGGACTTGTTCTACGACACGCTGCCCGAAGGCTTGGGCGAGCGCACCCATTTTTATCGCTTCATGCGCCAGGTGCACGCGGGATTGCGCAAGGTTAGAAAACGCACCGATCCGCTCGACGCGGTTGCAGAGCAGCTGGCGGCGCGCGTCCGCGTGCTATGTCTGGATGAATTTTTCGTTTCGGACATTGCCGATGCGATGATCCTGGCGGGACTTTTCGAAGGATTGTTCCACCGCGGCGTGGCGCTGGTTGCCACGTCGAACATCGCACCGCAGGATTTGTACCGAGACGGCCTGCAACGGCAACGATTCCTGCCGGCAATCGATCTGATTCAAAGCCATGTGGACGTCATGCACTTGGATGGCCCCGCCGACTATCGATTACGGCAGTTGGAACAGGCGCCCACTTACTTGGACTCGGCATTGCCGGACACCGATGATAAGCTCAAACAGCGTTTCGCGGCGCTCGCCGGGGGCACCGCCTTGAGTCCCACGACGCTGTCGGTGGAAAATCGGCCCATCAAGGCCCAGGCCACCGGTGCCGGCATGGTTTGGTTCGAATTCAAAGACATTTGTGAAGGCCCGCGCAGCCAGAATGACTACATCGAACTCGCGCGCCTGTATCACACAGTATTCATTTCGCACATTCCCGAATTCACGCGCAGCAACGAAAACGCCGCGCGCCGCTTCATCATGCTGATCGATGAGTTCTACGATCGCAATGTCAATGTTGTACTATCGGCCGCCGCCGCACCCGGGTCGCTTTATCACGGCGAACGGTTGCAATTGGAATTTTTACGCGCCGCAAGCCGGCTCATCGAAATGCAGACGCAGCAATACCTGGCGGGGCAACATCGTCCCTAGGAGCTTAGTCGGGGTGGCATAATTGGCGGCTGACGCGCAAGAGATCAGGATATGTACCAGGTTTCCTCCGAACAACATCGCAGTATCGTTTCGGCGATTTTGCGAAGCCTCGTTCGACCGCCCAAATCCATGCGCGGTTTGGACTGGCGGCGCTTTCTTCAGAATTACTTCGCCAACGTGGATGTGAAGGATCTCACCGAGCATGATCCGAAGGATCTCGCCGGGGCGGCGCTGTCACATCTCCAATTTGCGATGCAGAGGCGCAGGTCCGCGTTGGTGCGCGTATTCAACCCCACATTGCGCGAACACGGATTTGTCTCGCCGCATACGATTATCGATGTGGTCAACGACGACATGCCGTTCCTGGTGGATTCCATCAGCCTGTCCCTGACCGAGCGGGCGCTCACGCTGCATTTCTTGGCGCATCCGGTTTTTGCCGCCACACGCGACCGCTCCGGCACGTTGAGCGCTCTTGAAAGGCGCGGCGCGACGAAAAACACCAAGCAGCGCCTGGAGTCCTTCCAACACGTCGAGGTGGATCGGATCGTCGATCCTAAGGCGCTGACAGCCCTGGCCGCCCAGATCGAGCGCAGCATGCGCGATGTTCGCGTGGCGTGCGCGGATTGGGCGCGCATGCGCCATGCCGTGCGCAGCACCGCGCAGGATTTGAGTTCGATGAGTGCCCGCGTCGACGCGGGCGAATTGAGCGAGACTTGCGCGCTTCTGGAGTGGATGGAAAATCGTCATTTCACGTTCTTGGGCTATCGCGATTACCGGTTGCAAGGCGGCAAGGGCCGCGAAAAGCTGGAACCAATCCCGGCGACCGGACTCGGCATCTTGCGACCGGGTCACCGAAAGACGGAGAGCACGAACCGCGTGCTGCCGAGCGACATCAGACGGCAAAGCCGCTCCAGCAGCTTGAGTCTGGTCACCAAGGCGAATTCACTGTCGACGGTGCATCGACCGGGCTACCTCGACTATGTCGGCGTCAAGCGCTTCGACGCCAAGGGCCGCTTGATTGGCGAGCGTCGGTTTCTGGGTCTGTGGACTTCCGCTGCCTACAACAGCAACCCGCGGGAGATTCCTCTGCTGCGCCAGAAAGTCGCGCAAGTGGCGGAGCACTTCGCATTGGCGCCTGACAGCCATGATGGCAAGGCGCTGCAGCACATCCTGGAATCCTTCCCGCGCGATGAGTTGTTCCAAGCCAGCGTCGCGGAACTCAATCGCATCGTCACGGGGATATTCGGCTTACAGGAAAGACCGCGGGTGCGCGTGCTGCTGCGCCGCGATCCGTTTCACCGCTTTTATTCCTGCCTGGTGTTTGTACCGCGCGAGAAATACAACACTCAGGTGCGCCAGCGCATCGAGCGCGTGATACGCGACGCATTTGCCGCGTTCAGCATGGAATCCCAGGTGCAGATCGCCGAATCGAATTTAGCGCGGCTGCACATCGTAGCCCGAACCGCGCCCACCGAGAAACCCTTGATCGACGCCGATATGCTGGAGCGCCGCGTCGCCCTCGCGGTGCGGTCGTGGCTGGATTCCTTCAAGACTTCGCTGTTGGCCCGATTCGACGAAGCATATGCGCTGCAACTCTTCGACAAGTATGCGCAGGCCTTCCCGGCCGCCTACACCGAGGACTTTTCAGCAGATGGCGCCGCTCTTGACGTCTCCTTTCTCGAGTCCATGGAGAAGGAACCTGCCCGGCTGCATTTGGACATCTACAGGCCGGACCCCAAGCGCAAAGAAAAGTTATTCCTCAAGATCTTCCGCAGCCAGGACGCAATCCCGATCTCCGACTTGTTGCCCATGCTCGAGAACATGGGCCTCAAAGTCATCGCCGAGCGTCCCTATGAACTGGACTTCTCCGGCGGCCGCCGCGCCTGGATTCAAGATCTGGAACTCGTCATGCAGGCTTCCCCAGCGATTGCCTCCGACGCGTTGGACCGCGAGATCAAGAACGCCATAACCGCTGTGTGGACCGGCCGCATGGACAGCGATAGTTTCAACCAGCTAACCCTCTTTGCCGGGATTCCGTGGCGCATGGTCACGGTGCTGCGTGCGTATTGCCGCTACCTGCTGCAAACCGGCCTGCCCTTCAGCCAGGGCTACATTGCGCAGGTTATGGCAAACAATGCGCACATTGCCACGCTGCTCTCCGACCTGTTCGCCGCGCGATTCGATCCGCAGCTCGCGGCGGCGGCGCGATCAAAGTCTCTCGCGCGGCTGGGCCGCGACATTCCCTCTGCGCTCGAGGAGGTAACGCGTTCCGACGAGGACCGGATCCTGCGCGCCCTGTGGAATGCGCTGTCCGCCACGGTGCGCACCAACGCTTACCAGCCCTCCGCCGCAGGTCAGCTCAAGGAATACTTGTCGTTCAAGATCGAAAGTCAGCAGCTGCGCGAACTGCCTTTACCTAAGCCCTTGTTCGAGATCTTCGTGTTCTCGCCCCGCATGGAAGGCGTGCACCTGCGCATGGGCTACGTGGCGCGCGGCGGCATTCGCTGGTCGGATCGGCGCGAGGATTTCCGCACGGAAATCTTAGGGTTGATGAAGGCGCAACACGTGAAGAACACGGTCATCGTCCCCGTGGGCGCCAAGGGCGGATTCATCGTCAGGCGCATGCCGGCGGAGCGCGAGGCGCAGCAGGCCGAAGTAATTGGATGCTATCAAACGCTCATTCGTGGACTGCTCGATGTCACCGACAACATCGTCGACGAGAAAATCGTGCCGCCCCGGATGGTGATTCGCCACGACAAGGACGACGCGTACCTGGTGGTCGCAGCGGACAAGGGCACGGCCACGTTTTCCGATATTGCCAACGCGATATCCCAGCAATACGGATTCTGGCTCGGCGACGCATTTGCTTCCGGCGGCTCGGCCGGATACGACCATAAAAAAATGGCGATCACCGCGCGCGGCGCTTGGGAATGCGTGAAGCGACATTTCCGCGAGATCGGCGCGGACATCCAGAGCCAGAACTTCACAGTCTGCGGCGTCGGCGACATGGCGGGTGATGTGTTCGGCAACGGCATGCTGCAATCACCCTGCATTCGCCTGGTCGCGGCTTTCAACCACCAGCACATTTTCATCGATCCGCAGCCGGATCCCAAGCGCTCATTCGCCGAGCGCGAGCGCATGTTCAACATGCCCCGCTCGTCGTGGGATGATTACTCGCGCAGCGCGATTTCCAAGGGCGGCGGTGTGTACTTAAGATCCGCGAAGAACCTGACACTTTCCCGCGAGGCGCAGACTCTGCTGGAACTTCCGGCGCAAGTCACGCCCAACGAGGTCATCAAGGCCATCTTAAAGGCGCATGTGGATCTGTTGTGGAACGGCGGCATCGGCACGTACGTCAAGGCGAGCAGCGAAAGCCACAGCGATGTCGGAGATCGCAGCAACGACGCGGTGCGCATCGATGGGCGCGATTTGAATTGCAAAGTGATTGGCGAGGGCGGCAACTTGGGCCTTTCGCAGCTCGGGCGCATCGAATTTGCGCGTCGTGGCGGACGGCTCAATACCGATTTCATCGACAATTCCGCCGGCGTGAACTGTTCGGACGTTGAAGTCAATTTGAAAATTCTCTTGAACGGCGCGGTGCAGGCCAAAGAAATCACGCAAGCGGCGCGCAATCGATTGCTGGTGCAGATGACGGACGAGGTGGCGGGGTTGGTGCTGCGCAACAACTACCTGCAAGGTCAAGGCATCAGCACCAGCGAATTCCAGGCGAAACAGCGCTTGAGCGAGAGCGCCTACGTAATTCGCGCTTTGGAGCGTTCCGGCGATTTGAACCGCAGCTTGGAGTTTCTGCCCAGCGATGAGGACCTGGCCGAGCGGCGCCAGGCAGGCGAGGGATTGACGCGACCGGAGCTGGCCATCACCTTGAGCTACGGCAAGATCTGGCTGTATCGAGCCCTGATCCATTCGAACGTGCCGGAAGATCCGTACCTCTCCACGGAGCTGAACCGCTACTTCCCGACGCCGGTACAGAAGCGGTTTGCGAAACGCATAAAACGCCATCGCCTGCGGCGTGAGATTATTGCGACGGCCATCACCAACAGCTTGATCAATCGCATGGGGCCGGTATTCCCGGTCCGGGCGCAAGACGACACCGGGGCGGATCCGGCCGCAATTGCACGCGCCTACAGCATTGCGCGCGAAGTATTCGCGGCGCGCAACATTTGGTCGCAGATCGAAGCGCTGGATAACCACATCCCCGCCGCCGTCCAGTACACGGCGATGTTTCAGACCACGCGCCTGCTGCGGCATATGACCTATTGGCTGCTGGAGAACCGGCGCAACGACCTGGACATCGAGCGCGCGGTTTCGCGCTATGCCAGCAAGGTAACGGAACTGTTCCACGAGTTGCCGGAAGTGCTCAGCGTCACGCAAAAGGCGCGCATGACTGCGTTGCGCTCGCAGCTGGTGGAGCAGCGCGTTCCTGAACAGCTTGCGGCGCGCATCGCCTCCCTCGAGGAGTTGCACAGCGCGTTGGACTTGGTTGAAGTCACCATGGCGGCGCGCGTGAGAATCGTCTACGCAGCCAAGGCCTATTTCGACCTCGGCGAGCGCATCGGTCTGACCTGGATCAAGGAACAAATCGAGGCGCTGGCAGCCGACGGTCATTGGCAGGCGGTCGCGCGCGGCACGCTGCGTGATAACTTGTACGCGCTGCAAAGCAAGATCACATTGGCAGTGCTGCGATGCAAGGGCAGAGACGCAGAAGCGCGGGTCGAGCAATGGCTTTCGCGTCATTCCGCCGCCGTCGACTCCCTGAAGCGGGTCGTCGTGGACCTGCGCACCGGCACACCGCCGGATTTCGCGACGATTTCCGTTGCGCTGCAAGCGGTCAGACGCCTTGCACAGGATTAACGAGATGCTGCAATCGGCGGGGTACGGCGCGGATTATCTGCAGAATCGCATCGATCGGGAAATCATGCTCGCAAAACCGATGGGGGTCATCGTCGAGACGGCGGACGAAACGGCCTTGATTTTGCGCGCGCCCCTCGCGCCCAATGCCAATCACAAAGGAACCGCCTTCGGCGGCAGTCTGTATTCGCTTGCCGTATTGACCGGCTGGGCCTGGATCACGCGCTTTCTCGCCAGCCGGGAACTCGATGCCGATGCGGTGATCCAGGAATCGAACATGCGCTTTCTGGTGCCGGTGCACGGGGAGATGCGTGCCTGCATCGAAATTCCGACCGCGGCCGAGGTCAACAAATTTCAAAGGATGCTGGTGCGCGCGGACCGCGGACGCATTCGCCTACTGGTGAATATCCATCAGGGGCCAAGGTTGGCTTGCGTTTTTGACGGCTTATTTGCGGCGGCCATGCGTCGCTAGGACAGTCTTAGGAGGACGAGTGAGCGGAAAATTAATCTTGATTCGCCACGGCCAAAGTACTTGGAACGTTGAAAATCTGTTCACCGGCTGGCAGGACGTCGACTTGAGCGATCAGGGGCGCGTGGAGGCGGCGCAGGCGGGGCGCGAGCTGCAAGCCGAAAAGCTCGAGCCGCAAATCGCCTTTACGTCGGTATTGAAACGCGCAATCCGCACGCTGTGGATGATTCTGGATACGACCGATCGCATGTGGATCCCAATCGAAGGAAGCTGGCGCTTGAACGAGCGCCACTACGGTGCTCTGCAAGGACTCAACAAGGCGCAAACGGTCGAGAAGCATGGCGACGCGCAGGTCAAACTGTGGCGGCGCAGCTACGATATCCCGCCTCCACCCTTGAGCTTGGACGATCCACGCCATCCGCGCTTCGATCCCCGCTATGCGGACGTCGATCCGGCATGGCTGCCCGCGGCCGAGTCGCTGAAAGACACGCTGTCGCGCGTTCTGCCTTATTGGGAGTCCCGAATCGTGCCGGAGCTGCGCGCCAATAAAACCGTCCTCATCGTCGCGCACGGCAATTCGTTGCGTGCACTGGTGAAAATGCTCGACATGATGTCCGAGTCGGACATCGTCGAGTTCAATATCCCGACCGGCATTCCGATGCTGTACGAGCTCGATGAGCAATTACAACCGGTCTCGCGGCGATTTCTCGGGGATCCCGGCGCAGTCGCGGCGGCGCAGGAGGCAGTGCGCCGGCAAGCGGAGAAGAAGTAGCGATGGGTCGATCGCGCGGCGATCTTAAGAATCGGCTGCGACCGTTACCTTGATGCCGGACAACGCTTCGGTGAAGTCGACTTGGCAGGAAAGCCGTGAGGTCGCTTCGCGAAAATCCGGCAGCTCGTTCAGCAACTCGAGTTCGTCACTTTGCCGCTTCGGCAGCAGCGGCACCCACTTCTCATCGACGTACACATGGCACGTGGCGCAGGAGCAAAGACCTCCGCAAATCGCTGCGACGCCGTAGTCCAGCTCGCGCAGCACTTCCATGATCTTCAACCCGGTCTTTGCTTCGATTTCGTGTTCTTTGCCGTCACGATCCACCACAATCATCCGCGCCATCAAAACCTCCGCTTAAGCTGCTAAGCGGCGTAGTGTGCCGGAAGGCGCAGGCGCGCGTCGAGCAATCTTGCACGCTCGGCAACACCCGCGCCGCCCCCTTGCTCGCCCAGCACGTTTAAGTAAAGTTGGCACCAAAGCAAACACACGTAATCGTATAGCCAGAGAAGCAGCCTGAGGCGCCGCCAATCTTGCTGCGCAGGAGTGGTTTGCAAGTAGTCGCTCAGCAGATTCCACTGGGCGTCCGCCGCAATATCGTTGTTCGCGCTCCAACCCGCGAGATCCCATAGCGGATCCGCGACATGCGCGTATTCCCAGTCGAGCAGGATCAAGGACTCAGCGCCGTGGATCAAATTCATCGCGTGCAGATCGCTGTGGCACACGACGCCGGCGACGAGCGGCGGCTCATTTATTTCCTGCGCGCGCTCAACGGCCGCAGTGCGCAGCGCAGGATCGGCGGGAGGCACCGTCCTCTGCGAAAGCGCCGTGCCGTAAATTGCTATCCACTGCAACGGACTGACCACGCGCGGCGGCGCGGGAACGGTGAGTGCATGAACTCGGCGCAGCAGCTCCGCGATGCTGCGAATATTCGCGCCAATTTTGCTCTCCTGCGAGACCCAGGGCCGGCCCGAGACCCAGCGAGCAAGCACGACGGCACCGCCGGCATCCGCGTACACCAAGCGCGGCGCCAACCTTAAGCTGCCGGCACGTTCGAGTACCCGCACCTCCCAAGCGCGATCCAACCCTAACTCCGGACGGTGTTCGGACTCGATCTTCAGTGCATAGGCGGCGCCGTCGCGCGTGACTTTGTACGTCTCGTTCAGCAACCCCGCACCTAGGGGTTGAACCTGCACGCTTCCCGCGCCGGGCACGATGGCGCGGCATAGCCGCTCGACATCAGGCGGCTGCATAGGCCGCGGATGGCAGGCTGCGGCGCCATTCGCGCATGCCGATCACGCACAGAACGACATACACGCAGTAAAGCAACATTGTCAGGTATAGATGGCGCGTGAAGTACAGGCACACGCTGGTCGAATCGATCAGCAGCCACCAGTACCAATTCTCATAGACCTTGCGCGCCACCAAGAAGGTCGTAAAAACACTGGACCAGGTCAGCAGGGAATCGATGAAAGGATTGGCGGCAGGAGTAAATCGCGCCAGGAAAAACGCGCTGACGCCAGCCAGGGCAACGATCCCCATCAATGCCAGCTCATGCCGGAGCGGCGGCCATCGAGACACCGCGAGCACGCTGCCTTCGCTGCCATGCCGCCACTGCCAGAAGCCGTAGACCGCCATGGCCGCAAAAAAGGCGTTCAACGCCGACTCCATGTAAAGACGAGCCGAGAAAAACACCCAGACATACAGTAGGGAACTGACGAACGCGGCGGCCCAACAGCTCAACCGCTGTCCAATTGCCAGCGGTACATAGGCCAAGGCAAGCGCGGCCGCCAAGAGTTCGACCCAGCTCGTATCGTGCCAGGCACTTACGAGCTGGACCGACAGGTCGTGAATCACGTTCGGCCCGAATCCGGCGGCGCGAGGCCCGGAAGCACCTTCATTACAAAGACGAGCTGCGTCGGATCGGCCGCGGAGCGGGTCATTTCCTCCGTCAGAACGCTCATCACTTGATCGAGCGGGCCCCAGATTTGGGTCGCCAGAGAATTGGTCTTCACAATGAGTCCCGGATGCGTATTCAGGCGATCGATGAACGCCTGAATCGGCGGGCGATAGTCGCCCGTTAATGGATACATGCTGATTTCGACGGCGGCGCGCATATGAATACCTGCTCCCTACGCCGGTACTAACCGGGTCAGGTTCAACGGGTTCGCGAAATTCATCGAGTATTCGATGTCCCGCGTCTCAGGCCATTGCAGGCCACCACAAGGTTCATTGAAGTGTAG
>Ga0224547_1000152_pt1 | contig 12104 bp, 10 predicted proteins | sample 714P21014metaG_FD_179908 | JGI IMG/M metagenome (GOLD analysis project Ga0224547, IMG submission 179908) | Peat soil microbial communities from Stordalen Mire, Sweden - 717 P2 10-14 | ecosystem: Environmental > Terrestrial > Soil > Wetlands > Peat | place: Sweden: Norrbotten County, Stordalen...
CGCCGGACCTTGAAGGATGGCCTGTATCGAAGCCAACCTCACTATCCCGTACGTACAGCGCCGGATGAGTGCGCCGGCCCGCGGCCGATGTGCATCCTCGAGGGTAATACACGTTTGGCCCGGACTCCCTGGCGCCAGGCTGAGAGTCAGTGGTCCCGGCTGCGCTGCGGGGAGCGTCAGAACGCGATGAAACAATTCGCCGTCGTAACAAACTCGCATCCGACCGTTGCGTTCGAAACTGCGCATGCGAACGCCGAACTGCTCTACGACTTCCAAGTGCGGGGCGAAATCGGCGAGATGGCCTGTGCTACCTGATGCCTGATCGGCGAGCCGCTCGGCCATTTGGGCTATGGCGTCAAACGGCTCGGCGAAAAAGGGCCCGCTTAGTCGACCTACCCTTGAAAGTCCGTCACTGTCTCCCAAGATGGCCGTGTAGCTGGCTGAGCCTAGCCTTGTATGGGACAAGCGGAAATATGGAAACGATCGGCGGCGATTTACGCCAAATGCAGCGAACCCCGCTGTCCGCATCTCATGTTCAGGCATTGCGTGAGGCGGGCAAAATAGCTACCTATTCTGCGGGTACGTTTCTCGCAAGGCCCGGCGACCCGGTGGATCGCTTTGTCTATGTCGAGGAAGGCGAGATAGAGGTTGTCAATCCCTATACCGACAAACGCCATTTGCCCTCCACCTTAGGTCCGACACAGTTCATGGGCGAGATCGCCTTTTTGAACGGCGGCGCCTGGTCGTTGCCGATGCGCGCGGTTCGGGAAACGCGAGTGATCGAGGTGCCGCGTGCAGCGATGCTGAAGCTGATGTCTGAAATCCCAGAGATGTCAGACATCATCATCACCGTGTTTTCTGCGCGCCGTCGACGCCAGCTCGACGATCGCGACGGCGTCCTACGATTGATCGGCGAAGAGGAGGACCGCAACGTACGCCGCGTCGCAGAGTTTGCCAGCCGCAACCGCATTCCCTACAGCTCCTTGCCACTAGGAAGTCCTGAAGCCGAGGCGACCGCCCACGCCTGCTCGATTGCTCCGGGGGAGCCAGCAGTGATATTTGGGCGGAACGTTGTCGTGGCCGATCCCACACCAGACAAGGTCGCGCGGCTGCTGGGCCTGCATCTCGACTTCCGAGACGACGAGACATTTGACGTGCTGATCGTGGGTGGCGGGCCCGCGGGAGTCGCAGCGGGAGTCTATGCGGGGGCCGAAGGTCTGTGCGCGCTGGTCGTGGAAGACATTGCGATCGGCGGCCAGGCCGGTACCTCCAGCCGTATCGAGAACTATATGGGCTTCCCGACCGGCATTTCCGGTGCGGACCTGGTCTGGCGCGGCGAGGTACAGGCAATGAAGTTCGGGACGCGCTTCGCGATGCCGCGACGGGTGGTGCTCCTCGAGAAGCTATCGGATCAGAGCTTCTGCGCCACTTTCGACAACGGACAGCGCGTCCGTGCCAGAGCGGTGGTCGTCGCAACCGGCGTGCAATATCGCCGCCCGCCGCTCGAGCGCCTAACCGACTTTGAAGGCGCCGGCATTTATTATGCCGCCACCGAAATGGAGGCGCGCTACTGCAAGGGAACGGAAGCGGTCATCGTTGGCGGCGGCAATTCGGCGGGGCAAGCAGCGATGTTCTTAAGCCGCTCGGCGAGTTGCGTGCGCGTGCTGGTCCGCGGGGCGTCGCTTGCAGCATCGATGTCGAGCTACCTCTCCAGCCGGCTTGCCGCAGATCCCGGAATCACAATTGAGTATGGCGCCGAGGTGAGCGCGTTGCATGGCGCTGAGCATCTCCAGGCGCTGACCATTCGTGACGTGAAGACCGGGGCGACCCGCTGCCTCGACACGCGCGCGCTGTTCATCATGGTCGGCGCCGCGCCGAATACAGAATGGCTCTCTGGCCTAGTGAAACTCGACGATAAGGGCTTCGTGATCACCGGTGCCGGCGAGGGCTCTGCATCTTCGCCCTTCGCCACCTCGCTTCCCGGCATCTTCGCGGTGGGCGACGTGCGCGCAGGCTCGGTCAAGCGCGTCGCCTCCTCGGTCGGCGAGGGATCGGTCGTGATCTCTAAGGTGTGGGAGTTTGTCAACCGCCAGTCGTGACGTTGAACCTCGGCAGCGTTCGCGACGCATCTCACTTGGCATGCGTGATCGCCTGAGCGAAGTACCAACGATGACCCTCGGGATCCTCGACGCCGTAGCGTCGGTCGCCGTAGGGCTGGTCGGTCGGCTTCTCCAGAACCACCGCGCCGAGGTGCACAGCACGCTCAAAGTGCCGGTCCAGGTCATCTACCCGGACGTAAAGGTTTTGCGTCGCCTGCCCAAGCCGCTTCGGATTTCTGTATTGCGGCCCGGGGCACCCCATCAGGATGAGCCCATCGGTGCCGAGCGTCATTTCCGCGTGCACCGGCTTGCCATCGGGTCCTGCATGTCGCAGGCGTTCACGCAGGCCGAAGGCTTTGGCGAGCCAGTCCAAAGCGCCGCCCAGATCTTCGTACAGGAGGTAGGGCGTTATGCGCGGTGTTAAGTCGGACATCGGCGTCATCCTCAGGTGAAAGGCACAGTCTCGCTCGAAATCCCGTCGCCGGATTGTAAGAAATTTACCCGCTCGTCAGCCCGGCAGACGCACGTGATTTGGGCTTCCTGTTCGATGACGAACGTAGGCCGATGGGCTCATTCCGGCGAACTCGCGGAATTCATGGATGAAGTGGGCTTGGTCGAAGTAGCCACATGCCGAGGCGATCGCGGCCCACTCCACCGTTGGCGTTGACGCAACGGCGCTGACCGCGGTGCGAAAGCGAGAGACACGACAGTAGACCTTCGGTGTCAGGCCGACCTCATGGCGGAACACTTCGATGAACCGCCGCGCACTGAGGCCGGAGCGCTCCGTTACTGCTGCAACACTCAAAGCTGTTGCCCTGTTCTGAAACGCGCTGAGCGCGTACCTTACTGCCGGATGACGGTCCGGTCTACGACGCACCTGCTCGAGGAGAAAACTCTCGAGAACGTGAAATCTGGCCGGCGCGGTGCGCGCTTCGAGCAACGACTCGCGAAGCGTCTGAGCTTTCCGTCCCCAGAGTGTATCGAGCGAGACGCTGAGATTCTGCAATTCCCCGGCAGGTCCGTCGAAGAATGGGAAACCGCCTCCGGCTTTGAAACAAACACCGATCAGGCTCAGTGGCTTCGAAGTGTCCAGAACGAAGGGTCGGGTGCTTGCACCAGACAGCACGTCACGCGCTTGACCGCGCTCGTCAAGGCTCAAAACCAGGCCCATGTTTCCCGTTGGAAGTATCCGCTCCGCGGCGTGGGGCTGAACATAGCTCTCCGAAAGCCATAGGAAATCCACAAAGTCGGAGAGTGGCCGGCGAGTAACCCGATGGATGAGACCCATGCGCGGAGGATACGGACCCGAACCTGTACCCGCAATGAGTGTTGCAAGAGACGAGCGGGGTCAGGTCGTTCGCGTCGAAAAAGTCCAAACCGTGATTACTTCGCGTTACTCACGACTCATGTTCCAACTTCGTCGCCGAGCCTTGCACGGTACGAGGCCGCCTGAGCGTGTGCAAATGCCAAATCGAGCCAGAAACGCAAAAATTGGGATATGCGTCTCATAACGCTTTCCAGGTACGGCGCCATCTACGCCGTCCATGGATTAATGACATCAACGCCGCAATCTTCAAAGTCGTTCACGTTGCGTGTAGCGAGGCTTGCTCCTCGCGAACGAGCTATTGCCACAATCATGGCATCGAACTGGCTGATGGGTTTACCTAACGTTCGTCGCGAAGCGGCGATATCCGCGTACATGTCCGCGGCATCGCTGTCGAAACTCAGCACTTGATCGGCGAAATCTGCATCAAAAATTTTCTTTGCAGCATCCCACAGTCCTCGCCGACGCTTGCCGTCGGCGAGCAAACGAATGCCATAGAGAATTTCGCCCCGAGTTACGGTGGTAATAAATAACGACCCACGCGGCCGATTCGCCAGCCAATCCAGGACGGACGGTTCAGGCACTGGTCGTAGCGCCTCGGAAAGCACGTTGGTATCAAGAACGATCATGTATCCAAGTTCACCGGCTCACGTATGGCCTCGCGAGGCGCGATTTCCAACTCCACGCCTCCGAATGGCTCAATACGAGCGCGAATGGAATCCACGAGAGATCCCTTCCTCGAGCGTCCGGTTGATAGCGCCGTCCGAAGAATGTCGCGTGCCTCCTCCTCCATTGAGCGGCCATGGTGGGCTGCCTGCACCCGAAGTCGCGCTTTGAAGCGCTCATCTATGTCCCGAATCGTTATACTCGCCATACCTCTCCTTCCTCAATCAATGATTGCATATTAAGCATTGATTGCACTAAATTCAACCCACGGCTCGATTCGAGCCGATGTTGATCGATCGTAACTTTATGTTTCTATTATGTTTTAGACTCTCTACGTTCGGGACATAGGAGTTGCAGGTTCAAATCCTGTCACCCCCGACCACCGAGATTGTCATAATGTGAGTTAGCGTCGAAGAATTACGTCGTTGATGACGTATAAATGGATCGATGCTCAAGAAACTTCTGCAGCGCGTGCGCTCCCACCATTGGCTTTCAATTGCGCTCCTCGCGGTAGTGCTTCTGCCCTTAGGTATCATTTCCCTAGCGGTAAAGGCTTCACGGGAAAGCGATGCCCGCAAAAGCCCTGAGGCTTTGCAGTTCGAGAATGCACCGGATGGCTGGCTGGCGCACCAAAAAAACGTCGCGGAATTTCGCAACGCGCTAAAGGCCGGCAATCTCTCAGCGGTCGGCTTAGATAGCACCGAACCCGGTCTTGTGCTCTACACACTGAAAAGCGGCGAGAAGGGCAGCACAAATGTGCCAGGATGCACGATGCTGGGTTGCGCGGGGACCGTGCTGGATTCCCTCGGCGACAAGAGCGCTCAGTCCGGCTTCGCCCTGGTTCGTGTCAATGTCGACCCGCGAACCGGGAGCCGCCGTCTTCTGGACTTACTCGCGGGCCTGCTGACACCCGCGCTGCTGGTGGCCGCGGTGGTGGGCGCTCTCTTCGTGAGTGTTCGGCTGCAAAGCGGTATGGGTCGGGCCGCTTCCCGGCTTGCTGTCCGTCCCAAAACCCAATTTACGGACGCCATCGGCCAAGAGGAAGCAAAGGCCGCTCTGAATCGTGTCAAAGCGTTCATGCAGGACCCCGCGCACTATTCGAATCTCGGCGCTGTCGCACCTCGAGGAGTATTGCTGGTCGGCCCTCCCGGCACCGGCAAGACGCTACTTGCCAAGGCACTGGCGGGAGAAAGCAAAGCCAACTTCATCTCGGTCGACGGCTCGTACTTTACGGCGACGTTCTACGGCGCCGGCGTGAACAAGGTCAAAGCGCTGTTCAAGCTCGCGCGCAAGAACGCGCCGTGCGTGTTGTTCATCGATGAGGTGGATGGCATCGGCAAACGCAGCCGCAGCGGCGATATAGGCGGGGCCGAATCGGAGCTGAATCGCATTATCAACCGCGTGCTCGTGGAGATGGATGGATTCGAGGCACTCGACAACGTGGTGGTGGTGGCGGCCACCAATCACGAGGACAACATCGATGAGGCCATGCGTCGGCCCGGCCGGTTCGACATGCTGGTGCGCCTCACGCTGCCCACGTTGCCGGAGCGTCAGAAACTGTTCGAACTGTACATTGGCAAGTTAGCGCATGACGGATGCGCTGACACGGCAGTGCTGGCACGCATGGCGGTCGGCATGTCGCCTGCCGATATTGCCAACACCGTGAACAAAGCCGCATCCACGGCAGCAGAAGCTCGCGCGTCGCGAGTAACCACGGAACACTTCCTGTGCGCAATCGAAACCTACCAGCTGGGCGGTGAAGTCTCTGCGGTCAAGGACCTATTTACGCAGGACTTGAAAGACCGTCTCGCGTACCACGAGTCGGGCCACGCATTGGTAGGACATTGGCTCAAGGCGGGCATCATCGAGCGCGTGACGATCGAGCCACGCGGTCGTGCGCTGGGTGTAACCTACATGACTCGTGACACTGAGGATCCGCTCTACAAGCAATCCGAACTCACGAGCCGGTTGGCGATGATGCTGGCAGGGCGCGAAGCTGAATTGTTGGTGTTCGACAGCGTCTCCACTGGTGCTTCCGACGATCTCAAACGCGCTTCGGAACTCGCCATAAACATGGTTGGCTCGCTCGGCTTCTCCGATGCGTTCGGCCTGCTGAGTGTGGCCGGTGTACCCAAAGAGCTTCTCGGGCCGGACATTCAAGCCGCAGTTCTGCGGGAGGCTCGTGTGTTGCTGGAGCGAGCCCAAGCAACTTGCCAACGGCTGCTCAAGGCCAACCGTGCGCAACTCGAAGCCTTGGCTCAACGGTTACTGGAGCGCGAGGTGATCTCGGGTGATGAACTCAAGGGGCTATTGGGTGCACAGGTGAGTGAGTTCGCAGGTCCCGCATTCAAGCCGGTCACCGTGACCATCAATTAGTCTCCTCGTGCTCGGTAATAACGCGCCGCGCCCGCGCGCACCGTGCCGATCGTCACGCCGAGCAATCAATGCTTTTGAGGAGTTTTGAAGAGGCCAGTACAGGCATTCATGAGCACGTCGTCGGCGCTACTGCGCCGCACCGGGAACCGGCCCGAGCGGCGCGTTCGAGACCTCGATTGCCGCAGGTACGATGGCGTACGTCACGACAAAGCGTGCTGAGTAGCCGTGTTCGCTGTCCCACGAGGAAAAGCCAGTACAGATCTGCTTCGTCTGGTCGGACTCGGCCCGCTCGAAAGCCTTGCCTGCGAAGCGCGCGCGTCCGACCTGCTGGCCGGGATCGACTCGACTTTCGGACCAGGGCTGCGACGAGTCCTCGGGCCGAGCATACAAAACCATCGCGGTCATCACGGCCAACGCCGGCACGCTCGCGCAGAGCGTGACCGGCTGTGCTTCCTGCTCATCGCACGCCGGTGGCGCATCGGTGGCGACGACGGGGCGCGCGCGGCACGGCCCAACCGTTGTCGTCGCAGCGACGCCTTCGGTGCCGCGGCGATCGTCAGCCGTTCGCGCGCTCGAACCATGATCGCTCAGAGCTGCCCGCTCTAGTCTCTCCGCGGTTGCGCCGATCTGCGCGAGCTGCGTGCGCAGCTGGACCCGCAGTGCCGCCGACTCAAGCTCCGATTGCCTCACCAAGTACTGCGAGAAGGCGAAACCGCCCACCGCGGCGCCGATGAGGAGCAGACATACTGCCAGCACCGGACCGCGGCGCGATTTCTTTGTAGCCGGTACACCACGTTTGCGCTCCGACACTTCCCTGCGCCAGGCGAAATGCAGTTGGATCAAGGTTCCAATAACGGTGCCCGCGGCGGCAACGGCCGCCGCGGTCACTTTGTTGTCGAGATCGAACAGACTCATGAACTCTTCCGATAGATGGAGGGGCAACGGCGCACGCACGACAATTTATCGTTGAAGGCCGCTGTGGACTGAGAGATGGTTCCGGTTTTCCGGACACCGGGAGTAAGTTGATCTCGGCCGGGGCGTTGTACGCAATTGCGCGACGAAAAAGCGCTGTCATAATGCTTGCGGCGTCGCACCACGGCAGTTTGGAGATGTACACAAGACAATAGAGTCGCGACCAAGACCTTAGTACACCTCACGCTGGTAAACGCGAGATGTCTGGCCGGAAAACACACCGAAGGCCCCGCTGCCGGCGGGGTTTGTATTGACGCCGCCGGTCCATACATATTGCAACCAGGCCGGCGCGGTAGCGGTCGCGGTCATGGCGCCATTGAAACCGCTGCCGGGAGCAGCGAACACGAGATTGAAATTGCCGGACGAGGCCGTCGCTTTGTATGCGATCGCGAGCGGCGCAGCGACGGCGCAACCGGCTCCCGAAGCACCCGGACTGCCGCTGTCCCGCACGCATGTTTTCCCGGCGGTGAGGTTCAGAAGGAAGTTGCTTAAGGCGATCGATGGTGCCGACGTGCAGCTGTCGTTCGTGTTGGTCGTGAAACCCTGGGTCGTGCTCAGATAGTATTGCGTCGTCAGCGCCATGGGCAGGTCGAGCAACTCAGAGCCTACGGCATCGCGCAGCGCCAAGCGCCCATAATATTGCACAGCGCTGGTGCTGAAGCTGATGCCGCTGGCGCTGCCGAAGCTCACTGGGTTTGGCGCCGCGACGCCGTCCGAATCGATCACATTGATGCTGAGAGCAATGTTGGCGCTAAACGGCGCGATAGCCGCGCCGCGGGTGAACAGCAGGCCGGTACCGGCACTGAAGGTCAGCGTGGCCTGACCCGACCCAAGATCGGTAATGGCAGGGTCGATGGCGGTGGACGGCAGGCCCGAGGAATTGAGTGTCGGATTGACGGGTGTCGGCGTATAAGTTCGCCCGGTCAGCGTACTGTTGGTCAGCTTGAGAAAGGCGCCGGTGTAGTTGCGCGCCGTCGACCCGGCGGCGCTCAGCGCCGTGACGGTCAGTACCGGTGGGACCGTATAGGTCAGCGGTTGTCCGAGATAGCTGAAGCCGCCGGCAGCGCAGCCCGTGCCGAACACCGGCGTGTTGAGCCCTGCCGCAAAGGCGTTGGGGATGAACCGTCCAACGTTGCCCGACGCCGTGCCGGTGACGGCTCCCGAACCGAGATAGTTGGCAACGCCCGGTGTCAACGTGATGATGCCGACCTCCGGCCAATTGAACGTCGTGCCGGTGGCGACGCCCGCGCTGAAGCTGACGAAGCCTGACCCATTGTTGAGCGTCGCGGCATCGCCGCCCACCGGCGCGACGAGGTTGGCGCTCAATGTGACGCCCGGCGGCGCGATTTCCTGTCCGTAGTTGGGCGTGGCCGCGCCTGCAAAATTCTCTGCCGTGACGGTTGCCGCGAAGGCTTGTCCGGCTTGAATGAACGCAGCGCCAGCCGCGGTGGTCGCGCCGGGGTTAGTGCCGGGCGCAGCGAGCGCCGTGGAACAAGTGCCCGCGCCATAGGTTGTGCACTTGATGTTCGTCAGCGAGAAATTGGACGGCTGGACCACGAACTGACCGCTGCCGGTCATGGTGTTGCCGGAAGCTGCGCCGCTGCCAAGGGGAATGAAGTAGCGCGCGTACAGCGTGATCTGGCCGACGTCGGAGTAGCTGAAGCTGAACGGCGCCTCGGCGTTGGCGGTGCTGAACTTCAGCGGCACCGTCGTGTATGTCGATACGCCGCCATTCGCATTGGACGCGATGTTGGTGGTGATCGAGTTGTTGGTGATCCCAAAAGTTTGTCCGGCGACGCAGCTCGTCGGGTTGTTGCACTGGTATGCAAGGCTGACGTTGACCGTCGCGCCGCTCGCGAAGACCGCGGTGCAAGCGCCGGTGTTGGAGTCGGTGCGCACCGCCTGCAGTGCGAGGCTCTGTGTCGAGGATTTCGCGGCGATCTGCGTGGCAATCGTGACTCCGACGTTGCTGCCATTCGTGATGCGAAAGCCCGACGCTACGAAGGTGAGCGGCGGCTGCTCGGAGGCGATCGCACTGCCCGACTTTTGCGTGACGCTGCCGGCGGCCACATTGATCGTGACCGTTTCCGCATAGGTATCCTTGAGCGACAGAGTGACGGCGCCGTTATCAGCCGTGACGTAAGTGTAAGTCGCCGTACCGCTGTTGGCGGCGCCCGGCGCGAAGCTGCCGGCGCCGGCTGCCAGAGCCCAGTCGCCGTGCGCGGTGCTGGTGCTCACCGTGATCGTGGCGGTGGTCGACACCGGCGTGTGTGTCGCGCTGTGCGCGGTGATGGTCACCGGCGATGCCTGACAGTTCACAGCCGTACCCGCATCGCTGATGGCAAAGTGATCGGGTGTGGTGCCGCCAGCCGGCTGGAACGCCAGACTGATCCCTATGTTGACGGCCGAATTATTGGTTGTGGATTGCAGCGTGCCGGTCGCGGTGGACGCGGCCAACGCCTCGGTGAATGCGCCGATGACGAGACCATTTGGGCCGGCACCCGTGGCGCCCACGTAGGCGCTCGTCATTGCAGTGGGAACGTTCATGCCGCCGCCGCCGTTATCGGCCGCATACAGGACGACTAATTCGGTGTTCGGGATACCGGGCGTGATCGACGGCGCCGTGTAATTGCCCGAGTTGCCGTTCACTGTCGAGGCGCTCGTGACCACGGGAGCCGTACTCAGAACCCCGCGGAAATCGAGCATCAGGCCGCCTGAGCGTGCGGATCCCTGGAAGGTCCAGGTGTAGGTGCTCGTGCCCGCGACGTCCGTCGAGGTCGCGACCCGGGAATAGACTGCGACGCCGATCGATGAGCCGTCGTTCTTTTCCAATACCAACGTCCAACCGGTCGGTACCGCTGTCACGATGGGTAGACTACTCGTATTCTGGCCGACGAAGGCGACCAGGGCGTCTCCCGTCGCGAGACCCGCGGGAGCCGTGATCGTGACCGAACCGACGGGGGTCGAACTCATCGCAGACGCCGACGATGCCACGTAAGAGACAGATCCCCAGCTTTGGATAGGGTGCGTGAATAGCAGCGCAATCAGCAGCGCGCGTGCGCACCACACCGCGCCGGCGACCCATGGTTCAGTTTTCATGGTGATCGGCCTGCGTTAGGTTGCATTCGTATACGTTCCGCTGACGACCCGGCGCACGTAGCCGGGCTGCCCGTACAGCCCCGAAGTGGCCGCCGAGTTGAGCACGTAGGATGTGTTGGTCGCGGCGCCAGTCGAGAAGGTCACGGCAGCACAGGTGACGATCACGGAGAACCCATTGAGTGCCGCCTCGGTCAGGGTTAGCGTCGTAGTCGCGACGCAGCTGCCGTTCAGGGCCTGGTAAGCGCCCCACTCGATGCCGGTCTGCGCGGCACTGAGTGCGCGCGCCTGCTGCAGCGACATCGTCACGGCCTGCTGCTGGCCGGTTCCGACGCGGATCGCGACCACAGCGAGCGCGCCCAGCACGACAATCAGAAACAGCGCGGGAATGAGCGCAAAGCCCCACTGCTGCCGATCCATCGGAGCGTGCGGCCTCATGGCGCATTCACCACGTTTACTTCATGGAGCAGCTGCACGGATTCGCCGCTCTGGGTGATCTGCAGTGTCAGCGTGGCGAGGCCGTTGCGCTGCGCCGTGCCGGCACTCAACACGAATTGGCATCCCGCGACGTTGCTGGCCACCAGCGCCGCACTCGCGCCGGCGGCATTCAGCGCCGCGGCGCTCGCGGGCTGGGCGCTCGCGATCGTGTAACCCGAGTAGCGAGTCAGCGTCGCGGCGGCCGTGTCGCACAGGTATGACACCGGGCCACTGACGAGGAACACGCGTTGGCCAGGTGAGCCGAAGGCGAACTGGAATGCGGGGCTGAGCGTCACCAGATTTTGGTTGGCCGTCGCGCCGGCCGAAATCGTGATCGTCGTTCCGGCCGGCGTGATGACATTGGCCATTTCATAGGCATTGGCGCCCGGCACGCCGACATTGTAGATCGAGAGAAAGTAGGCGCTCGAAGTCCACGGCAGGGTCACCTGCGTGAAGGGAACCGTGGTCGCAAACGCGCCGTCGGCCGCCGTCAGGTCGAGCGCGAGCGCCGGGTTCGACAGCGGGCCGCTCTGATAGCGCGCGCCGTCGGCGGTCGCCAGCAGTTCGAGCGCGGTCACGCTGCCGCTCGCGCTGACGCGTACGCTGTTCGGCAATGCGGCGCGCAGGTCCCGCCCGATGAAGCGCAACGCGCTGTCGGCTGCATCGACGAGCATGGCACGCCGAGTCTGCGCGGTGTAGGTGCTCATTGGTGTGACGATGAACAACGCCATGAACGCGACGACCGCGGAACCGACCGCAATGGTGATGACGAGCTCGATGAGAGTAAAGCCGCGGGCGCGAGTTGCGGTGCGCATGTCAATAACTGGTCCGGTAGCCCGATAACGTGACGCTTGCGCTCGGCGGGTAGCTCACGGTGATGTCGACGCGGCGAGCGGCGGCCGCGGGCACACCGGCGAGCGCGCTCGACTGGGAAGTGCTGACGCTGACCGTGTAGCTGCTCAAGGAGGCAATGAGGTTGCCGAATTGATCATGAGCGCCCACATCCACCAAGCCGTTGTACTGATCGACCAGGTCCCAGCTGGCGCGGCCGGTGTTCGGCGGCGTGCCGTTGGGATCGACTACCCAACGCTGCA
>Ga0224547_1000158_pt1 | contig 11895 bp, 9 predicted proteins | sample 714P21014metaG_FD_179908 | JGI IMG/M metagenome (GOLD analysis project Ga0224547, IMG submission 179908) | Peat soil microbial communities from Stordalen Mire, Sweden - 717 P2 10-14 | ecosystem: Environmental > Terrestrial > Soil > Wetlands > Peat | place: Sweden: Norrbotten County, Stordalen...
ATCTGCGTGTCTCAGGATGCAGTGGTACTCATGGAAATTCAGCCAGCGAATGAAGCGCACGTGGTCCGACACGTTAAGGCCGGCCGCTTCAAATTGTTTGGTGATTCTGACCTCCAGAAGGTTCGCAAGGGTCGCTACCGAGGGTCGGAAGAATACCAACTGCGCATCCGGGACACCTCGCGCGATCTCGGCAAATATGTGGTCGTGTTCGGGTTGGTATTTGAACGGGGTTCCCGGGCAGACCAGAATCGGTCTTTCGAGATCAATATTCATCCCAGCAAAATCAAGTTCGCTACTGGTGAGCCCCAACGGCTGTATGCGGTTGCCGAGGTGGGGCAGGAGAACCAGTTGCTCGGAGTAGTGATCCTGCGCATCCGCGGGCTCGAAGCATTCTGCTGACACGTAGTAGTCGAGTGTCGGCAAACCGGAGGTGTCGGGATGACCCCAAGTATTGATCTGGACTGGCGCCAAGCGCAGGCTGGCCAACTTGAGAGCCATCGGATGGAGTCCGACGGCGGGATAGAGCAGAATTTCGCAATTCTGTTCGCGCATCGCGGCCACCCACTGAGGGAGAGTCTTCGGGCCACCGACAAAGACATCCGATTTCGAGCGCGCCCAAGATGTCTCCGGATCCACTTGATCTGCCAACGAGAAAACCACGAGTTCAAACCGTTCGAGATCGAACGACCGGAACCAGCCCTTGATCAGAGCCATCCAGACGGAGTGCAGCCGAATATCTCCAGAGACGATACCGAGCCGGATCCGCTTTCCCATTGGTCTCTTGAAAGACGGCGATTTCTGGCGGTCGAGCCAGCGCTGCATCGCCTTTGCACACACCTGGCCATACTGCTTCAGGAGTGCCACGTTGGGTTCCTCCTGATAGCTCAGGAAAAAAGGCTGTAGGTTACCGACGAAGAGCTCCCCATCGGTTTCGCTCTTGACCCACCAATCTTCGAACCTGGCGAGCTCACCCCCGAATCCGGAGCGGTCCGGAGAGTCACCGGTGCCCTTCGAGGAAAAGACAGGTGCCCAGAGCATTACGCGTGCCCAGCGCGCCTTTGCATTGTTGGGATCGAGTTCGATAGCCCTGTCGAAGCTCGTCATGGCGCGATCGTGCTGAGCCCCGCGCCAATAACTGAATCCTAGGCTGCAATGAAAGCTAGACACTGCCGGCTCCACTTCAACTGCCTTTTCGTAATTCGCCTGGGCAAGCGCGAGGCTTTCTCCTGATTCGCTGTCGAACTCGGTATAGGTTTCGCCAAGGCTGAAGTACGATGCGCCCGAGCGGGGATTCAGCGATATCGCGCGCTTGAATTGCTCGATCGCTCCGGCATCTTTCTTCATTCGACTGAGCACCACGCCCAGCTGATGGTAAGGACCAAAATGCTCCGGGGTAAGTTCGATCTCCCGGCGGTACGAAGCCTCAGCCTGTTCCAATTGCTCAGTGTCGAGCAAGATCCGCGACAAGCTCTGCTGAGCTGCAAGAAATACAGGGTTTAGAGTCAGCGCCCGCTTGCAGCTCGCGATCGCGAGGGATTTCTCGTCCGAACGCAGATGCAGGTCGCTACGATAAAAGTGGAGTTCGGCTGAATCGGGTAAGATCGCTATGCTTTCTTCGCAGAGCTGCGTGGCCTCGGCAGACCGGCCCGATTGCGTTAACGTGGTGATCAACTGGCGGCGCGCCAGCTCGAAGTCGGGGCGTAACTCAATCGCCTTCCGCAAATGCGAAACCTCTGCGTCTCTCGGGCCGGTAGTCGCGAGGATGCTGGCCAGTAAGTAGTGACTATCTGCGTCCTCGGCGGCAATGCGTACGGCACGTTCGAGAACTTCGCGCGCTTCATTGGTACGCCCTTGCTCCCTAAGTACAAATCCCAGATTGACGAGAGCCGCGGGATAGTGCGCGTCGGATTCCATCACTTGGCGATATAAGCGCTCGGCATCAGCGTATCGGCCTGCCTTCAGGTGCTCATCGCCCTGCGCCTTGACGGTCTGCGGCTGGCTCACTTGTCGTGAAGCAGGGTCCGCAACGGTGGTTGCCGCGTCAGGCGCCTTATCGGCGATTTTCCTTTTAATCCAGTTCAACATTTAGCAATGAAGCGGCTGCCGTCACGCTTGCCCGGCTCTGAGGTACTAATGCCATGCCTCGAACGTCACGCCGCCAGCCAGGCTGCCCACAACTACCGTTACCTGCAAGCGGGTGCCCCGAATGACGGGTTTGCCGTGACAGATGGCAGGGTCGATGACAATGCGGTTCGGGGTGGTCATGGTGACTCAGATGATAGTCCAATAATTCGACGTTTGCGGAAGTTGCCGAGGGTGAGCATGTCGGAGGTCGAGGTTAACATGCGTCCACTTGGATTCGTCGGCACTGCTCAACACATCAGAGAGGCAAGGGATGAGCGTTGCCACCGTACTCAGCCGAGAACAGCGCGGAATCGATGCACCTCAGGTGCGAGTCGAAGTCGATATCGGCTCGGGACTCCCCGCCTTCAACATTGTCGGTCTGCCCGAAGCTGTGGTGAAGGAAAGCAAGGATCGTGTTCGGTCAGCTCTTTGCAACTCCGGTTTTGAATTTCCGTCTGGACGCATCACCGTCAACCTGGCACCGGCCGATCTGCCCAAAGAAGGAGGCCGATTCGATCTACCCATCGCTATCGGCATCCTCATTGCTTCCGGTCAACTGACCGATGCCCGTTCCGAGGTGAGCAAGTGTGAGATCTATGGCGAGCTTTCGTTGAGTGGCGAATTGCGGTCGATGAAGGCGGTGCTGCCGGCAGCCCTCGCCGCTTCCGTCTCCGGGCACCCAGTCATTTTGCCGCACATTAACGCTGCCGAAGCAGCACTGGTCAAAGATTGCGAAGTGATCGCCGCCCGACACATTCTGGACGTGTGCGCCCATTTCGACGGCACAAATCGCCTCGAATTTTTTCGAGCGAAGGCGCCTTCCTTTACACCGATCGTGCTGCCCGATTTGAGTGATGTTCGCGGCCAGCCGCACGCCAGGCGTGCGCTAGAAATTGCGGCCGCAGGTCAACACAGCCTGTTGTTGATAGGATCGCCGGGGGCTGGGAAGAGCATGCTCGCGCAGCGGCTGCCTGGCATCGTGCCGCCGATGAACGACGCGGAAGCCATGGAGGTGGCGGCGCTCCGCTCGATAGCGGGCCGTCCGCTGAAGCTGAGCGAGTGGCGCGCGCGGCCATTTCGCAATCCGCATCACACGGCCTCGGCCGCGGCCCTCGTCGGTGGAGGTGTCTACCCGCGGCCGGGAGAGATTTCTCTGGCTCATAACGGCGTACTGTTTCTCGATGAGCTCCCGGAATTCGAGAGACACGTGCTCGAAGTGCTTCGGGAACCATTGGAAGTCGGTGCGATCACGATTTCGCGTGCGGCCCGCCAGGCGGAATTTCCGGCGCGCTTCCAGTTGATCGCGGCGATGAACCCTTGTCCCTGTGGCTATCTCGGCGACACTAACGGCAGCTGCCACTGCACCGCCGATCAGGTACGACGTTATCGCAACCGCATTTCCGGTCCGCTTCTGGATCGCCTAGACCTCCACGTGCACGTTCCGCGAGTAGAGTTTAAGAGCCTGCGCGAGCAGAACGGTAGCTGCGAAACCAGCAAGGAGGTCGGCGCTCGCGTCATGCGGTCACGAGAGCTGCAGGTACGGCGGCAGGGTAGCTGCAACGCCGATCTGGACAATGCAGCCGTGGAGCGTCACTGCACGCCAAGCGCAGCCGGCTTGCGTATCTTGGAACGCGCCATGCAGCAACTCGGCTTGTCAGCTCGCGGTTACCACCGCGTCCTAAAGGTGGCGCGGACTATCGCCGATATGGGCGGCCGGCCGCAGATAGAACTGGCGCACATCACCGAAGCGCTGGCATTACGTTCGTTGGATCGGCAGCGGGCGACGTGATTTGCATCGATGTTCTAATTGTGCCCATCAGACAAGTCCAAGTGTGTTGAGCCACGTCAGTTCCTACTTCGCTCTGAATAATCCCGTTATCTTCAGCGTGACCGGATCAAACACCGCGAGAAGAGGATGTCCTCTGCCCGTAAGCGGCATGGTGTTCAACTGGTCATCGGGCAACCCTGCCGCTTTCATCCGTTCCTTGAGCTTCTTTTTCTCGCTTTTCGCAAAGTAGGCAACATCATCTACTTTCTTAAGTTTGCTGCGAAGCGACGTTAGGCCATCTTCCCAAGGCTTGAAATACTTTGGCATTGAAATGACGTCATCGCCGCCTGTTATGGCCGATACAACGATTTTCCGGCTTTCTTCTGCGTTTTGCGGCAACGGAGCCCATATCCAGCGCGGCAGACTGTACCAATGCGGGGCCAGTGCGGGATTCTGTTGGCGGCCGATCTCAGCATCTTTGGCATCGATGTCGTACGCTTGCACGAGCTGCAACACGCTTTCAGAGAAAGCATAGTAGAGCGGTCGTCCATTCCAAAGCGACACGGAACCGTAAATCAGCGCACACAGTTGCACCACCACGATCATGCCGATGTCGCGTGTGAGTTCGCGGCGCGACTTCTTCTGGTTGGCAATAATAAAAGTCAGCGTGGGCCCGAGGACGACGTCCACGCACACCATCACCAACACGACTGTCGTGACATCGGTCAGGTGCCAGCCCGGCCAACGATACCATCCAAAATAGAGCGACCCGAGTATCAGCGTGAGAACGGTTGCGCTCGAAAGTAAGTGCAGAGAGAAGGCTTTAAGGCGAAATCGCATATTTCACACCCGGCAAATGAAGGACAAGTCTAGCGTGGCCTTCCGAGAATGGCAGCCGGCCCGCATGTGATCAGCGTCGCAAATCCTGCTTGCCCTCACCTGATGTCGCGAATGTCACGACCGCCTGCGCCAGCACGTCGAGCGAGTCGACGAAGGGTACCGTGGTGCCCGCGGAGATCACCGACAATTCACTGCACGCGATCAGCAGCACATCGGCTTTATTTGTCATCTCGAGCGCAACCTTGCCGAGTGCTGCTTGGGTTTCTGTTCCGGTATCGCCGCGTTTCACGGCCTTGATGAGCGCCATGACCTCATCCTGTCCAGCCGGAAGGACGGTGTCGATGCCCTGCGCGGAGAATGCCCTGGAGTACAGCTCGGTGGCGTGCACCGCTGTCGATGCCAGCAAGCCGACGCGCGCGGCGCGCCTTGAAAGCGCGATCTGATCCACGGTCAGGGTCACCATATCGAGCAGCGGGATGCTGACCGCGCGGCGGATCGAGTGCGCATAGGCATGCGCCGTGTTGCACGGTATCGCCAGCGCGTCCGCGCCGGCACGCTGCAGATTGGCGGCAATGCGGATCAGTTCCGGCGTGGGATCGGTGCCCGTTCCCTCAATGAGATGCGCGATGCGTGATGGGATTTTAGGATTGCTTTCCACGATCAAATGGATGTGGTCTTGATCGTCGCGCGCAGGCGTCTTCGCCACCACACGCCTCATCAGATCCACGGTGGCCTCGGGACCCATCCCGCCGATGATACCGACAATGCGATGCATCGGCTTCGTATCAGGCTGCCCGGGCATTCGTTAAGCGCTCGAATCCGAAGTCATCGACATAGCCAAACAGGCCGGCGCTGCCGCCGGTGTGGATGAACACGATGTTCTGCCCGTGCTTGAACATCCCCTTGCGGATCAAATCGATGAAACCCGCCATGCCCTTGCCGGTGTACACAGGATCGAGCAGGATTCCCTCGAGCCGGGCGAGCGTTTGTATGGCATCGAGGGAACCGGGCGTCGAGAGTCCATATCCCTTGCCGACGTAGTCGCTATTCGCGACCACATCTTCACGCCGCACCGCGCCCGGCGTGCCGCACAGATCTGCGGTAGCGCAGGCCAGCTTGAACACATTCTCCTCCTGTTTATCGCGCGGTGCGCGCACCCCTATCCCTAAGAGCGGGACTCCGGAACGTATGCCGGCAAGGCCGGCGATCATTCCCGCCTGCGTCCCTGCGCTCCCCGTTGCGTGCACGACGTGATCAATTCGCAGACCCATATCATTGGCTTGGGCAATGAGCTCTATCGCCGCGTTGACATAGCCTAAGGCCCCGGTGGGATTCGACCCGCCGCCGGGTATGAGATACGGTTTTCGTCCATCACTCTTCAGTCTCGCGGCAACCTTGGCCAGTTCGCCGTTCATGTCCGGGTTGGACGCGCAATGTTCAACGGTCGCGCCATGCAGATGATCCAGAAGGACATTGCCGCTTTGCGTGTAGTCATGGTCGGTCTTGCCGGTTCTATCCTCGAGCAGGATGTGGCAATCGATGCGCATTTTTGCGGCGCAGGCCGCCGTCTGTCGCGCGTGATTGGATTGCGTCGCACCCTGAGTCACGACCATGTCCGCTCCTTGCTGCCGTGCCTCGGCGAGCAGGTACTCGAGCTTCCGCGTTTTGTTGCCGCCGGTCGACATGCCGGTACAATCGTCGCGTTTGATCCAGATCTCCGGCCCGTCGAGCGCCCGGCTCAAATTCGGCAGATGTTCGAGTGGTGTCGGCAGATGGGCGAAACGAATTCGCGGGAAACGCGCAAGGTTCATCTATTTGCTCACATTTAAAAATGGAATCGGTGCACCGGCGTAGACATTCTGCGGCAGCTGTCCGTTCCATCGATTTGCCTTGGTCTGCTCGACCTCGATACGGCGAAGCTCCAACACTTCTTTGCTTTGCGCCAGAGCGCTATTTTGTACCCGTAGAGCTTCGGCCTGCGCGGTGGCGATCTTCAAGTTGGCATAGGCGTTGCCGTCGGCCGTGGCCTTCACGGCGTCAGCCTCGGCTTGTGCAATGGCCACCTTCTGCTTCTGCTCGGCCTCAACCGTGCGCAGCTTGTTCTCGGCGGCAAGGCGCAGTTGTTCTTGCTCTACCTTGCTGTTGATGGCTCTCATGTACGATTCCTGAAAGGAAAAGTTGCGCATATCGATGTTGATCACTTGAGCGCCGTACACCGCCAGCTTGCTGCCGAGCGCGGCGTAGATATCGGCCGAAACCTTGGCGCGCTCCGCAATCAAATCCGGCGCGGAATACTTCGCCGTGACCGCCTTGAAGATCTCATGCGTCGCGGTTTGCACGTAACTCGACAGATCACCGTTGTGGCTGTACTTCTCGTAGACCTCAGATACTTTGTCGGGACTGATGCTGTATCTCACCGTGAGGCTGACGCTCACCGGTTGCGTATCGGAAGTGGAACCCGAGGCGTTATCGATGTTGGCCTCCTCGGCGCGAATTGAAAATAGCGTGAGATTCTGCCACGGCGGCAACACGGCGAGTCCTTCCTGCTCGATGCCGACGATTTTTCCGAATTGGGTGACCACGCCTCGGCTGCCCGTGGGTACGGAATAGAACGGCCACATCTTGGGCAGAATAATGATGGCGGCGAGCAGAATGACCGCGTCGCGTACGATGGCACCCCAGCGCGGATCGCCATGAGGCGCGGTGGTGTACCGGTCTTTGATATTCATAATCTCAACTCCCTGTTGTTTTAAACGGTGTCAATATTCTCATCAGATTGACGCGAAGGCTGGGGTTTTGTTTACTGGCATCCATGTTTAACGCGATTTTAGTCGAGCGCGACGCCGAGCCATACCGCGCGAGCTTAAAAAACCTCGATGAGGCGCGACTGCCCCCGGGCGACGTCACGGTTCACGTTGACTATTCGACCGTCAACTACAAGGATGCGCTCGCCATCACAGGCTTAGGTCCGGTGGTGCGCCAATTCCCGATGGTGGCTGGAATCGACCTCGCCGGCACGGTCGAGAGTTCGAGCCATTCTGCCTATCAGCGTGGAGACAAAGTTGTCCTGAACGGCTGGGGAGTAGGGGAAACGCATTGGGGTGGGCTTGCGCAGATGGCGCGCATCAAAGCGGACTGGCTCATCCCCCTGCCGGCGGCTTTTTCAACGCGACAGGCCATGGCCATCGGAACCGCCGGCTATACGGCCATGCTTTGCGTCATGACCTTGGAGCGGCATGGGGTCACACCCGACAGCGGAGAGATCCTGGTGACCGGTGCGGCCGGCGGAGTGGGCAGCGTCGCAGTCGCCTTGCTGTCGAAGCTGGGATTTCATGTTGCCGCCATGACGGGCCGGCCGGCCGAGTCGGACTTTTTGAAGCACCTGGGCGCCGCGGAAATCCTCGACCGAGCGCTCTTTGCCAGTGCCGGAAAGCCGCTCGCCAAGGAGCGGTGGGCGGCCGCGATCGATGTGGTCGGCAGCCACACGCTGGTCAATGTCTGTGCCTCGCTGCGCTATGGGGGCATTGTCGCTGCCTGCGGTCTGGCGGGCGGCATGGACTTTCCGGCCACCGTGGCACCGTTCATATTGCGCGGTATTACGCTCGCCGGCGTTGACAGCGTGATGCGCCCGCGCCCGGACAGGGTGGAGGCATGGCGACGCTTGAGCCGCGATCTCGACATAAAGAAGCTCGATCTGCTCACCGAGGAAATCTCGCTGTCCCAAGTGATCGAGCGCGCGGCCCTGTTTCTTCAAGGAAAGATCCGCGGGCGTATCGTGGTTGACACCAACCGTTAAGGGGTCGATCAAGAGGGGGGCGGCGAACTGTCCGGTGCCGTCCGCGGACACTGTCCGCGGACAGAATTCGCAACTCACGAGAAAATAACTCCAGCATAAACAATAGCTTATACCCAGATTGGAGCTGGCACGGCCCTTGCTTTGCCTTCGAGCATGGTGCGACTTTCGCTAGCGCTCGGCGTCATTCTCACGGCCCATTCAGCCGGGGCCAATGATTTGAAGGAGTTTTACGAGCTCGCTCTGACGCGCGACACGACGCTGCAAGCCGCTCACTTCCAGCGCGACGCGCTCATCGAGGCGCGGCCACAGGCGATCGCGCAATGGCTGCCGCAGGTTGCGGCGAATGCCTCGGCGCTGCGCGAACGCGCCGGGTTCGACAGCGGTCCGGCATTGGGAAGCCAGGCGGCCGACTGCGCCATCAGCTCCACGGCCACCAGCCAACGCTGCTACGGCACGGTCCATTCTTTGGGGCTCAATATGTCGCAGACGCTGTGGAGCTTCCAATCCTTCAGCCAGCTGAAGGAAGCGAATTTCCAAGTTGCCGCCGCCGAGGCAAACTATCAGGACGCTCAACAGAGTTTATTGCTCCGCGTGGCCCAAGCCTACTTTGGAATCTTGTCGGCAGCCGATCAGCTCGCGACCAACACCGCCGAACGCGAGGCATTCAGCACGCTTTTGAACCAGGCCAAATCGCGTCAGCAGACCGGTGTCGGCCCGCGCAGCGACGTCGATCAGGCGCAGGCTTTTTACGATGCAACGGAACAAAGTGTCATCGATGCGAAAAACGCGCTCGATGATGCGAATCTTGCGCTGACTGAAATCGTCGGCCAGCACGTCGAACGCGTTGCCCCGTTGCAGGACGACATTCCGCTGCTCTCGCCGGAGCCGGCATCCGCGGACGACTGGGTGACATCGGCGCGCCAGGACAATTTCGCTGTGCGTACCGCGCAGCTCACTATGGAAGCGGCGTCGCGGGATATCTCGGTGCAGCGCGGGCGAGGCTTGCCGACCATTTCCCTGACGGGTTCGGGTTCCAAGATCACGCAGGACGCCCTGCTCGGCGGCAACCAGACGCTGGACACGGTGGGCGTGTCATTCAACTGGCCCTTGTTTCAGGGCGGTGCAATCGCCTCAGCCGTGCGTCAATCTCGAGCGCTATTTCGCCAGTCACAAGTCAACTATGAGGCGATTCAACGCGACACCGAACGGCAGACACGCGCGGCATTTCGCGGCATCGTCAGCGGCATTCAGCGCATCCGCGCCGCGCGGCGCGCGGTGGAATCCAGTCAGCGCGCGGTCGAGGCCATGCGCCGCAACGTGGAGTTTGGCACGGGCACCGAGTTCGAACTCCTCGATGCGCAGAACAATTACTACACGGCGCGGCGAACCTACAGCCAGACCCGCTACGATTATTTGACGAATGTGTTGACCCTAAAACAGCAAGCCGGCCGACTGACCGAGCAGGACTTGGTCGCCATTGACAATCTACTCATCGAGAGCGCCGCATGAGCATGCGTCTCTTACCCAAGGAACCCATCATGCTTCGCGATACATCCGCTCAGGATCGCGTGATTGAGCCGAAGAATCCCCTCAAGCGTCATCGCAAGCTCATTCTGGTCGCGCTGGCCGGCATTGCGGCGCTCGGTATGCTAATCCTCATCCTGGTGCGCTATTCCGGAGCGGGCGCCTCGGTTGACCGCGCCCGAGTGTCGATCGCCACCGTGGAGCGCGGCAACTTCGTACGCGACATTGCGGCGGACGGCCAGGTTGTGGCCGCTGTCAGTCCCACCCTGTATGCCAATGCGTTGGGCACCGTCACGCTCAAGGTGCACGCCGGCGACACGGTGGCCAAGGGCCAGGTGCTTGCGGTTGTCGACAGCCCGGACTTGACCGCGAAGCTCTCGCAGGAAGAGGCCACCTTGGCGAGTCTGCGCCTCGATTGGCAGCGAGCAACCCTTAATGCGGAGCATACGCTCTCGCAGCTGCGCGACGCCTATAACCAGGCGGAGGTCGATCAAAAGACGGCGCAGCGCGAACGCGATCGCAGCCGCAAGGCCTACGAACAGGGTTCCTACTCGGAATTGCAGGCGCTCAGGACAGAAGACGCCTTGGAAAAGGCACAGTTTGCCTTCCAGCAAGCGAAAAGCACCTTCGATGCGCAGCCGAAGCAAAATCGCTTCGATATCGACAGCAAAAAGGCGTTGCTCGACCGCCAGCAATTCATGGTGAGCGATCTGCAGCGTCAGGTTGACGGCTTGAATGTAAAGTCGCCGGTCGACGGTCAGGTGGGTCAGGTACAGGTGGCGGATCGCGCCAGCGTCGCGAAGGACGCGCCCTTGCTCACCGTAGTGGACCTGTCCGCGCTCGAGGTCGAGATCAAGGTCACGGAGAGTCTTGCCCGCGATCTGCGCCCCGGCATGACCGCCGATTTGGAAGGCGGCGGACACCACTGGCAAGGCGTGGTGAGCGGCGTGTCGCCCGAGGTCGTCGCCGGCCAGGTCACGGCTCGCCTACGCTTCGGTGCGGAAAAGCCTGCAGGCCTGCGGCAGAGCCAGCGCCTATCGGTCCGCATCTTCATCGACCGGCGCGACAACGTATTGATGGTCGATCGCGGCTCCTTCGTCGACCAAGAGGGCGGCGGCTTTGCCTATATCGTCCATGGAAACATTGCCGAGCGCCATCCGGTACAGCTCGGCGCCGCCAGCATCGCCAAAGTCGAAATCCTGGAAGGGTTGTCGGCGGGCGACCAAATCGTCATCTCCGGCACCGATGCATTCAACGGCGCCCAGCGCGTCATCCTAAGTCACTGATTGAATCAACCAGCCCTGTGAGGCCACACCATGCTTAAAATGACTCACCTTTCCAAAGCGTATCGCACCGAGGTCGTCGAGACCTACGCGCTGCGAGACTTTTCGATACACGTGCGCGAAGGCGAGTTCGTCGCGGTAACGGGGCCTTCCGGCTCGGGCAAAACCACTTTCTTGACGATCGCGGGGCTTCTCGAGGAGTTCAGCGGCGGCGAGTATCAGTTGGACGGCGCCAATGTGCGCGGCTTGAATGACAACCAGCGCTCGAAGCTGCGAAATGAAAAAATCGGCTTCATCTTTCAAGCCTTCAATCTGATCGCCGACTTGAATGTACAGGACAATATCGATGTGCCGCTGCGCTATCGGGGTTTCAACAGCGCCGAAAGACGCCGCCGCATCCAGGAGGCACTGGGCAGAGTCGGTCTGTCAGCGCGCTCGCGTCACTATCCCGCCGAGTTGTCGGGCGGCCAACAGCAGCGCGTGGCGATCGCCCGTGCGCTCGCCGGATCCCCGCGCCTTCTGCTGGCGGATGAACCGACGGGTAACCTCGACACGCAAAT
>Ga0224547_1000159_pt1 | contig 11878 bp, 6 predicted proteins | sample 714P21014metaG_FD_179908 | JGI IMG/M metagenome (GOLD analysis project Ga0224547, IMG submission 179908) | Peat soil microbial communities from Stordalen Mire, Sweden - 717 P2 10-14 | ecosystem: Environmental > Terrestrial > Soil > Wetlands > Peat | place: Sweden: Norrbotten County, Stordalen...
AAATATACGCAGTGATCGAACCTTTGGGCTGATTGATTGCCAAGAAAATGCACGGCGCCGCAATGGTCATGCACCACGCGGACAGCACCAACCGGCCGTTGCGGCGTTTGACACTCAGCTTGTCGGCAGCCCAGCCCCCTACGATCAAGCCGATGGCGCCCACCGCGCCCACCGCAATGGACGACACATTGTTGGCCTCGCGCACGCTCATTTCATGAAAGCGCTGTAAAAATGGCGAATTGAAGGAGTTGAGGGCGTACATATTGAAGTTGTGAAAGATCCCGGAAAGGATGATCCACCACATTGTCGGCAGCCCCAGCACCGCTGCAAATGAAGATTTACCTCCGTCGGCGGAGCTGGTCACCACGCGGCCTACATCCAGCGCACCTCGTTTTGGCTCGCGCATCGTGAGCACCGCCAGTGCCAGGATGATGCCGGGGACGCATGCGATGTAGAACGCGGCACGCCAGCCCAGATGTGCATAAATGTATCCGGCGCTCAAGTACGCCAGGAAAATGCCGGCGGGCAGTCCCAACATGAAGATGCCCATGGCGAAGGCGCGTTTCGCCGGCGGAAATAAATCGCCGATCAAGGACTGGCCCGCGGGAGCACAGGCGGCTTCGCCCAATCCCACCCCCAAACGCGCAATGAAAATCTGAGCGTAGTTCTGCGCCATGCCGGTGGCGGCGGTGAGCAGACTCCACACCGCGGTGCCGATGGCAAGGAGCTTGGTTCGATACCATTTATCGCTCAAATGCCCGAATGGCAGCCCGACGACGGCGTACATCAGGGTAAACACCGTGCCCAGCAATCCCAGTGCCGTATCGTTCAACAGGAATTCCTTGCGGATCGGCTCGCCCAGCGCCCCGAGCAATTGACGATCGAAAAAATTCAGCAGATTGATGGCGAACAGCAGAAACAGCGCAAACTTCGCGCCGCTTGCGGCCTTCGTTAAAACGCTGGCGCTCTGGCCGACGGGAGCGCCACCCTCGATCGATTGCGGGCTAACAGACATTAATTATACTCCCCGAAAAATAAGGACCTGCTTAAGTCGCCCCTTAGTGTGCCGCACCTCGGCGCCGCACGCATATATATCAACCAAGCGGGCCGCCCGGCGGCGGCATGTGCTCCCAGAAGTTTCGAATTTCGCTGCGCGGATCGTTTTCCAATTGCGTCGGCGTGCCGAAGATCATCGTGGCGCGCGTTGCGGCATCGAAAGTCGGCCAAGGCGGTATGCGTGAATTGTTGGGGTTACCGGTCTTCGCAAATGCGACCCAGCTCGATGAAAGCTGGTCGGCAACACGCGCCATGTCGTTTCCTTCCCGCGCTTCCCGAAAGGATCCGGACACATCGAGTCCATGCACAGCGCCATAGCGGCCGCCGAAGGCCGGCGTAGGCCATTCCCATTGATACATGTAAATGGCGCCCTTGGCTTGCGCTGCCTTGAGTTCAGCTTGGCGGATGGCCGAGCGGCGAAATCCGGCATCCGTGAGCATCATCGCCTGAATCAAATAAGGCGATTTTTCCGGATAGTATTTGCGGTACATCGCCAGAATGTCCGCACCCCTATCCTTGAAGCGCTTGTCGATCAGCGTCTTGAGGTCCGCTTCGCTGAGGGTGAAATTGGTCAGACTCAAGGCCGCGTCTTCCAGGGTGGTCGACACGATGAGCGGGATTTCTGCCGACTCAACCGGCGCGGTCGGATCGAAAGGATCATGGGTCAAATACTTTCCATCCAGAACCGGACCGCCGCCAATTCCGGGCGTCGAGGCGCCGGCAGCGATCTGCGCTTCCAGCAGTTGTTGCCACGATATTTTCTGTAAATCCGCAATGCGCGATTTTGCAATACCGAGCTGCTTGAGCAGTGCCTCCGCGCTCTGCGTCGCCCGATCCTTGGGCACGAATTTCAACATCGATCCGCTTTGCACGGCGGCGCGATGAAACAAACTCTTCGCCGCGGGCGTTGCCAACATGGCGCTGGTTTTTGCGCCGCCGCCGGATTGGCCAAAGATCATGACATTGCCCGGATTGCCGCCGAAGCTTTCAATGTTGTCCCGAACCCATTCCAGCGATGCCGTCAAATCCATGATGCCGGCGCACCCGGCATAAGCAAACTCAGCAGGCGCGCCCAAATCCACAAGCTGCGTGTAGCCCAAGGTGCCGAGGCGGTGATTGACCGTGACGACGACCACATCGCCGAATCGCGCCAGTTGGGCTCCGTCGTAGCCGATGGCGTTGCCGGACCCGGTGGTGAAGCCCCCACCGTGAAAGGACACCAGCACCGGGCGCTTTGCGCCGTCTTTGAGACCCGGCGTCCAAATATTTAAATTCAGGCAATCCTCACCCATGCCTCCCGGGTGATAGTCCCAGTGAATCATCATGCCGTAGTCGGAACGCAGATCCGTCGGCGGCTGCGGGATGATTTGGCCATGTGCAAAACACTCGCGCACGCCTTTCCACGGCGCGGGCTTCTTCGGCGGCATGAATCGATTGCGGCCACCGGTCGGAGCGCCATAGGAGATTCCCTTGAACTCTTTGATGCCGGTATTCTGAATGCCTTGGACCTTGCCGTAGACGGTGTCGGTCTCGACGAATACGTTGCCGGTGGCACCTCCGCCCAGTGCACTGCGCGCTGCGGGCTGCGCCGGGGCAGTCTCCGCCTGAACCTGCGATGCCAGCGACGTCACGCCGGCGGCAGCAATCGTCAGGGCTGAGGATTTTAGGAAATCGCGACGACTTGTGGCCTCGTCGGCACGGGCTGCGGCCAATTTCTTCTCCATGAGAACCCCCTGTCAAATCCAATGGTTTTTATGGCAAAAAAACGGCGGGTTTTTGAGGCCCGCCGTTGTAACGATTCAAATACTTAAAACCTTCTAGTTACTTGAACTTCACCCGCGCCGTCAAACCAAAAGTCCTCGGAGCGCCCAGGTAGGACGAGATGGTGTTGAACTGGAACGGCGAGTCGAACGCAACGGCATAATAGTACTTATCCGCAAGATTCGCGCCCCATGCCTCAATGGCCCAGGATTCATCCAATGCGCCAAAGCCGATGCGGGCGTTGAGCAGTCCAAAGCCCTCTTGGATTTTCCGGGGATCAAGATCGGAGCCGGTGTTGTAGGACGAGTTGTACTTTTCTTCCACACTGGTGCGTAACCCTAAGGTTCCGAACGGTATCAGGTAGCTGGCGGAGAGCGCTCCGGACCACAGCGGCGCGAATGAAAGGCGATTGTTGTCGCGGGCCGTGCAACCATTTCCAGGGCCGCCGCAGAAGTCGGGCAATGCGTTGCCGAAATTGTCGATGTTGGTCAAATCCTGGGTCACGCCTCCGGCAAGGGTCAGCCCGGAGATCGGGGTTGCCCAGGCGAAGTCCACGTCGACGCCTTTTGACACGACGCGATCAAGCGACGTGACCACGAACTGAATTCCCGTAAAGGTGTTCAGCTGGAAGTCCGTGTATCGCTGATAGAACGCCGCCGCATTCAACCGCAGTGTCTTGTCGAAGAGCGTGGTCTTGATGCCCACTTCGCCCGAATCCACCGTTTCGCGGGGGAAATGGGTGTCGTAATCGGGGGTCAGCCCAAGCTGATCGAGAAGCGTACCCACTCCCGGCGCAGTCTGAGGTGCCGTTACGCGCGAAAGATTGTAGCCGCCGGCCTTGTAGCCATTCGCGCCCGAGACGTAGACCATGGCTTCTTCGTTGAAGCGATACGACAGTTTGACCGTGCCCGACAAGTTGTTTTCGGTATTCGACTGGTCGAATCCCGTGCCCGAAAACGCCGGATCGAGACCGCTGAAGCAGCCGTAGCCAATCAGGAACAACGGCGCGGCCCCAGGTTGCGTTAAAACTTTACCGGCGTTGTTTATGAGTGCTTGGCAGCCCTGTCCGCCACCGATGCTATTGAAGCTTGCCGTTGCGGTTTTCTTCTCTTCGGTGCCACGCAGACCGACTGTCAGGTCCAATCCCTGAGTAATGTTGTAGGTTTCGTTGGTGAACAGTGCAAAACTTCGGGACGTCTGTTGATAGATGTCGTCATAGCCGGTGCCGAAGAATGTGGTGCCCGGCGCATTGCCTGTTAAGGTCGATACGAGCAGCGGATTGAAGGCTCCAACGCTTGCCTCGGATGCGACCGCACTGATGTAAGGTTCGAATTGATCTCCAATATCAGCGAGCGTTCGCGTCGTCAGGATTTCGTTGCTGAAGAACCCGCCCACCAACCAGTTCAAGGATCCCGCCTTGCCGGCTAGCCGCAGCTCTTCGCTGAATTGCTTGAAATCCGTCGAGTTCGCATCACCGTCGTCGGGATAGGACAAAAGGTCGATGCCTGTGTAGTCGACATCGTTGCCGCCGGCGACAGTGTTGTCTCGCCAAGCGGTAATCGAAGTCAGTTTTCCAAAGCTCAGGTTCCAGTTAAGTTCTCCGGATATGCCCATGTCGCGCACGTTCTGCGTGATGATTTGGTTGTCATAGGCTACGTAGCTGCTGGGCAGCCGCACCACGCCGGGCTGGCCGATGAGCGGGGAATCGCCGAGCGCGCCGGGTTTGCCGCCCAACAGAGGGTTCGAGGCGAATGCATTCACCAGCCCTTGGAACGGACCCCCGTACTCTACGACGGCGCTGCAGCAGGACTCATTGCGCTTGGCATAATCGGCAATCAGCAAGAAATCCACATCGTCGCTGGGCGTGATCAGCAATTGACCGCGGGTATTGTAGGACTTGCGGTCGTTGGTGTTGTTTTGCTCGCTGGGACCGACGCCGTTGACCACTTGAAGGAAACCGCTGTTCTGCTGGTAGCCAACGTACAGGCGTCCCGCCATGATGTCGCTTAACGGTCCGGTGACGGAGGTGCGGTACTCCCGGTCGTTGAAGTTTCCGCCCGTCACTTCTGCCATCGCTCCAAACGTACTTGAGGGTCTCACGGTGGTGACGTTGATGACGCCGGCGTCGTTGTTCTTGCCGAACAATTCGCCTTGCGGACCGTAGAGAACTTCGATTTGTTCGATCTCTCCTAGGTCACCGAAAGCGACGCCATTACGCGGCCGATAGACACCATCGATGTTCACGCCGACGGAGGACTCCAGGCCCGGATTGTCGCCGACCGTGCCGATGCCGCGAATGCGCGCCGTGGTGATTGCTTCATTGCCTTCGGAGGTGACAGTAAGACCCGGGGTCAAAATCGCGAGATTTCTAATATTGGTGATGCCCGCGTCCTGCACTTGCTGCGCGTTGATCGCCACCACGGAAATCGGTACGTCCTGAAGATTCTCCGACCGCTTCTGCGCGGTCACGATGATCTCCTCCAGGGCCGGTGCGCTCGAAGCGTCCGCCGCCCAGGCCACCGCGCCGGCAAAAGCCGCCGTGATGCCGAGGATGAGAGAAATGGCCCGTGAGGGCACCGTTTGATTTGTCATATACACCTTTTGATCGAGTGAATTTTTCGCAACTTAAGTCGCGCTGCCACGCCTCGCCTGCGATAAGGCGAGGCCTAGCGTCAGGTGGACGTACCGCGACCGGTGCGTATCTTGAGGCTACGGAAACCGTTGCGCAAGCACCACGCCGTGCGCGACATTTGATTGACAAATGGCGCCATGTGCTTGATATAACCACTAGGAGGACGAAATTATAATAGTGGTATATAAGTCACATCACCGACCATTTTGCTGTGAAGCATAAGGCCCCAATGCCTTCAAGAGGGGTTCAAGTTCGCTTGCAAATCGCGTCCAGCGTCCGATGGACGTTAAGAACACGGGGCGGCGAACTTGAGCGGCGCTGGCGGTGCGGACAGCACTGGCCGCCTCATAAAAACGCAGGCATGCCGGGTCCCACTCTAGCTTGCAGGCGTCCGAGACAAGCCAGCGGACTTGCCCTTCCGTGTCGGCCACCAGTTTTTCGTGCTCGACCCGGATCACGCGGCCCGGCAACACGCGGTCCCAATGCTCCATCACGCGACGATAGCGAACGTAGGCTCGACCGATTTGCCTAAGGTCGTAGAGCGTCTCGTTGCCTTCCGTGAACAATTGGCGATAACAAGAAAGACAGGTGTCAACCGGGTCACGTGTACTGTCAATGATCACCGACTTTGGAAACATCAAGTGAATCATGCCGACGCGCAAATGATTCTCCAGGGTTTTATCAACGAAGCGATCAGCACCCTTCCAACCGAGTTGGCGCATCAAGCCCAAATAGGCTTCAGCTAAGTCTCCCCAGTTGGCGGCCCGCTGAACTTCGGTGAAGCCCTGATCGACCACCGTGGAGAGCGCTGCATTTTCCCCCATGCTTTGAACGTCTCGATGGCTCGATAGGATCTGCTCTATGAGACTGGATCCGCAGCGCGGCATGCCGATGACGAAAATCGGCGCCGCCGACGCGCTGCCCCGGTGCAATGAGCGCTGCAGGAACGCCTCGTCAAATCGCTCAATCACGAAGCGCGCCGCGAGGTCGTGCGCACGCTCCAAGGCGTCAGGCCGTGCCGCGAGGTCCGCCGAAGCCATCAGGGCGCCGTGCTTCAGGCGATTGCCGGCTTGAAAGGCGGCGAACGCGGCTTGATCAGCGCGGCGCTGCTCGAGACCAAACCCAAGCGCGAAATAGGCTTCGATCCGCGTCGCAGACACCGTCGCGGGATCATCCGCCGTGCGCTGTAACGCCGTCAGATCTTGCTCGTCGATCGCTGCCGGATCGAGCACCGCGAGGCGCGTCAGGGCGCGAAGCCGCACCGAAGGATTGGCGGCCAGGGCGCGATAGCAGGCGCTTGATTCCCCCACTCGCCCCAGCACGGCCAGCGCGCGCGCAAGGCTGAAATGAGTCTCCACGGCAGTGGGATTTAAGCTAAGCGCACGAGCGTACGCGTCGGCCGCCTCCTGCCACAAATTGAGGTTCTGGCAAACCGCTCCGAGATTTTGCTGCGCGGGATAGAGATTGGGATCTTGGGCCGCCACCGCCATTAGCTGTTGCCGGGCGTTCTCCAAGCGGCCACGCCGGATATCGATGAGCGCCAGCGAATAGATCGGTCGCAGGTCTTTAGGGTCGACGACGGCGGCCCGTCGATAAAGATCGGCCGCGTCGCTTAAACGACCTTGCGCATAACAGGCAGCGGCGCCGTTTAAAAGTGCCGTAACATCTTGCGCGTGCTTCGATTTGCTCATGCTCCATCCAGCGTTGCAAACACGCTGGATGGTAGTGCTTGAACTGACACAAGTCAGCAGCTTAGCTTTGAGACTAGCAGGCTGTTCTTCAACAGCCTGCTAGTGGAAGCGGTACCGCAGCTCCACGCCGTAGACCCTGGGCGGGATGTAGCTAACCAAGGGATCGATGACTTGCCCAGGCCCTGAGTTCGTAACCCCCAAGCCGAATTGGGCGTCCTGAGCGATCTTGTTGAGGACGTTGTTGGCATAGAGAATCACGTTGTAGTGATTGGAGTTGTCGCTCCAGATCGCACGCAAGTTAACCTGGGCGTATGACGGGTCCAAGTTATACGAACGATTAAATACCGAGTCGTATGTCTTATCCCTCCAGATGTAGGTGCCGGACAGGGCCAAAGAACCCGGAGTGAAGTGGAAAGTATAAATTGCGTTCAATGCGATCTTGTTGCGCGGCGACGCAGGGAGTGTCGCGCCTACGAGGTTCTGCAAGCCGGTACCGGCCGCGCATCCACTGGTATTCGCGCCGGGCGCAAGCGCCAATGGGTCCGCAGCATCCTGGTAGCACACACCGTTCGTGCTATGGATGGTCGCGTGCAGGTACGCGTAGTTAAGCAGAATATCCAGGTCGGTGATCGGGTTCCAAATGGTCTCCAATTCGGCACCGTAGGTGTGCACCACGGGAATATTGACAATGATGGTGTTTATAACGTTGGTGGCCGCATCGAGTTCTCCAAGCGGCTGCTGGTCGTTTTTGTAGTTGTAGTAAAACGTCGCCACATTCGCCTGGAAGGTCCGTCCAAAGGTCTCTTTGTAGCCGACTTCGAACGCATCCACGGTCTCCTGTGACGTTTCTGGGTCGACCGCGTTGATACCGGAGTTGAAGCCGCCGGCCTTGTAGCCGCGACTGTATTTCGCGTAGGCGAGGATGTCCGGGGCCGGCGTCCAAGAGACGCCGGCTGTTCCAGTGACGGCATCCCAATGCGCGTCCAGCGTCGTTTGAGCCGCACCATTGGCATTGAAGGTGCAAGGGCCGGTACCACGGTAACTCTGGCCGGTGCAGGTCGTGGCAACCGGCGTGATATCGAAGGCCGGCGTGTTGGCGCCGAACATATTCACGCCCAGCGGAAGGCCCGGAATGAGGGTCTCGGCGTTGAATGCCATAATCCGAAAGGTTTGATCGCCGTCCTTTTTATCGTAGGAGTAGCGCAGGCCGGTGGTGATCTTGAATTGGCTGCTCGCCTGCCAATCGATCTGTCCGAAGATGCCGTAGGAGTTCTCAGCGAGTGCGGTGTATTCGTTGTACGCCGAGCGCGTCGGGTTTCCAGCTGCCCGCACGAACGAGTCCTGGATGGGAATAGCGCCTGTTAATCCGCCAACGAGGGCAAGGAAATTATAGGGCGTCGCGAGCTGCGCCTGGTCAGGGCTGTTCACATTAATGGGTTGCGTGTATTTCTCGTGAAATTGATACAGACCGCCGATCCACTGCAACGGTCCCGTGCCGGTCGAGGCGATGTCCAGCTCGTTGCTGAAAAATTGTTCGTACTCATCAAACGTGAAGTTATTGTGAGCCGAGTCGACCGCCAGATTTTGAGTACACCCAGCAAGATTAGTAGCACCAAAGAAAAGGCCGCACAGCGGCGTAACCGCGGCAGGTCCCTGCAGGGTGTATCCAAGAACTCCGCTGGAGGTGCCCTGGTTGTTGTTCCACGGCGCAGTGAGATCGTAATTGAACTTCTGATAGCCCCCTAAGTACTTCACGTCGAACTCATCGGCATGAAAGTTCAGATGAGTCGCAAAGATCAAATTGTTTTGTTGCTTGGACTGCGACTGGAAGCCCGAGTCGAATGTACCGGTCCCGAGCGCGCTGGGATTTCCGGCGATGGTGTTTGCGCCGGTAACGACGCTGACCAGCTTGTCCGGGCTGCCGGCGCAACCCAAGCCGCCCGCGCCCCCGGGCAGCGCGCAGGTGCCGAAATTGGCGTTCGGAAACAGCGGGTTGGGGAACTCCCGCGTATCCAAAGGTCCGAGAAGCGTTTCAGTGTGATAGCTAACGTCGTAATCGCTCGTGGCAAGCTTGGCCCACCAGTCGAAAACCGAACCGATGTTGCCTTCGAGTTGGCCCTCGATGTGATAGCTGGTGCCATTACCCCCCTGCGCGACATCGCCGCCCTCGCTAACGCCGTTCAAGTTCTTGTAGAAGCCGTCGCCGGTCTGGTTGGTGTAATTGGCCCCAAACCGATAGCGCATGGAGTCGCTGATCGGTCCCGAAAAAGCGCCTTCAACGAAGGCCTTCTGGAAACTGTCGTAGCCGGTGCGAACCTCGGCCTCGAAATCGTTGGTGGGGCGCTTGGAGACATAGTCGATCATGCCGCCGTCGGCGTTGCGGCCGAACAAGGTGTTTTGCGGACCGCGCAGAATCTGGACTTGGTCCGTGAACAGCGTGGAGTTCTGCAAGATCGTGGAGGCGTTGGCGCCATTGTAAATCCCGTCAACATACACGGCGACGCCGGACTCGACCGCCAGATTATCGGTGTTTCGACCGATGCCGCGCATGTAGGGGCGATTATCGTAGGTGGTGTAATACAGACCCGGCGCGTAGTTGGTCATGTCTTGAACCGACGCTATGCCCTGCAGATCAAGCGTCTTGGAGGTGAACGCGGTGATTGAGTCCGGCACCCGCTCGAGGTTCTCCGAGCGTTTCTCCGCCGTGACGATGATCTCGGTCAGGGCCGTGTCCTCCACCGCCGCCGCCGTATCGGCGGCCCTCGCGGGCGCGGCGTGCAGGATTGCCAGCACGGCAAGGGTGAGCGCGGACGCACCGCATGAGCTTGCCTTGAAAAGCGACGCACGCCCCTGCTGCGATCGGATTCCCCCATTGATTTTTGAAGACATGTTGTTTCCCCCTGGCTCGCCTTATTCCGACGATTCTTGAGGGTTGGACGACACGGACTTGGCAATTGACTACAGGCCACGCCTCGCTTGTAGCCGATATCAAGGTACCCACACCCTGTGGACGCACTTCCCCCGTTTATGTATCTTGAGCCTACCGTGGCGCAAGCACCACGCTTTCCGCGACATTTAATTGACAAAGGGCGCCACGAGCTTGACTTAACCGCTGGGAGGATGCGAATGGTTCCGTGGTGTAAAAGTCACAGATGAGAAATCCAGACCACTGGCAGCCCCCGGAGCGGGAGCCTGATCGGGCACCGACCACGCGTCGCGGCGCCCTCATGGGACTGGTCATGATCGTGCTGCTCATCCTCGGGGGATTGCTGCTGACGCACATCTTGGGCGGCATGACGCGCCTGCAGGACTGCGCGCTGTCGGGACGCTCAAACTGCGCCTCCATCTTTGAGCCGAACCGTTGAGCGTACTGAACTCATTCCACCCAGCCGTGGCCGCGTGGTTTTCGCGGACCTTTGATGCGCCGACCGAAGCGCAGCTGGCGGCGTGGCCGGCGCTGGCAGCCGGCAAGCATGTTCTGGTAGCTGCGCCGACCGGCTCCGGCAAGACCTTCGCCGCCTTCCTGTCGGCCATCGATCATCTGGTGAAAGAAGGGTTGCAGGGACCGCTGCCCGATGAGACGCGAGTGGTGTACGTGTCGCCGCTCAAGGCTCTGTCGAATGACATTCAGCGAAATCTCGAGGCACCCATAAGCGGCATTCGTGAAGAACTTGCGGCATTGGGTCTGCCGGATGTGGAAATTCGCGCCGTGGTACGCACCGGCGATACGACGCAATCCGAGCGCGCCGGGATGCGGCGCCGTGCGCCGCACATCGTGGTGACCACGCCCGAATCGCTGTACATCCTGCTGGGCTCGCAATCCGGCCGCGACATGCTTAAGTCATGCCGCACTGTGATCGTTGATGAAATCCACGCCATCGCGGGCAATAAGCGTGGCGCGCATCTGGCCTTGTCGCTCGAACGGCTGCAGGCCCTAACGGGCAGCGCTCTGACGCGCGTGGGATTGTCGGCAACGCAGAAGCCGATCGAAGAAGTCGCGAAGTTTTTGACCGGCGCGCATAAGGTGCCTTGCACCATTGTGGACAGCGGCCATATTCGCAGCCGCGATTTGGCTCTGGAGGTTCCGCCGTCGCCGCTCGAAGCGGTGATGTCGGGCGAGGTATGGACGCAAGTTTACGACCGCTTGGCGGCGCTGGTTCTGGAGCATCGCACCACGCTGGTGTTTGTCAACACGCGCAGGATGGTCGAACGCGTGGCACGGCATTTGTCCGAACGCGTCGGCGAGGAGCATGTTGCCGCGCATCACGGCAGTCTCTCCAAGGAGCGGCGCCTGAACGCCGAGCAACGTCTGAAGCGCGGCGAGTTGAAGGTATTGGTGGCCACGGCTTCCTTGGAACTGGGCATCGACATCGGCGATGTGGACCTGGTGTGCCAAATAGGATCCACGCGATCCATCAACTCCTTCCTGCAGCGTGTGGGCCGAGCGGGACACTCGGTGGGGGGAACATCGAAAGGTAGATTGTTTCCGCTGTCTCGCGATGAATTGGTCGAGTGTGTGGCACTGCTCGAGGCGGTCCGCCGCGGCGAGCTGGACCGGCTGAAGATTCCGCAGAATTCTCTTGATGTGCTCGCGCAGCAAATCACGGCGGAGGTGGCGGCGCGGGAGTGGTCCGAAGACGAGTTATTTTCCTTGCTGAGCGGCGCCTATCCCTACCGCAATCTGGCGCGGCAGGAATTCGATGAATGCGTGCAAATGCTTGCGTAAGTCTTCAGTACG
>Ga0224547_1000162_pt1 | contig 11777 bp, 13 predicted proteins | sample 714P21014metaG_FD_179908 | JGI IMG/M metagenome (GOLD analysis project Ga0224547, IMG submission 179908) | Peat soil microbial communities from Stordalen Mire, Sweden - 717 P2 10-14 | ecosystem: Environmental > Terrestrial > Soil > Wetlands > Peat | place: Sweden: Norrbotten County, Stordalen...
GGCCGTTTGCTGAGCGGTAGCGCGTTCAAGGTGGGGCACGGCTACATTCTCGGATTACCCGTGGCTGGCTATTTGACGTGGCAAGGAAGGATGCTGGAAAACAACGGCATTGTTCCCACTGCTGCCGCTGACCTTTCGCGAGAAGCCTTGCGAGATGGCAGAGATACGCAGCTGGAGAAGGCCGTCGAGGTGGCGAAAACCCTTTAGCGCACCCATTTGCGACCCCACATTTAGGTGACCAGCGGCGATAGCTTCCGAGTCAACGATAATCCTGGAGTTGGAAGATGCTAGTCGAGTGTAGAGGTCGGGCTCGGCGTTGCGGCCTCGGTTGTACCCGCCCTCGGCAAACGCAAAAGTCCCAATGCGGCCATCACGTTCACACCATTCGTGCGAGTCAGCACGCCCGGCCGCATTCGATAGTCAAATCGCATCTCGCCGTTCTCATAGTGTTCTTCAAAATGCACATTGATTGCCCGGCCGTCGAGAGCTTTGACCACCTCGGTAACAGCTAGATCGTGCGTCGTTACAAGGCCGATCGCGCCGCTCGCGGCCAATTGTTCAATCACCGCTCTTGCTCCAAACAAGCGGTCGGCCGAATTTGTCCCACCCAGCATCTCGTCCAGTAGGAAGAGGACGTTGTTTGCGCACGACAGAGTGAGGATCCACTTCAGACGTTCCACCTCGGCCTGGAACCGCGATTTTGCCTGTAAGAGGGAGTCGCGAACCGCAATCGAGCACCCAATCTGCAATGGCGAGATCTGGAGTCGAGCGGCGCATACCGGAGCCCCTGCCAATGCCAACACGGAGTTCAAGCCGACCGAACGCAGCAGAGTGCTCTTGCCTGACATGTTCGAACCGCTCACCACGATCAGTTGTGTGCCTTTGGCGTCGAGCCGCATGTCGCATCGAACACAGGTCTGGTGATCGAGTAACGGATGCCCCAGGGCCTCGGCCTCAAACAGCGGAGAGGACCCGGGTTTCAGGACCGCAAAAGTATAATCTGGATTTTCGTAGTGATACCGAGCCAAACAGAGTAATGCTTCGAACTGGCCGAGCGAATCCAGCCATCGGGCCAATCCTGCCCGGTTTTGCTGCCGCCAGCGCTCGATACAAATTGCGAGATTCGTTCCCCACAGAATCAGCGCGGCTGGCAGCGCGAAATACTCAAATTGTCGAAGATCCAGAAGCCAGGCCCACAGGCGCAATAGTCGGATCTGTTTCGAGGGGACGCCCGACGAAGCCGTGAGTTGCAACTGCAGCGATTTGAGCAACGGGCACTGGAAATGCAGCGTCTCCAAGCGATCCAGCAAGGGCGCAAGCAGCGCAAGCTCGAATGAAGGCAGGACGAGGTTAGCGGCCGTCAGCCTTGTTTTCTTCAGAAGGAGAGCTACCAAAAGTGCTTCCAGCCCGACGGGAACGGCGACGGCCCAAGTCCAGTTATGGCCGAAGACCCCGGCACCGGCAAGTAGTGAGAGGACGATTAGACAGATTGGTAGGATGATCGCAAGCGTCCGCGCATAAAGCGGGAAGATTATCGCAGGGGCGTCCGCCCAGTCGCGGACCGACGCGCCGGCTTGATCTAATGTTCTCCCTTCGACAGACGCCCAGTCCTCTCGAAGATCGAGCTGGTCGCGAAGTTCAGCAACCGCTCGCTGCCGCTCTGCGATCTCAGCGCATTCCGCCGGATTGAGCAACCATTTCGCCAGTACAGCCCGACCAATGCCCGTCCGAGCCGTGCAGAGCAATTCGAAAAGAGATCCGGTGCCAAACAGATCCAGGTCGGAAGCGTAGGCATGGTTGTCAGGCCGGAATTGCCCACCGCCAATCCCTCGTCCCTGCCACTGGTGGTGTAGCCGCGCCACGCCGAGTTCGTAAAAACTCACGATCCATTGCACGCGGCTATGTATGCGCGCGTTCTTCGTAAGCGACTGGATGATGGACAGGACGACTACCGAAGGCAGCAGAATCCAAAGCGCAGAAACCAAGTGCGATGAAAGCGCTGCCCAGGCGGCAACGATGCCAGCCAGAGCGGCCGTAATCAGGTATGTCCACAGGCGCTGGTGCAGGACCCTGATGCTCGCAAGCTGCCGTTGCCGTCCGCTCAAACGGCAAGCATATTCACTCTCTGGGATTTCGTGCGCTGTGTTAGTCAAAGCTTCGCGTCCCGCGAATTCAGAAGTACTCATGGACACACCGTCTCTTTCCAGGCCGGGGAGCCTGATCCTGTGTAACTGGAAAAACAGAAGGCAATGCCGTGCAAACGGCGGCGTGCGCTTCAGATCAAGAGGGGCTACAACGAGAGAATGGGTGGGGGACGCTGAAAGAGCGGAGAGAGACTTGGTTCATTTGGAACTGCGATAGTCGTCTGCGATCGCTCTGCCCATCGCCGATCGACGGCCAACGGGAAGAAAGACACTGGAAGCGCATGGAGGCAGGCTATTACCAGTCTGCAGATATTCGCCGAGTGAACGACGACAAACGCAAGCAGGCAGGCAAGCACCAGGAAAGCAATTAGCTTGAAGAGGCCAACAATCAGGAGTGGACGAGGATCCAGTACAAACAAAGCAAGAAGATAGTAAGCGGCATTGAAGAACATTTGGCTGTAGCGATAGCGGCCCATGCGTGTCTCGGAAACAACAAGTATACAGCTGCCAAGGCCTTGTAGGCCTCACCGACAGCCACTTTGGTGGATTGTTCCCCAATCACGGGCAATCCAGAAGTAATGAAAATGGCTGGTTTTTGTTCGCCACTGCGTGGCGTCAAGGGGTCAAAACACCCGGATAGGATATCGGGTCCACTCAAGACCAGGCTGTCGAACCCCAAGAGAATATGCACCCGGCCGAACATTACTGAGATCAACATCGACCCGCAGATTGGTAATGTGATCATGTAGCTGCGCCGTACCCATCGCACGCAAAATCTGGTCGCCCGTCTCCGCGAGTAGGCCGACATCGTAGGCCCCTTCTTTGCTCCCAATCGGCAAATCCAGAACCAGGTGCTTAGCGGTTCGAGGAATCTCCAAAGGTGCCTGGCCAGTCTCAGATGGGTTTTGCCCGCGAGCCACTGACCGGTCGCGAAGGTCCAACACAGCAACATCGGGTGCGTGCGGCAAGGCCCGACTTCGCACCCACAACAATCCGCCGAACGCGAATAGCAGAACCGCAGCAGCGGCCAGCCAGACTTGAATACGACGCCGTTGGCCTGCCGCTTCTCTACGAAACTTGTTGAAGTCCTGGAAGCACGGGCTACAGGCACTGAGGTGGTCGAACCAAGGCGCCGCTTGCGACAGCGGCAATTTGTGGGAAGCAATGCTCCTGAGGATGGACGAGTCGGGGCACCCAACGCGCTCTGGGTTTGGAAACTCGCGCGATAAACCCCGCGCCAGCACATCCAGGATGCGCTTCTCTTCATCGACGGAATAGCCTTGTTCGATCAAAATTGCCTCTCGCCAAACCTTGCTTCAAAACTAACGGCCAAGTTTACCGCGAGCCGTGCGCTGCGATTTCCCCCGCGCTCGAACCTTCACGCCGCACTGCCAAATCGGGCGCGGAGCCGCCCGAGCGCGTACCGGAATCGAAGTTTAGCTTGCGGCTCGGTCAGACGCAGATATTCTGCAATTTCCTTCCAGGAATAGCCAGCCTGCCGTGCCATCCAGACCGTACGTGTCCAGTTATCCATGTTCTCGATAGTTTGCTTGACCTGAATCGAACGATCCAAGTCCGCCACCGACTTCAAATCATGGGCCTGTCGCAGCCGCTCAAGATCGCGGCCCAGCGGAAGATATTCGACCGTCTCTCGTCTTCTGCGTTCCCGCCTCAGGGCGCGATTAAAGCGATGGTGGAAAGCCCCGAAGAGATAGGCCTCCAGGTTCAGTATCGGCCGGCTTTTTCCATTTGACCGACGCATGGTTTTTGCGACGGACCGCAGTACCGACTCCCACACATCCGTGGCCAAGGCCATCGCGTCATCGGACGTTTTGTTTGTCAGCTCTTTGCGCGCGTGCGCCTGAACCCGCGGCCACAGACGCCGCGCAACGATTGCCAATTCGCTGACGTCATCCTGGCCCCATGCCTCAGCATTCGCAAGGAATGCAGAAAGAACCCATTCAGGGCCCAATTCGCGGCTGGACATCGGACAGGCCTCTCGTCTTAATGATTACTGCTAAGGCCAGAAAGTGCCAAGAGCTTGACATCTGACATGAGCCGATGTCAAGGCCCGGTGGACCTCTCGCCCCGACCGGAGTCCATAGTGTCACGCCGGCGGAATTGCGGCCCATCGGGTCTGGCCAGCGCCGCCCAGAAATAAAAAATCTTTTTGATACTTTTTCTCCCCTGCCGGTTCCTTCACTAGATGTAGGGCAATTACCGATTTCTGCCGTTTGGCGAAAGAGGCTTGGAGCAGTGTTCCCCAACGTTGAAGTGCGTCACCTGCACGCAGTCATTGTTTTGGCCGAGGAGTTGAGCTTTACTCGGGGCGCCCACAGATTGCACATCACCCAATCTACGCTCAGCAAACAGATCACTGAGATCGAAGAACAGCATAGATTTCACCTGTTCACTCGCGACAATAAAAAGATTGTAGAACTCACTGACGCGGGACGTATCTTCGTCGAAGAGGCTCGCTCGGCACTCTCGCACATGGAGCGCGCTGTTCATCTTGCTCGTGCCGCCCATGACGAACCAGACAACGTTTTGCTGATTGGACACTCGCCCTACGCCGATCAAGCCTGGGTTTCGGCCATTCTTGCAATTCGTCTCCCCCTGTACCCCAAGCTCCGTATTCGACTGATCAGTCAGTTCTCGATCGAGCTAGTCCGGAGTGTCATGGCAGGCGAACTGAATCTGGCGCTGGTGACGGCACCGGCGGAGGACCCTCAGATCACGGCCGTGCCCTTCGCTCTGACTCCGCTCTATGCAGTTCTCCCACAGACCCACGCGGCTGCCCAAAAGGAACACATCGTGCTCCAAGATCTGGCAAACGATGAATGGATTCTGTTGGCGCGACGAGTTCACCCCGTCGTTCATGGCGCAATCATGGACGCGGCACAACGTGAGGGAATCGCTCCGAAACACGCGCACGACGTTATTACGGCTCAACAGGCGGTTCACTTGGTGTCGGAGCACGTTGGCGTGGCCATCCTCACCAAACCTACGGCCCTTGGCTTTCGCGCTGAAGGTGTAGTGGTAAAGCCGCTTTCTGATACCTCATTGTGTTTCCCAACGTGTGTCATTATGAGAACCGACGATGATTCACGATTGGCAAACGAGTTCGCCCGGTCCTTCCTCCGCAAATATGCGCCCCAGCGCCTGCCACCAAAGCAAATGGAATTGTGGCTGTCCGCTTGTCCGCCTGAGTTGTCAGCTTGAAAACGGCAATCCCGCGCCGCGCCCTTGCCAGCTCAGCGTCGCCGGTGCGGACCAACCCGCGTCCAAGGCGATTTGTCCAGATCCGCCGAAGGCAGTGGTAGCGTCGAGGGCAACATTTCTCGATCCTTTTGAGATCCACGAACCATTCCCAACCCTTACTGAAACCGCTTGTGCGAGCCAAATGCAAGCGGTGTTCGCCGAGTGTACGAACCGGGCAGCACCCTAGTCACTTTACTCGACCACTGTGATGTCGTATATACCAACCATCGGAGAGAACCCTGCGATGCGCCTTCCAGTTCAGACCGAATACGCTCCCTATCATCGTCGTCTCAGGTATCGCTTGGCTTGTGGCCGAGAGGTATCCGTTGAAGGGTGTTACATCATCCCTTCAACGCTTGGTGTCATTGAAGGAAGCATAGAGTATATTCGCGACGGCATCATCAATCGGCTCCCTAAAAGAGTCCGTGAGCAATTCCCCGGACATTGCGGCGTTTTCATCAAGCCCGTGCCAAAGGGAGAATTGCCGACCTATACGTTCATGGTTGATCTGGTCTGCTACGAGCCCGTGTCCGATCCCAGTAACGATATGTCAAGTCTCATCGTTTGCTGGCTGGGAGATGACATTGAAACAAGCCTGCCAGATTTGATGGACCGCGAGATTTGTTCCGTCGAGTGGGACAAGTACGCGGTGGATGGCAGCATCTAGCGGAATCGATTACCGATTCCTCGCGGCATTTTCCATGCTGAACTCACGGATTATCGGGTTTTATAGCGGCACGGAACCAGATCATCGCGGTCGTTACTTTCACGAGATTCAAGCGTGGCCAGATGATCAGTTGGAAGCCGTTCACGACTACATACAATGGCTCTTCCCTTTACCCGAGCCGAGCGGCTTCAATGTTGCAGCGCCCGTTCTGAACCAGGAGTCTATTCAGGAGTTTCGGACGCGTCCTGACCTCCAAGAAAAGTTGCGAGTCTCTTTCCTGCGCATGATGAACTTCTACGGGCTAGAGGCTCGTTCAGGCGAGCAAATCACGGTCACTCGCGCTCCGAATTTTGCGGCCAAGGCGACAGTCTGGCTTTCTCCGGGAAATCACAATCATCTGCGGATCACGAGAATCCTGAGGTGTTTGAGCCTTCTCGGACTGGAAGCGGAGGCGAAAGCATTCTTCGACTGTTTGTCTGAGAGTTACGAAGATGAGCAGAACAAACCAATGCCCGCAATCAGCGACGAAACAATGCTGTACTGGAGAGAAGCCGCAAGCCATCTTGGCAGCAGGTAGCCGACGGAAGCGCCCCCAGAGCGGCTCTCCAAGTGCGGTGCCTTCAAAACTAAAGGTATCTACCAAGCCTGTGAACGCCATGCCACGCTTCTCTTACCGTCGGGGCGCATACACACGTGTTAGATCCGAAAAACGTTGACACTGACTACGTCATCAAGGAATGCGTCGGCCAGAGACGAGACACGCTGCGTGAGGATGCACGGGTTGAGAGAACCCTGCATCGCCTGGTGAACTAAGGAGGGCTTTATGAAATGGTTCGTCGTTCTCTTCATCCTCGCCTGCTCCGCAGGAACCGTCTCAGTCGCAAAGACGTCGTCCGCTCCGTTCATCGATGTTGTGAACACTGACAATATTGCGGCTGATCTGTTCGCGATGGATTTCAAGGCCGACCCGTCATGCAGCGGACTGACTTTGCACATACAGCCCCAAGAGAGACACACCCCCGACAGCAGGGCTGCGTTTCGGGTCACGTTCTACAAAGACAGCGGATGGTTCCTCGCCGGGCAGAGTTATGCTGGTTTCGCTGGTAGTTTGGGGGCGGAACGTCACCACGCTGTTCACATGACCTGCGCCATTGCGAAGGCGTCCGTACACGCGGTCCTCGTCAAATAAATGACTGCGGTTGGCCTTGCACGATGGGTCTAACCTGTCGCGCATTTTTTGTTTGCAGCGGGGCTCTTCAGAGGGAGAGGTGACCCCCCTTTACGGGCATGGTTGGACTTCTCCTTCGTGATCGGAACCCACCTCAAACTTCTTCTCCCCGTTGGGGAATTCAGCGCCCCCGCTCTTTGACGGTACCGTCTGGAAGGTTAGTCACGTCAAACGCCTTCCTCCCCGTCGGCGAGGTCAACGCGCTCCACTTTGCGGGTGCCGTCCTTGGAAGTGCCGTAGGCCTTATCGATGCCCTCGATGATGGAGCTTCCCGAGGCCACGACCGGTTCGATGTTGAAGCCGGTCATGAACTTGATCTCGTCCATCGTAAAGACGTTGTTGGGGTCCACCATGGCGATGGTGAGCGAAGCGCCGACGCGGCTGAGCGGCAAAATCTGATGGCGTTTCGCGGTTTCGTAGGAAATCAGCTTGACGACGGCGGGGTCAATTTTAAGGCAAGAAAGATTAATGGCGGGCACGCCGTACTGGCGCGAGAGGAAGTTGGTGACATCCTCATCTGAGAGGAAGCCCAACTTCACCAGCGCGGATTCAAGCCGGGTGTGGGTATCCTTCTGGAACTTGGTCGCCTGTTCCAACTGCTCTGATGTGATGACCTTTTCTTTGACGAGCAGGTCGCCCAGCCTGGCGGGTGCTTGCGATCCAGTCCGCGCTAGAGCAGACGATGGCGCAGGGACGAGTGCCGATTTGCTGGCATTGCCCTCTCTAGCTTGCTCTTCGTTTGCTTTGCTCTTGAGGAAATTCCGAACCGTTGTCCGACCGGTGGCCTCACCCAACACCGCCATAATCAGGTTCTGCTGGCGAACGTCCACCCTGCGAATACCGAATCGCAAGAGACCGGCATCCCACCTAATTTGCTGAATGGCTTCTTTTGTTTCCGAGTCTGCTTCTTCAAGAGGTTTATAGGTGCCCGTAAGGTCATCCCACACAGCCCCCAGCTTTTCGGCCTGATCCGCAACAGCGGCAAAGGCGTCCTTGAGTCGCTCGTATTCCTCATCAAAGAAGAGAAGGTTGCTACCATCGGTCGCGTCTTTGGACAAAACAAAGTATCGGACAGCCCCGTGCATTTCATGCCAAGTGAGTTTCGTCTGAAGTTTTGCGGAAAGAACTGTTGGAGTATCAGAACACATCAAGCTTTTAGTTTCATCGGAATCATCTTTGTAAAGCTCAACAAGTTTCTTGTAGTCTTCCTCCAGTTGCGCTTGAACAATTGAACCGTTAAAGACTTCGTATTTACGGCCGTCAAACCCCTTTTCTGATTTCTCAATGAGACGCACAAAAAGGGACGTTCCCCGTACTTCATACTCATAGACCTCATCTTGCGTTGGCGGACCGCCATAACAATCTTGATGAGTCAACCGTTTTCGTCTTGGAAAGACCTCCCAATAATCCCAGCCTGACCGCTTTTCAAGGTATGCGTTGGTCGCGTTTAACCAAAAGTCAGGCTCCTCCGGATCGTCTGGTTTTATCGTAGTCGAACCTGAGTGTGTAGCAGTTGCCTTGTTACTCTGTTCTAATTGTTTCGTTTGAAATTCACGGTAAGATAGCACAGCCCAACTGCCCACGCCTACAATCGCCGCTATTAAATGAAGCCCCGAAAACCACAAAAGTCCCACGATTAAAACAACCACGACAATCTCAAGTCGTTTCATGCCCGTTTTCCGCCTGTCCCTTTCGTGATAAAGCAGACCTTGTATGCTGCGTCCTGTGCATTATTGGCGGTAAAGAAATCCTCCTCTCTGGTCTGTTGTGGTCAAACATGTCAATTACTGTTGCTTCTCTGTGCTGAGGTCCCAGCACCGTGTTTACACTTAGCTTCCTCTTCCCACCAGGGAGCGCAAACCTGCGTTCTCCCTCATTGAATTCGATCAGGGAATCGGAGACCGATCAACTTACGGAAGCCCCGCCAAGCATGACTTTGGTTACCTGCAATCCACATCACTCAAGGACGAGAATCACCTGTGGGCGACGATGCGCAAACTGAAGTAGGAGAAAACTGAATGTTTTGCGGCCAATGTGGGAAGAATCTTCCCGAGTACGCGAGGTTCTGCGAGTCGTGCGGACGCCCCACTGCTCCAGTTGCTATTCCAACTAGCTTTACGAATGCAGCTGCAGCGGTGGCGCCAGCAAATGTCATTTCTCCAGCACCAGGAACCGCGAGCCATCAGCACCGAGGGAGACATATCAGAGAGTTTCTGTGTGGTGTCGGTGTTGTAATTTTCGGTCTGGTGTTGCTGCGTGTGTTGGTGACAGTGCTAGGCATTGTTGTCGGACTCGCTCTGCACGCAAGTTCGGTTACGCTCGAAGTCATGAATCACTTCGTTCCAATTCTGGCTGGCAATGCCACAGTTGGCGTGCTGTGCTACGTGCTGGCGGCGAAATCTTGGAAGACAATCAAGGGGGCGAAATGATACGACGTTTTCTAATCGGTATAATGCTGTTGTTCGTAGTCTCTGGATTTTGTTGGGGACAAGACAAGCCGCTAACAATTGAGGCGTGCCGCCAGTTTACCAGCAAGCTCATAACGGCAGGCAACAAATCACCGGATGCGTTCAAGCACCAATTTGACGCCGTGACGTATAGAGAACTGCTGGTGCTGACAATCAAGACAGACGCATGCAGTGATCTTGATAACGAAAAGGCCAACGTATATGCCGTCGTTCAACTCTCGCTGGAAACGGAGCAAGCAAACCGCCTGCAACGATTTTTAATCGACCAAGATTTGCTTAAGACTTTCAACGCACTCGACCAAAAGACACACCGCAAGGGGGACAACTGAATTTATTGTACCGAAGAGCGGGGGCCGGGTGAGGGTTAGACTCGCTTGGAACGGGCATCTAGCCCATGGGGAATACACAATGCTTCAGCTAATCGTTGGGGTTCTGGTAGTAGTGGGGATTATGAAACTGTGCGGTATCAAACCTCCGAAATGGTTATGGAGTTTTGATTCTTTCAAACGGACAAAGTAAAGCACGGCGGGGCACGCGCCGCCGACGATGATTAGATACGACCACCACGGACGAGTCATAATTTTCGCCTTCCACCCCTATACTGCTTCGGCTGCTCCATTCCTCGTGATCACAACCTCGGTATTTGTGTTACGAAGGTACTCGCACGCGTAGCCAAAGCACTGTGCGTCCCTTCCCGGTTACTGGATACTGGGCTGAGATGTTTTGTCGCAAGTGTGGCACGAAACTACCGGACGATTCGCAGTTCTGCCCGAAGTGTGGATTGTCTGTGCTGGAAACATCTGCGAGCAGAGCATTACCCACTGGTACCGGTGCGGCAGCAGCAGTTGCGCCTGCATTGGAGCCGACGCCGCAAGTGGCCGTGCAGCACAAGATCACGCGCATATGGCCGAGCAGACACAGACAGAGGGAAGACAGGACCTCCGGTTACTTGGGGGCGGGCCGTTGGGGTGTTTGAATAATGCAGGGGAGTCCATGAGAGTTCTTACAGTGTCCGTTTTCGTTCTTCTCGTTGCGTCCGCCGGACTTGCCGCGCAAGATAAGCCCACGGTCAAGCAGTGCAAGGCGAACTTGAACCAGTGGGTTCCGATGTTCAAAGCAGTCTATGAGGATCCCGCCTGCAAAGGCGACGGCTCCCCATCTTGTCCGTTTGCTGCACCGGTCCGGAACCTCGACATAGGGGAGTTGGTACACATCCCGTTTGAGGCCGAGGCTTGCGCCAAAGTGAACAGACGCCGCCGCTATGACTATCAGCGAGTGGCAACACGTGCGGAAAACATCGTTGTGATGCGGACGGTTTATTTCCTCAAGTCCGAGGACCAAACAGACCGATACATCGAATGGGAACGGTCTCAGCAACGAGTCTCTAGCCCTGCCAAAGCGCCCACAAGGACAGACACCGACGAACCCACGGTCTCGGAGAATCGGTAAAGCGTTTCACTGCGCTGGTGTCATCCATTAATCTCGCTGACGATCAAGGATCAGCAGGGCCATGTGCTTGACAGCGTACAGGTCGACTAGGAGCAAGTGGCAGTCTCGGAAGGAGGACAGCATGGGAAACGCAGAAGTTCGGAGGAGAACGCAGGTCTGCGCCCCCCGGTGGGAAGGGACCTCATTCATGAAGCACATGGCAGCCTTTCTGTTGCTGGTGGCGTCGATGTCGGCACAGAACGCGCCAAGCACGAACAAAGGACGCCATCTAGATATCCCGGCGATATCCCGAGAAGCAAATGGGGCGATTGTCTCCATAGTCATGTCGAACAAGGATGGCCATCCTATCGCCCAAGGCAGCGGCTTCCTCATTAGCAAAGATGGCCGTGTAGTGACCAACTACCATGTCATCAAGAGCGGACGCTCCGCAGTCATCAAGCTCCCTGACGGTGCTTCCTTCCCTGTCGAAGGGGTGCTTGTGTCCGATAAGCATCGTGATGTTGCCATAATCAAGGCGCGAGGGAGCAATTTTCGGACGTTAGTTCTCGGAGATTCTGATC
>Ga0224547_1000163_pt1 | contig 11750 bp, 9 predicted proteins | sample 714P21014metaG_FD_179908 | JGI IMG/M metagenome (GOLD analysis project Ga0224547, IMG submission 179908) | Peat soil microbial communities from Stordalen Mire, Sweden - 717 P2 10-14 | ecosystem: Environmental > Terrestrial > Soil > Wetlands > Peat | place: Sweden: Norrbotten County, Stordalen...
TCATGTTGCTGTTCAAGTCACGATATCTCTTGATGATCGCGCTGTTCCTGCTGTTGATGACCTGGATCTCAACCGTGATCTACTTTCAGCTCGGCGATCTGATCAGCAAGAATTTCGTGTCGCGAGTCGCCCGCACTCAGGCTTACGCAAGTATCGACCTGGCGACCAATTCCATCGCAGTATTGATCCAACTGTTCGGGACTGGCCGGTTCATTCGGCGCTTCGGTGTCACGACGGGCTTACTGCTCAATCCGGTCATCATGGTCGTGGCGTTCCTGGCAGTAATCTTTTCGCCGGCGCTCATCGTGCTGGCCTCGATCCAGGTGGTGCGCCGCTTTGCCGAATATGCCATCGCCAAGCCAAGTCGCGACATGCTATTCACGGCGGTGGACCAGCAGGCCAAATACAAGGCCAAGAATGTCATCGACACTGTGGTTTACCGCTTCGGCGATCTCACCTCCTCGTGGCTGAGCGCGGCCGTGCTGCCTTATGGCGTAGTAGGACTTGCGGTTTTCGGAGTCGTGATCTCGGCCGTCTGGTTTCCGATTGCCTATCTGCTCGGCAGGTATTTTGAGCGCGCGCAGGCGGACAACATCGTTACCGCGCGCGCGGCGGCTGGTAGATCAACGGCCTAGTTGAAGCGTTGCCTTGGGAGGAACTGGGATAGTGTCTCTATAAGGTAATCTTAAAATGGACTTTAAGCCGCAACGGGCGCCACGCGGCAAGTGTAGCTGCTGCGCGATTGATCCTGTGCGACGCTCAAGTTAGCGCTTTTCGCCGCCAAAATTGGCGGAGAAGCTCGCGACCCACGTCCGTGGATCACCCAGCTGGATGTAGAGCTCGTTCGGAAAGTTCGGCGGAACGTCCCCGAAATAGAATCCGCGCACCGGGTAACGCTTGTCCAACAGATTCCGGCCGGACAGATACGCCGACCACCGGGCCCTCTCCCAACCGATCTTCGCGTTGAGGAGTCCGTATGGATGCGAAGTTGTTTCGTTCGGCGGAAGATCGAAGTAATACCCGCCCATGCCGGTTACGTCGATCCGCGCGAACGCTCCGCGCGGGTCGCGATACGTGGCATTCACCGCTGCCTGCCAGTGCGGCGCATTCGCAAGCTCGCGCGATACCGCTAGGGTGGTCGTGCCGGAGGCGCCTTGTTGCACGAAATCCTCGAAGTAGGTCTGCAACAGCCCAAGGTCCGCGCCTAATGTCACCCTGTCCGTCGCCCGCCAGTCCACGTCGGTCTCAAGCCCGTAGTTATGCCCGCTCGCCGCGTTACCGGTGTAGAAAACGAAATCGTCCGGATTTGTCGGATCGCTTTGGAAGCTGGTCTTTATCTGGGCATCATGCCGGTAGAGATAAAAAATGTCCGCGTTGATTCTGAGCCGATGATCGAACATGTCCGCCTTGTACCCCGCTTCCAGGCTGAGGTCGGTCTCGGGATTGAATGACAACTGATTCGGCAACAGACCTTGACTCAAATTGAACCCACCGGCCTTGTAGCCGCGCGATACCGTCGCATAGAGCGACTGGCTCGGGTCGAGCTTATACGTCAGTGAGGTATGACCACCCCATAAATTGTTGACCGGGTTCAAGGTCGCGGGTGTAATCGACTCGATGGCGGTCACCAGCACGGGTGCATTGGTGTAGCCGGTATTCGTGCCGAGGAAGTCGGTGGTGGTTCCCTGGTAAGTGGCGCTCCAACGCTCAGCACGCAGCCCTAAGGACCAGCGTAGGCCCGTCGTGATATCGCCATCCAGCTCGCCGAACAACGCGAGATTGCGCGCCCGGTAGCCGCTGTTGATGACATCATCGCTTTGGTCATCGACGGGATCGACGAGCGTGCCCAGCGGTTGATTATAACCGAGGCTCAAATCGCTTAACGATTCATCGAGTTGATTCCCATAGAAGCCAACAAGCCACCCGAAGCCTTGGGATTGCTCGGTGCCGAGCCGCAGTTCGATTGTTTTCGTCGTACGGTCGCGATTCTGAATTTCCGAGTACTGATACACCGTGGCCACCGGCGCCCACAACACCGGGTTGCCCCAATCGCCATCGTAGCTGTACTTGATGACAGATTTGGCGTAGGTAGCGATCGCAGTCAATCCGAGGGTGTCGTTCGCTAGATAGTGGACATGGGCTGACACCCCGGTCGAATGCTGCGAGTCGACGCCGGGTTGGTCGGACTCCGCGTTGCGCGAATTGTCGATCGTGAACGCGTCGTAGCCGTTGTCGATGTCGACCTGCATTGCAGTCAGTTCGATGCGCAGCCTGTCCGATGGCGTCAAAACCCATTTGGCGCGATACGTGTATTCGTCCTGGCGGTTGGTGTCGTCCCGGTTCAAATACAGATTGTGATAGTAGCCGTTCGTATAATAGTGCTGCACCGCCAGCCGAAACCCTGAATCGAGCGAATCAATGGGACCGCTGAGCACCGCGCCTTCGGACCGGGTGCCATAGTCGCCGCCGTCGAGATCAATCCGACCGTAGAGCGTGTCGGTCGGCTCAGCGCTTTGTAGGTAGATGAGTCCCCCAAGCGCATTCGCGCCGTAGCGGGTCGCTTGCGGCCCACGCAGCACCTCCACTTGATCAATGTCATAGAGAGTGCCCGCGCTGCCTAAGCCGCTGAAGTCGACGTCGTCGACCAGAAAGCCGACCGACGGATTGGGCGCGCCTTGATATTGTTCCAGCTCGCCGATCCCGCGCAGTTGAAAGTAGCGCGGCAGCGATGTATCGCCCGCCCAGTTGAGATTCGGAATAAGCCCAAGCACATCCTCTAAGTTGGCGCGGCCCGCATCGCGCAATGTTTTGCTGTCCAGGACGGTGACACTCGCCGGCACCTCGATGGCCGGCGCGGATCGCAGCGTAGCCGTGACGATGATCTCATCGAGTTGCGCGTCGTTGGAGGATGAATCGCCTGCCTCAGCCGGTAACGAGACGGTGATGACAAGCAGCAGATAACAAAGCGATGAAAGTTTAACCATGCTCCCTCCGCCGGTACTAACCGGATCAGGTTCAATGGGTTCGCGGGTGTGCGTCGTAACGCTGTCCGCATCTCAGGCCCTTGAGGCTACCCCAGCTAATTCACACAAATACTCTAGAGGATTTTCGGCGGAGCACAAGTCGAATCGAGCCAGCGCGCTCGACTTCATTGATCTTGAGAAGTCGAGAAGCGTTTCGAGTGGACTGTTGGGTACTCCAACCGCTCACGGGGGGTGTCGATCTGACCTACCGCTTTTGATCAGTGTGGACGTTACTAAAAGGTGCAGGAACTCTATGCGGGCCCTTCGCAGCGGTTCTAGATCTCAAACTCAACGCCGATTTCCATCACCTGGGCGCTTGGAATATTGAAGTAGGCGCCGGGTTGCTGCGCATTGTGATGCATGAGTGCAAAAATTGCTTTGCGCCACCGCGCCATCGCGGACCGCCGGCTCGAGGGAATAATGGTCTCGTGACCGGTAAAATAAGTTACTTGCGCTAAATTGCATGGTGCGATCTGCCCACGCACCACGGCGACTTGCAGCCCTTCTGGAACGTCGGCTTTTTCCATAAAACCAAACTTGAGTTCGACTCTAGCGATGCGTTCAGAGAGCGCGGTGACCGTGACGCGATCCTCATCGTGAACGCGCGGCGTTTCGGTCATTTCTATCGCGACTAGGAGGACTCTCTCGTGCAACACATGGTTGAAATTAACGTTGTGCGTCAGCGGTAGCGGCACACCCTGTTTCATACGACCGAGGACGACGGCTGTGCCGGGAATAGAGTAGGGAGGATCGGCTTTCAGCCGTGCGATGAATTCCTGCGATTTCTCGCGTATCTCGAGGCGCACCTGGTCCAAAATTTCCTGGCCTTTGCGCCAAGTCAGCATCAGAAACGCGATGATGAATGAGATGGCCAATGGGAACCAGCCGCCCTCAAAAAGCTTTGTGGAAGTCGATGCCACAAACAGCAAATCCAGAGCCAGCAGGCTGCCATTGACGGCATACACCAGAAAGGGATTGTGCTTCCACTGTAGCGCAACAAATGTTGCCATCAGTGTAGTAATAGCCATCAGTAAGGAAACCGCGATCCCAAAGGCGCCCGCTAGGGCGTCCGATGAACCGAATCCGATAACCGCTGCGAGGGTGCCAAACGCGAGCAACCAGTTTACGAGAGGAACATAGATTTGACCCATTTCATGGCCAGCCGTATGCACGATGTTCATGCGCGGCAGGAAGCCCAATTGAATGGCCTGACCTGTTAGCGAGTACGCACCGGAAATGATTGACTGGGAGGCGATAACAGTTGCCACGGTGGCCAGGGCGACCAAACCGTAATGAGACCATTCTGGGGCGAGCTGGTAGAAGGAATTTTCTATCGCTCCCGGTTGCGTCAGGAGTAGAGCTCCCTGGCCAACATAATTCAAGGTCAATGCAGGCAACGCCACGGCGAACCAGGCAAGGCGAATGGGCAACGGACCGAAATGGCCCATATCGGCATAGAAAGCCTCTCCGCCGGTTACTGCGAGAAATGCACCACCAATGACTACCAGCGACAACGGCCCTAAATGCCACAGATACGTGATCGCCGGTATCGGGCTTAAGGCGGCAAGGATCGCCGGTGCCTTGGCAATTCCCATAATGCCCAAGACGCCAATGACGATGAACCAAAGTAACATGACCGGCCCGAATAAACGTCCGATCCAGGACGTGCCTTTGCGTTGGATCAAAAAAAGAGCTACGAGGATGATGATCGTTATCGGAACGATCAAGCGGCCCAACTGAGGCGCGTACAGTTTGATCCCTTCGACCGCACTTAACACCGAAATCGCCGGCGTGATGGTGCCGTCACCGTAGAGTAGCGTGGCCCCAATGAGCCCGACGACGACCATGACGGCGCGCCACCCGCCACGCTTGGCGTTTTGTGGACTGATAAGCGCAAGAAGGGCCAGGATGCCACCCTCTCCGTGGTTATTGGCGCGCATGATCAGGCCCGCGTACTTGATAGAAATGACCACTATCAGCGACCAGAAAATCAAAGACACGATTCCCAGTACCGCTTCTGGGGAGATCGCTCCAGCGGGGCTTGCGGCTTTTACTGCGACCTGCAGCGTGTAAAGCGGGCTTGTACCGATGTCGCCGAAGACGATGCCCATCGCGGCTAGTGCCGCAGGTGGTAGGGCGCGACGGTTGTTCGGTGTCGTGATCCCCCTCATGCGATTATCGGACGCTCCCCATAACTGTTCGATTAATGCTCGGTGCGGTTTGGCGACTAAGGGATCCACAAACGCATTACTGCGGACTCATGAAGACAGATATACGATGGCGGCCTTTCTTTTATTATGGCACTTATGGCTTCGGATCTCACACAACTAGGGTTTCTTCTCTTCGTATCCGCATTGGTGGCCATGCTGTGCCGGCGCTTGCATCTGCCTTATACCGTAGGACTGGTTCTCGCGGGCATGGCACTTTATTTTTTTCATATTCATCTTAAATGGCATCTGTCAAAGGATTTGATATTTTCAGTGTTCCTGCCGCCGCTCGTCTTCGAGGCCGCGCTATTTATCAACTGGCAGCAGTTTAAGAAAGACTTCCCTGTCATTGCCTTGCTGGCTACCCTCGGGGTTGTGTTCGCGGCGGCATTGACTGCCGTCGGCATGCATTACGCTTTGGACTGGGATTGGGGCAGCGCAATTATCTTCGGTGTGTTGATCGCTGCGACCGATCCGGTATCGGTGATCGCGATGTTCAAAGAAGCAGGGGTACAAGGTCGTCTGCGCTTGCTGATCGAAGCCGAGAGCCTTCTCAACGATGGCACGGCTGCAGTCGCTTTCGTGGCGGTGCTCACGATCTTGGCGGGCGCGCATCAGAATCCGATGTCGATTGCCGGTACGCTGCTCTTGACGATAACGGGCGCGACATTCGTCGGGGCTAGTGTCGGCTTTATTCTTATGTTTCTGGCCGGACGCACCCCAGATTACTTGGTCGAAATCACCTTTACGATGCTGGCGGCGTACGGATCGTTCCTCCTGGCAGAGCATTACCATTTCTCGGGCGTCCTTGCGACGCTGACGGCAGGCTTGGTTGTGGGAAACTATCGGTCATCCGCCTCCATCACCAACGCCGGTCGCCAAGCCTTAGGACCATTTTGGGAGTTTGCTGCGTTTGTCGCCAATTCCCTCATTTTCCTTCTGATCGGAGCGCAGGAAGCGCAGCAACACTTCGCGGGTATTTGGCTTCCTCTGCTTGTGGCAGTTGTCTTAGTCACCTTGGGACGCGCGCTGGCTATCTATCCTCTCTGTGCTTTGTTCGCCGCAAGCCGACTCAAAGTCCAATTCACGCATCAGCACGTCCTTTTTTGGGGCGGATTGCGCGGCGCATTGGCCTTGGCGCTAGCATTGGCGTTACCCGAGGGGATGCCGAACCGTGATGCCGTGATCACCGTGACCTTTGCTGTTGTGGCGTTTTCCGTTTTTGCGCAAGGCCTAACCATGAAGCCGCTGCTAAGGAAGCTAGGACAATTATCTAAGAAGGGCGTGCAGGATAGAGCAACTCCTTAACGCAGGCTCAAACGCGCACGCTCTTAAATTTCCTCCTCTGGACGTACATTGGTAAGCTGCGCATCGCGCAAATAGAGCTCCCGCTCGATACGCCGCCTCGCTTCATCCTTTAACTTACCCTCTTGATACAAATTGTTGATTTGCTGCCGTTCGGTGGCAAGCAACAGAAATTCAATCTCGTTATCCAAATCAATACGCCGTTTGTGCTCATGGCCGCCGTCATCGTTTCTCTCCACAAACTTCAGTCGATCGCGCAACCGTGCGCGCAGCGGCCGGATCAGATCTTCCGAAAGATCGCGCTCCGCGATGAGCTCATCTAGACGTTTATTCGCGGCCTCAATGGCCCGTCGACGCGCTCCAAATTCCTCAATTCTATCGGCGTGACGCTCCCTGCGGCCGGCATTGGCGAGCCCAAGTGCCCGCATCACCGTTGGCAGCATCAAACCCTGTCCCACCAGCGTTACCAAGATGACGGCAAATGTGAGGAAAAGGATCTTGTCGCGATCGGGAAAGAGGCCGCCGTCCGCGGTGCTGAGTGGAATTGCCAGCGCCGCGGCGAGTGAGACGATGCCCCGCACACCGGTAAAGGCCAACGCAAAGGGCCACTGCCAAGGGGGTGCGGGATCGTCTCGTGCGATAGAAGGGATTAGCCAACGCGGAAGGTATGTCGCCGGAAACATCCAGATGAAGCGGGCCGCGATGACCACGGCGCAGACAATCGCAGCGGAAATAATCAAATTGCTTACAGAATCATGTCGATTGCCGGTGATCAGCGCTCGCGCCTGCAGGCCAGTGATCAGGAACACGAACACTTCTGTCAGATACATCAGGAAATCCCAGAAGAAAATCCCCTGTAGTCGGGTCGCCGCACTGATCAGTCGCGGACCGTTCCAGCTTATGTAGAGCCCGCAGGTTACTGTGGCAAGTACGCCCGAACCGCCCAAATGCTGAGGGGGCCAGTAGGCGAGAAATGGCGTCAGGACCGAGAGCATTATTTCGATGCGTGGATCATGCACCCATCGGCGCAAGCGTAGCATCAGCCAACCGACGCCGATGCCCCAGAGTATCTCGCCACTGATTATGGCTGCAAACATGCCAGCGGCTTGGCTGAACGAGAATGCGCCGATGCTTACCGCGGCCACAGCGAAACGATAGAGAATGAGTGCGCTGGCATCGTTCGCCAGTCCTTCGCCCTCAAGAATCAGCAGCAGCCGTCTCGGTAGCTGCATCCGTCGCGCAATCGACAGCGGCGCCACAGGGTCCGGTGGGGAAACAATGGCGCCCAGCACGCAGCCTACCGGCCACGAGAAACCCAGCACCCAATGACTCACCGCAGCCGTGACGATAGTCGTGAAAAGCACGCAACCCACGGCTAGGAGGGAAATGGGGCGTAGATTAAATTTAAACGCGCTCCAGCTCATTTCCACCGCCGATGAATATATGATCGGCGGCAGCACGAAAAGTAATACGAATTCTGGAGCCAACTTCACGGTGGGCAGGCCCGGGACGAGCGCCAGGGCAACACCGCTGACCACCAACAGAATTGCTGGAGGGACTTTCAGCCGAACCGCGGCTACTGAAACGCCGGCAATTACGGTCAGCAGCAAAATCAGAACCTGAATCGTGATCATACGCGTTCCAAATGTGCGCCCTCACAGGCCGATGTTAGGAAGCAGATTCCTACCTGCAAGTGTGATTCCCGTCAACGGCATAGGGTGAATGCACGCCACGGTGGGGCAAGAAAGGGCTAGCTTTGAATTGACTTCGCAATGCCAAGCCACAGGCTCAACGTCTTGTCGTGCCAGTCGAGGTTGCCCAACAAATAAGGGCGCAGCTCTTGGTAGTAACGCCTTTCGAGAACGGCAAGATCAATCGAGCCAGCCCGAAAGAGGAGCTGAAAATCTTCTCGGTCACGGTCGAGATTACGTTCTAGTTTCGATAAAGCAAGATCCGTTGCATCCAAAGCGAATAACTTTAGATGCTTCCAAGGAGCCTCCGGAAACATGCGCCGCAATCTGCCGGCATAGTCACAGGGTGGCGTCACGATGGTGACGTACTGCAAAAAGACCCGGTATTTTTTGTGTAAATCCGAGCCTGCGCCGGCGAAATCAATTGGTTTGGAGCCTATTCGGGCTATGCAGTCGATATCTGACGTTTCGCGCCCTTGTCCATAGTACTTGGTGACCACGAAGCCACCCAAACATTGTAATTGAATCGCCTCTGCTAATTTCTCATCGATCTCGCGGAGGAAAGGGCCCCAAGGGTGGCCAGGCTCGACTTTGGTTTGAGAACGAGGCGCCTCACGCGGCATAAGGTAATTGTTCAGGTGCAACGCCGGTCAAGAGGTTCCATCGCTTAGCATATGGCGATCGATTCTCCGCCAGCCAATTTCGCTCAACCTCCGACATAGACTCGCGACACAGCGTGTCTTCGTGCACAAGTAGTGAGCGCACCAGAAGATGGGATACCGCTGATAACTGCGCAAGCTCTGATTGGCGCTGAGACTTCTCAGCTACATGTTTGGCCAAGTCAACTACAAACCCTAATCGATTTTGTATATCGTTCAGCTTTGCTTGTTGAACCAACCAATCCCATTGCAAGTTTGGATACGTCGCAACGACCCACGGCAATGCTTCAGATAGGCGCGTCTCTAGGTTCCTTTGCAAAAGGGCGTCGAGAACGACCATAGCCGGGTTGGCTTTGTGGCTACCACTACGCAAATGAGCGAATCCGGGATATCCCAAACTGGCAAGTTGGTGAGCGAGTTTGCTCGCATCAACCTCCTTCGTAGGAGAAGAGGGGAGCGGCAGAGCCGTTGCCGGGAGCCGATACACAGACGCAGCACGGCGCGCCAACGCTGTTGTAACTGGACGCGTTCCGTTTTCAAGTTGAGACAAGTATGGCTGAGAGACGCGCAAACGCGGCGCAGCTTGGAGTTGGGTGAGCGCAGCTTTTAACCGTCCAGCTTTCAATTCTTGATTTGTCATGATGTACGTATATTATTGCAACTAATGCAATATTGCAAGCCAAAAATAAGCGACAAAGGTCGTGAAAAAACGAAGATAATCAATCTCTTACACGTGCTCTAAGCGCGAGCAGTTCCGCGCCGTGCCGCTTCGATAGCGGCAATGTCGATCTTTTTCATTTTCATCATCACCTCGAACGCGCGCTTGGCGGCCGCACGGTCGGGATCGGTCGTTGCGTCCAGCAGCGCCCGCGGGGTGATCTGCCAGGATAAGCCCCATCTGTCTTTGCACCATCCGCACGCGCTCTCGGCGCCGCCGTTGTTAACGATTGCGTTCCAGTAGCGGTCTGTCTCGGCCTGGTTGTCCGTGACCACCTGAAATGAAAAGGCTTCAGAGTGCTTGAACGCCGGCCCGCCATTGAGGCCGAGGCAGGGCACTCCAAGTACCGTAAACTCGACCGTGAGCACCTGTCCCTGTTTGCCGTCCGGGTAGTCCCCCGGGGCGCGGTGAACCGCGGTCACGGCGCTGTCTGGAAAGGTCTGAGCGTAGAACCTGGCGGCATCCTCCGCTGTGCCGTCAAACCAAAGACAAATTACGTTTTTAGCCATCGTCTGTCTCCGTTCGTGGGTCTGAGAGCGACCCGTCTAGGCTACAACGAAACAGCGACCCTGGATTCGACAGTCGGCCTAGGCCGGATGCGGGACCGGATGACCCCACAGATTCTGCAAGTTACGCAGCTGAAGGACGACACCGCGTACTCTTCATTTCAGGAAATGATGCAGAGGCTAACTCCGAAGTGACGAGCCTGGCAGAGAAATTCGGTTTCGCGCCGATCATTCTTGGAAAGCTCGCCGAAGGTGGGTCCAACAGTACGGCGGTCCGCTCGCGATTCAGAACCTGGTGAAACTGGATAGCCTGCGATAAAGCTCGGTCCCCGAGTGGGTGCGCACATCACGGAGTGCAATTCAGATAAGATGACAAATTCCCTACGCGCAATACTTATAGATAGTGAGAGAGTAGTCAGCGTGAAGCAAGCATTACCCGATTCGTGTTTGGACCAGTTGTTCCGTAACGCGCGCACCTACAACGGCTGGACTGATCGTGCCGTTGATGACAAATTGCTCAGTCAACTGTACGAGCTACTGAAGCTCGGTCCCACGTCCGCGAACTCAAGCCCGGCAAGGTTCGTTTGGGTTCGCAGTAGCGAAGGCAAAGCGAAGCTCTCGAACTTATCATCTGCGAACAACAAAGCGAAGATTCTGGCGGCACCTTGCACTGTCATTGTCGGCTATGACTTGGATTTCGCGGATTCGCTGCCTAAGCTCTTCCCGGCGCGTGGTGAGATGTTGAAGGCGATGTTCAAGGAGCCGGGGCTGGCCGAGATCACAGGTTTTCGCAATAGCTCGTTGCAGGGAGCCTATCTGATACTCGCGGCGCGCGCTCTCGGATTGGATTGTGGCCCCATGTCCGGATTCGACAACGCTGGAGTCGATCGCGAGTTCTATTCCGGCACCAACATCAAATCCAATTTCATTTGCAGCTTGGGCTATGGCGACCCAGCCTCGCTGTTGCCGCGCAATCCGCGGCTCAGCCTCGAGGAGGCAGGGCGGTTCGCGTGAGTGCTAAATCGTGTGCTATACCTCAACTTGCAGGGGAGATCACTTTTCGGGGGCGCTAGTCGAGGCCTGGCGCGGCTGCAGCGACTTGCGAATCTTGGTCACGTCAGCGGACGAGGCAGGCGAAGCACTATTGCCCCAACTCGTGCGAACAAAATTCACGACATCCGCCACGTCCTTATCGGAGAGCCGCCAGGCAAAGCGGGGCATCGTGAACTGCGCCGGTGTGTGAGCCGTGCGCGGCGTCTGCGACCCATCCAGGACGATGGAGATGAGCGACCGCGGATTCTCCGCCTGTACCACCGGGTTGCCGGCGAGGCGCGGGAATACCAGTTCGTATCCAACACCGTCCGGACGGTGACACGCGGCGCAATTGTCCAAGTAGATCCTCGCTCCTGGTTTGCTCGCATCGCCATTCTTGAGCGCGAGGTGTTCGATCGCGTCATAGGTGAAGCGTGCCGCGGGTTCCTCGCCTGGGCTTCTCAGAGACTTGAGGTACTTCGCGGTCGCGAGCGCGTCGGCAGGCGTCATGTATTGCGTGCTGTGGATGATGACGTCGCTCATCGAGCCGAACGCGATGCCCTGAGCGTTGGCACCTGTCTCAAGAAACTGCGCCAGCTATTCGTCACT
>Ga0224547_1000164_pt1 | contig 11746 bp, 6 predicted proteins | sample 714P21014metaG_FD_179908 | JGI IMG/M metagenome (GOLD analysis project Ga0224547, IMG submission 179908) | Peat soil microbial communities from Stordalen Mire, Sweden - 717 P2 10-14 | ecosystem: Environmental > Terrestrial > Soil > Wetlands > Peat | place: Sweden: Norrbotten County, Stordalen...
GCAAATTGCGCAATCGAATATTGGCAAATGTCCCGCGCATCATGACTTCATGGTTGCCGCGGCGCGCGCCGTAGGAGTTGAAATCCACAGCCTGGACTCCCTGCGCCACCAGGTACTTCGCCGCCGGGCTGGATTTCGAAATGTTGCCGGCTGGGGAGATGTGATCAGTGGTGACCGAATCGCCCAGCACGGCCAGTGCGCGCGCTCCCTTGATGTCGCTTAGGGGCACCGGCGTCATGGTCATGCCGTCAAAGTAGGGTGGATTCTTCACATAGGTGGACTTACCGTCCCAGGAATAAATCTTTCCCGCCGGCGTCTTGATCGCTCCCCAGTGGGCATCGCCCAAAAATACGTTGGCGTAGCCCTTCTTGAACATGCCTGAGTCGACCGATGAGGCGACGGCGGCCGCGACTTCTTGCGCACTCGGCCAAACATCCTTCAGGTACACCGGTTTGCCGTCCTTGCTCAACCCAAGCGGTTCGGTGGTGATGTCGATGTCAAGGCTGCCAGCCAGGGCGTAGGCCACGACCAGCGGCGGTGAGGCCAAAAAATTCATTTTGATTTCCGGATGCACTCGCCCCTCGAAATTGCGATTTCCCGAGAGCACCGCGCAGGCGACCACGTCGCCGCTTCTCACTGCCTCGGAAATTTCCGGCTTCAATGGACCCGAGTTGCCGATACAAGTCGTGCAGCCATATCCCACGGTATAGAACCCGAGTTGTTCCAAGTCGTGCAACAGGCCCGACTTGGTCAAGTAATCCGTCACCACGCGCGAACCCGGCGCCAGAGAAGTCTTCACCCAGGGTTTTGAAGCGAGCCCCTTCTTCAGCGCGTTGCGCGCCAGCAGCCCTGCGGCCACGAGCACCGCGGGATTTGAGGTGTTGGTGCAGCTCGTAATCGCTGCGATCAGTACCGCGCCGTCCTTCACCTCGAAGGTGTCCGTTCCAACCTTGGCGATTGCGCTGCCGCCGGCCTTCGGGTTTTTCTGGGTGCGCTCCTCCGCCATTTTCTTAACGCTGCTGCGATAAACCGCCTTGGCATTGCGCAGTGGCACCCGGTCTTGGGGGCGCTTCGGCCCGGCGAGAGAGGGCTCAACCGTCGACAGATCCAGTTCAACGACATCGGTGTAGTCGGCTGCGGGCGCGCCGTTGATTCGCCACAAGCCCTGCGCTTTGGCGTACGCCTCCACCAAGGCAATTTGTTCGGCCGGCCGGCCGGTCAGCTCAAGATAGCGAATGGTTTCTTCGTCGATGGGGAAGATCGCACAGGTCGAACCGAACTCCGGCGACATGTTGGCGATGGTGGCGCGATCGGCGAGGGGCAGTCCTTTGAGTCCATCTCCAAAGAACTCGACAAATTTATCGACCACGCCCTTCTTTCGCAGTATCTCGGTCACAGTCAGCACGAGATCAGTTGCAGTCGTGCCTGGCGGCAGCTTACCTAAGAGCTTGAAACCGATCACCTGTGGAATCAACATCGTTACCGGTTGACCCAACATGGCCGCTTCAGCTTCGATCCCACCGACCCCCCAGCCCAAGACCCCCAAACCGTTGACCATGGTGGTGTGCGAGTCCGTGCCCACCAGCGTGTCAGGATAGGCAGCCTTCTTGCCGGTCGCGTCATCCGAGAAAATTACCCGGGCCAAACGCTCGATGTTGACTTGATGCACGATACCGGTGTTCGGCGGAACGACTTTAAAGTTGCTAAATGCGGTTTGTCCCCATCGCAGGAACATATAGCGTTCGCCATTGCGCTTGAATTCGATTTCGTTATTGTGCTGCAGCGAATTGGCGGCGCCATATTCGTCGACTTGAACCGAGTGGTCGATGACCAGTTCCGCAGGCGCCAGTGGGTTGACCTTTTGAGGATCGCCGCCCAGCTTGACGATGGCTTCGCGCATCGCAGCCAGATCCACGATGCAAGGAACCCCGGTGAAATCCTGCATGATGACGCGCGCGGGAGTGAACGCGATTTCATGGCTGGGCAATGCCTTCGGATCCCACTTCAGCAGCGCCTCGATATCGCTCTTGGTGACATTGATGCCGTCTTCGAATCGCAGAAGATTTTCCAGCAGAACCTTCAGGGAAAAGGGCAGGCGATCTACATTGAGCGACTTCAGCGCCGCGAGACTCAAGATGTCGTAGTGTTGCGCGCCCACCTTGAGCGTCGTTCGCGCCTTGAAGCTGTCCGTCATGACCCCTCCGCGGAAAAAAGAGAATTATAAGTGATCCCGTGCGCATCAGGCGCGAGCGCGGAATTGAATCGCTGCGCAATGATGCCGCCGCCCAAACAGCGCTCGCCGGAATAAAACACCGCATACTGGCCCGGTGTCACCGCACGTGCCTGACGATTCAATGTCACACGCCAGTGTTGATCGCCGCTCTTTGCGAGTGAGCATCTTAAATCGCTTTGTCGATAGCGCGTCTTGACCATACACTCGGTCGGGGAGTCATGAGCGTCGCCCGGATTGATCCAGTGCATCTGCTCCACGTCGAAGGCATCCGATAACAGCAAAGGATGATTCTGATCCTGGACGACAATGAGCGCGTTGCGCGCATTGATTTTGTCCGCCACATACCAGGGGGCCGCAGCAGCGCCCGCGCGACCGCCCACGCGTAGGCCCGAGCGCTGGCCCAAGGTGTAAAGCGCCAGTCCGCGATGTTCGCCGATGACGATGCCGTCGGCGGTCTCGATCGGCCCGGGTTCGGTGCGCAGATGACGGCTCAAGAATTCTTGGAACGGCCGCTCGCCGATAAAACAGATGCCGGTGCTGTCCGGCTTGTCGAAGACCGGCAAGCCTGCCGCATGCGCCATTCGGCGCACTTGCGCCTTCTGCAGACCGCCGATGGGAAACAGGGTTTTCGAGAGTGCGGGAACCGGGACACTGTGCAGAAAATAGCTCTGGTCCTTCCCCGTATCCACGGCCTTGAGCAATTCAGGATAGGTGTCGGTGTGACGAATCTGCGCATAGTGGCCGGTGGCGATCCAAGCGGCGCCCAGTCGCTGCATGTAATCAAAGCAGACACCGAATTTGATCTCGCGATTGCACAGGACATCGGGATTCGGCGTGCGGGCCGCCGCATATTCGCGGAGGAAGTGGCTGAATACGCGCTCGCGATACTGTTCGGCAAAACTCACCCGATGCAGCGCAATGCCCAAAGTCTCGCAAACCCGCCGAGCGTCCTGGAAGTCGGATGCCGTCGTGCAGTAGCCGTCATCGTCCTCCCAGTTGGACATGAACAGCCCCTGCACGGAATATCCGGCATCGCGCAACAGCAGCGCCGCGACGGCCGAGTCGACGCCGCCCGACATGCCGACGATGACGGTGCCGTCTTCAGGATTGGGGAGGGGCTTCAGCATCCGCCCATTATACGGGCAATGCGTGAAACCGAAGATTTACATGAGCATTTGCCGCATTTGCGATTCTTGCATGCTGGTCTGCCACACTTCATCGAAGAAGTTCAGGTAGCGGCGCACCACAGCCGGATCATTCATATCCGAAATGCCATCCCAGCGATCGGCCTGCAAGCGATACACGAGTGCCTTGTCGTCCGCGATGATAAATGCCCCCGCGCTGGCCGGGTATTCCGGGCTCATGGCACGAAGATCGATGCAGCTCGTGAGCCGCCGCGCCAATGCAAGAAAGCGGTTGTTATCGACCATGGCGCGAGAGGGGTCGGCAAGCAACACTCTGACTTTGGCATAGGAACGGGCCAACACGAGGCGTTTGATGGCCTCGAGGAAGGGCTCCTCGCCGTAGATCAAGGGCTCCAAATCCTGTGTAAAAATCGACAGTAAACGCTGCGCAGATTTAGCGACCTTGAGACTGGCGTCGCGAACTTCGGGCATGGTGCTTAAAATGGTGCGGGTTCCCGATCCCGATCCCATAGAAGCATCGCCGCCGGTCGCAGGAGCCTTGTCCCCGGCCGGTTTCGAGCGTTCTTCTGTGTTATCCGCCATAAGCTTTGACCCCGACCCCGCGTAGTTTGAGCCTGATAGTACCGTTTGACCCGAGGATCCCCGTGCCAACTGCGTCACGTTTCGAACAACGTTGGGCTTATCGCAAGCCCACGCGCAATGCTTGGGATAGGCTACTTGGGGCGGCCTCTGAGCGCTAAGCTTGGCGCCAAGCCGACATAGCCCCCAGGCGTCAGCTCCATGAGGCGCGCCTTGTCCTCGGACGGCAGGGCGAGGGAGGCGATGAATTCACGCATGGCGCGTTCGTCCACAGGGCGGCCTCTAGAGAAGGATTTCAGCTTGTCATACGCATCAGGGATTCCATGCGTGCGCATCACAGTCTGCACCGCCTCAGCGAGTACCTCCCACGCGCGGTCCAAATCCTCGGCTACGCGCCCTTGATCGAGCTCGATTTTATCCAGGGCCGCCATCAGTGACTTAAAGCTTAAAACCGCGTGTCCAATGGCGACGCCCACATTGCGCATGACGGTGGAATCGGTCAGATCGCGTTGCATGCGTGATATGGGCAGCTTATCGGCGAAGTGGCTTAAGAGCGCATTGGCCAATCCCAAGTTGCCTTCGGCGTTCTCGAAGTCAATGGGATTGACCTTGTGCGGCATGGTCGAAGAACCGACTTCGCCGGCAACGGGCCGCTGCTTAAAGTAGCCCATCGAAATGTAACTCCACATATCGCGCGAAAAATCCAACAGCACCGTGTTCGCGCGCATGAGTGCATGACAGTATTCGGCAATCCAATCGTGCGGCTCGATCTGAGTGGTATAGGCATTCGACTTCAATCCCAACGACTCGACGAATGCCGCACTGAATTGCGGCCAGTCAACGCGCGGCAAGGCGGCCACATGTGCATTGAAGTTGCCGACCGCCCCATTCATTTTCCCCAATATCGCAACCCGTTCGAGACCGCCCCGCTGCGCCTCGAGCCTTGCCGCAACGTTTGCGAGCTCCTTTCCCACCGTCGTGGGCGTCGCGGTCTGGCCGTGGGTGCGCGCCAGCATGCTGACGCCGGCGTGACGAGCGGCCAGCGCATCGATTTTGCCGCCCAAGTTCTCGAGCATGGGCAGCAGCAGCGTGGCGCGGGCCGTCTTCATCATCAAGGCATACGCGAGATTGTTGATGTCCTCGGAAGTGCATGCGAAATGCATCCATTCCAATTCGGCAGGGCTTGCGCCGCGCGACTGCAACTCGCCGCGCAGCCAGTACTCGACCGCCTTGACATCATGATTGGTGCGCGACTCGATCTGCTTGATTGCGGGGAAATCGGTTGCCTGCGGATCCTTCGACAGCGACGCCAGCAACTCCCGGGCCGAGAGCGGCAACTTCGACAGCGCCTTGTCAGCGGGCCCCGTGCTGAGCGCGAGGAACCAGGCGCATTCCACTCGAACGCGCTCACGCATGAGTCCTGCCTCGCTGAATATGTGGCGGACGTCGGCGAGTTTTCCGGCATACCGGCCATCGAGGGGAGACAGAGCGTCGGTGAAAGAGGTGTGCATCTAAGGAGCCGGCAGCTTGAGTGGTAGAATAGCCAGATTCTACCGTAAACAACCGCGGAGTAAGGCGCGATGACAGCAACCACCCGCGTCGAGCGCGACAGCATGGGCGAGCTCGATGTGCCTACCGATGCGCTCTGGGGCGCCCAGACGCAACGCGCCATACAGAATTTTCCGCCTTCCGGGCTGCGAATGCCGCGCGCATTCATTCGTGCGCTAGCGCTTATCAAGCATGCCGCCGCGGGCGCAAACGCCGAGCTCGGTGATCTGTCGCCGCCCGTGACCAAGGCGATTCAGCAGGCTTCACTCGAGGTTGCTGCGGGCCGCTACGACGCTCAGTTTCCCGTGGACGTATTCCAAACCGGCTCCGGCACCAGCAGCAACATGAATGCCAATGAGGTCATTGCAACGCTCGCGACGCGAATTCTGGGAGCTGCCGTGCACCCGAACGATCAAGTCAACATGAGCCAGAGCAGCAACGATGTCGTGCCGACCGCCATCCACGTCTCGGCTGCCTTGATGCTGAAAGAACATTTGCTGCCGGCCCTGCAAAGATTGCGGGACGTTTTGGCCGCGCGGAGTGCCGAATTCGCCGATGTGGTCAAGACCGGACGCACCCATTTGATGGATGCAATGCCGATCACGCTGGCACAAGAATTGAGCGCTTGGCACTCGCAGATCGCTGCGGCCGAATCGCGCTTATTGTCCGTAACGCCCCGTTTGAACGCGTTAGCGCAAGGGGGTACTGCTGTCGGCACCGGCATCAATGCGAGGCCGCAATTCGGGGCGGTATTCGCGCGTCACTTGGCCAATAGCACCAAGATTGCGTTCCGCCCGAGCGAGAACTATTTCGAGGCGCTGTCGAGCCAGGATACGGCTGTGGAACTGTCGGGCCAGCTCAAAGTCCTAAGCGTAAGTCTGATGAAGATCGCGAATGACTTGCGCTGGATGAACAGCGGTCCGTTGGCCGGATTGGCGGAAATAGCGCTACCGGCATTGCAGCCGGGCAGCAGCATCATGCCCGGTAAGGTGAATGCGGTCGTCGCTGAGTCCGTCACGATGATCGCTGCGCAAGTAATCGGCAACGATGCGACCATTACGCTTGCCGGTCAGTCGGGAAATTTTCAGCTCAATGTGATGCTACCGGTGATCGCCTATGACCTGCTGCAGAGCTTGGAATTGCTTGGCATCGCAAGTCGCAACCTCGCGGATAACGCGATCAAAGGCTTCACGGTAAATCGCGATCGCATGAATGACGCGCTTGCGCGCAATCCGATTCTGGTGACGGCATTGAATCCGCTCATCGGCTATGAAAAGGGCGCGGCAATTGCGAAAAAGGCCTATCGGGAGGGCCGGCCGATCCTGGATGTCGCGGCGGAAATGACTGACTTGAGCATCGATGAACTGCGCCGGCTCCTGGACCCGAAGTCCCTGACCGCGGGGGGCATCAAGGGCACACGCACTTAAGTTTTTACGATGGACTCGCTTTATACCAAAACGCATATCCGCGATGCGCTGGACCCGGCCCCTTCGACGCCCGAGGAAGACATGCATTGGCTTTCCGGCGCGTCGCCTGAAGTGGTGGCCAGTGTGCGCGCCTCCTTAACGACGCGCCGAACGCCCGCCGCGGTGCTGGTGCCGCTCGTGGAGCGTCCGGCGGGCATGACGGTGCTGCTGACGCAGCGCGCGACCACGCTCAAAGATCATGCGGGACAAATCAGCTTCCCCGGCGGACGCATTGAACCCGAGGATGCTGACGCATGGCACGCGGCATTGCGCGAGGCGTACGAAGAAATCGGTCTGCGGCCCGAGTTGGTTGAATTCGCCGGCTATCTGCCGGATCACGTCGTGGTATCAGGCTTTCGGGTTACGCCCGTGGTCGGCTTCGTCAAGCCGGAGTATCAGCTGCGGATCGCGACGGCCGAAGTTCACGACGTTTTCGAAGTGCCCCTCGACTTCATCCTCGATGCCGCCAATCATAAATCCCGGCAGCGCAAAATCGGCGAGGTGACCATCGACATACACGATATTCCCTACGGGGAACGCAACATCTGGGGTGCCACCGCGGGCATGCTGATGACTCTGAGGCGGCTGCTGCAAACACGCACGGCAAACACGTGAACTCGCGTGTCTCCGAATTACTTGCGATCATGGCGCGTCTACGCGCCGCAGACGGCTGTCCGTGGGACCGGCAACAAACTTTCGCCAGCATCGCGCCCTATACCATCGAAGAGGCCTACGAGGTCGCCGATGCCATTGAACGCGGCGACATGGAAGACCTGAAAGACGAATTGGGCGATCTGCTGTTCCAAGTGGTGTTCCACGCCCAGATCGCCCGAGAAGCGGGTCAGTTTGATTTTGAGGCCGTAGCCGCAAGCATTTGCGACAAACTCACCCGACGACATCCCCATGTTTTCGGCGATCACGGTCCCTTGAGCATTGCCGAGCAAGGTGCAGCCTGGGAGGACATCAAGGCTGCCGAGCGCGACTCCGCGGATTCTTCGGCACTGCAGGGCGTGCCGACTGCGCTGCCGGCGCTGATGCGCGCCTACAAGATCAGCAAGCGCGCGGCGCGCGTCGGTTTTGATTTCGAGCATGCGGGGCAGTGTGCGGATAAAGTAGAGGAAGAACTGGCCGAAGTTCGTGCCGCGTCTCGCGATATGCCTGCCGCATCTCCGGAGATCTTCGAAGAAATCGGCGATCTGCTGTTCGCGGCCGCGAACCTGGCGCGCAAGCTCGATGTCGATGCGGAGGCCGCCTTGCGCGCCGCCAATGCAAAATTCGAGCGTCGATTTCGCGCCATGGAAGCCCTTGCGGCGGAACGTGGCTGGGAATTTGCGGAGCTGAGCCTGGCCGCACAGGAGAGCCTTTGGCAAGCGGTCAAGCGTTGCGAGTAAGCGTTGCGAGTGAACGATGATCGGTGACAGCGCTGCACGGCAGGCGGCGGCGCGCGCGGCGGCGCCACTCGTATTCAAGCACGATCCCGATTTGCCGATTTCCACACGGCGCGAGGCCATCCTGCAGGCGCTGCGCGAGAACCAAGTGCTCATTGTTGCCGGCGACACCGGTTCGGGCAAGAGCACGCAGTTGCCTCAATACTGCCTCGAACTTGGGCTTGGCCTGTCGGGAATCATCGCGCATACACAGCCGCGAAGACTCGCAGCGCGCGCCTTGGCCGCGCGAATCGCCGAAGAATTGGGCCAATCGGTCGGCCGCAGCGTGGGATTTCGTGTGCGATTTGCCGACCAGGTTTCTGAGGCATCTCGCTTGGTATTGATGACGGATGGCCTGTTGCTGGCGGAACTGGCTTCCGACCCGAGGCTGCGCCGCTATGACACCATCATCGTGGACGAGGCGCACGAACGAACGCTCAACGTCGACTTGCTGCTGGGAGTTCTCAAGCGATTGTTGCCGCGCCGTCCGGAGCTGAAGCTCATCGTGACCTCCGCCACTCTCGACGTGGAGCGGGTTTCGCAATTCCTGGACGGCGCGCCGATCATCACGGTGAGCGGGCGCAGTTATCCCATCGAAGTACGCTATCGGCAATCGAACGAGGACCGGGAGGATCAGGAAGATCCGGATCTGCCGTTGGCAGTCCTCGATGCCTACCAAGAAATTGCGGCCGAGCCGGGAGACATCGGCAACGGCGATATCTTGGCGTTTCTTCCCGGCGAGCGGGAGATTCGCGACGTCGGTGAATTGCTGGAGCGCGAATTGCAGTCCCGCGTCGAGGTGTTGAGTCTGTACTCGCGTCTGTCTTGGGAGCAGCAGAGCAAGATATTTCAACGCGGATCCCGCCGGCGAATCGTGCTGGCGACCAATTTGGCGGAGACCTCGATCACCGTTCCCGGGATTCGCGCCGTCATCGATTCAGGCCTGGCGCGCATCAGCCGCTATAGCGTGCGCAATCGCCTGCAGCGGCTGCCCATTGAGCCGGTGTCCCGTGCCAGCGCCGATCAGCGCAAGGGTCGCTGTGGCCGGCTCGCAGCGGGTCTGTGTATGCGCCTCTTTAGCCAGGATGACTTCGAACAGCGCGCGCCGTTCACGGAACCGGAGATACTGCGCACAAATTTGGCTGCCCTGTTGCTGCGACTGGCCGCGGATGGTTTGGGCGAGGCGGAGGATTTTCCGTTCATCGATCCCCCCGATTCGCGCGCACTCAACGATGGGTATCGCTTGCTGCAAGAGCTGCAGGCGCTGGACGAAGATCGGTGCATCACGCGCCGCGGCCGCGCCATGGCGCGGCTGCCGCTCGATCCGAGGCTTAGCCGAGCGTTGCTGGAGAGCAAGCGCTTCCATGCTGAGAGTGAGCTGCTGGCGATTGTCGCGGGCTTGAGCGTGCCCGACGTGCGCATCGGTGAAGATCCACCGGCAGGCGCGGTCTTCGAAGACAGCAAATCGGAATTTTCCGCGCTCGTTAAGCTCTGGCGCGCGTACCGGACGGCGCGCGAAGGCACGCGGCGCGAATTGCGCCGCTGGTGCAAGGAGCGCCATCTATCGGTACTGCGACTGTCCGAATGGGACGACGTCTATACCCAAGTGGTTGATCGGGCGCGCGAGATCGGCATCGTGGCGCAGCGCCAAGCGGCGAGCTACACCGGTGTACATCGCTCCTTACTGGCCGGTTTCTGCACCATGGTGGGCACGCGCCGCGAGGACGGCGTCTACGACGGCACGCGCGGCGTGCATTTTCATATCTTCCCTGGATCGCTGCTGGCGCGGCGGCGGCCCCGCTGGGTCATGGCTGCGAGCATCGTCGAAACTTCGCGCGTCTTTGCGCGTCGTGTCGCGGAAGTCGAGCCGATGTGGATCGAGGGTGCGGCATCGCATCTCGTCAAGCGCGAGTATCTGGAACCCGATTGGGATGAGTCGCGCGAGGAAGTGGTCGCGCGTGAACGCAGCAGCTTTCTCGGTCTCACCTTGAGCGCAGGAAGGCTCGTAAACTATGGGCCGATTGCGCCGGAGGAGTCGCGCCTCATTTTCTCGCGCGAAGCGATCGTGTATCAACGGCTGCGCCGGCGACCGGATTGGCTGTTGGCGAACGACGCCGCGGTGCGCGAGGCGCAGCAGATGGAGGAGCGCCTGCGTACCCGCGATCTGTTGCGCAGCAGCGAATCCTTTGTCGAGTTCTATGATCAACACTTGCCGCGCCAGGTGTCGAGCGCCGCGAGTCTGGAGCACTTCAGCAGACACCTAAGCCCTGAGCAACGACTCGCACTGACCTTGACGCCGGCAGAGATTTTCGCGCGCCTGCCCGAAGCTCACGCGTTGGCGCAATTCCCCGAGAACACCCGGGTGGAGTCTCTGTCGGTCGCAGTCGATTATCGTTTCGCTCCCGGGGAGACCCAGGACGGCGCCAACCTCAAGGTGCCGCTGTTGGCGCTGCCGCTTCTTTCGCGCGCGACGGTCGATGCCGCCATCCCGGGCTTGGCGGCGCCGCGCATCGAAGCTTTGCTGCGGTCACTGCCCAAAGAAGCGCGCCGCAGTTTGATTCCGATCGCCGCAACGGCGGCGGCATTTCTCGCGGATGCGACGGCTGCCGGCGCCGATGCCGGACACTTAAAAAAATGGCTCAAGGAATCTCGCGGGCTCCCGGATGCGCTGATCCGATTTGATCTTGCAGCGGTACCGCCTCATTTGACCGTGCAATTGACGGTGACGCAGAACGGCCGGGAGATCGCGCGAGGAACCGATCTTGCAGAATTGCGCCGCCGCTGTGCGGCCGCCGGGCGCCTCGAACTCGAGCATCGGGCGCGGGAGGTTTATGCGGTTTTCGGTCACTGGCGTCGATTTGAAGTGGATGAATTGCCTGACAGCGCAACGCTGATCCTGGAACAGGGCGCGCTACAGGTGTATCCCACGCTGACACAGCGGGGATCTTCACTGCAGGTTCAGTACGAATGGTCTGCCGAGGAAGCACAGCACACCTGGCGGGAGGGCGCGGTGCGCTTGGCGCGGACGATGCTCGAGCGCCAAGCGCGCGACTTGAGCAAATCCATTGCCGGCTCAGTGCCATTGCTGCTGAGTGCGAGCCCTTATATCAACAGCGACGATCTCACCGATATGCTACTGCAGCTTAGTTTTCGCGCCGCCTGTTTCGGCGAAGGCGACGCGGCTCGCGCGCGCACGGCGTATGAACTGGCGGTCGACCGCGGGCGCGAGCGCTTATACGCCAGCCTCGAGGAGGCGAGCGCCATGACATCGCGGTGGCTCGCCGAGGCGCTGAGCGTACGGCAATCGTTGGACGATCCTCGCATTAGGGTGTCATCCGACGCCGCCGA
>Ga0224547_1000169_pt1 | contig 11577 bp, 12 predicted proteins | sample 714P21014metaG_FD_179908 | JGI IMG/M metagenome (GOLD analysis project Ga0224547, IMG submission 179908) | Peat soil microbial communities from Stordalen Mire, Sweden - 717 P2 10-14 | ecosystem: Environmental > Terrestrial > Soil > Wetlands > Peat | place: Sweden: Norrbotten County, Stordalen...
ACGTTAGCCAATGGGCAGAGACAAGAAATCGCCTGCCGTATAAGATGCCCGCGAACCGCAGAAGCCGCTTGCCAAATCTTGCGAACTTACCGAAAAGACGAGAGTGCCGTCTCCGTGGACTACATCGAGCGCGTCAACCGCGCGATCGACCACGTAGTGAGCAACCTCGCTCATCCGTTGACCCTGGAGGCGGTGTCCAAGGCGGCCGGCTTCTCCCCATTCCACTTTCACCGCGTTTTCAAGGCCTTCCTGGGGGAGACGCTGAACCAGTTCGTGAAGCGGCTGCGGCTAGAGCGGGCGCTGTTCCTGATGTCACACGCACCTCGGCGGTCGCTAACGGACGTGGCCCTGGACTGCGGCTTTTCCTCCTCCTCAGACTTTTCTCGCAGCTTCAAGCAGCTCTACGGCCTTCCTCCCAGCGTCTTTCACATCGAGACCTTCCGGAACCGCAGGCGGGAGGAGTTCGAACGCGCCGTGGCGAGTCAGAATGGATCGCCTCGCATAACGACCCTGCCCGCGGGACAGAATCCGGACGGCTTCGAGGTAAAGCATCGCAACCTGCCCGCGCGCAGAGTCGCCTACATCCGCGTCCTCGAGCCCTACCGCGAGGGTGTAGCGCAGGCCGCCTGCGAACGACTCCTCGCTTGGGCGATCGAGCGCGGACTCGCAGACGGCCAGTGGCTGGGCTACATGTGGGATGAGCCCGAGATCGTCGCCCTCGCCGATTGTCGGTACGACGTTGCGCTCGTGGTCGACGACATCGACCCACAGGGTGAGATCGGCCGCTTCGACTTCCCGCCGATGCGCGTGGCCGAAGTCGTCTTGAGCGGCGACATTGCGCTCGAGGCACGCGCTATCGACTGGCTGTACAAGACCTGGCTCCCGCGGAGTGGCTACGTTCCCGACAATCAACCCGCTTTCGAGGCCTGGATCGGTAGGCCGTTCGCACACGGGAACGAGCACTTCGAGATCGCTTGCCAGCTCCCGATCAAGCCTTCCCTCTGATTCAAAGGCAATGTCCGCTTTGGTGCTGGCCAATACAAGCGTCGAATGTCTCAATGCGGCCGTCTGTTGCCGGTGACGACTCTACTGCCGGTGTCGACCCACAGCTGCTACCCACGAGCGTCAGCTATGAGGAACGGAAAACAAGCGTTTGACCGAACTGAATGACGGCGCCCGATCATTGCTCCGGAATTAGCGTGTGAATCGCATCGACGATATGAGCGTCGCTGGAAACAATTGGTATACGGGGGTGGACTCAAGATTCGGGTTGCGCCTCGCCACCGTTCGTGCCAACGAATCAAACATCGCGTTACCGGGGTGCCTGCAAGGTTCGACACCCGGCCCGTGGCAAACGGTTACCGGGAGGGGGCTCACACCCGCTACCACGCGGGCATTGCCAAGCCGCAACTATGCGGGTACTCCGGGTGCGTCGGTGACGCGACGCGACAGCGATCGGCTATTGGGTGTGTGATGTACGACGACTTTGGCAAACGGGCCGAGGCGTACATTGTTATGCTGATGCCTCCGCATGTGCTTTACCAGATCCCCTACGCCACTTGGTCGGTTCGACTGGTGATGGGCGTGGTTGGATCGCTTTTTGTGCTAGCAATTTTTGGGTGGTGGTTGCCGCGAGCGATCCGATTGTTGCGCAATCTCCCGGCCACAAGTGGTGGTCAAAAGATGATCCATGTGGTGGTTGCCGTCATACCGGTTGCAATTGGAATTGGTCCCCTGACCGTGCTGTTCGCCCTGATCAGGAATCCCGTGGCCTACGTCACCGTTACCGGTGTGATGCAAGAGAGGGTGTTTCATCGCACTCCGGTAAGTCTCACGTGGGGAGAAATAGCCCATGTGTATTGCCGCTTGGGGCGCGATGGGCGGCGCATGACTACGATCTCCTTGGTAGCCACCGACGGACGCCAGATAGGATTCGGGAACACAGGCGGTGTCGATTTCGAATCGATGCACGAGCTGTTCGCGAATCAACTGGGACCTAGGGTCGTACGTCGCTGCTCAACGTCGCTGAGGAGTTGATCGGGATGGGCCAGTACGAATATTCTCCCCGCGTGCGCCTCGTAATCGGTGCGGCATTGGGCGTCGGCGGGCTGATCATGACGGTTGCCGGCTTTCGCCAACTGCTGTTGGTTGCACATCCGTTGCAAAGCTCTGAGATGGCCGGCGTGCTGATGGGATTTTTGATTCTGTTCGCCGGTGTGTCGATCGCCATGCCGCCCGTAGCAGGTGTTCGTCAATACTTGTTCGGGGCCTTGGCTATCACGTGCATGGCTCTGTTGTTCGATTGGGTGGCGTTTGTTCCAGGCCCGAGGGATTTCCATTCCGGGGCTTCTGCCATTCATCGCGGCGGTTCCGTGAACTCGACTTTCGGTCGCGTGGCATTCGGAATGTTCGCGGTTTTTTGTGATCTCTTCGCCTTTTATGCCTGGCGGAAGACGCTTCAGCAGCTCAAGCGGCATGCCGATACTGACCCCACGTAAGAAGGCCGCCGCAAATATTGGCGCGAACGCATTCACGCTGCCTGGTCAGGTGTCTGTTTTAATTTGGATATAAGTTTCATATTGTGAATTACTTGGGCGCATTGGAACGGGCTGGCTTTATCCACGCCGCATTCACGGGCGGCGGCGGCGAGCCGGCCGATACCGCCGACGCACTTGTACAAAGTGGGAATTTACTTCGCTTGCATCGGTCCTCGTGGCCGCTACGGCCTGCAGGACATTGGACGCGCGAAAGCCACTGAGTTGTATACGAGCCTGGTTGCGCCAGTTGTGCTACGGGTATTGAATGGCCGCTATGGAGAAGGCAGTTTGGAACCGCGACCGTCCGCAGTTGGCCGGCTGTTGCCGGATGCAGTCAATTCCCGGTGTCGACCCCAAGCCAGCGTTCAGCGGCCGCTTTGCGGAAAGCCATTTGCATGATCACGCCAGCCGATTGTTACGAGTCGGCCGATTTGCCTGCCCGCTGGAGGTTCGCCGGAATTACAGTCTTCATGTCCGGCTTTCCCTGCCGGTCATAGGTCAAATTTACGAAGTCGCCACCGTAAACCAGAACAAACGGCCCCGTCCGCTCTGTCCAATTCAAACCGAAAGGTTGCGGGGGATGCCCTGCTCTCGTCGCGACGATGAGCAATCGCCCGTCAGCCAAAATCTTGCTGGGGCCAATATCTACACACGGCCATATGTTGTCTTCATCCACATACACACGGGCAACGATTCCTTCAATGACTTCGTCGCCGAAATAATAGCGGTCGGGCTCAGTGAGCCACTGAAACGCGAGGTCGCGTGGAAGAGCCACGCCGATAATATCTTCGAGGCGAGTTATTGAATCCTCGACGCTTGCAATAGTGTGAGCTTTGAATTCATTGCGAGTCATGATCCGCAATAGCTTACCGTAGGAACTGACGGCCGCGTTGTGGCAAGAATTTTTTCGCCCAGTCGATGGGATTTTGGCCGCCAGGAGCCTATCGGACACCCGGCGGCTGCGAATGAGTCCTCTCGACCCGAAGAGGCCTGTCACCGGCGGCGGCTTTATGAAGCACCACCTTCGGTTCTGGAAGCCCGCTTCCTATGCACGATTCGTTTGGTATCTCTCCCCCCAGTCAAGAAATACGCCAAGAATCTCAATAAGATTTTGTGGCCCGCCACGACCCTGGAAATGCATTTCCGTAACGGCGCAATGTATCCAGTCCATAGCAGACCGTTTAATAGAAACAGTCTGGAACTCTACGTCTTGTAGGCCGGTATCCGTGAGCTGTACCGTCAGCTTCCAGCCCGGTCGGATTGTCGATGTTTCAATGGAAACCCCGTAGCTGTGCTCCCAATCACCGTCACAATGACTCAGGTACCAAAGTTGTGGCCGATAGAGTTCATTCGCCATGGGGAGCGCAACTACCAGAGTTGACCAACACCGTAGCAAACGATCTCACGAGTGACCGAAAACCGGAAGGCATTTCATCCGGTCTCGAGTGGCAGGTTCTGGGCTGGGTGACGACGCCGGTCAACGAACTGGCGCTTTCGACCCACTGCGGGCAATGGTCAGCGGCAGCTCTTCGGCCCGCCAATCTACGACCGCCTTAGTGCGAACAGTGCCAAGCAGCCAGAAATGCCGACCTTGCGCCGTCTGAACCGGAATCTTGCCAAGCTTCGCGATGGGCGTCGTGCCACTTCTTGAACTCTTGAATCAGCTGCTCCGTCGACACTCCTTCCGGAAGAGAGCACAAGTGATTGGAGTGACTAATCTCGCCATAGGCGCCCAGGACGAACCCTGAGCAATATCCCTTCGCATACGGTTGCGTCGACGTGCACACTTGATAAATACCGTGGAGAGTGTTCGGATTCGTCACACTAGAGTCGGAGTTGTCTGCGTCAACAAAACCGGTGGTTAAGCTGCAACCAAGAAATACTGCGATTAAGCGACGCATGTAGAACACCTTCCAGTCCGAGAATGGCGATAAGCGCGAGTCATAGTCGCCAATTTATCCCAAACAATCGACGACTGCTTTGTTGCTGAGATTTCGGGGCGGCGAACAGCCGCATGTGGCAGTTCTGAGACGGCTGCCGGCTTGGTGACCGCCATCCGTCGCGAGTCGACCCTCTGCCGACCTTCGTGACCGGCAGTACATGGACGCCCCCACTTTGCCAAGCTTTCAGTTCATGAGGGCTTACAGGATCAGATTGCACCGGTACATTCGGACTTTTGCTGCGGTTTGCGCCACTGTCCCTGATGGGTTTTGCTGATCGACTCCCCATAGCTTTCTCGCACTCAAGGTGCTGCTGCCGGTCTGGGTTTGGTCAACCACGGTCCAACCTGTTTTGCCATCACTGTTTGATCGCCTGAGCAATCGGTGGTGTGTTCTCCTGTGCTGCCGTTCTCGTCTGTAGTGTTTCCGGTTATGCCGCTATACGATGTCGAGTGTAGTCAGCTTTGAACTCGCGCCCGTGGGCAAGTAGCGCCCACACGGTGCGTACATTCTTGTTGGCCAGCGCCACCGCAGCGATATTCGGATGCCGGCGGGTGAGTAGATTGGTCAACCAGCCATTCGTGTTGTCGACCTTGCGCTGCGCAGCCAAGATGGCCGAGCGCGCTCCGTGGATCAGCAGCGTACGTAAATACGCATCGCCCCGCTTGCTCATCCCCAATAGCGTCGGCTTGCCGCCGCTGGAGTGTTGCCGCGGCACAAGCCCCAACCAGGCCGAGACTTGGCGGCCGTTGTCAAAGCTGTGCGGATCGACAATCGAGGCAACCAGTGCGCTGGCCGCCAGCGGGCCAATACCAGGGATATCCTCCAGCTTACGGCTGAGCTCGCTACCGCGGTGCCAGGCAATAATTTCCTTCTCGAACCCTTTCACTTGCCGATCGAGCTCCTTGAGGTGCTCGTTCAAGCGATCGATCAGGTGGCGGAACGGCACGGGGAGTTCGTTGCTGGCATCCTCGAGCAGTTCTGGTACGCGTTTTGCTATGTTGCAGATGCCTTTAGGAATGACCAACCCGCCTTCACAAATCCCTGACGCACCCGATGCACGGACAAGATCGCCTGCTGCTCGACGTTCTTGATCGGCACAAAGCGCATGTTCGCTCGACCCACCGCCTCGCAGATCGCTTCCGCATCGGCCGCATCATTCTTGTTCGTCTTGACGTACGGTTTGACGAACTGCGAAGCCATCAGACGCACCGTATGTCCGAAGCGCGAGAGCGTGCGGCCCCAGTAATGGGCGCTGGCGCACGCTTCCATGCCAATGACACAGGGCGGCAAATTGCCAAAGAACACCGCGACTTGCGCCCGCCGTAACTGCTTGCGCAGCACCGCCTTACCTCGTTCATCCACTCCATGTATTTGAAACAGGTTCTTGGCCAAATCGATTCCAACCGTTGTAATCTTCATCGTGGACGCTCCCATTCAATTAAGTGGTAACCAACATTTCCACTTTGGCACGTTGATGCCGTTTAGGGTGGGGGCGTCCATCCCATAGCTTCCGGGAACGAAATCGCGAAACTTCCCAATTACCCTTTCCTGTTAATAAATCGACCAGTTCTACTTAATGTTTTAGCGTCTAAACTGGGCTACCGTAGATCCTTTAGCAATGGGCGAAGCCAGGCTTGGTCGCCGACGCAAGCGGGGTCTTGACCGGTCTGGCCGACTCGCAAACTAGCTCGTTCTGGAGTGCAGACCATGCGGCATTTAATCTCGTGGCAACTCTCAGCTTTGCTTTTCGTTGCAATGGCGGCGGACGCTCTGGACAATTCCAATCAGGGTAGTCAGTCGCCCAGCAGCCCGGCCGCAGATAGTGCAACGCCGCCCGGCACCAGTGCGGACACAATGCCACCCGCAACGAGGTTGCGCGCGGGTCCATTGCAGGCCGCCTCTGTAGAAGCCTATGGCCGGCTGCCCAGCATCGACAATGTCTCAGTGTCGCCCGATGGCGCGCAGATCGCCTTCGTGCAGAACATCGGCGACAAACGTCTACTCAGAGTCATGTCAGTCAGGGACGGAAAACTCGCGGGTGGGGTGGATCTGGATGGGCAGAGGATGCGCCGGCTCGAATGGGCCGACAACAAGAACCTGCTGATCACTACTTCCTATAGCGGTGCGCCACCCATGGTGGTCACGCAGCTGATCGGCGAGGTGAGAGAGCTGACGCTGCTCAATACCGCGACCCACAAGTACATCGTTTTGCCGAACTGGAAGCAGGCTTCTTACCCTACGCGTTCGGTCGAAATCGGTCGGTATCAGGTACGTCGGCTGAATGGTCGCACGGAGTTATTCCTCGCCCTTCGCCAAGGCATCCTGCGTATCGACCTGGATTCGGGTGCGCGTCAGGTTGTGTGGCGTACGTATTATAATGATCTGGGATACAACTGGGTTGTCGGCACCAATGGCCATGTGGCTGCTTTTGAGACCAATGATCCAGCACAGCAGCGTTGGACATTGCGGGGACACGTCAATGGGGCGTTGCATCCTATCGCCAGCGGGACGGGCTTCATCGACACGACGTTTGAGGGCTACGGCCCGAACGCCGACTCGGAACTGATTGAACAGTTGCAGGATGGAAAGCCGACATGGCGGCTGCTGTCCCTGAAAGATGGCACGCTGGGTGCCCCGCTGCCCGAGAGTGCCGACATTGCGGCTCCGCTGCAAGATCTCTACCGGGAACGTCTGATCGGTTTCGTGCGAGCGGGCGAGTATAACCAGTACGTGTTTTTTGATGCGGACATGCAGCGCCGGTGGCAGGAAATTCAGGCTGTGTTTCCGGGTCAGCGCCTCACACTCGTCTCGCAAGACAGCGACTTCCGAGAAGTCGTGGTATTGGCGGCGACGCCCGCGCAGGGCCTGATGTACCAGTTGGTTGATACACAGACGCACGAGGTGCAGCCGCTCGGTGCACCCTATCCGGGGACCGGCATGCCGCTCGAGGTCAAACGCGTTGACTACAAAGGGGGCGACGGCCTGCAGCTATCGGCGGACCTCACATTACCTGCTGATCGTACGGCAAAGAATCTACCGCTAGTCGTGTTGTCAGAAGGTGGACCCTCGCGCGCCGACAATGGGACCTTCGACGACAAGGGCGTATATGACTGGTGGTCGCAGGCGCTGGCGCACCAGGGCTATGCGGTACTTCGTCCGACATATCCCGACTCACTGCTAACCGCGCGTTTCCTGGAGACCGCGGAGCAGCCAGGGCGACGAAGGATCCAGACTGACCTCTCCGATGGCGTGAGCTACCTGGCGGCACAGGGAATCATCGATCCGAAGCGCGTATGTATCGCCGGCAGCGGCAGCTATGGCGGCTATGCAGCGCTCGCAGGTGTGGCGCTCGAGTCCGGCATTTACCGCTGTGCCATCTCCTACGCGGGCATCGCAGATCTCAAGGAACAGCTCCTGTACGAGCACGAGCGCGTTTACCGTCGCTACTGGGACCGCGAGATATCTCTCAACTATACGCAGGACTCAGTCCTCAGTGGGGTCTCCCCGATCAAGCACATCGATGCGATCGGCGCGCCGGTGCTGCTCATCCACGGCGACAGTGACACCATTGTGCCCATCGAGCAGGGCCAGGATATGTTCGACGCCATGCGCAGGGCCCACAAGGACGTTCAGCTCGTGGTCCTGAAGGGCGAGGATCATTGGCTGTCACACAGTCAGACGCGACTGCAAATGCTGCAGAGCTCGCTAGCATTTCTGCGTCAGCACAATCCGCCAGACTAAACGTAGGGTTGTGCTGGCGGAAGCGTTCTACGTCATCTGCATGGGAGTAGTGCAACCGCCGCCAGCATTGCAAGTGTCGGCGACGGGCGAGGCGCTTGCCAATATGAACCGAGAGTTCATGTTTAGACTCTGCTAACCAATCAGTAGGGACGCGGCATTACAACGTGCGAGGGGGGAATCGCCGCGAAGCGAATCCAGACAATCGTTCCAGGTGAGCGGCGGCTTTTGGGCCGCCGATCCGGCACACTGATTGACCGGAGTTGGCCGGCTACTGCCCGACGCCGAGTCAATGACCTTCCATCGACTCGTGTCGACCCCGAACGGACGCTCGCGACTGGCTGCTGTTGAGCAACCTATTGTGGCGCTCCAATCACGAATGGAAGACTATGTTTTGCCAAATCCGCACACTTCCGATAGGACTGGCCCTATTTCATATGTCACGTGAATGCCGTCTACCAGATCAAGTTTGTGGGCAATACTGCTGACGACACTGACTGAAATATGAATGACACTGGGATTGCTCCAATCCGCTGATGGCTCGGCGGTAGCTGGGAAGCTCCGGCCCCTGCAACCCAACATTCCACCGTTAGGTTCATACTCGAAAATTGTTTTTTTGTCACCGGACGCCGTTTTCAACTCGATGGACTCTGTTAGCACCGTACCAATGCTGGTACACGCGGCGAACACTGATACGACGGATCTTCCATGACCATCCGTCGCCAGCACTATCTCCTCTCGATCGCAGTGTGGCCAAAAGAGATAAGCGCAAATGGCAATTCCGAGTCCACACACAATCGCGAGACTGGCGAGCATCGTCCCAACAGATTTCCATATGGTTCGCATCCAACTCCTCTTTGCCTATGGTTGTCGTCAAGCCTCGGATGCGGCGGTTGCCACCGCAAAATTGATATCGACCGCCAAGATTGCAGGTAAAAGTGGCACCGCAATGGCAGCGCCAGAGTGAATTGTGGCTAGACTATCCATCGGCTCGTGTTGGACTTCCCAGGATTCTGCGGACACGTGAAGCTAACGGCGTCACGAGCGCAGAGGAAAGCCAATGCCGACGAAACTGAGCACTGGGAAGGTCCGCCGAGTGTACGAGTTTATCAAGGAAAATCGGGATCACTTCGACACCAAGATGATGTGCCGGGTCCTGGAGGTAACTCGCAGCGGTTACTACGCATGGCTGAATGAGCCGATTTCGCGTCGCGCTCAAGAGGACATACGGCTCCTCCGGCTGATCCGCGCATCGTTCGTCGCCAGTCATGGTATCTACGGTGCGCCGCGTGTATTCCTAGATCTCCGGGAGGCCGGAGAGACCTGCAGCAAACACCGGGTGGCGCGTCTGATGCGCGTCAACAAGATTCGAGCTGTGCGTGGCTATCGGACGAGGCAGCGCTCGGTATCTAAGCCCTCTGAACTCGTTCCGAACGTACTCCTTCGAAATTTTGACGTCACGAGGCCTAATAAGGCCTGGGTTACTGATATTACGTACATCCGCACATGGCAGGGCTGGCTCTACCTTGCCGTTGTGATGGACCTTTTCTCCCGATTGATCGTTGGTTGGGCCACGAGGCCGACAATTGGGCGCGAGCTTGCCCTGGACGCGATCATGATGGCAGTGCGGCGGCGGCGGCCGAAGCGAACGATCATTCATTCGGACCAAGGCTCACAGTACGGAAGCGACGATTGGCGGCGCTTTTGCCTTAGCAATCATCTCGAGCCGAGCATGAGTCGTCGAGGAAATTGCTGGGACAATGCGGTTGCTGAGTCATTCTTCAGCAGCTTGAAGAAAGAACGCATCAAGAAGAGAATCTACAAGAATCGCGAGATTGCACACGCCGATATCTCTGAATACATCGAATCTTTCTATAATCGGACGCGGCGCCACAGTCACCTAGGTGGCGTCAGTCCCGAAGACTTTGAGACCGCAGGACGCAGGCGGAGACGTGTCCACTAATTCTTGGGAAGTCCATGTCGACCCGTATCCGCCGGTCGCGAACGTCTAGTATCGGGCGCCAATAAATCATCGCCCCAGCGGCGATACCCGGGTAATGCCTCGAATCCGGGACTGCGGAACTGCAACTTATTAGTCTGCATCTGTGTTTGTCAGTACGGACTGTCGCTGGAGCCCACAAGTGATCAGAAAGGCATTGAAGTACGCCGGGATCGGCATTGCCTGCCTTACTATTCTGTTGGGTTCGTCAGCGCTGCTCTATAAGAAATACCTGCAACATAGAGTTGCGGTGGCACACGCCATCCAATCCCCGCCTGGTATTGACAGCCTGGATCTAGTTCAAATTGGACGTATCGAGCAGTGGATCGAGGTCCGAGGTAAGAATGTCAGCAATCCCATCTTGCTGTTTATACACGGCAGCCCAGGCATTGCTTTCATACCACTCGCAGGCGCGTTCCAAGGGCCGTGGGAAGAGTATTTCACAGTGGTTCAGTGGGACCAGCGGGGCGCAGGAAAGACCTACGCTGCTAACGCTTGAGGAATTGGTCGAGCAAACGTCGCGGTAGTGGCAGACGGGGAGGCAAAGCAATGAGCGTCAACGATTTACCGGCGATTATGGGAACAGTTCTGATTGTTGCCGGGCTCGCCCTTGTGGGCGTTTCCACATGGTCCCGTGCCGAGGGGAGTGAAAAGACCACTCAGGCCGGGGCGCTCATCATTGTGGTCGGCGCATTCCTCTTGGGGCTGTCGATATTCGTGTCACATGGAAAATAGGACTAAGGTCCGCGCGCCATTCAAATTAGGACACTACCGCGAGCGACAGGCGCGTCACCCTGAACGGCCTGTCGTATTCGTCCGCTTATCGGAAGCACGGTCCGTGCGCTCGCTGCGTAGAATGGGCAATGTATCTATGACTGATCGCCGAAGGTGCCGAAAATGACGCCAAAGGAACTGGTGCAAGTATGGGTACAACTGTTCAATCAGGGAAACATAGATGCACTGGTGAGCCTTTATGCGCCCGGTGCCATCAACCACCAGGTCGTCACCGAGCCATTGCGCGGCCGCGAGGAAATACGCCACATGTTCGAGGTCGAGTTTGGACGCGCGACGATGACCTGCCTGGTTGAGAACATTTTCGAAGATGGCCATTGGGCTATTCTTGAATGGCGCGATCCCAAGGGGCTGCGAGGATGCGGTTTTTTCCAAGTCCAAAACGATCAAATCATTTTTCAGCGGGGATATTTTGATCAACTGTCGTTCTTTCGACAGCAAGGTATTTCGGTGCCCGATAAATATCTAGGGGAAAGCGAATGAGTCCTATTGACCCCATATAGGTAGTCCGCCGCATTTTTCGTGATACTTGATTCTGCTGGCAGGACTTTGCTAGCAAGGGCGGGAC
>Ga0224547_1000171_pt1 | contig 11317 bp, 9 predicted proteins | sample 714P21014metaG_FD_179908 | JGI IMG/M metagenome (GOLD analysis project Ga0224547, IMG submission 179908) | Peat soil microbial communities from Stordalen Mire, Sweden - 717 P2 10-14 | ecosystem: Environmental > Terrestrial > Soil > Wetlands > Peat | place: Sweden: Norrbotten County, Stordalen...
GAGCGCGCGCTCCCGGGCAGCGATGTCGGCGGTGAGTTCGAGCGCCTGCGCCTGCAGTTCCACGATACTGCGGCTCGGGCGCAGCGCCGCACTGACACCGTCGCGCAGGCTCGTCTCCGCCGCTACCTGTCGTTCGAAGATGGCAACCGAGCGCTCGATGCGCCCGGTCCGCCAAGCGCCGAACGCGTGGAGGCCGCCGAGGCATACGCCGAGGGTCAGAAGACTGCCGCCTATGGCACGCGCCGAGAAAATCCGCTTCTCTGCGCGGAGGATCGGCTGGTAGAGATTGACTTGCTGTTCCATGGTGGCGCCGCTCACAGCGAGCGATGTTCTTCGCGCAGGGCCGCGCCCACCGCCAACAGGCAGCCTGGGTCTACGGCCGCCTCAATCGACGTCTCGCACCGAAGCAACGAAGCGAGGTCGAGGGTCTCGACCTCGAAACCGGTCTCGCGACCGAGATCCGCGGCGAGCAAACTCGCGCGCTTACCGCTCGGCGCCACCGCGATCCGAGTGATCGGCGGCTGATCGAAATGGCGCTCGTAATAGTCGAGTGAGCGCTGCAGTTCCAGGACGATACTGCCCACATCAAGCCGCGCGTCTGGGGTTGCTTGCAGATCCATCTGGCGCGCGAAATAAAACGTCGTTCCGCGCACCAATATGACGGTTGCGGTCGTCTCGCCCAGGTGCAGTAGCGCCACGCCGGAGGCCGCCGCGGGCAGCAGAGTCGCAAGATTGCGCAGGCAAAGCTCTGGAACGTCGATCACGTCGAAGGTCGGGACCTCGACCAAGGCGCCGGAGTGCCGCTCGATGGCGCTGCGCTGCGCCGCCACTGCGTACATCATGCGTCCCTGACCGCCGCGGTTCTGCGCGGGAACATCGAAGGCGTCAATCACGGCATCCTCGACGCGAAAGTCGATGGTTTCCTTGAGGCGCCATCGCATGGCAGCGCGCAGCTCCGCAGGCGGCACGTCGGGCGCCTCGACCAGTACAAGTTGATAGTCGTCAGATCGCAGCACCGTGCTGACCGGAATGCGCGCCAGCCCCGCTGCCCGGATGACGGCTGTTGCCGCGTTGCCGCCGCCGCCCGCGGGCATGGGCAACAACTCGCAACGTTCGAGCACCGGCGCGCCGCGGTCGCGGCGCACGACGGCGACAGCGACGTGCTCACGCCCGAAGGCTAGACCAACACGTGCCTTCGCGATTGAGGATTTCTTGAACCGTGCGAACACCGGACACTCCATGCCGAACAGGCCACGAGCGTAGGCTTGTCACTGAGGGAATATCGAACGGAGTCGCCGTTATTTAACAGAACATGCCGAATGGATCGGTTCGGATGGTGAAGCAGCGCACAGTTATGGCCCGAGTCCCGGTGTAATGCGACTGCGGGGGTAGGCGCACCATCCGTCGCGCTGTCATCGGGCACTCATCGCGGATGTGTCATGCGTGCGTGGTATCAAGGTGGCGGATATAATCGTTGCGATGATCAAGAGCGCACCCAGCGACATCCGTGTCTTGCTGTTCGATGTAGGCGGCGTACTGGTGCAATTGAGCGGCGTTGAGGTAATGCTTGAATGGCTCGATCACCGGATTTCGGCCGATGAGTTGTGGCGTAGGTGGTTGCAATCGGTGCCGGTCAGAAAGTTTGAAACCGGGCAGATTGATGCCAATGAATTCGCGATCGGGGTGACTTCCGAGTTTGGTCTGGCGGTTGAGCCACGACAATTTCTGGAAGCATTTATCCATTGGCCTACCGGGCTTTATCCAGGCACACTGGAGATGCTGGCACGCATACCGAGCTCGTATCAACGAGCTGTGCTCTCCAATAGCAATGCGTTGCACTGGCCGCGCGTACAGAATGAGATGAAGCTCGGAGCGGCATTTGACAGCCACTTTGTGTCACACCTCACGGGTCGAATTAAGCCCGATGCGGCCGCCTTTGAACATGTGGTGGAATCGCTGGGATGCAGACCCGCTTCCGTGCTGTTCCTCGACGATAACCTACTCAATGTCGATGCCGCCAAACGCCTTGGAATGCAGGCGGTTCGCGTTCAAGGGATTGATGAAACGCAGCGGGTGCTGATTGAACTGAAGATACTTGAGTCGGGCTCCTTGCGGCCAAGCAGCGATCCAGCAATTCATCGAGTTTCTTAGCCCGAACGGGTTTGGTAACTATTTATTCCGGGTGCAAGAAAATGCTACCTTCGTGTCGGTGACAGCAGACATGGGTGAGGAGCTTCAACAATGCCCGCTAAAGGGGTTACCGGTACGATTCGAATCGGTGTCGGCGGCTGGACCTATGCACCTTGGCGAGGCCCGTTCTATCCCAGCGACCTTTCGCAAAAGCGTGAGCTCGAATACGCGAGTCGGCAACTGACCTCGATCGAGATCAACGGCACTTATTACGGATCGCAGAAGCCGGCAAGCTTCGCTAAATGGCGCGACGAAACGCCGGACGATTTTGTTTTTTCCGTCAAGGCACCGCGCTACGCCATGAACCGCAGCGTCCTCGCCGAGGCCGGCAGCACGATCGAGCGATTCTTGGCCGGCGGTGTCATGGAACTGCAGCACAAGCTCGGTGCAATCAATTGGCAGTTCCTGCCCGCCAAGAAATTCGAGCCGGCGGACTTCGGGGCGTTCCTGAAACTTCTACCTCGGGAAGCGGCGGGCCGCGCACTGCGTCACGTTGTCGAGGTTCGACACGACAGCTTCCGGACGCCGGATTTCATTGCGCTGGTGCGCGAATACGGCGTCGGCGTCGTGATTGCCGGCGATTCGCCTTACCCCCAAATCGCCGATGCCACCGCTCCGTTTGTTTACGCCCGCATCATGGGAACACAGCCAAAGGAGGAAACGGGCTATTCCGATGCCGCGCTCAACCTCTGGATATCTCGGGCGCGAGCCTTAGCCTCAGGCGCGGCGCCCGAAGGGCTGCAGTGCGTCGCGCCGCAACGCGCGGATGGCGTGCCCCGCGATGTCTATTTGTACGTGATCAGCGGACACAAAGTGCACAACCCGGCCGCCGCCATGTCCCTCTTGCGCCGTCTCGGCTAACCGGCAGGCAAATGCCTATCGCCGCACCGGAATGTCGATGTAGCTGTCGCTGTACCAGCGAATTTTGAGAGGGATCTTGCCGTCGGCGATGGATTCCTCGCTCACGTCGCCGCCCGTACCGTAATTGATCTCGCGGTCCGGCCGCTTGTTGATGCCGAGGACCATGACCAGCCGGCTGCCGGCCTTTAGCTGTCGGCTCGTCATTCGCTCGCTCTTGAACGCCAACTCCTGACGTTCGCCTGCCTTGAGAATGTGCCGGTGAGTGCGGTCCCGTGCATAACTCGCGCGGAACTCGTAAGTCGGGCTGAACAGACGGACATAGTCGCCGTTGGCGAGAAGTTCATATAGAGATATGCTGAGGTCCACGTCCATTTTATTGACAGTGAAATCGAGTCGACCCGAGAACAACCCATTGAACTCGGTGGTCTTGGCCAGCGGCTCACTGATAAATATCGTGCCGTGACGCGGTGCGAGGCTCCTGCTGATGAAATCGGCAGACGGCGTCCAGGCGGCATCCGAACGATCCACGAAATTCACCGACTGCTGGATAAAGGAGTCGGTGATTTTTTTGTGTTGGGTTAGCCGGTGATTCGCGCCGGGTGCGACATCCAAATAGAACCTCAGCGATTTCCCCGCCATCGCCTCGAGCGACGGTGCATGCTGCCATTCGTTCGCCCCCATGAGCTGGTAATTGACGCTGTCCGTCAACAAAGCCGGCGTCGCGGTGCCCTTGAAGACATGATCGAACCACTGATAACGAAGTTCCCGAAAATCCACGAGCGCCGCTGCGTCGACTTGATAGCGATGTAACTCGGCCGACGTGCCACGCTGCATCATGGCGTCATCGTAGGGACCGATGATCAACGCATCGTCGGCATGCGGGTTATACCGATGATGTTGAGAAAAATAGTATAGAGCGCCCGGTTCGCTGGCGGCGAAATACCCGGTCATAGTGAGAACCGGAATGCTGATCTTGGCGAACTGTTCGCGATACGGCATCATCTGCTGCCAGAATCCATCGTAGCTTGGATGGTTCAGCCAGCGGATGAAAATCGGATTGTGCTTTCCGTAGAGTCGGCCCATGTCGCGGTAGCGCCTTCCGCTGCGATACCACTTCTGATCCAGGGTGCGCCACTGCGCGACATCGTCATCGTTGCTCTCGGCGATGCCGGTGCCGCTCACTTCGAGCGACCACGCATATGCCGAGTTGTTGGGGATGTTGCCTTCCATGGGCACATTGATTCCGGGTGCGCTGGATGCCGACGTGGCGATGGCTTTAAGGGCAGCGGGCAGCTCTTTGGCGGCGGCGGCCCACGGTACAAAGCCGCTATAGCCCTCGCCATACATCCCCACGCGGCCGTCGCTCCACGCTTGCTTGGCGATCCAATTGATGACGGCGCGCGCATCCTCGCCGTCATGCTGGAAGGGAGTGAAACCAGCGGGGCTTTTTTGCCTGCCGCGCGCGTAGGCCACGACTCCCACGTAGCCATGGGCGGCGCAGTCTTTGGCAAAGCTTTGCGAATCATCGATCCTGAACTCCAGCAGCGTCGGCAGCGGATCGGAGAGGCTGTTTGGACGAATAACCACGACGGGAATACTGGTCCCGTTCGGTGTTTGGATGACGATTTCATTGTCGACCGTGTAGCGTTGATGATCATCCTCGGCGTTGAGCAATACAACCAACGCGCCAAAGGTCCGATAGGCATCAAACTTGACGTATTTCCAGATCAGTTCCACGGCGTCGGCTTGATCGATGCTGTCGCTGGAGCGCTGCTGGTCAAATGCTCTTTGCAATGCCTCTTGATAAAGGGCGGGAGGCTCACCGAGCCATTGAGTGACGGCGTGAGCATCGTGATCGCCGAGGCGGCGAATTGTTTCTCGGTACGAAGCCGTCAACGCCTCCGCAAACGTAAATCGATTTTGCGTCTCCATTGCCTCGGCGTGGGCGTACATGTCGTATATCAGCCACCGCCCGACAGGGTGGCCAAAATCCGATTTTCGCCGCCGCTCGCGCAGCGATTGCCGCGAGATGTCAGCCGCTGCATAGTCGCCGACGGCCATTTGCAGCGCGGATAAGTTTGCAAGATACCTTTCAGGATCTGGATCTTGATAGACGGGAATGAGCCTGGCTGCCAAGTCCCTCATGATCGCGCCTGCCTTGGGATCCATCGCCGTTGGCGGCGGCCGAAAATCAAATTCCAGCGCCCGTGCCGGCGATACGGCGAGCAACAAAAGCAATACGAGGGCCTTTTTCACGGCGGACTTCCGGGTTCTTTCCGCGACGTCGCCCGCTCACCATCGCCTGCCTGTTCCCTTGACGCTGCCGGCCTCCTGGGCACCTTGACCAGATGCAGGATTTTCGAAAACAGAGCGTGCGCCTCCCCGGCACCGCCGATGTGAATGACACTGGTGTGCTTGAGTTCGTTGGTGAAGACGTCAATGACCAATTCGAGAACATCATCGTCGAGCGCACCAAAGGTACCGTCGATGAGTACCCAGGGCGGCGTCTGGATCAACATCCGCGCAAACACCAGACACAGTTGCTCGTCCTGGCTTAGCTCCCGATCCCAGCGCCGGGTCTCATCGAGCAGCGGCGCGAGACGTTCAAGCCCGAGCCGGAATAGCGCGCGCGTAAAAGCGTTCGCGTTGAAACTGTCGGCCTTCAGCGGATAGGCGAGGACCTCGCGCAAACTCCCGCGAGGCAGATACGGCGTGCCGCGCGGCAAGTAAAATATCTGCTCGCCTCGCGGACGGGTAATGCGCCCAGTGCCCCACGGCCACAAGCCTGCCAACGCGCGGAAAAGCTGAGTTTTGCCCGTTCCCGGCGCGCCTAAGATGAGGACGCGTGCGCCGGCCGTGAAGACCACGCTCGATTCCCTGAGCATGTCGGCGTGGGCGGAGGACACGCTTTCGAGGTCATCGATTTTTATCGTCCCCGGATCTCCTTCCGCATAGGCGATGCGGCTCTCAAAACCTCGGGGTTCGTGGGTGCTGATGACTGCATGACGAAAACTCGCCACTCGAAGCAGCGTCGCTCGCCAGTCGGCAATGACACTGAAGTTGTCGATGAACCAGCGCAACGATGATTGTGCCTGGGTAAAAGCACCCGCCGCCATCATCAGTCCGCCGAACGAAACCTTTCCCGTGAAATACAGCGGCACCGCAACCAATATCGGCGCAACGAGCGTGACCCAGCCGAACCCCGACGTGACCCAGGTTAGATTGGTGTGACCCCACACGATGCGCCGTGTCGCGCGCAGCACGTCGCCAAGATGTCGCTCAATCCGGCGCCTCTCGTCTGGTTCGCCCTGCGCCAAGGAAATGTCATCGACGTGCTCGTTGACGCGCACCAGCGAAAATCGCAGGTTGGCCTCAGTCGCGTATCGCTCTGCGTTGCGATTGATGAGCCCTCGCCCCACCCAGTAGCTCAAGAGCGAGCCACCGGTTGCGTAAGCAATGGCGGCCCACAGCATGAAGCCGGGAATCGGATAGTCCCGGTCGCCGAAACGCAAAGAGAAGTCGGTCGACAAACCCCACAGCACGCCGGCAAACACGCCAAACAAAATTGAGGCCTGCACGAGCCCGACGCCCAGATCGGCCGACAACTCGCACAGTTTCCGCGCATCCTCGTGAATGCGCTGATCCGGATTGACGCCGATCGATCCTGCATTGGCAAGCCAGAAGGCGCGGCGCGGAAACAGCCAATCCTTAAGAAGACTGCGAACCAAGCCTTCGCGCAACTTGACTTGCAGGGTCTCGACGAGCCAGCGCTGCGTCACGTTGAGGACAAGCAGTATTCCCGCGATGACGAAGAACACGCCGAGCTGAAAGAGAAAATCCCGCAAGTCGCGGCGCGACAGAGCGTCGTAGAATGGCTTATTCCATCGGTTGAGGCGAATCTGCCCATAGGCCGTGACAATGATGACCAAAAGGATGACCACCATTAAAACCGTCAGCGTCTTGCCGACCGGTGAGCTGAAGATCGCACGAATCACCAGCCCCAGCTGCGGCATGAAGCCCAAATGGGCAGCTTTGGCGTCAGAGGCAGTGCTGGTTATTTTGGTTGTGGGTTCTGTCACGGTGCTCGGCGCTTTTCCACGCTTTCTGACTTTACACCGTTGAGCAAGACGGTCGTAGGGGGATGCAATTCGCGTGTAGGACGTTCCCGACGGCCGTTTAGGAAGTTCGGCCTTGCGCCTTGCAAACACCTTAGGTGATAACACGCGCACTACAAGGGATTTCCCCATAAGAGGGATTCAACATGTCGCGGGTACTCATTGCCGATGATCACGCCGTAGTCAGGGCGGGTTACAGGCAGTTCCTGGAGGCCGAGGCCGGCATCACTGCCATTGGCGAAACCGCAAGCGGCAACGAAACCTTGGACCAGCTACGCCGTCACGATTGGGACTTGCTGCTGATGGACATCCATATGCCCGACCGCAGCGGATTGGATATTTTGAAGCACGTGACCACTGGATTTCCAAAAGTGCGCGTATTAATTATGAGCGGCCTGCCGGAGGCGCAATACGCGCGAAGCGTCCTTCGAGCCGGCGCCAGCGGCTATCTTTCCAAAGGCGGTTCGCCCGAGGAGCTTTTGAAAGCCGTGCGCACGGTACTCGTGGGGCGCCGATACGTCAGCGCGTCGCTTGCGGAATCGATGGCGGCAGACCTTGAATCTTCACGCGATCAAAACCAGCCTCTGCATGAGCAGCTATCCGCCAGAGAATTTCAGATATTCGGCAAATTGGCGGCGGGAGCCGGCGTCGGGAAAATTGCCGAAGAACTGAGCCTGAGCGTCAAAACGGTAAGCACATACCGAACGCGCATTTTGGAAAAGATGAATTTCACGAGCAACGCAGACATGACCGCGTACGCACTGCGCAACGGTCTTATCCTATAGACAAGGCTTCGGAGAAATACCATGCCGGACAAAGCAACTGGCTCATCGAGCACGACGCCGCCCAAGAATCTGAAGGAAGACGGCATTACCAACCCCAAAGACGGCCGCGGTCCCTTGCGAAAATCCGATGACTCGTCCACGAAGCTTCCGCTTCATACGGGCGCACACAGAGCTACGCGACCGCATTGACGGAGTGTAGCGGCGCGCGGAACCGTAGTCTCTAACCGGCGGTTGTGCTACCGCCAAGCTGCGCGAAGTCCAGCGTAGCGCTGAGATCGCCGGATGCTGCGGCCGTGAGCTCGGACTGCCTTTGCTGCTTCTGCTGTCGCTGCAGCTTTTGCGCTTGCTTGCGCAGTTCGCGGCTTTCCAATTGAAGCATGTACTTTTGCGCGCCCCCGGAGGCTTCGTCCAATTTCAACGCTTCGCAATCACGCGCGTCGGCCCGCCGATGGAGCGAGCTAATCTCATTTGCCAGATCCTCCGTGGGATCCGGGTCATTGGCAACGCTGCCGCAGAAGAAGCCGTCGGAATCCAGCTCGGCATCATCCACGACGATTTGCGACTCCATAATGGGATCGCCGATTTCCCTGATTGTTTTAAGCGTGGCGCGCCGCCTTTTGACATCTGGCGTCAGCCCTTCCCAACCGGTGAACCGGTAAACATACACGTCGGCCATGAATCTCTCCCAGCATCGCGGGATTTGCGAGCCCACTGTAACTCTTACACGTCGCCCGTCTGTGCGGTGCCGTACCCAGGCGTACAGTTGCTCGGCGCGTTACGGACGCAATGGGCGAGCCCTCCAAATCCGATCAATGGCTTACGCGCAATTACTTTCGTGGCACGACAGGTGCGACATTTGAGCGCGATGCCCAACCGGTGCGGCCGGCACCGGTCTGAATGAGCAAAAAGCCTTCGTGCTCCACGGCAATCTTTACGGTCTCCGCCTCTGGCAGCACAAACAGTGGATCTCCCATGGGAACGGGCGATACACGCACCGGAGTGGCCCCGGTAATCACAACCCCTTCTTGCAGTATCGGCCACAAGGCGATGCCATTCGCCAAGGGTAAGCTGAGCATGGAGATTCCGAACAGCATACCCAGACGATGAAACCAGCGACGCCGGGACGCTAGTTGTGCCGCGAGCACGCTGACACCCACGATCACCAGTCCAATGACGCCGATCCACGATAGAGCATAGGGGCTGGCGATTCGCACCATGCGATCGAATGTGCTTCTCGATGGTGCGGGCAAATGCACAGCCGCGCGAACGTAGCTTAAATTGGCGTCGATGTCAGGGTCATTCGGTGATAGCAAGCTCGCGCGCTCGTAGTTCAGAACGGCCATGCCCGGCTTGCCTTGGCGTGCGTAGGCGTTCGCTAGGTTGTATAGACCTGCGGCGGAAAACCCCGGCGCGGGCTCCGCATGAACCGGCGCCGCGATCAGAGCGAGGCTCACAGCAGCCAAGGCCGCCAATTGCGCACAATTTTTCATCGGGCTTGCTCGGCCGCTAACCGCTGACGCACTGCGCGCATCCATCGCGCAAAATCGGTGGAATTGAGATCACGACCCGAGTATTTGGATTCGTCCGCAAGGGCAAACACCTGCTGGATGTCATCATCGCCGCTCAAGCGGGCTTGCACTTCGGCCGCCGTGACTTCATCCGGCGCCAGCTGCCAGCGCGCGGCAAGAGACTGTTGTAGAGCGGCGCGTGCAGCAATAAAAAACACCGCGGGATTCCCAGCACGAGCTGCGGCTTCCATTTGGGCAAGCAGACGCTGGTTCATCTTTGATGCCGTACGGTTGCCTGCGAAGACGCGCTCGGCGGGATGGCTGCGTCGTCGAACCCCCGCCCAGCCTCCGGCAAACGCCAATGCCAGAAGTGACGGAATTGCCAGAAAGCGCGACTGCAAGTACGGAGGGGTCAGCGAACTCACAAATGACTCCGCAGCGGCGTGATCAGGTTTGAGTCCATCTGCCAGTTTATTTGCCGCTGCTGAAACAGCGCTTGCGGCGACCTGTGGGGCCGCCAGCGTACTGTCGGCCAAGGAGGGCGAAATCGTTACGCTGAGCGGTGAGGTGTGAGCTGTTTGGTAGCGCCTGGTGTTGGGATCGAAATAACTGAAGCTGAGCGCGGGAAGAGTTTGCGCTCCCGGCTTCGAAGCGATGAGGGGCTGTTCGAATACTTTCTCGCCTTTGTGCCCCATCGGGTCATTGGCTTTGAATGTCGATTTCGGCGGGTAGGTCTTCCACTGCTCGACATGATCGAGCATCGTACTGTCCACCCGATCAAAGTTGCCGGAACCCACCACCCGCATCGTCAAGGTCAACGGATCACCGGCGTCCGCCTTGACCGGTGAAACATCACTCTCGATCGCGAATGTGCCGATCGCTCCGTGAAAATCAGCGGGACGTCCCTCTGCGGGAAGCTCCAAGACCTTCAATTCCTGCGATGGGCTTTCGACGTTGATGTCCTTGCGCACGCTCGGACCGAAGAGATTTTGCCAGAATGGATCGCCAAACTTATCGTCGAGGGCGGATTCTTGCCGCGGTTGAGTCCTAATCTTCACCCTGAGCGGCACCTCAGCCGAGAGCGGGAAACTGCCGGGCTTCACCACCGAAAAAGCGCTGTGCCAGGTGAGCAGTACAAAGGCCTGACCGTCAATCACTCTTTCGCTGCGCTCAGGTTCGCGCAAGAGACTATTGTTGAGCGTGAAGTCATCGCCTGTCAGTTTCGGCGGGCCGTTGAACTGAGTGACGAATCCGGAGCGCATTCCCACTTCAATTTCGACCGGGACAATTTCGCCGACATATACCTCGCGCTTCGGGACGCCGAGGCGCACATAGGCGGAGCCGTCTTCGGTCAAATGAACCCCCTTGGGTATGGATCCGCCGGCAAGGATGGGTGGAGGGATCGGTGCCGGGGACTTGCTGGGTCGCGGCGCTCCTGCGCTGCCGGGGGGTGCGTTGACTTGCAATACGAGGGGCGGTGATTTCGGCGTGACACCCGGGATGCTGAAAATTCCGGCCATTTGCGGCGTTACGCGCACCACGATCGATGAGGAGGGAAGCGTTGTCCCGTTAATTAATTCGATTTGGTGGGTATGGGCGACGATCTCGAATTGCAAGCCCGACACTACCGGCATGGTGATGGGGGCGGCGCCATCGCCTAAATTGGTAATCGTAAAGCGCGCCGACTCGCCCAGCGTGATTTGCGCCGGCTGGATGGTGGCATACACCAGTGGGTCATCAGCGATGGCCGGCGCCGCTGACACGAGCAACACGCCGACAAGAGCGATCAGCCACCCCCCTTGAGTGCGATTCTTGCTCATCACCAATTCTTGAATGGTTTGTCCGGCGGCTGAACGGC
>Ga0224547_1000174_pt1 | contig 11224 bp, 7 predicted proteins | sample 714P21014metaG_FD_179908 | JGI IMG/M metagenome (GOLD analysis project Ga0224547, IMG submission 179908) | Peat soil microbial communities from Stordalen Mire, Sweden - 717 P2 10-14 | ecosystem: Environmental > Terrestrial > Soil > Wetlands > Peat | place: Sweden: Norrbotten County, Stordalen...
TGGTTTCGCTGGCGCAGTACGCTTACGAGCAGTGCGAGGATCCATTTCCGCAATTCATCGAGGGTCCGCCCGCATTCAAGGCCGCAAGCATGGGCCACCCGCTGATCCCTGCCGCTGTGCGCGTCTGCAACGATGTTGACCTCTCCGGAGCGACGCGGGTGCTGCTGGTCAGCGGTTCGAACATGTCGGGGAAGAGCACGCTGTTGCGCACCATAGGCATCAATACCGTGCTCGCGATGGCTGGGGCGCCTGTGCGCGCCAAGTCTTTGCAACTGACGCCGCTGCAAATCGGCGCGAGCATTCGAATCAACGATTCGCTGCACGAGGGCAGCTCGCGGTTCTATGCCGAGATCAAGCGGCTGCGCCAATTGTTCGAGCCAACGAAGTTGCCGCTGCTATTTTTATTGGACGAATTGCTGCAGGGAACCAATTCGGCAGACCGGCGGGTCGGGGCGCAAGGCCTCATTCGGGCGTTGATCAAGAAGGATGCGATCGGCTTGATCAGCACTCATGATCTGGCACTGACGGATGTTGCCGGACTCGAGCCCGGCGCAATCGAGAATGTGCACTTTCAAGACGAACTGGTGGATGGCAAGCTGAAATTCGATTTCAAATTGCGCGCCGGCGTGGTCACCAAGAGCAATGGCATCGAGCTCATGCGCTCGATCGGACTGGATGTGTGAATACGCGGCTGGGTCGCGCCCGTCGCGCTTTCTCGTTCAATGAAAATTCCGCGACGCCACCACCAGGTCGCCGAGCAGCGATGAGAGATTCGTCAGCCGCTGCGCGATGACATGCTGCACCTCACCCTCGCGCTGTAGCTTGCCGTGCACCTCGAGCAGGCGCGATTCCAACAGCGCCGCGCGCTGCTCGACCGCAACGCGATTCCATACGATCAAATTCACATAGCCGGTCTCATCTTCCATGGTGACGAACGTCACGCCGCCCGCGCTGCCCGGCCGCTGACGCGTAATGACCAGACCCGCCGTTCGCACCAATTTGCCGTTGGGCTGTTCCCACAATTCCCGCGTGGGCATCACGCCCCGGCGTTGCAATTTGTCTCGGAGCAGCGCCAGCGGATGGCGGCGCAGCGTCAACCCCACGCTGCCATAATCTGCGACGATGTCCTGACCTTCCCGCGGCGCGCGCAGCAGCGGAATGCCTTCATCGATTGCCGTTGCCGCAGGCAGCAAAGGCAGTGCACGCTCCACGCCCGTGACCTGCCATACCGCACGATGCCGATGCCCGGTCAGTTTCGTCAATGCATCTGCAGCGGCCAGGGCTTCCAGATCACGCCGATCGAGCGCGGCACGCTCGGCTAAATCCGCAATGCCGTCAAAATTGCGCGCTGCCCGCACGGCCAACAGCCGCGCAGCGCCTTCTTGCGATAAATGCTTGACGAGACGCAGACCCAAGCGCAAGGCCGGTCGGCCATCCTCGCGCCGCTCGAGCGTGCAGTCCCAGCCGCTGATCGTCACGTCCACGGCACGCACTTCAACGCCATGCGCGCGCGCATCGCGCACCAATTGCGCCGGCGCATAAAAGCCCATCGGCTGGCTGTTGATGAGCGCCGCGCAAAATGCGGCGGGTTCGTAATGCTTCAGCCACGCAGAGGTGTAGACCAGGAGGGCGAAGCTTGCAGAATGGGAGTTGTGGACAACGAAATTATTAGCCAAGAAATTGTGATCACCCTCGATTTTCAAGTCGTAGGTTTCTCGATTTCCAGCGGCTTCGATTTCGACCACTTTGTCCCAGTAGACATCGGAGCTTGCCAATCTTGAGAGATCGACGGATCCCAAAGCTGTTGCTATGCCTGCGATAACATGGCGGCGAAACCCTATTTTGGCAACGCCATGGCCTTGTATCTCCCGCATCGAAAGACCAGTCATCCGTTCGATCTCATTCCAGGTCAAATTCTGCTTATCGCGCTCGCTGCGAATGGCTAGTCGCACGCCAACTGGAATGATATCCCGCGACATACGTCCGATTCGGGGCGCCGCTAACAGTCTAGATTGCCGCCGCCTCTTCGGATCCAGAAATCGGCGGCCCACGACGCGGCAGAACTTACGCAAATCTTCGCCCGTTACCGTGATCACTTGATGCTCCAACTGCCGTCCATTATACAAGCGCACTCGACGGTAAAGACGCGCAATAATCCCAAGTCGTAAAAGCAAATGTTGCACTTGTGACGCCAAAATACTCGAGGCGGTGTCATACGATGCATGTCCTTTCATGGAAAAGCCGCCGTCGCCCTCCCAAAGACGCGCCAGCAGCAACTCAATGTTGCTGTTGCGCAGCTCGAAAACGTCTGGAGGTAGCTGTTTTGCTCGGGCACCGCAGCCCCAGACACCCAACTTGCGCAACCAAGTAACAGCGCCAATCTGACGCTTCCGGTCGATTCGGCGAACGCGCACGGAAAAACAATTCTTGTGACGTTCGACTACTGCTTTGGTATTCGGGAAGCGCTCGACGGCCTCCATGAAATCATCACGATGCCAGGGCTCGGTGGTGTAAAAGTAAAATGTACTGGGATGACAGACATTGCCTTCGGCGATGAGATCAGCAAGAACGAGAATCTTGTGTCGCGGCCATCTTCGACGCCCAGCAACCGGCACCGAACGCGCCGTGGCCACATGATCCCCAACCTTGAGCTTTCCCAGTTGGCGCCAACCCGCCATAGTCATGAAGGGATGCTCTGCCGTCGCCGTGATCTCATGACCCAGAGCCGTGCGTAGACGCCATACCGGCTTCAGGCCACTGCGGATTACGCGCAGTACTTTGCGCTTTCTTAAACGCAGTTCAGCGTCGCACGCAAGGGTGTTATCGAGGCGCGCCTGCCCACTGATGACTTCATCAATGCTCACCCATCTTCCGCTATCGGCATCGACCACGCGCGTCTCGCCAACGACACATTCCGGAAATCCATATTCGCCGAACCCCAAAATCTGTTTGAAGATCTGCTGCGCAAAACTGTCCTCATAGCCGCGTTCGCGCATGCCATCGATCAATTGCTTCTGAAAAGGCTCCAATCCGCCCTTGCGCTTCCACGCGGCCATGGCACGGCGCAACCGATCCGCTTCGCCCGGAGAAAATCCGGCCGCGACGATCGCCAGCTGCATGACTTGCTCCTGAAAAATCGGCACACCCAGCGTGCGCTTGAGCACCGCTTCGACTTCTTTGCTGGGATAGCTCACCGCCTCTTCTCCGCTGCGGCGGCGCAAATAAGGATGCACCATCTCGCCTTGAATGGGGCCGGGACGCACGATGGCCACTTCGATCACCAGATCGTAAAAGTTCCGCGGCTTGAGGCGCGGCAACATGGACATCTGGGCCCGCGATTCGATTTGAAACACGCCGATGGTGTCGGCGCGGCAAATCATGTCGTACACGGCCTGATCTTCACTCGGTACGCTGGCCAGCTCGAGTTCCCTTGGCGTAGCGGCAGCGGATGAACCGCCGAACTCATTGACCAGGTGAAAGGTCCGCCGTATCGCGGTCAGCATCCCTAAGGCCAGGACATCCACCTTCAGCAGCCCCAGCGCATCGAGATCGTCCTTATCCCACTCGATCACCGTGCGCTCGGGCATCGCCGCATTCTCGATGGGCACGAGTTCATCCAACCGGCCGCGGGCGATGACGAAGCCGCCCACGTGCTGCGACAGATGGCGGGGGAATCCTAAAATTTCCGCTGTGAGTGCGATGAGGCGTGCGATCACCGGATCGTCAGGATCGAACCCTGAGGCACGGATGCGGTCCGGATCGATGCGCTGGCCATCCCACCATTGCATGCCGCGCGCAAGCTTGTCGACCTGCGCCAGATCAAGTCCCAAGGCCTTGCCCACGTCCCGCAAGGCGCTGCGCGGACGGTAGCAAACCACAGTGGCAGCCAGTGCCGCGCGTTCGCGTCCGTATTTTCCATAGATATATTGAATGACCTCTTCGCGCCGCTCGTGCTCGAAGTCCACATCGATATCGGGCGGCTCGTTGCGCTCCTTGGAGATAAAGCGCTCGAACAGCATGGACATGCGCGACGGATCAACTTCCGTGATGCGCAAGCAGTAGCAGACCGTCGAGTTGGCCGCGGAGCCCCGTCCTTGACAGAGGATTTTTTGCGAACGCGCATATTCGACGACATCGTGCACGGTCAGGAAAAATGGCTCGAATTTGAGCTCTTCGATCAATCGCAATTCATGCTCGATGTTCTCGCGCACGGCAGCGGGTGCACCCGCCGGCCATCGATAAGCGCAGCCGCGCATCGTCAGCGCGCGCAAATGGCTGGTGGGAGTTTCCCCCGGGGGCACGATTTCTTCCGGGTACTCGTAACGCAACTCATCGAGCTTGAAGACGCAACGTTCGGCAATTTGCAGTGTTTGCGCCAGCAGCGGCGCAGGATACAGCTCACTCAAGCGCTGCAAGGAGCGCAGCGAGCGCTCGCCATTCGGGTACAAGGCGTAGCCGGCGGCTTGCAGCGGCACCCTTGAGCGAATCGCCGTCAACACATCCTGCAAGGCACGGCGGCTGCGCCGATGCATATGCACATCGCCCGCAGCCACGCACGGCAGCTCGAGCTTCTTGCCCAGCGCTTCGAGCAGTTGCAAACGCCGCGTATCATGGCCGCGGTTCAAGAGTTCCACGCCTATCCATAAGCGTCCGGCGAACCGTTCTCGCAGCCAGCGTCCCTCCTCCCCCTCCTGACCCTGCCGGGCCGCTTTGTCCGCGCGCGGCAGCCAGATGATCAAACATCCGGCGAGAGCGCCCTCCAGATCGGCGCGTGCGAGCGCATAGCATCCTTTGCGGGTGGCGCGGCGTGCTTTGCTGATCAAGCGGCTCATGGCGCCATAGCTCGCCCGGTCGGTTGCCAGCACCACGAGCTTGAGTTGACTCGGGCCATCCTGGCCCTCGCCCTGCGGGTGCCCTGCGGGCGTCGGCTCCGGCTTCCTGCCTCCGCGTTGACTCGGGCCATCCTGGCCCTCGCCCTGCGGGTGCCCTGCGGGCGTCGGCTCCGGCTTCCTGCCTCCGCATTCATCGAGGCATTTCAGTTCGGTGCCGATGATCAGCGGCAATCCATGTTCTTTTGCGGCGACATGAGCGCGCACCACGCCCGCCAGTGAGCATTCATCGGTGAGCGCCAGTGCGCTGTAATTCAAAGCCTTGGCCTGCGCGACCAGTTCTTCGGGTTGCGAAGCGCCGCGCAAGAAAGAGAAATTACTCAAGGTGTGCAGTTCGGCGTACACAAAAGATCTTTAAGCGAATACGCCGTGCACATACCAGCGTTTAGATTGACGCTCCTGAAAAACCCATAGCCGGATGCCCTGCGGGTGCCCTGCGGGCGTCCGCGCGACGTAGTAATCGCGCGCCACGCCCTTGCCGTCCCACCAACCGCTCTCGATACGTTCAGGGCCTTGCAGTAGTTGCGGCTTAGTCAGTGGCAACGGCTCGTTCAACAACCATACGGGACGCGGCATACCCTGATCGATCATCCCTTCCGCAACCTGAGGCGCGCCGGTCAAGCGCAGTTCATGAACTCGCCGCCACGCCGCTTCCGGCCGGTGTTCTGCAATCAAACAGACGCCATACACCGCCTCCTCGCCCAAGCGAGCACGCAAACGTTCCACCAATTGCGGCGCGCTGTCGCGGCTGCCGGCGCGCGTTAAGCCGGCAAAGGCGTCGAGTGAACTGGCCGACAGTGCCCGCAAGGCACCGGAAATGAGTTCCATGCCGCGAACCGGTGCTTTGAGCTCGAGCCCCGTGAGCTTTTGACGGAGCACATCGGTCAAGCGCCGCTGTTCACTCGTGATGCTGGCCAGGCCCAATTGCACACGAGTCGCCGGCGCTTCTCGATGCTTGAGTCTTAGCTGCAATGCCTGTACGCCGGCCTGACGTTTGAGCAAGAACTGCGCACAGCGCTCGATCAGAGGGTCGAGCGCTTTTTCCAAATAAGCGACATGTTCGATTTCCGTTTCGAAATCACAGCGTTCGCGAAAGCGTTCACGCGGCACGAATGCTCTGCGCGGCGCAGGCTGTCGCGCCAACGCGATGTCCAGCTCCTGCACCACGGCCGGATTCAATCGACGCGCAAGACCCGCGCGCGGCAGGCGCATCAATTCGCTTAAGGAAGTGACGCCCATGGCGCGCAAGGTTTGCAGCAACTCACCGTCCCAGGCCGTACAAGCAATGGGCACCTTCGCCAGGTGGCCCGGCAGCATCTCAACATCTTCTATTTGCAGCGGATCGCCGGCGCGCGCCAGCCACAATGCTGCCAGGGTTGAGGGCGCGGTGGCGCTTCGAACCGGCAGCGCAAGTTGCCGCCAACAGGCATCAATGTCGGCATGCAGTCGCTGCAGCGAACCGAACAACTTCACGCTGCCCTTGATTTCCAGCAATAAGGCGTTGGGCGGCTCGATGCTGACGAAAGAAGTGAACGCTTGTGCATGCAGGCAGAGCTTCTGCAGCACAGAGGGTTCCAGTTGCGTCATTTGCGGAAATACCGCGGCATACCACAGTTGCCTCCGGGGAGACCGGCTCAGTGGGTGCGGCGCTGCTGTCAGCGGTGGCGCCATGGATAGCGGCGCGAGTGGCGCGAGTGGCGCGAGTGGCGCTATGGGTTGGGGGGCAGGCGAGGCGTCTGGACGGCGCACCGCGGAGCGGTAGTCGGCGGCAAATAAGTCTGCCGTCCGCGATTTCGCAGAGCGCAATTTCATGGTCCGCCAAGATCCACCGGGCCTGGCCGGCCGCCTTGCACTTTGAGCAAATCGACGCGCGCGCACGGCGAGCCCCGGCTCAGACTCAAGCGCAAATTGGCGGGTGACGATTCGAAACGATGTCTCGCGGGACGAAACAACACGCCGAGCGAACCGCCGGCTTCGGCTGCGAGCTTCAAGCGCCGCAGCCAGCGATCATCGGTGCCCTTCAGCCAGAGCAAAACGGCAGCGCAAACACCGGAACTCAAAGCCTGTTCAGCGGCCCATAAAGCCTCCGTGGCAGTACTGGGCCGAACCACCAGCAAACGCCCCAGCTCGATTCCCTGCTGTGCTAAGGCAGGCGCATAAGGTTCATGGGGGGGTGCAATCCAAACCAGCCACGGCGCTTCACGGCTGTCTTGGGTGCTGCGTTGGCATGCCACCAGCGCCGGCAAAAAAAGCTGCACTTCGCCGAGACCGGTCTCATCCAGCAACACTTCGATGAGCGACGCCGTCGGCCACCCACCCCCCGGCAAGCGGGCATCCAGCGAGCTTAAACCGGTGGACCAAACCGGACGAGCGGGGGCAGCCGAGGCGTCTTTTAACTTCCAGACACGCGCATCGGCCAAAATATCGGCGAGTGACGATGGCTCACGCAGCATCCACGTCTTTACCGCGACGCAGGACACCGACGACCACCCCTTCGATGATCATGGGTTGTTCTTTGAGATCGATGCGAATGGGTTCGAAGTCGGCGTTTTCAGGCAGCAGCCACACGATCGTGCCTTCTTGCCGATACCGTTTGACCGTGACCTCGTTTTCCAAACGCGCGACCACGATTTGACGATTGCGCACCTCAGGGGTGCGATGCACGGCCACTAAATCACCGTCCAAGATGCCGGCATTTTTCATACTCATGCCCTGCACTTTCAACAGATAATGCGGCTGCGGCTGGAATAATTGCGGGTCGATTTGATAGCGCTTTTCGATATGCTCTTCAGCCAAGATCGGGCGGCCGGCAGCGACGCGGCCGATGAGCGGCAGACCCAATTGTTCACGCAGAATGTCTTTGAGTTGAATGCCGCGAGAAGCTCCCGGAATGAGATCGATCACGCCTTTGCGCTGCAGGGCGCGCAAGTGTTCTTCGGCAGCATTCGGTGATTTGAAACCCAGCGTACGCGCTATTTCCGCACGGGTCGGCGGCATGCCGCTTTCGGAAATGGCGTTTTGAATCAGTCTAAGGATCTGAGTTTGACGGTGCGTAAGGTCCGACATGCATCACCTGTATATGTAGACAGTGACTGTTATTATATACAGTCTGCGAGCGCTTGCAAGTCATGACTGAAAAGCCCAAAGAATCGCCGCCGCTAAGACTCGGCCGGCACCAGCCGTCGCAGCTCACTTGCTAAGGAGCAGTCGCTCCGGCTCATTCGAGGATGCGCATCGAAGACTTCAACGGCCACGCCAAGCGCAACGAATTCCACCTAAGAGGCCAGCTCAAATTCTATGACACACCATGGACCGCGTCAGCGCGTTTCTTCGATCAAGAAACATTGGTGCGGACCGATTGATTGTCGCACGGTACCGATGCCGTTCGCGCAATGCTGGCCACTGCTCCACTACCCACACGCGAGCGCTGTAAAATTTTCATTTACATGGCGCATTTTTAATGTTGTCGCGCCTGTCAGAAATGAACTACGCCGAAAAGCGTCTTGTTATACTGATAAATCGCTATTTTCAGTTGCAATCGCGGCGCGAATTTGGCTTTATGTAGGACTGTGCTGCGACGCGGGCGGGTCCGAGAGCGGGCCCTGTACCGGCTGTGGCAACACATCGGAGTCTTCCGACACAAATGAATTAACCGTAGGGGAATATTTTTATGAATCTGACATCAACACTAAAGGTCTCTCTCGCCGCGGCTTGCGTCATCGCATTCGCGGGGTGCACCGACCTCAAGCCGCTCCAGGCGCAGATCGATGACCTGAAGTCACAGGTCAGCAAGCTGCAGGGCGACACGTCGCGGGCCGCGAGCGATGCGGCTGCCGCACATGCTGCGGCGAACAGCGCTCAATCCGCTGCATCGGGCGCGCAGAGCACGGCGAATCAGGCTTTGTCGACCGCGCAAGCGAATTCGACTGCCATTGAAGCGATCAACGAGAAGATCGATCGCATGTTCAAGAAGTCCGTCTCCAAGTAATCGGTATCGGATTTAGCAAATTGAACGCCGCGGCAACCCCGCGGCGTTTTTTTTACCTGGGTGTTACTGATCGAACGGACCCAAAAAACGACCGTCATTTACAAGTATCTTTTATTGAGAAATGCGCGTCGGCGTACCGCCGGCCTGCGCAAATACCCGCTCCGCGGCATCCCAATCGACGGTGACGCGGCGAGTCGAGGTCGCCGCCACGATCGCACGGGTCAGCGACGTCAGATCTTCGACATCTTTGAGGTGCGCGGCCTCGAGGGGAGCATGAACCTCAAGATATAAGGCTCCGTCCACCCAGCCGGTCTTGATGCGTTGATTGACGATGCGAACGTCCGTGCCCACGCCGACCTCGCCGAACAGGAGCGCGATGTCCTCCGGGTAGAGCCGAATGCAGCCGTGCGTGATCTGCATACCGACGCCCACGGGGTTATTGGTGCCATGGATGAGGTACAGGCCCCCCGGGATGCCCAGCCGCAGCGCATATTCGCCCAGCGGGTTGTCGGGGCCGGGCAGTATCGCGGGCGGCAGCACATCGCCATCTTGAAGATGCTTGTCGCGAACCGACTTGGTCGGATACCAGGTCGGATTTTTCTGTTTCTGTACGATTTTCGTGACGCCAATCGGCGTCTTCCAATCCATTTGGCCGACGCTGATCGGGTAGATTTCGACGACGCTGCGATTGCTCGAGTCGGTACGAAAATAGTAGAGGCGGCCATCCGGCAGATTCACGACGATCCCGGTGCGCGGTACATCCGGGAGTAAGTGTTGCGTCGGCAAGCGGACGATTTTGCCGGCGCCCGGCAACCAGGTATCGACGCCGGGATTCGCGGCAATGATCTCATCGAACCCCAGGTGATTCTGGCGCGCGATGTCGGGCAGCGTGTCTCTTTGTTCGGCTTGCGTTTGCTGCGGCCGACCGATCAAATCCTGATCCGGCTCGAGCGGGAAGGTCTGGGCATCGGCCGCCCCACCCACCAGCAGTGCCGACAACCACCATGCGCGCATCGCTTGCTCGCCTCCATCAATATCGAATGAGCGCCGATCCCCAGGTAAACCCGCCGCCGAATGCTTCCAGCAGGAGCAACTGGCCGCGCTTCACCCGACCGTCGCGAATTCCGGTATCCAGAGCCAAGGGCACAGACGCGGCCGACGTGTTGCCCTGCGTATCGATGGTCACGATGACCCGCTCCATCGGCAGATCGAGCCGTTTCGCAATGGCCTCGATGATTCGAATATTCGCCTGGTGCGGGATCAACCAATCGAGTTCTGCCTTGTCCATGTTGTTGGCGTTCAACGTCTCCGTGACCAATTGTCCCAAGGTGTTGACCGCCACCTTGTAGACCTCATTGCCCTTCATTTGCACGCTGGCCTTGCCCTCACGTACCAGTTTGAAGCCCTTTGATACGCCGTCGGGGTAGCTGAGCAAATCCTTGTACTTGCCGTCGGAATGCAGCCGCGTGCTCAAGATTCCCGCCTCAGCCGATGGCTGCAGGATCACGGCACCCGCGCCGTCGGCAAACAACACGCACGTGCCTCGATCGTTCCAGTCGATGATTCGGGTCAATGTCTCGGCACCGACCACCAGCGCACATTTCGATTCGCCCAACCGTACGAACTTATCTGCAACGCTCAACGCGTAGACGAACCCCGTGCACGCGGCCTCCATGCTGAATGCCGGACAGCCGTGAATCCCCAACCGATCCTGCAGCAAGGTGCCCACGTTGGGAAATACCAGATCCGGCGTCGTGGTGCCGACGCAGATCAGGTCAATGTCCTCTGCGCTGACTCCCGCGGCATCCATGGCGCGGCGCGCCGCATGCTCTGCCAGATCCGTGGTGGTCTCGCCTTCCGCTGCCACATGACGTTGTGAAATACCCGTGCGGGTGCGGATCCATTCGTCGCTGGTGTCGACTAGTTTTTCGAGATCGGCGTTAGTGAGGATCTTTTCGGGCAGATAGCTGCCGGTGCCGGCGATTCTTGAATACATTGAGATCCTTCAAGCGCCGCGCGCAGCGCCCAACCGTTGTGCGATTCGAGCCGGCACGCCGTTACGCGCCTCCAAAACCGCAACCTCGATGGCGCGCTGAAATCCAAACAGGTCGGTGCCGCCATGACTCTTGATGACGATGCCGTTCAAGCCAACCATGGCGGCGCCATTATAGCGACGAGGATCTATGCGTGCGCGCAGCGCATTCAAGGTCGGCCGCGCCGCGAGGTAGCCCAGCTTGCGCAGCGGCGAGCGCGCGAACTCTTCGCGCATGGCATTGGTGATCAGGCGCGATGCGCCCTCCATAACCTTCAAAGCGATGTTGCCGGTGAATCCATCCGTGACCACGAC
>Ga0224547_1000175_pt1 | contig 11217 bp, 13 predicted proteins | sample 714P21014metaG_FD_179908 | JGI IMG/M metagenome (GOLD analysis project Ga0224547, IMG submission 179908) | Peat soil microbial communities from Stordalen Mire, Sweden - 717 P2 10-14 | ecosystem: Environmental > Terrestrial > Soil > Wetlands > Peat | place: Sweden: Norrbotten County, Stordalen...
TGGAAGCAATATTGCCGGCGATCCACAGCTTCAGGGCATTGGCATCGACGACGGTAGCGCGCGTGCCGTCGCGGATGTAAGTCTCCAGCAGCGTGTCAAACCCTGCCGTTGCAAAAAACAGGCGGCCACCCTCCGGGCTGTCTGCTGCAATGCCCGCTTGTCCGCTGCCTCGTCCATCGATGGCCTCGATCCAGAGACGCCGGCCGACGAAGCTCAAGGGGATGCGCATTTCCAGGTGGTAACCCGCCGCCGTCTGCAACCAAAAAGCCTGGATGCGCGGCTCGGTCACGACGCGATCCACGCCATCCTCTGCCTTCACCGCGCTTTGCGCGGCAATCAAACCCGGCGCATTAGTGCCGAAGAAATACGCGACGCGGCCGCCGGGACCCTGCAACGTCAGGTTGACTCGATCAAAGCGGTCTTTGTCGGGCTGGACGTTATAAGGCTGCGGATCGAAATGAGCGTCATCCACCTCGAGATATAAATACAGGTAGTGTTCGGTCGATCCCGCCTGAAGCCGGGCGCGATATCGGGTGGTGGTGGGCAGCGGGGTGGGTTCCGCCGAAATGTTCCAATCTTCGCGGTAGCCATCGAGCAGCGGCTGCGTGCCCAACGGGTATACGTACAGATCGCCCGCGGCCGCCGAAAAAGCTCGGGCGTCGTCGGAATCGTGGAATACGCGCTGCGGCTGCGCCGTCAGCGCATTGGCAATGGTGGCGGCGCCGGCCAACAGCGATTGTTCCTGAGAACTGCGCAATGCCGTCTCGAGTTCGCGGGCATACTGGCAACCGGCCCAGGGCAATACCAGCGTGGTGAGCGCGACAATCAACAATTGAAGTCGAATGCTCACTCGACCCAGCGATAACCCATTCCATAGACCGTTTGAATGGCATCAAATGCCGTGTCGACCTGCTGGAACTTGCGCCGCACGCGCTTGACGTGCGACGTAATGGTGTTGTCGTCCAAAACGACATTGGCGGCGTCCATCAATTGCTGGCGATTCTTGACATGCCCCGGATTGCGCGCCAAGGCATGCACGATCCAAAATTCCGTCAATGACAGCGTGACCGCAGCGCCATTCCAGGTGGTTTGCATCTTCTCGCCGTCGATCGATAGTGCACCGCGCCGGACGATTTCGGCGGCATTGTCGGGCCGACGCAGGGCGTCGATGCGCCTGAACAGCGCCGCGACCCGCGCCGCCAAATGCGGCAAGCTGACATCCTTGGTGAGAAAGTCATCGGCGCCGAGGCGCAATCCCGAGACCGCATCGAGTTCGCTGTCCCGGGCGGTCAGAAAGATGATGGGCAGCTCCGCCGAGAGGGCCCGTAAATCGCGGCACAAATCGAATCCGCCCTCGGCCTCGTCCTCCAGCGATATGTCGATGATGGCCAGATCAGGCAATCGAATGTTGAATGCCTGCATGGCGGTTTGGCGATTGCCATACGCCTTGATCGAATAGCCGTGGCGAGCCAGCGCCGCCGCGTAATTCTCGCGCAAAGCCGGCTCGTCCTCGACAATGGCGATCTGCTTTTTCATCCATGAATCATAGCCGAATATCGGCATTCAGCAGCGATAAGCGCCGCACGAATGAGCGCTGCCATCATTCGCCAGAATTGACCTGCGGATTGCCCTTTTTGCGCCCCGAAAAATGCGGCTTAAGTCGCGACACTGGTCTCGTACAAGGATTCAGGAGAGACCGATGTCCCATACGACGCTGCTACATAACCGCTTCCCAAGCGCATTCTGGACTTTGCGACGCGAAGCGACTCTTAATTGGCTGGCGCTCGGATTGCTGCTCGCGGCTTGGAATGCGTCGGATAATAATGCGCCGGATAAGGACGGCGCGGCAGGTGTGCACCGCAGGCCGGAGTCCTTGCGCGGCTATTCGTATGTCTCCGTTCGGGCCGCAAACCGCATCGAGGTCAACCGATAGCGGCCGTCAAGGAATCGTCACAGTACTGTAATCCTCGAAGGCTCTAATGTTATGGCGCATGCTTGCTGCCGAAAATCAAAATCAAATCTTGATTGTCGATCGGGACGTTGCAACGATTGAGCCGCTGAGTCAGCAATTGAAGCATGCCGGTTTCGCCGTCCTCTCCATCACCGAGGGCGCCGCTGCTGTCGTTGCGGTCGAACTGCGTCCGCCGCAGCTGGTCATCGTGGACTGGAACATGCCGGGCCTCGCCCCGCTTGAATTGCTCGAGTGCGTGCGCAAGGCACGGCTCGTGCAGCAACTCAGGCTGATCATCCTGTCGGACCTGTCGGGCGAACACGAGATCGTGTCGGGATTGAACATGGGTGCCGATGACTACATCGCCAAGCCCTTTTCGGTCCGCGAAGCTGTTGCGAGGGTTCACGCAGTATTGCGAGCTCGTCGTCATGCCAACCACGCCGCATTGAGCTTCGACAGCCTGACTCTGAATACCTCAACCAACCGAGTGACAGCGCAAGGCGCGGTATTGAACGTGCGAGGTGCGGAGTATCGGTTGCTCGAATTTTTGATGTCGCATCCGGGCAAGACATTCAACCGCACACAGCTTCTTGCTCAAGTATGGGCAGGCAATGCCGACATTGATGAGCGCACGGTCGACGTCAACGTGCAGCGCTTGCGCAAGATACTGGCGGAGCCTGGATACGAAGCGTGCATCCAAACTGTACGCGGCTTTGGCTACAGGTTTATCGAGAGATAAGTCACACTTCTCCTGTTTCACGCGATGTTCCACGGCTAACTCCATTTTTTGTAAGCAAATATTCTCCTACGAGTCATGGTCCCGTAACAACAAATCGCGATTGTGACCAGTAGGAATCGATCTTAAGGAACCTTAAGGAGGGAGACATGATGGATCGCGACCCACCGACATTGCGATTGCGCACGGTCTTCATATCGGACATTCATCTGGGCTTCAAAGGATGCAGCGCGGATCTGCTGCTCGATTTTTTGCACCATGTCGAAATGGATACGTTGTTCTTGGTGGGTGACATCATCGATGTGTGGAACATGCAGAAGTCGATGTTTTGGCCGCAGTCGCACAACAATGTTCTGCGCACTATTTTGGGCAAAGCGAAGCGTGGAACCAAGGTGATTTTCGTCCCCGGCAACCACGACGAAGTGTTCCGGGAATTCGACGGCGCCGTCTTTGGCAACCTGGAGATTCATCGCGAATACATTCATCAAGGCGCAGACGGCAAGAAAATGCTCGTGTTGCATGGCGATGAGTTCGACAGTGTCGTGAAATGCAGCCCCTGGCTCGCGAAGCTGGGAAGCAACATTTACGATGTGTTGCTGGCGGCAAATCCTTATATCAATTGGCTGCGGCGCAAGTTCGACCTGCCGCATTGGTCGCTGTCCTCGTACCTCAAAAACACGGCCAAGAGGGCAGTTCAATATATCGGCAGCTTTGAAGATGCGGTGGCGCAGGCGGCGCGCAAGCGCGGCGTCGAGACCGTGGTTTGCGGACATATCCATCGCGCCGAAATGCGCGATATCAACGGAATCCTGTACTGCAACGATGGCGATTGGGTTGAAAGCTGCACTTCCCTGGTCGAGGACATGAACGGCCAATTGCGATTGATCGATTGGCCCAAACTGCGCGCCCAAGTCAACGCGATGCCGGTCGCACTGCCGCTGGGTCAAGCGGCCTAGCCGTAACTGTCGTCCAATCGTCATATTGATGAGGCAGGATCGACGCTTGACCAAATTGGAGCGCGTATCCATGAGCAGTCTCGAGCCAGGCGGCGAGCCGTCGACGGAACTCGTAGAGCGTCGTTGGTTCGCGCTGCTGTCCGCGATCGGAAGCTTGCAAGCCGAATGCGGTGTCTTACTGGAAGCGTCGATGCTGGCCGAAGTGTCGTGGCGACGCGCTTGCGTGCAGCTCGCGGAATTCGAAGCCCTGCGGGACGTGCTCGAAGAGCAGATGTCCACGCCTCATGAGGCGAGACAAACCAGCGCCGCTTAGGTTCGAGACGAGAAGCGAATCCCCAGCCGCCGGTAGACGTTCGCCAGCAGCCACATCGGCCCGATCATGAGGAATTGCAAATCCTTGAAGAAGGACGGGCGTTTCTTTTCGATGGCATGGCCGATGAACTGACCGATCCACGCCAGGACGAACAGCGTCACGCAGATCAGCCACATCGGCGCGATGCTGTTCTGATTCACGGCATCGATGGACCACAACATGAGCATCAGCAGCGGCAGGATGCCGAGCGCCAGCGGGACGGATAAAAGCGCGTAGTAGATGACCGCAAACAGCGTGATCAGCGTGGCCCAATTCGCCAGCGGAATGGCCGCGCGGATGCTGCCGGGAAAGGGCGTGATCCACAAGAGCCCCAGTACGCACCACAGAATCACCGGCACGCAAACCCAGTGCAGTATCTCATTGGTCGAATTACGGTGACTCGAGCCGTATTCGTCCAGCCATTGCTCAGCGGTGCGCATAGAAACGACCGTACGCCCTTATGGCCGGCAACTCAAATAGGCTGCTACGGCAGCCCTTTGATACTGTTTGGCCTGTTATTAAGTTGGTCGAGTTCGCGCTGCTGCTGCGCCTCCATCTTATCGAGCTGGTCGGCCGTATAGCAGGTGGTGTCGCGCTGGATGCGGGAAGCCGTGACATCATTCGATCGGCAGAACAGTTGCTGCCCATCCTTGTTGAGTACTTTGAGGTTGAGGTTTTTGGCCTGGGCCAATCGCTGAGCCGCGATATCGGGCGTAGGAGCTGCAGCTGCTGGACTCGAGAGCGTTGGTGGGCCGGCGGGCTGACTTGCGCAGCCACCGATAAGCATCGCCGTCGCCAGCATCAGTGCACGCATACCGAACATCCCTTTGGTTGAATTAGTGGCAAAGGTAAGCGTAGCGCATCGAACCTCACGGTACCAGGTATGCGTCAGGCGCGAAATTCACATAATGCGCATCGAAGAAAAGCCCACCGCACTGTCCGCGCGGTGAACGGCCATAAAAAAAGCCACCGATGGTTCGGCGGCTTTAGTACCTTAGATCTTGAGTCTCGAAGGATCAGGCGACTGCCATCAAGCCCTTGAGTTTGCTGATGGCATTCGATTCAACCTGACGCACGCGCTCCGCCGAGATGCCGTATTCATCGGCCAGCTCATGCAGCGTTGCCTTATCGTCGGTCATCCAGCGGCGCTTCAAGATGCTGCGGCTGCGCTCGTCGAGCTTCTCGAGCGCCACACTCAAGCGGTCGGTCGAATCCTCTTCCCACTCGGCGCGTTCTACTTCGACAGCAGGATCGGCATTGCTGGCCGGCAAATACAGGGCCGGCGAGTAAGCCTCTTCCTCGTCGCTTTCCGGCGTCGGATCGAAGGACATGTCGCGCGCCGAGAGGCGCTGCTCCATCTCCCGTACGTCGGCCACATCGACCCCTAAGTCGCGGGCAACCGCGACCGTCTCCGCTTCCGACAGCCACGCTAAGCTTTTCTTCTTCTTGCGCAGATTGAAAAACAGCTTGCGCTGCGACTTGGTGGTGGCCACTTTGACCAAGCGCCAGTTGCGCAGCACGTATTCGTGAATCTCAGCACGAATCCAATGCACGGCGAACGACACCAGCCGCACACCCACCGTGGGGTCAAAGCGCTTCACCGCCTTCATCAAGCCCACATTGCCTTCTTGCACCAGGTCACCCATGGGCAAGCCATAGCCCAAGTATCCGCGTGCAATGTGCACCACGAATCTCAAATGCGAGAGCACGAGTTGCCGAGCCGCGTCTAAATCGGCTTCGGACCGAAACTTCACCGCCAGTGCGACCTCATCTTCCTTCGACAGAACCGGAATCTGGGACACGCGGTCTATATAAGAATCCAGGCTCCCGACGGGGCCTAGGAATACCATTCCGGTTTGTTTTGCGACTAAAGCAGCAGTCATTAACGCCTACCTCCCGAACGAATCATTCACACAAATCTATGGGTGCAATAATAGCACTCTTGGGGTTAGAGTGCTAAGGCCGAGCCCTAGTTCCAAGCTCAGCTAATCATTTAAAAACATATACTTATGTCGGTTCTATTGCTCGTATATGTCGCGTTGCAGCAAGCCAGGAACCCAACCAAGAGAGCGCGACGGCCAGGCTTAGAACACCTGCGCTTAAGACAAGTTTCAGGCCTTCGAGCCGAAAGTCGCTGCCATACAAAAAGGCCAGCTGCGCGACCGGCCGAGCGAGGACCGTGGACGCGATGGCGACGAGGATGAGCGCCAACAGCCCCCCGCCCAGACCGTACCAAATCCCGCTGTACAGGAAAGGCCGCCGGGCAAACCCGTCCGACGCGCCGACCAGCTTCATGACCTCGATCTCCGCGCGCCGGTTCAAAATATCCAGACGAATCGTGTTGCTGACGATGAGCACGATTCCGACTCCCAACAAGCCGCCGGTGAGTAACACCACCCGCCGCAACAGATCGAGCATGGCGTGCAGGCGCTTCACCCACTCGGTGTCGATCTGCACCGTTTGCACGTCGCTCAGGGCGGCGATGGCGGCTTTCAGCGTTTCGGTGCCTTGCGGCGTGCTCGCGGTCAAAGTCGGCGTCACGACCAACGTATCGGGAAGCGGATTGTCGCTCAGGGCGTCCAATGCCTTACCGAACCCGGAGTCGTTGCGAAACTCCGCGAGCGCTTGGTCCGCCGTGATGATGCGTACCGCGGCGACATCGCCGCGCGCTTTGAGCTGCTTGGCGAGGGATTGCACTCGCCCGGCGCCGGCTTTCTTGTCCATATAGACCGACAAGTCGTAGGCCTCGTTCCAATTGCCGGTGGCGACGCGCGCATTCTGCAGCAGCAGGCTCAAGAACAACGGCAATGCGAGCGCAACGGCGATGACGCCCATGGTCATCAGCGTGGCGAAGGGCTGATGCATGATGCGGCCCAGAGAGCCCACCAACACCTGCGCATGCCGCGCGAAGTAGGCGCTGATGCTCATGCGAGGTCCTCGCCGACAACCCGCCCGTCGCTCAAGACGATACGCCGCGCACCGACCTGATCGATGAGATGCACATCGTGGCTGGCGACCACCACCGTCACGCCGACTTCGCTGAAGCGTTTGAACAGCTTCATGATCTCGAGCGCGAGATCAGGATCCAGATTGCCGGTGGGTTCATCGGCGATGAGCAAGGCGGGCTTTGCGACCACGGCTCGTGCAATGCCCACGCGCTGCTGTTCGCCGGTCGACAGTTCCAGTGGGCGGGATTTTTCCTTGCCGAGCAGGCCGACCTGATCCAGAGCCGCCCGCACACGCTTATCGATCTCGCGCCTCGGGACGCCGGCGATAATGAGCGGCAGCGCGACGTTGTCTGCCACCGGCCGGTCATGCAGCAATTTGTGGTCCTGGAATACCACGCCAATGCGCCTGCGAAACTGCGGGATGCCGCGCGGCTTCACTCCCGCCGTATTCTGGCTGTTGACGATGACTTGGCCGCGAGTGGGGCGCTCGATGAGCGCGATCAGCTTGAGGATGCTGCTCTTGCCCGCCCCGGAGTGTCCGGTCAAAAATGTCAGCGCACCGCTTTCAATGTTGAACGACACACCGGCCAGAGCCTCGCGTCCATTCGGATAGCGCTTGTGAACTTGGTCGAAACGAATCATGCGGCGGCGTCGCGCGGTTCCGACTTCAAGAGTGCCGATACGAATTCGGACGCATTGAACACGCCGAAATCCTCGGATTGCTCGCCGACACCGATAAAGCGAATGGGTATTTTCAGGCGCTGCGCAATGGCCAGCACCACCCCGCCTTTGGCAGTGCCGTCCAATTTGGTAATGACCAAACCGGTGACTCCCAAACCCTTGTTGAATTCTTCCGCCTGCGCCACGGCATTTTGACCAATGGTTCCGTCGAGCACCAACAACACCTCATGGGGAGCCGTTGCGTCCAAGCGCGCGAGCACGCGCTTGACCTTCTTCAGTTCGTCCATGAGATGAGTCTGCGTATGCAAGCGGCCCGCGGTATCCGCTATGAGGACGTCGATGTCGCGCGCGCGCGCCGCCTTCAAAGCATCGAAAATCACGGCGGCAGGTTCGGCGCCCGATTGCTGGGCCACTAGGGGTACGTTGTTGCGCTCCGCCCAAACTTGCAATTGCTCGCGAGCCGCGGCGCGAAACGTGTCGCCGGCCGCCAGCATGACGCTCCTGCCTTCGGCGAGCAGGCGAGCGCTAAGCTTGCCGATGGTCGTGGTCTTGCCGGCACCGTTGATGCCGACGACCAAGATCACGAACGGCTTGGCTTTGGGATCGATGACGAGCGCCTGTTCGACGGGCTTTAAGATTTGCGACATCGACTCCTGCAAGGCGTTCAGCAGCGCATCGACATCGTTGAGCTCCTTGCGAGCGACGCGCCTGCGCAGTTCATCGAGAATTCTGGCGGAAGCTTCGACGCCCACATCGGCCGTGATCAGCCGCGTTTCGAGCTCATCGAGAATCTCGGCATCGATCTTGCGGCCCGGCAGAAGCTCCGCGATGTCGGTGGTCAGCCAGGCAGGACCTTGATTTAACTTTGCGCGCAGGCGTTTGAAAAACCCGCGCACATTTGGGCTTTCAGCTTCGTTCGTCATGGGACGGGTATGATACCGGCAGTGGCTACCTCCAAGCGGGATTTACCGGCACCGCCCGGGCGCAATTCGGTGCGCATCATCGGCGGCATTTGGCGCGGTCGGCGGGTTCATTTCCCCGATATGCCGGGCTTGCGCCCGACACCGGATCGAGTCCGGGAAACGTTGTTCAATTGGCTGCAGCACTCCCTTCAGGGAACTCGCTGTTTGGATTTGTTCGCGGGTTCCGGCGCCTTAGGGCTCGAGGCATTGTCCCGAGGCGCAGCGGAGGTGGTTTTCGTCGAACAATTCCCCGCAGCGTCGCGCCCCTTGCAGGAGCAATTGGTTCGCTTGAGCAGCGAGGGCAAAGGACGCGTCATGGAAATGGGAGCGGCGCGATTTTTGCGCACTCCCGCGAAACCCTTCGACGTCGCATTCCTCGACCCGCCTTTCGGCAAGGACGCGCTGGCCGAATACATTCCCATGCTGGATTCCGGTGATTGGCTGAAAGTGGGCGGCCTGGTTTACCTGGAAAACGAACGGATCGCGGGCGTTCCGACGCTGCCCGCTCATTGGGAATTGCTCAAATCGAAGTCGGCGGGCGAGGTGGGTTATCATCTGGCGCGCGTCAACGGACGGATATAGCCAATGCACAAGAGAAATGCCGTCTACCCAGGCACCTTCGATCCGATCACCAACGGTCACACGGACTTGGTTAGGCGTGCCGCCTCGATCTTCGATCGCGTGGTGGTGGCGATTGCGGCGAACCCGAACAAGGCGCCGATGTTCACGCTTGAACAGCGAGTCGAGATGGCGCGGCGTGTGCTCGCCGACGTCCACAATGTCGAGGTGAAGGGCTACGTGGGGCTCACCACCGATTTCGCGCGGCAAAATGGCTTGTCGGTCATCGTACGCGGCCTGCGTGCCGTGTCCGACTTCGAATTTGAGTTTCAATTGGCTAATATGAGCCGGCACCTCACTCCTGAAATAGAATCGGTCTTCATGACGCCGCAAGAGCAGTACACCTTTATCTCATCCACGCTGGTCCGGGAAATCGCGGTGCTGGGCGGCAACGTCTCCGAATTCGTGCATCCCATTGTGGAGATCGAACTGAAACGGCATCGCAAGCTTTGACCCCGCAGCACGCACCTCGCATCGGGCGAGCATGGAAATACGTGTGGCCGATCTTTGCCGGAGCGGCGTTCGCCATCGCGGTGTTGGCCACGCCGCCGGCGCAAGCGGACAGCGTTCCAGCCGCACGTCCCGCTGTCGCCACGCATCCGGCCGTTGCGCACAAGGGCGCCATTGCGAGCGCCTATCCGCTGGCCAGCCAGGCGGGCCAGGAAATTCTAAAGGAAGGCGGCAACGCATTCGACGCCGCCGTGGCGGTATCCGCGGCACTGGCGGTGGTCGAGCCCAGCAGTTCGGGTCTGGGCGGTGGTGGGTTCTACCTGCTGCATCGGCAATCCGACGGCTTCGAGACCATGGTGGACGCGCGCGAAAAGGCGCCAGGGACTGCGTCGCGCGACATGTATCTGGACAAGTCGGGCAATGAGATTGCCAATGCGTCGACCAACGGTCCGCTGTCGGCGGCCATCCCCGGCGAGCCCGCTGCATTCGAGTACCTCGCGCGCAAGTACGGCAAATTGCCGCTCAAGCAGAGCCTGCAACCCGCTATCCGCCTGGCGCGCGAAGGATTCCCGCTGTATCTGCGGCTGCAATACGGCATCAAGGCGAAACGCGACATTTTGGCGCGCTCGCCGGACGCCGCGAAGGCGTTTTTGACGGCCGACGGCACCGTGCCTGAGGTCGGCACCATCATCAAGCAGCCGGAACTGGCCAACACCCTCGAGGCAATCGCAGCCCAAGGCGCGAGAGGGTTTTATGAGGGCCGCGTCGCCGAGAATCTCGTCGCCGGCGTGCGCGCGGGCGGCGGCATCTGGACGCTCGAGGATCTCAAAAATTACCGCGTCGTCGAACGCAAACCACTGATCGGCGAATATCATGGCGCGCGCATCGTAACGGCATCGCCGCCATCATCGGGCGGCATCGCGGTGCTGGATTCGCTCAATATCCTTGCCGGTTTCGATTTGCATGACGTGGATTCCGCCACGCGCAAGCATCTCATCATCGAGTCCATGCGCCGTGCCTATCGCGACCGAGCGATTTTCCTGGGTGATCCGGATTTCATCAAGATGCCGCTGCAGCAATTGATGAGTGTCGACTACGCAGCCGGCCAGCGCAGCAGCATTCGCGCCGACAAGGCCATGCCCTCCGACTTGTTGCCGGGAATCGAGTCGGAGCCAAAGGGCATGAACACGACGCATTTTTCCGTGCTCGACGCCGCGGGAAACCGTGCGGCCGTCACGATCACGGTGAATCTGTTCTTCGGCAACGGCTACATGCCGGCGGGGACCGGCGTGCTGCTGAACAACGAAATGGATGATTTTTCCACCAAGCCCGGCAGACCCAACGTCTTCGGACTCATCGGCAACACGGCTAACTCGATCGCACCCAATAAGCGAAGTTTGTCGAGTATGTCCCCCACGTTCATCGAGAACTCAAAGGGCATGATGATCATCGGCTCGCCCGGCGGAAGCACCATCATTAGTCAGGTGCTTCTGGGAATCTTGAACTATGTGGACGGCATGAATGCGGCCGACATCGTCAAGTACACGCACTATCATCATCAAT
>Ga0224547_1000176_pt1 | contig 11200 bp, 7 predicted proteins | sample 714P21014metaG_FD_179908 | JGI IMG/M metagenome (GOLD analysis project Ga0224547, IMG submission 179908) | Peat soil microbial communities from Stordalen Mire, Sweden - 717 P2 10-14 | ecosystem: Environmental > Terrestrial > Soil > Wetlands > Peat | place: Sweden: Norrbotten County, Stordalen...
TCTGATCTTCAACCACCCAATGCAAAGTCACCCGCGGATTCTGAATCTCCTCAACAGAATTCCCCGAAACCCCGTCGCCCGCCGACGCTTCCAGCGCTGCCTCAACCGCATTGCGCACCAGATTAATCAGCATCTGCTCAATCTGATCGGCGTCCACCATCACCATCACATCCGGCCCCGGAAAAATCTCCACCGCCAGCCGCGTCTCAAGAAAAGCAACCCGCTCCACCAGCGGCGGCAGCGCCACCTTCTTAATCACCGGAGACGGCATCTGCGCCAACTGCCGATAAGCCTGCAGAAACCGATTCAGCGAAGTAGTTCGCGCCTCAATAATCGCCAGCCCGCGCTCAAAATCCCGTCGATGCTCCTCGTTGAGCCCGCTCTCGCCAAGCCGCCCGCCCAAACTTCCTGCAATCGACTTGATCGGTGCCAGAGAATTATTGAGTTCGTGCCCCAGCACTCGAATCAATCGTTGCCACGCACTGCGCTCTTCCTCGCGAAGCGCCCGGCTCACGTCCGACAGCACGACCAGAGTATGCGGCGCACCTTTCTCGCGAAACTTGCTCTGCCGCACCAGCCAGCGAGCACCACCGCTATTCGCCGGCAAAGCCACCAGCGACTCGTTTGCCGCGCTCAGGCAATCGGCCAATCCGATCTCGTCTGCCGTGCGCCCCAGCAATCGAATCGCAGCTTGCTGCAAAAGTTTTTCCCCCGCCGGATTCACCAACCGCAGCACACGATCCGGATCGAACGCAAACAGCGGAGCGTCAATCTCCTCCACCACCCGCCGCAGCAGCGCCGTCGCTTCAATCGCCCGTATGCGCTGATCCGCCAGCAAATCAGCCAGCGCGTTCACTTCCAACGACAACTCGCCCAGCGCATCTTCCGCAACCGCTCCCCGCGCGCGAAACGAATAATCTTCTTCCCGAAGCGCTCCCACCACATTCGCTAGCGTCTGCAGCGGCTTCACCGTCTGCTCATGCAAGACGAGAGCCAAGATCCACCACACCACCAACACCGCGAACGACAGCGCCACCTTCGATTGCGTCGACCACGTCTGCATCCATATCAAAATCCCGCCGACCAAACTTCCTGGCAACGCAACTAGAAATGAATACAGGCTGATCCGATTTTCATACAGCAGACGAACCCGCTTCCGACCCTTCGGCATTTTTCTCCCGCCGCCGCCGCTCTGCGGGCTAGAGCCCATACTTTTCCATGCGCCGATACAGCGCACCTCGGCTGAGCCCCAACGCCTCCGCCGCCTGGCTTATATTTCCCTGAAAGCGTTGCAGCGCCTTGCGAATCAAAAGCGCCTCCACCGCCTCTAAACTCAACTCCTCGAGATTCTGCCCCTGCGGCCGCTGCAAATTCAGCCCCAGGTCCGCCGGCTGAATCTCGCGCCTGCGACACATCAACACTGCTCGCTCCAGCGTGTGTTCCAGTTCACGAACATTCCCCGGCCACGCATACTGCGCCATGATTTGCAACGCGGCATTATCAAGTCCATCAATCTGCCGCCGATAACGCGATGCATACCGCCGCAGAAAATGTATAGCGAGCGTCGGAATATCCTCTCGCCGCTCGCGCAGCGCCGGCACCCGAATCTCCACCGTATTCAGCCGAAACAAAAGATCTTCGCGAAACTGCCCCGATGAGCACGCCGCTTGTAAATCGGTATTGGTAGCCGAAATCACGCGCACGTCAACTTTCCGCGACCGTGAAGATCCCAACCGCTCAATCTCGCCCGATTCCAGCACGCGCAGCAACTTCGCCTGTTGCCGAATCGGCACATTCCCGATCTCATCCAGAAAAATCGTCCCGCCATCCGCCAGCTCGAAGCGCCCTATGCGATCGGTCCGCGCGTCCGTGAACGCTCCCTTCACATGTCCGAAAAGTTCGCTCTCAAATAATCCCTCCGCCAGCGCCCCCGTGTTCACCGCCACCAGCGCCCGTGAGGCGCGCAAAGAAAGAGCATGAAGCGTCTGCGCAACCACTTCCTTGCCGCTCCCGTGTTCGCCCGTGATAAGTACATTCGCATCCGAAGGCCCAACCCGGGCAATCGCCTCCAGCACCGGCTGCATCGACGCCGCCGACGCAATAAACTCCGGCCGTCCCTGCGCCTGCAACAACCGATTCTCCGCCGCCAGTCGCTCGGCGCGTTGCAGCGCCCGATGCAATTCCACTTGCGTTCTCAAAATCGCCAGTAGCCGCTCATTCTCCCACGGCTTCTGCACGAAATCCCGCGCCCCGCGCCGCATCGCCTCCACCGCCAGTTCGACATTCCCCCACGCGGTCATAACAATCACCGGCAGATTGCTGTCCAGCGCCACAATTTCCGAAAGCAGATCAAGCCCCTCTTGCCCAGACGTAGTGTCACGCATGTAGTTGAGATCGATCAGCAGTGCATCATAAGAATTGCCAACCGAATCCGACGCCAACGCCTCCCTCACCTCAGCCGGCGACTTCGCGCACTCCACCCAATAACCCTGCGGATGCAGCAGCAGTTGAATCGCTTCCAGAATGTGCGGTTGATCGTCAGCCGCGAGAATTCGCGGCGCGCGACTCTGCGGCGGATGAGAAAGCTCGTCAGCTGTTTTGAGCGAGCGGCTATCTTGCGGCTTGGCCGAAGTCGGCATGACTTATGGAGTCGAAGCAGTCACCGTCCCCGTGACCGCGTCCTGAATCAGCACTCCATTATGTTCCAAAGTCGCGCCCGTAGCGCGATCAAGTTCAACCCGCGCCTTCTCGTAAACCGTCATGGCGTTGACCAGGTCCAGCTCAGACAAGGAGAGATCGCGCTGTGCAGTCATGGTCTGATAACTCGATCCTGATCCTAGGTCTTGCTCCTTCTTGGTAATCTCAAACGTGCGCTCCACCAGATCCCGCGCCTTGCGCGCCGACTCCACTCGTGCCCGCGATTGCTCCAACGCATATTGCGCGTTCCGCACTTCAATCCGAATCTGTTTTCTCAGTTGCTCCTTGCGCAGCCCCGCCTGCCGATACTCCAACTCCGAACGATATTGATCCGCCTTAACCACGCGATTGCGAAACGGAATATTCAAGTTCAACCCCACATAATAATCCGAAGATGAATTGTTAAACGCATTCTGCCAGCTGCCCAGCAGGTCGGTCGGAACATTACTGCTGGGGTTTCCGGGCGTAACCAATCCAGCCAGACCGCTGCCACCGTAGTATCCCACCAGCGAGAGCGATGGCAAGAGCGCGTTGCGCGCGGCTTGGCGGCTGATTTGGCGATTCACCAGGTCCACGTCGGTCTCGAGTAGTTCTGTGCGATTCCGCAGCGCCTGATCAATAAGATCGAGTATCGGCGCGTTAGCCTCCGCTTCGGTATTCGCGGCCTGCATCTGATCTGTCGGAACCACCGGCATCTCTTGCAGCGCGGGGTCATCGAGACTCTTGGTCAGCGCGTTTTTCATCAGTGATTCCTGGAGCTCCAGATTCGTTCGCGCCACCGTCAAATCCTGATCGCGCTTCGAAGCCTCGGCCTCCGCCTTCATCACGTCCATCTCCGGAATGCTCTCCAGTTGCAATTGTTTCTTGGCGTTGTCCAGCGTTTGATTAGCAAAAGCTAGCGATTGCTCATTCACCCGCGCCTGCTCATAAGCGCTGACCATATCCCAATAAATATTCTCGATCTGCGTGACCGTCGCCATCACCTGATCTTTAAAAGCGATATCCGAGATCTTCTTGTTGTTCTTCGCAATGCGCAGATAGCGCAAATTCGGCCCAAAGCCGAATCCCGCAAGCAACTGCTGCTGAAAAGTGAACCGGTAATAAGCATTCAATGCCGGGGAGAGAACAAAGTCGGGACTGTTCGTCGTTTGCCGGCTATTGTCGAACATAAAAGAGATCGTGGTGCCGGCGGAAAAAGACTGTGTAAAATTGGCGTTCACTTGCGCTGTATTCAGTTGCAAAGGGGAAATACCATAGGTCGCTTTATTGGACTGCGGCAACGTCAAATGCTCAATCCCGGCGTTTACGCTGAGCGACGGATCATACGATGACACCGGAGTTCCCACTCCCAACGTCGATTGCACCAATCCCGACGCGCCCGCGCCCGCCCCACCCGCCCAGCTCGTCGTGCCACCAGCGCCCGCTCCCGGCGCTCCTGTCCCAAAGCCGCCGATGCCGCCGCCCGGAGTCCCTTGCACCACGCCCGTATTCACGCCGCGAAAGCTTCCGCCAGCTTGCGTGCGCAGCACATCCGTATCCGCAATCGGCAAATTGTAGCGCGCAATCGCCAGATCAAGATTGTTCTCCAAAGCCAGCGCAATCGCGTCCTTCAGCGACAAATAAAGCTTCCCGTCCCGAATCAGCCGGTCCAGTCGCGGAGAATTCGTCAGCGCCGGCTGCGCCGCCTTTTCCCCCATATAAGACCGCAACGGATTGTGCGACTGCGGCATCGCCAACGACTCCGGAGTGCTAATCTGCCCCTGAGCCACCCCGGCCGTAAGTACAAATATCGTCGCCATTAATGTAGTGCCAAAGCCCCGCCCCCGAAAACAACCGATCATCGATTCACCGCCGCATCGCGAGGCTCCGTCGCAGTCAAATTCGCCGGACTTAGATTCGGATTCGCCGTATCCCCCACCACCCATCCATCCCGCATCTGAATCGTGCGCGTCCCATAAGCAGCATTCGCTTCCGAGTGAGTAACCTGCACGATCGTCGTCCCCTGCTGATTCAATTCACGAAAGAGTTCCATGATCTCCTTGGCTTGTTCAGAATGCAGATTGCCCGTCGGCTCATCCGCCAGCAACAGCGCCGGCTTATGAATCACCCCGCGCGCCACTCCAACTAACTGCTGTTGCCCTCCCGAAAGCTGGCTGGGATAAAGATCTTTCTTCGCGACGATCCGAAAGCGATCGAGCGTGTCGGCCACCAGGCTCTGCCGCTCGCTGCGCGGAATATCTTTATAAGACAGCGGCAAATCGATGTTCTCCATCACCGTAAGATCGTCGAGCAGGTGATAACTTTGAAATACCATCCCGATATTCTTCTTCGCCAGCTCCGCGCGCTCCTTCCTCTTCATCGTGTATGCCGCCTGCTCGCGAAACCAATACTCGCCCGTCCACTGGTCATCGAGAAACGCCAGCACATTGAGCAGCGAAGACTTCCCCGCACCCGACGGCCCCATCACCGTAATAAACTCCCCCGGCTGAATTTCCAGGTTGACGCGCCGCAGCACCCATGTCTGTCCCGCCCCACTCTTATAAGTGCGCTCGATATTTTTCAGTTGGATCATTTCACTCCCAATTGTCACAACTCATTTCACTCGTAGCGCAACGCTTTCATCGGCTCCACTCGCGACGCTCGCCGAGCAGGCAACATCGCCGACGCAATCGCCACCAGCGTCACCACCACAATCGTCAATCCGAGCGTCAGCGGATCGCTACTAGAAATCCCATACAGCTGGCTGCGTACCGCGCTCATCAGCAGCAACGACACGGGCAGCGCAATCGCGATACTGATCCCTGCCAGCCACAACACCTCAAACATCACCATCCTCACCACCGACCCGCGCGTCGCTCCGAGCGCCATGCGAATCCCTATCTCGCTCGTCCTCTGCGTCGTCGAATACGCCAGCACTCCGTATAAGCCCACCGCCGCCATCAGCGCCGCCAGCACTCCAAAGCCCGAAGCCAGCAACGCAATCACGCGCTCCGCCGTCAGGTTGTTATCGATCTGCTAATCCATTGTCCGAAAAGTATCGAGCACGAGATTCGCATCCAGCGTCTGCATCGCGCGGCGAATCGTGCTCTCCGCGCTCTCCGGCTGCTGCCAGGTCCGCACATAAAACGTCATCGCATGCAGCTCCGGCGATTGCAGATATGGGAAGAACACCGTGCGCGTCACCGGCTCCCGCAGGCTGACATGCTTCGCATCCTTCACAACGCCGACGATGACAATGTCCGGCTTTACTCCTTTGCCGCCGCCGTTCGCAACGAAATGTCCAAGCGCCTGCTGCGGATCCCCAAAATAATGCCGCGCAAAACTCTCATTCACGATCGCCACTTTCTGCGATCCCGCCGAATCCTGATCCGTAAACACGCGCCCCGCCAGCAGCGGCATCTGCATCGTCGAGAAGTAATCCACGCTTACATTTGGCTGCTCGACCTGCATGTTCTCATCTGGCTTGTCTGCATACCCTGAAATGGTCACGTTGCCAGTCTCGTTGTCGTTCGCTAGCTCGGGATCGTTCGTCGCAGCCACCGCGCGCACTCCCGGCAAGCCCCTCAACGTTTCAAACATTCTTTGGTAGAGCGCAAACGTGCGATCAGGCTCGTATCCGGCCATCCTCGGGTCAACTCCAAAAGTCAGCAGATGATCCGTCGCAAATCCCGCGTTGACCGATCGGAGATTGTGTAGCGTACGTACAAACAGCCCCGCGCCCACCAGTAGCACGAGACTCAGCCCAATCTGCACCGCCACCGAAATCCGCCGGAACCGCAGCGGACCGCTCCGCGCCGTCATGCCCTGCTGCTTCAGAGCCGGCGCCAGATCGGGCCGCCAGAACTGCAACGCCGGAGCCAGACTGAAAAGCAAACTTGCGAGCAATGCCAATCCACAATTAAAGAGCATGATCCGCAGGTCAGGTTTCGCCGAAAAAGGCAAATCGCCCGTCCCACCGCCCCAGATCATCGTGATTAGCACCGAGGAAACTCGCGGCGCCAGCAGCATGCCAAACAATCCTCCGGCAAGTCCGAGCAGCAATCCCTCGACAAGTAATTGCTGAATCACCCGCTTCTGCTTTGCGCCGAGAGCGTAACGCACCGACATCTCACGAATCCGCCCCGCCCCGCGAACCAGCAGCAGGCTGCCCACGTTGGCGCAAGCCATCAGCGCCACCAATCCCACCATCCCCATCACAATCAGCAGCGGCATCTGCACATCGCTGCGCAGCGGTGAAAATCCCCGCGCGCCATCAAGCACAAACAACTGTGATTTATTAACAAACCGATCGCGAAAATTCTCCGATCCGCCCTTGATCTCCTTCAGTTCATCGCTGCGAATCGCCGACCACAGCGGACCAACTCACGCCTCCGCCTGCTCGCGGCTCAATCCCGGCTTCAACTTCCCCACAATGTTCAACCAACTCGACCGACGATCCTCCAGATCCATGCTCCCCGGAATCACCTCCGCCTTCATCATCATCGGCACAAACACATCCGGCGTATCGCCCATCACCACGCTGTGAAAGCCCGGCGGCGCCACTCCCACCACCGTGAACGGATGCCCATTCACCAGAACGCTCTGGTTCAGAATTCCCGGATCGCTGCCAAAGCGCCGCTGCCAGTAACTGAAGCTCAACACCACGACCGGATTCGCATCCGCCACCACATCGTCCGCAGTAACAAACAAACGCCCCGCGGCCGGCTGCAGCCCAAGCACATCGAAATAATTTCCCGAGACCAACTCCGCTCCCACCAGGTCCGGCTGGTTATGCCACTGCACTCCCACCTGCGTAAAATCCGTAGCAATCATCCCACTGAAAACAGAATTGCGGTCGTGCAGGTCGCGATACATCGGATACGAAAAATAAAAATGCCCATCCGCCCGCGATTGCAGCCGCCCCGTGTTGCTCCCGGAATAATTCAAAATCACCAGGCGATCCACATCCTTCACCGGAAGGCTGCGCAGCAGCGCCTGATCGAGCAAACTGAAAATCGCCGTGTTCGCGCCGATCCCCAGCGCCAGCGTAATAATCGCAACCGCCGCGAACCCCGGCGACTTTCGCAACTGCCGAACCGCGTACCGAAAATCCTGAAGCAATCCGTTCATGCCCGTTCCTCACTCATAGCGCAACGCCACCATCGGATCGACCGACGCCCCGCGCCGCGCCGGCAGATAGTTTGCGAAAAACGCGACCGCTCCCAACAGCACCGCAACGCCCGCGAACGTCAGCGGATCGGTCGCCGAAATCCCAAACAGCATCCCCGCAATCAGCCGCGTCATCGCCAGCGAAAGCACCGTCCCCGCCAAAATCCCCATCAGCACCAGCATCATCCCCTGCTTCACCACCAGCGCGACCACATCCGGCCGTCGCGCTCCGAGCGCCATGCGAATGCCAATCTCTTTCGTCCGTTGCGCCACCGAGTACGACATCACCCCATAAAGCCCTATCGCCGCAAGCACCATCGCCACGCCCGCAAAAATCGCCAGCAGCAACATGCTGAATCTCCGCCGCTGCACCGAGTTCGCAATCAATTCCTGCATCGTGCGTATATTGGCCAGCGGCACATCTTTGTTCACGCTCCAAACCGCGCTCTGCGCCATAGAAGTCAAGCTCGTCGCGTCCGACGTCGCGCTCCGCATCGCCACAAAAACCGACGGCCACTGCGCCTGCCCAAGCAGTTGGTAAATCTCAGAGTGCGGAGCCGTATCCAGCCCCACGTGCCGCACATTGCCGATGACGCCAACAATTTGTAGCGTCAAATTGTCCGGTCCAAAATTTGTAAGTTGCCTCCCAATTGGATCCTGCCCCGGAAAAACTTCCCGCGCCAGCGCGTCATTCACGATCGCCACATTCAGCGAACTACCCAAATCGCTCTCACTGAAATTCCGCCCCTTCATTAACGGAATCCCCATCGTCCGAAAATAATCGGTCGTGCTGACGCGAATGTCCGCGCTGTAATCTTTGTCAATTCCCGGAACTTTGAAGCTGCGCCCACTATTGCCACCCGCCAGCGGCAACCGGCTCACTGCACCAACTGACCGCACTCCCGGCAATGCCTGAAGCCGCTGCATCACATCCCTATAAAACGCAAACTGCTGCGCCGCATTGGTCGACGATGGAAGCCCAACATTAAAGGTCAGCAGACGATCTGCATCAAAGCCCGGATTAACATCCATCAGCCGCGCGAAACTCTTCACCAGCAGCCCCGCCCCAACCAGAAGCACCAGCGACAATCCCACTTCCGCGACCACCAGCACCGAGCGGGTTCGCCCGCGGTTCGCCGTGCTCCCGCGCTCGCCCTCTTTCAAAAATTCGCTGGGATTCGATCGCGAAGCCTGCAACGCCGGCATCAACCCAAAAACAATTCCGCAAACAATCGAAGCCAGAAAGCTAAACGCCAGCACCTCCCGATTAATTCCGATCTCTTTGAACTGGCGAATCTCCGGCGGGCTCAACGCCAATAGCGACGGAACCGCCACCACCGCCAGCAACAGCCCAAACCCTCCTCCGAGCAGTGCGAGCACCACGCTCTCCGTAAGCAACTGCCGCAACAATCGCTGCCGGCTCGCTCCCAGCGTAGTTCGTATCGAAATCTCCCGCCCTCGCACCGCCGCCCGCGCCAGCAAGAGATTCGCCACATTCGCGCACCCAATCAGCAGCACCACCACCACCGCCGCCAGCAGCACCAGAAGCACCGGACGAATATCGCCCACCACATATTCATGCAACGGCAAAAAACTCACGCCGATCTTGTCGTCCTCATTCGGATACTGCTTCTCCAGCCGCCGCCCGATCGTGTCCAGCTCCGCGCCCGCCTGCTGCGGCGTCACTGCCGGCTTCAACCGCGCCCACACGTCGAGATAACTTCGATCTCTAAACTGCCGCGGATCCTTATCCGGTGCCAGCGGATGACTCGGCACTCCCCACGGCGAAGGCACCCACAGCTCGCCATAATCGTCCGGAGAATAATTCGGCGGCATCACGCCCACCACGCTGTACTGTTCTCCATTCAGCCGCACGTTCCGTCCAACCGTCCCGCGATCCCCGCCGAAGTAGCGCTGCCACAGCCCATATCCGAGCACCACCACGTGATCATTGCCCGCGTGTGCGTCGCTCTCTGCCAACCCGCGCCCCAGAATCGGATTGATTCCGAACAGCGAAAAAAAACTCGGCGTAACCATCGTCCCTTTCACCCGCTCCGGACGATCCCCCTCCGATAAATTCGCCGGCCATCCCCGCGACGCCGCCATCTCCGCAAACACCGAGTTCTGCGCCGCCCAATCCAGATAGTTCGCAGGCGACGCATCGGTACCCGATACACCCTGGAAAGTCTCAGCTACCTTCACAATGCGATCCGAATCCGGATAAGGCAGCGGATGCAGCAACACTTGATCGACCACGCTGAATACTGCCGTGGTAGCCCCAATCCCCAGCGCCAGCGTAATCACCGTGACGAAAGTAAACCCCGGGCTCTTGCGCATCTGCCGCAGAGCATAGCGAAAATCCTGCACCAGCCCACTCATGCGCTCGTCTCCGCCAGCAGCTTCTTCAATTCCTCTTCCGCCACAACCTTCCCGTCAAACAAATGCACTTCCCGCTGCGCGTGCTTCGCAAACCGCGGATCATGCGTCACCATGCAGATCGTCGCGCCTTCGCGATGAAGCTCCTGCAAGAGCTCCATCACCGCCTCGCCATTGCGCGAATCAAGGTTTCCCGTAGGTTCATCCGCCAGCAGAATCGAAGGCTTCCCACCGAGCGCGCGCGCCACTGCCACACGCTGCTGCTGGCCACCCGACAATTGCGATGGGTAATGCCGGACGCGATGCGCCATCCCCACCCGCTCCAGCGCCTCCATCACCCGCGCCTTGCGATCCGCCGCCGGCATTCTCTGTCGATAAGTCAGCGGCAACTCGACGTTTTCATAAACCGTGAGATCGCCAATCAAATTAAAACTCTGAAAAATGAACCCAATCTCCTGGTTCCGTATCCGCGACCGCTCCGCGAAATCCAGATTCTCCACCGTCTTCCCATTCAGCGAATACCGTCCCGCGGTCGGCGTATCCAGCAGCCCAATGATCGACAGCAGCGTCGATTTGCCGCAGCCCGACGGCCCCGACATCGCGACATATTCGCCCTTTGCAATCGACAGATGAATCCCCGAGAGCGCATGCGTCTCGATTTCATCTGTGTAGAAAACTTTGGTCAGATCCGAAATCTGTATCAGTGGCTGCCCCGCTTCGATCTTTGTGGCTTCGCTGCGTGCTGATTCAATCATTGCTGCTCCCTCGCTCTTTAAGTTTTTGTCTTTCGGTCAAGCCGGACGAATCGCCCCCGCCTATTCCAGCCGAATCCGATCCGTGTTATCCCACCGCGACATGTCCGACAAAATCACCGTGTCTCCCTCGTTCAGCCCTTCCATCACCTGAATCGAATTCACCGAAGCTCGCCCCACCTTCACCGGCACGCGCAAAGCTCCCTGCCCATCCGGACTAAGCTTGA
>Ga0224547_1000178_pt1 | contig 11158 bp, 9 predicted proteins | sample 714P21014metaG_FD_179908 | JGI IMG/M metagenome (GOLD analysis project Ga0224547, IMG submission 179908) | Peat soil microbial communities from Stordalen Mire, Sweden - 717 P2 10-14 | ecosystem: Environmental > Terrestrial > Soil > Wetlands > Peat | place: Sweden: Norrbotten County, Stordalen...
GGGTGATTATAGTTTGCCGGGCGAAGCCTGCGCACAGAAACATAAGCTGTCACAGTGGTTTGTGATGCGGGTCACACCGCGCCGAGTGGCGCTTGCAGAGGATTATTTTCGGCGCCGTTCAGATTTGCTAGCAAGGCGCCGGTTACAGTGGCCGCAGTCTTTCCTTACGTAGCCTTTACGCGCTCTGCGTTTTGCTCGCTACAAACGTTGCCGAAGTAGGCGCCTGATTGACCAGCATCCAAAACATTCCGATCTGCCGGACGGTGCTGCTGAATTGCTCGAAGTCAACCGGCTTCTGCGCGTAGGCGTTCACTCCCAGCTTGTAGCCGTCGATCAGATCTCTTTCTTCTTTGGACGAAGTAAAAACCACCACTGGGATCGCCTTCGTGCGTTCATCGGCCCGGATAGCGCGCAGCACTTCCATACCACTGGCTTTGGGAAGTTTTAAATCGAGCAGCACGAGTTTCGGAAGTTGGGTAAATGTCCGATCGGCATACGCGCCGCGGCAAAAGAGGAAGTCAAGAGCCTCCACTCCGTCCTCAACGTGGTGAATTTCATTGGCCAGTTTGTTGCGACGCAATGCGCGAATCGTCAATTCCGCATCCTCGGGACTGTCCTCGACCAGCAAAATCTCAACTTCGTGCGACATCCATTTCCTCCTCATTTCTGAGCGGCAATCTTTGCTTTACGCTCCCCGAGTTCTGCTAGCGGTAAACGCCGACGACGGTGGCGGCTGATTGATCAGCATCCAAAACATCCCGATCTGCCGCACGGCCTCGCTGAATTGCTCGAAGTCAACTGGTTTCTGAACGTAAGCCGACACTCCTAAGTTGTAGCCCGCGACGAGATCCTTATGTTGTTTGGACAAAGTGAGAACCACAACCGGAATTGCCTTGGTTCTCTCATCGGCCCGGATCGCCCGCAACACTTCCAGGCCATCGACTTTGGGAAGCTTCAAATCAAGCAGCACGAGTCTCGGGGGATGGGTAAATGTTCGATCCGCGTGCACACCGCGGCAGAAGAGGAAGTCGAGAGCTTCCACCCCATCCGTAGAGACGTGAATTTCATTCGCGAGATTGTTGCGACGCAATGCGCGAATCGTCAATTCCGCATCCTCGGCGCTATCCTCGACCAGCAGAATCTCAACTTCGTGCGACATGCATCTCCTCCTCTTTCTCTTTTTTCTCTTTCAGCGGAACTTCTGCCGGTTCCCTCGGCTTGTTCTCGGGGGAGCTGAGCGTGAAGAAAAACGTTGCTCCACGGCCCAGTTCCGCCTCCGCCCAAATCCGGCCACCGTGCCTCCGAATGATGCGCTGCACAGTCGCCAGCCCGACTCCGGTGCCTTCGAAATCTAGAGCTTTGTGCAGCCGCTGAAAGACGCCAAACAGCTTCCCGGCGTGCTGCATCTCGAAACCCACTCCGTTGTCGCGGACAAATACCACGCGCTCGCCGTTCTGCCGCGTCTGTCCGACTTCGATCACCGCGTGTTCCTGCTTTCGGGTGTACTTCACAGCATTGGAGAGCAAATTCACGAATACCTGCTTCAGCAATCCCGAGTCGCATTCCGCTCTGAACAACTCTCCAACCTGCCACTCCACCTTGCGGCCTGCCCACTCCGGCGCGACATCCTCCATGGCTTGGCTCAGCGGCACAACCAGCGGTGTGTCCTCGAACGACAGTTCCTGCCGCCCTATCTGTGACAAACTCAGCAGGTCATCCACCAGGCGACCCATTTGTTTCGCGCTGTGCGTGATTTTCCCCAGGAAGCGCAGACCCTCCGCATCCAGGCGCGGCCCATAATCCTGCACCACTACGCCGGAATATCCGGCGATGTGACGCAACGGCGCCCGCAGATCATGGGCGACGGAATAAGCGAAACTCTCCAGCTCAATATTCGTCTCCGAGAGCTCTGCCGTCCGTCGAACCAGTTGCTCATTCGACAGCTTCAGACTCGCTTCCGCTAGATTGCGCTTGCCAATTTCCCTCTGAATCACAAAGTATTTGATCAGCAAAATTAAGATGGCGAGCGTATTACCCAGAGCAATGACAACCTTGATCTTCCGCGTGCTGGCCGCCGCCGTCTCCAGTCGGCTGCTTAGCAGGCCGGCTTCCGTGTCCCGCATCTCGCCAATCTGGGCGGCGATTTGCCCCATCCACCTTTCACCGTTATTCGCGCGGGTCACCGCTTCGACGCCCGCCAGCAACCCGCTCTCCTTCCGAACCAAAATCCCCTCATTCAGTTCGGCTAGCCGGGATGCGATGAGCGGATCCAGTTGTTTTATCGCTTCCCGCTCCCTCGGATTATCCGCAGTCAAATCGGGCAGTTCCTTCATATCTTGTCGCACCTGATCGACACCGGCTCGGTACAGTTCCAGATATCTGTCCTGCCCGGTGAGCATGTAACCTCGTTGGCCAGTTTCACACTGGGTGATATCGATACGGAGAGCCTGGAGTTTCTCGACGACATGAAGCGTACGCGTGACCCACCCCCGGTCGCGATCGTTCCGGACCTCGCTCCAATAAGAGAGCGCTCCAATGCATACCACCATGAGCAGGGCGCAGGCGGCAATCGCTTTGCTGGAGGAGGTCATGGCAGGCTCAAAAAAGGCAACGCCTGTAGACGTTATCGGCGGTGACAGACAAAACTTTAGTTGGGCTGGGGTAACTGGACAGCGACCGAATCTACTCGACGCCCAACGACGCCAGCGATTCCTCAAGCGATTGCAACTCGATTTGCAGCAGTCGACCGTGCGCCTGCATGTCTTCGACTTCATCGAAGGCGCGGAACAGGCGCATTTTGACGGCGGCATACTGCTCGGAGTCCGAGAGGGATCGCCCGTGAGAGACCGCCCATGAGGCGGCGACCTGATGGGGGAATAAAACGCTCACGGCGTAAGTCAGCTTGCGGTCCGAGGTGACGTCGAAAATGTATTCATTGCCGTCCGAAGCCGCAACAGGACGTTTGCCGACGAAGTAATACTGGTAAACGAAGCCTTGCGATCCTGCGTAAGTCTTGAGGCGGCGGAGAGTCATGGCGCTCGCTGTTCGTCGTTTGCTATTCGCCACATGTTACTCGCGACGTGCGAAAAGCGAACAGCGAACGACGGATTCTCTATCGGCTGCTATTCCCCGGCGAAATCACTCTCCCGTACTCGCTCCCGCGCGCCAGTCTGTCAATCATTCGCCACGCCGCCAGCGAAATATTGCTGATCGCCTCTTCTCCATCGCGCTCGCGTCGCAGATAGGTCGTCATCACGCAAAGAATGTACGGGCGCTTATCGACAAAAATCACGCCCGAATCGTTGCGCACGCCTTCCAGTTCGCCGGGCTTGTTGGCAATCTTCAAATCCTCCGGCAGATTGCGCGGAATAAAACTCTCTTTGTGCGTAGACAACACCTTGAAAAAATCATCCGTCATCTCTTTATTAAGAATCTCGCCGCGATAGAGCCCCTGCAGCAACTTCGCCATTTCGCTAGGAGTAGAAATATTTTCGCGCCCCTCGGCGGCGGCTTTAAGGTCCATCATCTTGCGGCGAAGCCGCGTATCGCGCAATCCCTGCGCGCTCAGGAACGCATTCACGTTCTCCATGCCGACGCGGTCGATGAGCACATTCGTCGCGGAGTTGTCACTGACCGCGACCATCATGGTTGCAAGGTCGCGCAGCGTGATACGGGTAACGCCCGGAGTCAGCCCGTTCATAATGTCGCTGTCCGGCACCAGATCGGCGGCATTGACGGTATAAAGATCGGTAAGCTTCAGCTCGCCTTGCTGCGCTTGCCGATAAAGCTCGGCGAGCACACAAATCTTGATCGAGCTCGCCTGCGGAAAAACATCATTGGCGTGCAGCAGGTACTTATGCCCGTCGGTGAGATCGACGATAGCGACGCCCATCACGCCATCGAGATTGCGGTCGATGCCAAGAATGGAATCCTCCAGCTTCATCCACAGAATGTCTCGCTTCTCGGCCGGAGCCGGCGGCGTTGTTTGGCCGAATGCCGACGCGGCCACGGACAGCGTGGCCAAAATGAGCAATAGAACGGCTGTCTTTTGTGGCAGTCCTTTTTTTGACTGAAACGTTCGTGGCATAGACTTTCTGATCGGCATCAGATCCTGTTTCTCAGCTCCTAATTTCTCAGATCCTCGCTTCGCATTTCTCAGATCTTGGCGTCGCGCAGCCGTTTCACCGCCGTCTCCGACGCCACCGGAGAATAGTAAGTCTCCTTGAACGTATAAGACCGCGCCTTGGCCTCGAGAATCGGCAGAATCTCGATGTGCCAGTGATAATCCTCATCCAGCGTCTTCCAGTATCCGAGCGTCGCCGAAGGATGTTGGGCGTTCGGGGAAGTATGAAGAACAAGATGAAATCCCTCTGTGACCGTGCGGATCCGTTGCAGCGTGTGACGCAGCAGCGCGGCGAGGTCGTTAAGCGTTCCAACGCGCAAAGAGCCCGTGCGCTCGAACGAAGCTTCGTGGCTGCGCGGCATGATCCACGTTTCATACGGCACGCGCGGAGCAAACGGACAGAACGCCACATAATCCCCGCGAGTCTCGACGATGCGCAGTCCCTGCCGCTCCTCCTGCGCCAGAATGTCGCAGAAGACGCACCGCTCTTTGCTTTCGTAATAATCGCGCCCGGCGCGCAGTTCGTAGAGAACACGCCGCGGCACAAACGTGGTCGCGGTCAGTTGCGAAGTCGGATGATCGAACTCCTGCCCTGCTCCGGCGCCATGGTTCTTAAAAATGCTGATGTATTTGAAGCGGTTGTCGCGTTTCAAATCCTGTATGCGGGACGCGATCAGACGTAGAAATTGCTCCACCTCGGCGTCGCTCGCGTTCCACAGGTGCCCGTCGTGGCGCGGATTTTCCAACAAAACCTCGTGCGCCCCGACAGATCCCATGCGGTCGTAGAGCCCATCGCCGCGCCGCGCCGCCTCGCCTTCGATGTGGTAGAGCGCATGCGGATGCACGACCGAGCGCGCCGACCATGCGCTGCCATCCAGTCCGGGCAGCGTGGCCACCACCTGCGCAGAATCGGCGGCAGCACCGCAAAACCGGCAAGCTTGCGAACGCGGAGCCGGATCGACAACATCGTCGCCCGTAATAACCCACGAACGGGTGATGGGATCTTTACGGAGTTCCATGCGGTAAGGAGAACAAAAGAATTTGTAATTTGCAATTGGTGATTTGTAATTTAGTTCGCGCGCCCACCATTTCACATATGCACTGGAGGCGGATTGCAAATTACCCAATTACAAATTACAAATTACCCATCGCCCAATCCTCCATGTCCGAGTTCTCCACGCCGCTGATGCGCCAGTATGCCGCCATCAAGAAAGAGCATCCCACCGCTCTGCTGTTTTTCCGGCTGGGAGATTTCTACGAGCTTTTTTTCGACGACGCCATCCTGGCCGCGCGCGAATTGCAGATCACCCTCACCTCCCGCAATAAAGAAAAAGGCGCTGTCATCCCCATGTGTGGCGTCCCCTACCACGCCGCCGAAGGCTACATCGCAAAGCTCATCCGCCGCGGCTTCAAGGTCGCCGTCTGCGAACAGGTAGAAGACCCGCGCCTCGCCAAGAAACTCGTACGCCGCGAGGTGACCCGCGTAGTCACCCCAGGCACGGCCGCTGATTCCTCCTTGAATGCCGAGGAGAATAACTTCCTGGCGGCCGTGGCCACCGTCGGAGATCGCGCCGGTTTTGCCGCCCTCGATCTTTCCACTGGAGAGTTTCGCGCCACTGAATTCGCCGGCGAATCGGCCGCACGCCGCGTTCAAGAAGAACTTGAACAATTGCGCCCAAAAGAAGTGCTTTACGGGTCATCCGCCCCGCTCTTCGAAAATAGAACGAGGGCAGAGATTCGCGACATCACCTCTTCCTCCCCGCAACAAACGTCGACCAGCCCCTCGACCGGGCCAGCACCCATTCGGTCGACAAACGGCTTAGCCGAAACTCCCCTCGACGATTGGATCTTCGCTCCCGACCACGCTATCCCCCTCCTCGAAAATCACTTCGGCGTCCTCTCGCTAGAAGGCTTCGGACTGGCGGGCAAGCAGGCGGCGGCATCCGCTGCCGGAGCGATCCTCTACTACATTCGCTCTACCCAGCGCGGCAAGCTCGATCACGTCGATCGCATTGGCTTCTACGAGCGCCAGAACTGCCTCGTGCTCGACGCCGTAACCGTCCGCAACCTCGAGCTAATCGAGCCTCTCTTTGCTGGAACCGACGCCGGAGTAACTCTGTTCCGCTGCCTCGACGTGACGGTGACGCCTATGGGCAAGCGCCTGCTGCGCACCTGGCTGCTGCGCCCATCATTAGATCAAGCCGAGATCAACGACCGCCAGGATGCCGTCGAAGTTCAAGTAACAGACACGCTGCGCCGCGAAGACCTGCGCCGGTCGCTCGATGGAATCCTAGACCTCGAGCGCCTGCTCAGCCGAGTCACCCTCGAGAACGCGAACCCACGCGACGTGCTGGCGCTCGCGGCATCATTAGCGCGAATCCCCAAGGTGCGAACCGTACTAGCTGGACTGCCGGCGCACCGCCTCTCCATGTTGCACTCCGCAATCGACGAACTCAGCGATCTCCGCGACGGAATCGACCGCACTCTGGTCCCCGAGCCGCCGCTCACGCTGAGCGATGGTGGAGTGATTGCCGCAGGCGTCGACAAAGATCTCGACGAACTCCGCGACCTGAGCCGCAACTCCAAACAATATCTCGCGCAGGTAGAAACCCGCGAGCGCGAGCGCACCGGCATCGGATCGCTCAAAGTAAAGTTCAATTCCATCTTCGGCTATTACATAGAAATTTCGAAATCCAATCTCCATCTCTCGCCCGCCGACTACGAGCGCAAGCAAACGCTCGTAAATGCCGAACGCTTCACCACTCCCGAGCTCAAAGAATACGAATCCAAGATTCTGGACGCCCAGGAAAAAATTGTAGAGATCGAGCGCCGCCTCTTTGCCGAACTGCGTTCCACGATAGCCGCCGAGGCCAAGCGCATCCGCCAAACCGCGCTGGCCTTGGCCGAAGTCGACGTCCTCGGCTGCCTGGCGCACATCGCCGCGTTACGAAATTACTGCCGCCCGCGCTTCGAAGCCGACAACGCCGAGCACGCCGGCGACCTGGAAATAGTCGAAGGCCGCCATCCCGTGATCGAACTACAGGAATTGGCTGCCGGCAGCGAGCGTTTCGTCCCCAACGATGTCTTCCTGAATTCATCTCCGCAAAATAAGCCGCAGAATGCCTCGCATAACATCATCGTCCTCACCGGCCCCAACATGGGAGGCAAGAGCACCTATCTTCGCCAAGCCGCGCTGATCGTGATCATGGCGCAGATGGGTTCATTCGTCCCCGCGCGCACCGCCCGCCTCGGCATCGTCGACCGCGTTTTCACCCGCATAGGCGCCAGCGACAACGTGGCGCGAGGCCGCTCCACCTTCATGGTCGAGATGACGGAGACGGCCGCGATTCTCCACACCGCAACCGCCCGCTCATTAATTTTGTTGGACGAAGTAGGCCGCGGCACTTCCACCTACGACGGCCTCGCAATCGCCTGGGCCGCCGTCGAATATCTGCACGCAAAAGTACGCGCCAAAACTTTATTCGCCACGCACTATTTCGAACTGACCGAACTGGCCGAACAATTAAGCGGCGTAAAAAACTATCACGTCTACGTCAAAGAGGCCGGAGGAAGCGTGGTCTTCCTGCGCCGCGTAGAACCAGGCGCTGCCGACCGCAGTTACGGAATCGAGGTCGCCAAGCTGGCGGGCTTGCCGAACGAAGTCGTAGTTCGCGCCCGCGAAGTCCTAGCCGAGCACGAATCCTCCGAGCGTCGTCTCTCCGATCATCTGACGCCGGGAGCATCCACAGAGCTGGAGCGCCCCACGCAGTTAACCATCTTCACCCCGCTCTCGCAGCCAGTGCTAGAAAAGCTTCGCGAGGTCGATTTGAACCGGCTGACACCGCTTGAGGCGCTAAACTTGTTGGCGGAGTTGAAGAAGGAAATCTAACCGCCGAGACGCGGAGTGCGCGGAGAAAATCTGGCCGATCGGCCATAGTAGCCTGCCGCATATGTTGCGGCAACGCGACGCGAGAATAAATGACCGATTGGAATCGATTTCGAGAGATACAAATGCTTCGAGAGTCTGGTCACGCAGCCGAGGCGTTGGTGGAATTTAAAGCACTTCAAGAGAGCGCCATGGACCCGACGGATAGGAGTTCAATCCTCCTACACGAGTCTCTTTGTTATTATGACCTCGGCCAATTCGACAAAGAGGTTGAGGCAGCTTCGGAAGCGGTAAGGCTTTTGCCGGAAGGGAGTCCGAGCCGACCGTACGCGGAATTCTCGCTGGCATGCGCTCTCGGACACGCGGATGAATCCGACTTAGCGGTGCAAGAACTCAAAGCGTTTCTCAAGAAGCATGCAGACTTCTTGAATGATAATGAGCAGATTGAACTCAGACATGATGCCCAGCTTCGACTGATCGAAAACTTAATCTCTCTCGGTCATTCCGTCGAGCCGTTGTCTATCGCGAATGCTCTCAAAACGGAAGATATTTCCCCAGAACAAAGAGCTGAGCTTTCGTATCGGGAGGCGGAGGCGCACAGACTCCTTGGACGACACGATCACGCGCTGGCACTATACCAAGAGGCAATCAACGGGCCGTTGGCGCGCTCGCTAGTTGCGCGAGTTCATTTCCACGTCGGGGAGGTTCTGTACGACCGAGGCGAGTTCCCGCAGGCGCTTGGTGAATTTAAGATTGCTGAAAATCTAGCTGATCCGGCTAGCCCGGATAAAGACGATTTCGCAAAATGGGTCGAACATACGCTTCGCGCCGTTGCAGATTTGGAGACGGATGGAACGGTTATCTAACGGCCCGAACATCGGCCAACTCCTAATCATCGGCTTCGACGGAACCGAGGTGTCTCCGCACCTAGCTTCCCTGCTCACGAAGATTCAGCCGGCGGGAGTAATCCTGTTTGCCCGCAACATCAAAACAGCCGAGCAGACGCACTCTCTCCTTCGCGAATGCCAAAAGTGCGTATCCACGCCGCTGTTCACTTGCGTCGACCTCGAGGGCGGCACGGTCGACCGCTTCCGCAGCGCGATTGGCCCCGCGCCATCTCCAGCAGAGGTTTTCGCCACCGGAAGCCGCGCCCTCTTTCGCAAGCATGGACGAGTGATCGGCGAAAACTGCCGCGCCCTAGGATTCAACGTAGATTTTGCCCCAGTCCTCGACCTGGCCTTCGATGCGTCGCGTTCGGTAATGCGTTCGCGGGCGGTCTCAGACGATCCGAGGCAGGTCGTCATCTCCGCGCGCGAGTTTCTGCGCGGGTTAAGCGATGCCGGGGTACTCGGCTGCGGCAAACATTTCCCGGGACTCGGCGAGGCCACCCTCGACACCCACCACAAACTCCCCAGTGTCGAAAAACCGCTACGCAAATTATGGGAGCAGGATCTGGTCCCCTACCGCGTCCTCCGCCGCGAGTTGCCAATGGTCATGGTCTCGCACGCTGCCTTTCCCGCCGTAACAAAAGAAGCGATCCCCGCATCGCTCTCGAAAAAATGGATCGCCGACATTCTGCGAAAAAAGATTGGCTACGCCGGGCTCATCGTCTCTGACGACATGGAGATGGGATCTGTCCAGGATTTTGCTTCCATCGAACAGTCAGTCGTGCAGCACATTCGTGCCGGCGGCGATATCGCCTTGGTCTGCCATAAAGAAGAGACGGTCGCTCGGGCCTACGAGGCACTGATTCACGAAGCCGAACGCGACCCGAACTTCGCCCGCCGCGCCCAGGAATCCGCGCGTCGCATCCTTGCCTTCAAGAAGCGATGGATGAAATCAGATAAGACAGCGGCGATAAGACGCCACGCTCCCGCGCTCAATCCTGCGCGAGTCGAGAAACTTGCCCGCCAACTCTGGGAGTTCGGCGAAGAAATCCGTATGGCCACACTCGCACGCACCGGCAAGAATTCAGCGAAGAATCAGGATCGCGCATGACGATGATCGTTGCCGGTGTCATGAGCGGCACCTCAGCCGACGGAATCAACGTGGCACTGGTGCGCTTCGCCAACGAGCCCGCTGGACGACCCAAGAGTTTATCTCCTCGCAAGAATCGCCGCGCCAATTGCACTCTTCTAGCTCACGAGGAATATCCCTTCCCCGCCCCCGTGCGGCGCGCAATCCTAGGAATGATGAATGCGGAATTAGCCCGCGTCGCCGATCTAGCTCGCCTGAACTTTCTTCTCGGCGAACTTTATGCCGAAGCAATCGCGAAAGCCGCGCGCCAGCATCGCGTCAAACTCGACCTCGTCGGTTGTCACGGCCAGACACTCTATCACCAAGGAACACCGCAGCGTTTTCTCGGCCGCCAATTAGCCGTCACATGGCAAACCGGCGAAGCCGCCATCATCGCCTCGAACCTTAGAGTGCCCGTGGTCTCCGATTTCCGTCCCGCCGATATGGCTGCCGGAGGAAAAGGCGCGCCCTTGGTTCCCTTCCTCGACTATCTTCTTTATCGCGACGCGAGCCTCAGCCGCATCGCGCAGAATATCGGCGGCATTGCAAATCTCACCGCAATTCCGGCCGGAGCGTCCCTCGACCAACTAATCGCGTTTGACACCGGCCCGGGCAACATGGTCATCGACGCTGTAATGGAAGAGTTGTTCGGAAAGCGCTACGACCACAACGGCAAAGTATCCGCCTCCGGCCGCGTTCTCGATCACGTAATCGCCCAGCTGTTGCGCGCGCCGTTTTTTCGGCAGACCCCTCCGCGCACAGCGGGGCGCGAAGAATTCGGCCGCGAATACGTCGGCCGTTTTCTTCAACTCTGCCAAGGCTCGAGCAAGCCCGACATCGTAGCAACTGCCACCGCACTAGCCGCGCATTCAATAGCGAACGCAGTAAAACAATTCGTCGTGCCGAAATTCATTTCTCCAGCCACTTCGGCCCGCCGCCAAAAGCGCGATCATCAGATGATCGTCTCCGGCGGAGGCGCAAAGAATCCCACGCTGATGTCCATGCTGCACGATGCCGTCGCGCCCTTAGGCATAAGCCTGCATTTCTCCGACGAATTCGGAGTTCCAGCCGAAGCCAAGGAGGCCGTGGCGTTCGCCCTGCTCGCGCATGAGACCTGGCATCGCAGGCCAAGC
>Ga0224547_1000179_pt1 | contig 11072 bp, 13 predicted proteins | sample 714P21014metaG_FD_179908 | JGI IMG/M metagenome (GOLD analysis project Ga0224547, IMG submission 179908) | Peat soil microbial communities from Stordalen Mire, Sweden - 717 P2 10-14 | ecosystem: Environmental > Terrestrial > Soil > Wetlands > Peat | place: Sweden: Norrbotten County, Stordalen...
CATACTCGCGGTTTCTACGAGCGAGCTGCTGCGCTGTATCACTGTGCACGAGGAACGCCGCCAAAGAAACTGTTCTGGCTGCCAACGTCGGGCGGGCGATGGAGGATCGATTGGCCGCGCACCAACGGAGCAATCAAGCTTGGCGCAAACAGGCAGCCTGATGGAGTGAGCAACTCATGAACTTGGGCATCGCGGGGAAGACCGCCATTGTAACTGGAGCAAGTGCTGGGATCGGGCGTGCAATCGCAAGGGAATTTGCAGAAAGTGGTGTGAATCTTGTTCTTGTCGCCCGAGGTGCCGAGCGCCTTTCCAAGACAGCCAAGGACATTGGCAACCGGTTCGGCGTCGAAGTGCTGTGGGTTGCGGCAGATGTGGGTGATTCGGGCGAGCCTGATCGCGTGGTTGCATCCGCCGTGGAGCGTTTCGGCAGCGTCGATATTATGGTCAACAATGCTGGGCGAGCATGTGCGGGTGGCATAATGGCGGCTTCGGAGGCGGACTGGCAAGAGATGACCGTGACCAAGCTCTCGGCCATGCGCCGATTTTGCCGTGCCGTCATTCCCCACATGCGCCAGCGTCATTGGGGGCGCATCGTCAGTATCTCGTCCATCGGTGGAATTCATCCGAACTACCGACTCATGGTCTCGCATGCACTCAGCGCAGCCATCAACAATCTGACGCGCAGTATCGCACTTGAGGTCGCACGCGACGGCATTCTAGTGAACGCCATCGCCGCAGGCGCAATCCTGACAGACAACTGGGCTAGCAACATGCTCCCTGCTGTGCGCAAACAGCGCCCAGAGCTTGTCAACCAATCCGACGAGGCGATGGTGAAACTGCTTGGGGAAGAGATGACGCCTGTCGGCCGATTCGGTCAACCGGAGGAGATTGCCGCGATTGCAGCATTCCTAGCTTCCGACAGGAATGGGTTCATCACTGGTCACACCGTTGAAGCCTCCGGGGGCGCTGACCGATTTATGTGAGGCACGGGGCCGCCAACCGGACTTCGGGCTGGACTGCTAGAAGCTACGCCGCTGCCGCGTTCGCGTGCGTGCCCCTTATCTCGCACTCGGCTTGAAGCCAATTTGTCCAAATCGTGACCGTCTGTCCTTCCGCGCCGTTCGTAAAGTTCGTAGGCACGTTGCTGGATCTGCTGCTCAATCGGGATCAGGACGGTCGGCTCGTCCGACTTCGGTGCGAGCGTTGAGAGCTCTTTCTCGAACTCGTCTGGTTGGCGATCTACCTTTTTTCCGAGTTGTTCAGTCTGCCGTTCCAATTTGTCGGCTTTGGTGCGTTTCTCTGCCATGCCTACAGCTTGACACAAACCTTGACACCAAAGCGAGGTTGTACCGCCGCCGCCGATCTTGCGGAGGGTGCGGTAATGGGAAACCGTCTGACCCACGGGTTGGAATGGCGTGGACACTGGCTAGATATGTTAGGCGGGGACGACGGGGAGGTCAATCGGACCGGGCTGATACCAAGTCGCGGCGGGCCACGCGATTAACGACACGCCTCACTTGGGTTACAGGTAACCAACGTCATGCTTGGCGGGGCCTTCGTAAGTTGATCGGTCTCCAATTCCCTGATGGAATTTAATGAGGGAGAACGCAGGTCTGCGCCCCCGGTGGGAAGGGACCTCATTCATGAAGTACATGACAGCCGTTCTGTTGCTGGTGGCGGCGGTATCTGCACAGAACGCACCAAGCACGAGCAAAGGACGCCATCTAGATATTTCAGCGATAGCCCGTGAGGCGCACGGTGCGGTTGTCTCAATTCTCATGTTAGACAAGGAAGAGCACCCTGTCGCCCAAGGCAGCGGCTTCCTCATAAGCAAGGATGGCCGGGTTGTGACCAACTACCACGTCATCAAGAGCGGAAGCTCCGCGGTCGTCAAACTCCCCAACGGTACTATCTTCCCAGTCGAAGGAGTGCTTACGTCCGATAAGCATCGTGACGTTGCTATCATCAAGGCGCACGGGAGCGACTTTCGGACGTTAGCTCTCGGAGATTCTGATCGACTCCAAGTCGGAGAGGAAGTTGTGGCAATAGGCAATCCCCTTTCGCTCGAATCGACGGTCTCAAACGGCATTGTCAGCGGAATCCGAACTGTCGAGGAAGAAGGGGGCAGATTCTTGCAAATCACCGCGCCGATCTCCCCCGGTAGCAGCGGCGGCCCATTGTTCAACATGGCAGGGGAAGTGTTCGGCATCACGACTTCTCATCTTGTAGGCGGAGAGAACCTGAATTTTGCTATCCCGATTGACGACGTGAAGTACCTTACCCTTGTGCCCAGATTGGCAGAAGCCGACGCTTTGCCTGATGAAGCAGAGGACGATAAGCCGCCTACCGCTGCCAGCACACAGAACGGACCAAGTATCAAAGACACCGTCGAGTTCATGGGCACGATGGTCGCCGCAGATAATCGTAAGATTGAGGCCAAAGAATGCTTTGTCACAATGACCAGCACTACGTTCTATACTTTCGCCGTCCCGAGTGGTAAAAAGCTGGTGAGCACAGCCGACGGTCTAAAACACTATGAATTTACATGGACCGTCGCTCGTCCGCCTGAGGCAATCGCAAGATTCAATCTCGCGGACATCGACCCGTCCTCCATAAAGTCAACTGGCGTACACAGTCCCGAAGCAATCGTACGAGCCCATTTGGATGAAAATCCCGGCGACTTCAAGAGCACAGTAGATTTCACGGTTGTTCAGTTGTTTACGCGCGACCGACACAAGTCGATATACGGCAATCAAGTGGACACGGATAAGGCGGACAGCACAGGACGCGTTGTCGGTGTTGACGTAAACCTTACCGGTTTGTTCGTGGTGTTTAAGTCAAAAGACAGAGCGGAGCGGTTCGTTACAGCACTGACACACGCGGTACAGCTATGTGGTGGACGGGCAAGTGATTTTGCCCCTACACCGACCAGCAAGTAAGCCTGAGGAGTCGAGGTCGCATGAAGTCAGCGATACGGGCAGCCTTGCTGGGAAGCGTATTTCCCGCCCGTCCCCGTCGAAATGGACAAACTGTAGGCCGCCCTCTTTCCGTTGCACTGGAACTTGATATGTTCGTGGTACTCGCTTATCCGAGCCCATTTCTCGCCGTCATAGCTGGGAGTCCAATTAGGTAGGCTGAATACGCTCACAGCGCCTTCAACTGTCAGCCCGGTTCGGTCTTGATAGGGTCAGAGCACGCCCGAGACATCGGTTGCATGTGCAGTCTATTTCATCGGAGAAGATGTGGGCAAAACGCAGGGGAGCTTTCACGTGGATTTTGTCTCGCCCGATGGAGCGGAAAAGGTTTCCTCCTATAAGCTCAATCACGACACAGATCGCAAATTTCTTCGCGGTCTGGGATGGAGCGAGGACAAAGGCCCGATGCGTCCGTATTTGAAACGGCTGGGGTGGACGCCGAAAATTGTGCACGGAAAGAAAAAGTGGGTCTGGTTCGAGGGCACCCGTGCCGAGCGGGCCCTGTACCAGCATCTCGTTGAGTCTTTTATCTGGAGTTGTTTCCCTTCATGCAGCCGGTTTTGCTACCGCCTGCTGATTCTGCCAGCTCAGCGCGGTTTCTTTAGCGAAATCTTCATATCGGCGAGGACCATGCCCAAGCAACTTCGTCAACGTCTCAATATCTCCATCTTCAGCAACAAACCCACGTTCGAGATATCCTTCAAACATCATGCGGATGTCGAAGGCTGACCAAGCAGGGGCTCTTTTGCGCATCTGCTCCTCGAACGCATCCATGTCGTCGCCGCCGTAACGAATCTCTTTGCCGAGCAATTTGCTCCAGATCGATGCCGCTCTAGGGCCACTCAGAGCCTCTGGACCGATAAGGTTATAAGTTTTGCCGTAGTGTTCTTCCGAGGTCAGAACAATCGCCGTTGCCTCTGCAATATCCCGAATGTCTACCGCCGAGACGCCTACATCGCCGAGAGGCATGGGGTAAATGCCGGCCTTCGTGAGCGGGTCTTTCAACGTTGCGTCGTTCTGACAAAAGTAATTTGGCCGGATAATCGTGAACGGTACATCGAACTCCCGTAAAGCGTTTTCGATAGCCAGCTTCGAGGCAAAATGTGGAACATCCTTGAAGTGGTCCACGCGAAAGACCGAGTGATAGACAATATGTTTCAGCTTCAGCCGCTTGGCCAGATCGTAGGCGATGAGACCCTGCGTTAATTCATCAGGAGCCACAGCGTTCAGTAGGTAGAGCTTATCCACTCCGTGCAACGCTTTCTGCACGGAGACGGGATCAAGCAAATCGCCGATGGCAACCTCAACCCCCTTCGGCGTCCGGTCGCCTTCCTTACGTACAAGCAAGCGAATGTCTGCATTGCGGTTCTGCAACTCTTTCACGACTTCTCCACCAACGTTGCCGGTCCCGCCTATCACTAGAATCTTCATCCTGTAATCTCCTGTGTTTGTCTTCAAGAAATCGCCTTCCGCAATTTCTTGCGAGCCATTGCTGTTCCGCTCGTGCGCGGAAAGCGGTCGAGAGATTCCGTCGCCTTCTGGTTGCAGACTCTTCATCCCACGAACGCGTAGTATGTTCGCCAGTGCAGGGGCCGGGCTGAGCAAAACAGACCACTCACGTGTTCTGTGCTGCAAAGTCGATTTGCGCGCGCGCAACGCGGAGCGATCGAGCCGGACTGGAATTGGCCGACGTTGGACCCCATTTCACAAGATCGTAAAGATCGCGCACCATCCGCTCATCAACGGGTTTATCGCTCCATTCGTTGTAGGTTCTTGCTTCGTTAAACAACTGATTTAACGCTGAACTGTGAATCATGATTTCCTCCTATGAGTATTCCTGTTTGGGCGTCAGCCTTGTCCGAGGAGCGCGAGGAAGTTCGGTTGCCCGTTGGACGCATGGAGACCACCGTCGACTGGCAGAATCACTCCATTGATGAAGACGGCGTCCTCACTGGCGAGAAATGCAATCACACCCGCGATATCGTCTGGTGTGGCGGCCCTACCGATTGGGAGTCGGTCACGAAAAGCGGCCATTACTGCTTCAATCTTCTCAAAATCAACCGTGGCCTCTGTGGAGGTGAAACTCGGAGCCACGGCGTTGATGCGCACGCCGCGCGAGCCGTACTCGAGCGCCAAGGCGCGCGTGAAGTTCGTCACGGCGCCCTTCGCCGCGTTGTACGCACTAATCCCCCAATCTCCGCCTAGACCCGACACGGAAGAGAGATTGACGATGGAACCCTTCGTTTTCAAGAGATGAGGCAATGCTTCGCGGGACGCAAAGTACACACTGTCGAGGTCAGTCCCGATGACCTTCCGCCAGTCCTGTGTGGTGGTCTGCGCGAAGGGGCCAAAGGTTGCCATCCCCGCGTTGTTGACCAACACATCCAGCTTCCCAAACTTATTGACCGTGTCTTCGACAAGGCGCTTTACGTAAGCCTCGTCAGACACATCTCCGGAATGAACAAGTGACTTTGCTGCATCAAAGCCTGCGATGGTTTCGTGCAGCTTATGTTCACGCCGTCCATTGACAACGACGTACGCGCCTTCCTGTAGAAAGCGGCGCGCCGTGGCTGCGCCAATACCAGATCCGGCCCCCGTCACGATGACGACTCTCCCTTCAAATCTATTCATGGTTTCCTCCGATAGATTTATAGACTGCTTTGTGCGACCAGGCCTATCGAACCGTATATTCCGCGATTTTGAGTAGAGCACTCGCTGCTCCCCGGCACTGCGCATTTCTGTACAGGGTGCGCGATACTCCGAAATCTGGGCATCTCAAACGTTGAAGAAAGTCACAATCTCGGGCAACTGATGATTGCGAGTCTCGCGTCGGAAAGCCTACCATTGCATTGCTTACTCGGCGAATCGGTTGCTCAGAAACTCACCGATGAGTTGAAGAGCCTCGTTGGAAGCTGCGAGGCGTCCCACGCCCCCAAGGAATCCATGGACCATCCCTTCCCACACATCGAGGCGAGCATCGACTCCTGCCGCGATCGCGTGCTCAACAAAGCGGACGGAATCATCAAGCAGCGCCTCGTCGTCGCCGACATGCACACGGATCGGGGCTAATCCCTCCAGGTCGGCATGGAGCGGCGAGGCGAGCGGGTCTGCCGGGTCATGACCGTGGAGATAGGAGCGCACCAACTCGGTCGCTTGCGGCTTGGTAAAGTAGGGGTCAGCAACAGCGCGCGTCGCCCAGCTTTCTCCAGAAAGGGACAGATCCGTCACGGGTGAGAGTGCCACTCCGCCCACGAGAGCTTTGCCGGCGCCGTCACTGTTAGCAGCGAGATGCGCGAGCAACCCAAGCGCCAGGGTGCCACCAGCCGAATCACCAGTGATAGCAATTTTTGAGAGGCCTCGCTCCGTCAAACCAACGTAGCAGGCCCGGATATCTTCAGCGGCGGCAGGAAACGGATGTTCCGGCGCAAGTTGGTAGTCTGGCACGAACACCGCCGCCCGAGTCTGAGCAGCGATGTGGCCTGCCAGATGGCGAAACGCCTGTGCCGAGCCCCAGTTGAACCAGCCACCATGAATATGCATCACGGCGTGGTGGGGCCGCGCATCTTCGGGTCGGCACCACCACCCTGGAATGCCGCCAACATGGTCAGCTTCGTAGACAACTCCGGCAGGCGCCGTGACGCGCTCCATGATGGCATCAAACGGAGAACTGGCCGCTGTTCCCTGAAGCCTTCCTTTGTTGGGTTCGACGATAGCGCGCATGGCAGCCATCGCAGCCTGATCTTCCGTGCTGAATGGATGGAGTACGGACCAGGGGGCCGTACCGTGATCTTCAAGAAATGTGACCATGATGTTCCTCCGCGTGCCTCGTTTTGATCGAGGCGCAGCTTAGTTAACCCGTTGTAAAGTTAAACGACTTCAGCCTCAGCCGCGCGCGCAAGGCTTTCGATCCATTCCTGGTGATAGCGGTAGAGTACGCCGGGATTCTTGCGCCCGACCTCCTCGAGGAAGTATGGGCCTTGCTGCGTCTCCTCGGAAAGCACATGACACCCATTCTCCATGGGAGTGATGACCCAGCCGTGATAGGCGCTCGAACCGGTCTCGTCGCCGTCGACAGTTGTCGACCACGCGAGCCTGCTTATGGGCGCGCACTCCGTCACGATAAGTCTCGTAGGAATGCCAACGGTTACCCGGGTCCATTTTGTTCCGAGCGCCAGTTCCGGCTCATCGGACAGGATCTTGACTTGATCTTCGGCAGGAAAGTAGCTCCACCAATTCTTGGCGTCGACAAGCGACTTCCACACCACTTCAGGCGGCGCGTTCACGTCGATGTCGTTGAGTGCGTAGATCGCCGAGGTCTTCGGGTCATATTGCTTAGGCCAAATTACGTGGTTATACATTTATGATCCCCTCTTTCTAAAATTCCGTGAGTTCTTCGCCGCAGAGCCGGGCAGGCCGGTGACAGTAGGCGCGCCACGTTCGTAGACTGGCGTGAACTCGCGATGATCGAGCGCCCAAGCCGCGATCTCGTCCTTGCGGGCGAACCAGACGCCGGGCTTGGAGCGCGCGTAAGTGAGAAAGCGGTCGAGGACACGAACACGGTTGGCATGACCTGAAATGCGGTCGTGTAGTCCCAACACCATCATTCGGCGGCGGTGCGCGCCCTCCTCGTAGAGTTGATCGAATTCGTCCTTGAGCGCTTGTTCGTAAGCAGCCGGGTTCCAACCCACGAAGGTGTACGAAGCAATGTCGTTCATGTGCAGGGTGTAGGGAACGGTCACAAAGTCTCCGCCCTTCAGCTTGACGATGAACGGTTGGTCGGCGCTCGGCTCATCGATGTGGTACTTGAAGCCGAGACTCTGGAGGATATCGAGCGTGTGTGGGGAGTTGCGAACGAAGTAGGCGTTCCAGCCAACTGGCGTCTCCCCAGTGGCCTTTTGGATGCTCTCGACGCCGTCGACGATGAAGCGCCGCTCGGCGTCAGGATCGAGGAGATAGCTGTTCTGCCAGGAGCGGCCGTGAGCCGCGGCTTCATGGCCGCGGCTGACAATCTCCCGCGCGAGATCGGGCGCTCTGTCGACGGCTTGACCGATCATGAAGGAAGTGAGCTTGACCTCGTGCTTGTCCATCAGGTCGAGGATTCGGGGGATGCCCTCGTACACGCCGTACTGGAAGACGCCGTTGGTCGCCAGATCGGGCAAACCCTTTTGCATTGGTTCTTCGAAGAAGCCGGGCGCGCCGGAGATCGGCTGACCGCCACCCTCAAACATGAGCGAGAAGCTGACGGCAAGACGGGCACCGTCAGGCCAGAACGGATCAGTCGTAGGCATGATGCTCTCCTTTCAGTGGGGAACGGACGAAGCCGCCCGCCGCGAACTGCTTTACTTGAACTTGACGAAATCCTGAAAAATCAGCTGAGCCCAGGATTTTCCTCGCGCTTGCACGAGCAAACCTCCCTCTGCCAGCCTCCCAAGTTGGACCGGGGCGAAGCCGAGTTGTTCAATCAAGGCCGCTGACGTGACCGGCGAAATTTGTACCAGGTGGAATGAGAGAGAATCCACTTGGAGGAAAAGCGGGTCATAGTGCAACTGATTTGAACCCCGTTTCCGGTCGTCCCGTAGTCGTTGGCGAAGGGTGACGGCAAGGAGTGGGAGTAAATTTATAGTTATCATTCACGGTTTTTTTGAACCGACGTCCGGTCGACCCGGCAACGGGCTCGAGAACAACTGAAAACAGGTGAATTTGTAACCTTTTAGTTATCGTCCTAGGTGACGTTCACAGTCTTTTCTTGCCACTTCCAGGATGTTTTTGGCAGATTTCGCGGCCTTTTTGGGCACTCCAGAGCCGTGCATTGCTGGACAGCATTCCATGTAAATTACTTAGTATCAATAGCATAATAGAACTCAAGACTCTCACGGTATCCGGAAAAACCAAAAAATTCCAATTCGCATGTGTGTGTGTGTTACGGGCGGGCCCTTGTCACGCGGTATAGGTTTCAACGCAACACCCCCTATCCCCATTTTAGAATCAACCACTTAGGAAGGAGCACCCCACCTCCCACCCAGCAGAGCAGGGAGCACTGGCAACGATATTGTTATCAATAACATAGAGGCTAATAGGATAGCGGCAATAGAATCAATGACATACAGACGCTGTGTACTAGGTAGCACACATAGGCAGTTCACACAGTATATGTTGCACAGTATATGTGCGATACCTAATAGGCACCTAATGCAGCTGTCAGAGCTGCTGTCCTATAGGGGTGGTGGGTTGCTTGGTAGGTGATCTAGGTTGGAGTGGTGGTGGGTCAGTGGACTCACAGCACTCGCCGCTGTGGCGGCTTGCTGCACACACGTCCAGGATTCATGCAAGGTAGAGGAGCAACTGTCTTATTATCACAGCGTTGGGCGGCGCGCGCCACGCGCGGCATCGCACAATAGGCTAATAGGCGTCAATGTGTTGGGTGATTAGTGCTTGCTGTATGTGGGTATAGTGTTGTTGTTGCGCTTTGCTCTATCGCCTTTTTGCTCTGTAACGCTGTGCTCTGCTTGCCTGTTCAGAAAGTGAAATCCTATACGACAAGCAAGTTCTCTGCAAAACCGCCGTTTACGTAAGCGTAGTCCTAATATTTCTCTGGCTTGATTGAGGCTGATTTCACTAGCTTTTACTCTGCGAGCTAAATGCAGCACGAAACTTGATTCTGAATTGTCAGTCATTTTTCCTTAGCGCTCTCCGTAAAAATATGCACAGAAAATTAGTGACAAAGTACCGACGATAATCAAGCAGCAAGCACTGAACGCGCAATAGTCAGCAATTTTGTCAAGCGTGTACCATGGAGTGTCTAGCAAAAACGTTGTGTTCATTCTTCACCTCTTGGTCCGTGTCCAAGAGATAGCAGACTTTCATTGTAAGCGCTTTGCTCTGCCGCCTGTTCAGTTTGCGGACGACCGAACAGCAGAATGCTTGACCCAACTACTGTGCGCACTTCTTCACCTGTTATTTCACCTTCTAAAAGAAGGTGCGCCAATCCGAATACTAGTGCTCTGTCTCTGATTTCTTCCGTTGTCATTTTTCCTCTGTAATGCCTGTTCCAACATATGCAAGAAAATCTATGAGCTTTTCGTAAGTGAGAACGTCAATGGTGTGCCCGCAATACTTGCACATTCCTGTTTTATCGTAAACATGCTTGATAGGTTGCGTTCCAAATCCGAGCGATTCAACTTGCTTCCGCCAGTGTTCCGGATGTCCGTCTTCCCAGAGGTCACAGTGAATGGACTTTCTGCATCCAAACACACATGCCTTTCGCAGCGAGTTGTTGTGTTCGCTTTTCTTCACGAATTTGGCGCAGTGCAAAAGTCAACAAAAGATGCGCAAGTGTGCAGCCGTAACGCGCGGCAATGTATGACCTCGCATTCTTTCGAGGATGTCTTCTGGAGACTTCTCACAGTAGAAAGGTCCGCTTGCTGTGATTCCGTTTGCTGAATGTCCGGCAGTGCTCCGAAAGCCCCACAGCTGGGACAGCTCACGCACGAGCACGGAATGCGATCCACCACACAAGAACCATAGGGTGATCTGAGCGGAGTCGGCACTGCAATCTGGTCCGTGTCTCCGAGGAAACCCGGCACACACTCGGCACGCAGAAGTCACACAAGAGTCCGTAAACTGAAGGCTCTTGGTGTCCGACAGTCAGCCAATTCGTTCTATTCCTGTCGCCCATATTGCCTGACGAATTTCCGCACACAATTGGCACACCGGGCTTGTCCAGCAACCCCTTTTCTCGAGCATTTCCCATAAGCCCGTTTCCGGCCAACTTCCGAGTAGCCGACAATCCATCTAGAATCCGCTTCATCCGCCGCGAGGTGCTGCTGGATTATAATGACGCCCACGAATGACTCTCGCCTCTGGCACGAAGCTCGGACCATACGAAATTCAATCACCGCTGGGCGCGGGCGGCATGGGCGAGGTGTATCGCGCACGCGACACTCGGCTTGACCGGACTGTCGCCATCAAGATTCTGCCCACGCACCTCTCCGAGAGTCCTGAATTCAAGCAACGTTTCGAGCGCGAGGCGCGGACCGTTTCTTCGCTGAATCATCCACACATCTGTCAGCTCTTCGACGTCGGACAGCAGGATGGCAC
>Ga0224547_1000183_pt1 | contig 10978 bp, 8 predicted proteins | sample 714P21014metaG_FD_179908 | JGI IMG/M metagenome (GOLD analysis project Ga0224547, IMG submission 179908) | Peat soil microbial communities from Stordalen Mire, Sweden - 717 P2 10-14 | ecosystem: Environmental > Terrestrial > Soil > Wetlands > Peat | place: Sweden: Norrbotten County, Stordalen...
TATCAATGCGGGTCCGGGCGTATCGACCCGCTCAGATCAAGTCGTCATCAGCGCGCAGAACCGAAACTTTCCGGGACGCAGCGGTCCCGGTCAGATGTATCTGGCATCCCCGCTAACGGTAGCCGCGAGTGCCGTCGCTGGATACATTGTCGAGTATGAGCCGAGTCAGCAGCGCGAACTCACGACTGTCTGAACAGCACGCAGGCCGCGCTAACCAAAAGGGCCTTCCGATGGCAGTGTGCTCCTAGCGGGTGGTTATCCAAATAATGACGCGGCCACTGCCGAAACTTGGATCTTCCGGCAATAAAACGCGATTGTGGGATACACTCCTCGGATGCCAATCTTCGCAAGCCGAAGTTATCTGCCCTTCCCAATCCGGGAGGGCTCCCTCCCAAATAGTCGACTGATGTTTGCCCGTGAACGGTATACTGTACGCTAGGGTACATTCAAACGAAATCCTCCCGAAGCAGTAGCGTCAGGAGACCCTGCCGTCCTGACGCCAACCAGTTCGTTCAACAGCTGCCCCTCCCGCAAAGCCGCGCTTTGCAGAATCGCTGATCCCCCATGAAAATTTTGCTGTACAACCCCGACAATGGCGTCACGCGCAACTTCATGCCTCATCTCTGGATGTTCCTGCTGCAGGCGCTCACGCCGCCGGGCCACGAGGTGCTGCTGGTCGATGGCAATGCAAATCCCATGGATGAAGCGGGGATCGCGCAGTATGTGCGCGACAACAATATTGGGCTAGTCGGCATCGGCGCCATGACCCGAATGATCGCCAAGGCCTATCGCATGGCCGATGCCGTGCGCGCCACCGGAGTTCCCGTGGTGATGGGCGGGCCGCATGTGACAGAGATGGCCGACGAAGCGCTCGGCCGCGACGGTGGCGCGCGCCACGCCGACGCGGTCGCTCTCGGTGAAGCCGATGCCACCTGGCCGCGCATCGTCGAAGACGCTGCGCGCGGACACCTCAAAGATGTTTACGAACCGGTCGATGCCTTCGGCCAGGAGAGCAAGCCGTCGCTAAAGGAATACCCTGTAATTCCGTGGCAGTCGATCGATCTCAAGCAGTTCAATCTCGTGCCCAAGGCCGCAACCGCCCTGCTTCAGAAAATCGGCGAAGGCTGGGGATCGTTTCGCATCATTCCCGTCGAATCCGGACGCGGCTGTCCCTACGGCTGCGAGTTCTGCACCGTGACCGGCTTCTTCGGCGACTCGATTCGCTTCCGCACCAATGAAAGCGTAGTCAACGAACTGCTTTTGTTGAAGGCTCGCGCCCGCACCGAAAAAGGCCAGATGGCGGTGTTCTTTATCGATGATAATTTTGCCATCAACATCAAGCGCACAAAATCGCTGCTGCGCGACATCATCGCCGCCAAAGCGCAGGTGCATTGGGTCGCGCAGATCAGCGCCAATTTATTGCGCGACGAAGAACTGGTCGACTTGATCGCAGCCTCCGGAGGCAAGTGGATCTTTATCGGCATGGAGTCGATCGACCCGGCTAATCTAAAAGACGTAAATAAAGGATTCAACAAGCCAGGCGAATATACGGCCGTGCTCGAGCGCTTGGCGCAACGCAACGTCTACGCCATCACGTCCTTTATTTTCGGTATGGACAACGACACGGTTGGAGTGGCCGAGCGAACGATGGAGCAGGTTAGGACGTGGCCTCCCGGCCTGCCGATCTTCGGCCTCCTCACGCCGTTGCCTGCGACGCCCCTCTACAAGCGGCTGGAAAAAGCCGGGCGTCTGACTCGCCCCAAGCACTGGCAGGAGTTCATTCCGTTCGCCATGGCGCACACGCCTTTGAAAATGACCATCGACGAGGCGCACGCGGAAGTGAATAAAGGTTGGGCTGAGGCCTATAGTCCGGAGGCCCTGGCCGCTGCGGTCAATTCGCTTAATGATCAGCCCTTGGGCTACCGCGTCAATATTTTTCTGGCCCGACTCTGCTTCCGCGGCATTTACTTTCCAATGATGGGCAAGATGGCCTGGCTGAAGGTGATTTCACAAAATCGGCGAACGATTTTCAAACTGGTAAGGGAAGGCTTCAAACGCAATGCGTGGCGCGGAGCGCCCGCAAGAATCCCAGCTAGTGGCGTGCCGCCGTCAGAAGCAGCCCCACAATCGGCAGCCGCTTTTCCCGCCGATTGAAAAATGTGCGTTTCCCGCCCCTGAATGTGGCATGATTAAGATTGATGGGGGTTCTATGTACGAGCAAGAAAAGGTTCAAAAGGGAAGAATGATCGGCTATGCCGTCGGCCTCGTCGTCTTCATCGCAGTCGTGGCATGGAAGTTCCTGGCCCGCTGAAGTTGCGAATCACCCCTCGCGTCGCTGGTCTCACGACAGGCGCTCCCGCCAGTTTTTCATGGGAGCTGTGACCTGTCACCCGTTACTGCCCACTGCCTGTACCGATAGCGGCGTTCTTGTTAGAATATGAATTCACACACTCTCCCTGCGCTGAGGAGCATGAGATTTTATGGCCTATGTAATTGCCGAGCCCTGCATTGGAACCAAAGACACCGCTTGTGTCGATTCCTGCCCCGTCGACTGCATTCATCCTAAGAAGGACTCGGAAAAGTTTTCAACGGAAGAAATGCTTTATATCGATCCAGTGGAGTGCATCGACTGCGGTGCCTGTGTCCCAGTATGTCCGGTCTCGGCCATCTTTGCCCTCGACGATCTACCCGAAAAATGGAAAGAATACACCGAGCGGAACGCGAAATATTTCGGGCGGTAGAGCAGCTTTTAGCAATTAGCTTTTAGCAATTAGCTCTTAGCCGTTAGCTCTTAACCAGCCTGTTGCGAGATTTGAGCGAAAAGCCAAAAGCTAAGAGCCAAAGGCCCGCGTTCTCCATTACAATCACTAATTAACCTGTAGACCTTCCATGGCGCTGAAGGAGTCGGAAGCCATCGTTCTGCGCACCTATCCACTGCGTGAGTCCGACCTGCTGGTCACGCTCTTTACCCGCCTGGAAGGCAAAGTGAAAGGCGTGGCGCGCGCCGCCATGAAATCGAGACGCCGCTTCGGGGGCGCGCTCGAGCCGCTCACCTATGTAAGGGCGTTTTACGATGACCGCGAGCGGCAAGAGTTGGCGAGACTCGATTCCTGCGAAGTCATCGAGTCGCCGATGGCGACCGAGGTCAGTTATGCGCGCGCAACGGCGCTGGCGCATATCGCCGAGTTGTTAGATGAGTTGATGCCTGACCGCGAGGCGAGCGACGCTGTGTTTCGCTTGAGTCTGGCCGTTTTGCAGGAATTACGCGGTCAAGCAGTGTGGATGCCGCTCACCTACTTTGAATTGTGGATGACACGGTTGATGGGCTTTCTGCCGGAGTTCTCGGAGTGCGTGATTTGCGGACGCGCGCTTGATGGCAGCCGGGCGTTTTATCACGCGCTAGCGGATGGCTTAGTCTGCGCAGACGACAAGCGCATAGCGTCGTCCGAGCTGTCGCCGGAGTCGAGGAAGATTGCAGCCCAGATGCTGCGCTCGCGCGTCTCCGAGTTCGCCGAGATCGATTGGCCAAAAGCAGTAGGCAAGGACCTGCGAAAGTTTCTCCTCCAGGTTCTGGAGCGCCACTTGGAGAAGAAACTGGTAACGGCAAGAATGCTGGAAAAGATGTAACTGCGGGCTGTTATCTCGGTGTTCGCAGCTGATGTCGTGCTTCGTAGATCGCATTTCAAATATGGGTTGTCATCCTGAGCGAAGCGAAGGACCTATGAATTTCGCGAGTGCTAACAAGAATGCACAGGTCCTTCGCTTCGCCTAGGATGACAATCTGGCCTTATGACCTCGTCCAATTCCAATTCGCTGACGTTCCAGGAACTGATTCTCAAGCTCCAAGCGTTCTATGCGGAGCGCGGAGCCGTCATCCAGCCGTCCTACGACGTCGAAGTAGGTGCCGGAACCATGGCTCCAGAAACGTTCCTGCGCGTGCTCGGTCCGAATCCCTACAAAGTCGCATACGTGCAACCGTCGCGCCGCCCCGCCGATGGCCGCTACGGAGAAAATCCCAATCGCCTCTTCAAGCACCTCCAGTTGCAGGTGATCCTGAAGCCGCCGCCAGAAAATGTCCAGGAACTCTACTTGGAATCGTTAGCCACGATCGGCATCGATCTTCGTCAGCACGACATAAAATTCGAAGAAGATAACTGGGAGTCGCCCACCCTAGGCGCATGGGGCATCGGATGGCAGGTAATGCTCGATGGCCTGGAGGTCACCCAGTTCACCTACTTCCAACAATGCGGAGGCGTCGACCTCGATCCCATCTCCGCCGAACTCACCTACGGACTGGAGCGCCTCTGCGCCTTCCTCCAAGACGTCGATTCCATCTACGACATCGTGTGGGCGCGCGATCCGAAAACGGGCAGGGAAGTGAAGTATGGCGAAGTGCGTCTGGCCGATGAGCAGCAGTTTTCCGTCTACAACTTCGAAATGGCGGACGTTCAGAAGACCTGGAAGCATTTCGAGTTGTGCGAAGCGGAGTGCAAAGCTCTGCTCGACCGCTACTCTGTTTTGGCCAAAGATAAGACTGAAGGCGATGGAATCGCGCGCGAGAAATCACGTTTTCCTTTACTCGGCGCCTACGACCAGTGCCTGAAATGCTCGCATTACTTCAACATTCTCGATGCCCGCGGAGCGATCTCTGTGACCGAACGCGTAGGCGTAATCGCCCGCGTACGAGCCCTCGCCGTGGGCATCGCCAAGGCGTGGATGGATCAGCATTACGCAAGTGAAAAAACAACTAAGAGCACCGACGCTCCCAAGGCGGCGGCTAACGAAAAGAGGAATAAGTTGGAGCCGGTCGTTACCTAGGTATGCCTGACTTTCTACTCGAAATCGGATGCGAAGAAATCCCGGCGCGCATGATTGACGCCGCCGCGCAAGAACTGCACGAACGCCTGCAAGCGCTACTGCAACGCGAGCGCCTCGCACCTACGGGCGAGATTTCACATCTCGACACCCCGCGCCGGCTGGCCGTTCTCGCTTCCGGCCTTCCCATCTCGCAGCCCGACATCACCGAACAGGTGAACGGCCCCTCCGCGCAGATTGCCTATAAAGATGGCCAGCCCACCCCGGCCGCGCACGCGTTTGCGAAGAAAGTCGGGGTCGATGTAGGCAGGCTAGAAAAAGTCAGCACTCCCAAAGGCGAATACCTGGCAGCCACCATCACCCGCAAAGGCCGCAGCGCCTCCGAGATCCTGGCCGAGACGCTTCCCAAGGAAATCTCCACCCTCTACTGGCCCAAAAATATGTACTGGCGCAAGCGTGGAGAATTATTCGTTCGTCCGGTGCGCTGGCTGGTAGCAATGCTCGATGAAGAAGTCGTCCCGCTGGCATTATTCGGCATCGCCGCCGGCAAGACGACGCGCGGACATCGCATCATCAGCAGGGAAGCCGTCACCATCTCCAAGCCCAGCGCCTACGTCGAGACACTGCGCGGAGCAAAGGTTCTCGCCGCTCCCGAGCGCGAGCACGTAATTCGCAAAGCGCTCGACGCCGCAACGCGCACCATTCCCGGAGCGCGCTGGCGTGAAGACAAACCGCTGGTCTCGACCGTCGTCAATCTCACCGAATTTCCTTCCGTTATTCTTGGCAGTTTCGATCCCGAGTTTCTCGATCTGCCCGAAGAGGTCTTGGTCACGGTCATGCGCGACCACCAGAAATATTTCGCCATCGAAGACGCGGACGGAAAATTGCTGCCCCACTTCCTCGCGGTGCTCAACACAGTCGGCGACTCCGATGGCCTGATCCGTCACGGCAACGAGCGTGTTCTGCGCGCCCGCTTCAATGACGCCCGCTTTTTCTGGAAGACCGATCAGAAGCAGACCCTGCGCCAGCGTGTCGACCTCCTGCGCAACGTAACCTTCCAGAAAGATCTTGGCAGTTATTACGACAAAACTCTCCGCGTGCAACACCTCGCCAGTTCGCTTTCAGAAACCGTCAAGCAGAACGGCATCGCAATCCGTCCGGGCGTGGTCCACAAAGCCGCGCTGCTGGCCAAGGCCGACCTCACCACAGAACTGGTAAAAGAATTCACCGAGTTGCAAGGAATCGTCGGCGGCCTCTATGCGCGCGTGCAGCAACTAGATGACGATTTGAGACCGGATGTGCAACTAGCCATCTCGCATGCCATCTACGATCACTATAAGCCCGAGTCAATGGAGGACGCCGCGCCCGCCACGGTTGAAGGCGCTGTGCTTTCGATCGCCGACAAGGCCGATTCAATCGCCGGAATGTTCGCGCTCGGCCTCATCCCCAGCGGATCGAAAGACCCCTTCGCGCTGCGTCGGCAGGCCAACGGCATCGTGAAAACGATCGCTGAGCACAAACTGCAGCTCCGTCTCTCCGAGATCATGGCTGACGCGCGCATTCGCTACAATCGATCGGAAGCAGAGAAGAAGTTTTCGAATGTAGTCTACGCTCAATCCGTGCGCGCTTTCTTCCGCGAGCGCCTCGAATTTTATTTGAAAGACGCCCGCGGCTACGCCTACGACGTGGTGAGTGCCGTACTCGCGGTTGACGCCGACGATGTAGTAGATGCGGCCGCCCGCGCTGAAGCTGTCAGCAAAGTTCGCGGTTCCGTCGACTTCGAATCGATCTCGATCGCTCTCAAGCGCATGAAGAATATTCTGCGCCAGGCCAGCGAAAAAACTAAACTGATTGCTATGCGTGTTGATGTAGCCGGCCTGCAGGAAGAATCGGAAAAGGAATTAACTGCTCTGATTCCGCCGACCGTATTGGCGGTCGAGAAGCTGGGCGCAGCGCACGATTACGAAGGAGCGTTGCTCGAGATCGCAAAGCTGCGCCCGCCGATCGACAGATTCTTCGATAAAGTCATGGTCATGGTCGACGATGACAATTTGCGCGCCAATCGCCTCGCCCTCTTGCAACTGCTGGTTAAAGAATTCTCCACGATCGCCGATTTCTCCGAGATCGTGACCGAAGGCAAGGAATCTACGAAATAATAGAATACGAATAGAAAAAGAGGATCTGCACATGGCAACAACGACTCTCCCCGACGCCGAAATCGCTGAAACAAAAAACGAAGCAAAAACCGAATCGAAATCCGCAGTAAAGAAATCCGCGGCCACAAAGTATGTCTACTCCTTCGGCGGCGGCAAGGCCGATGGCAACGGCAAGATGAAAGACGTTCTCGGCGGCAAAGGCGCTGGCCTCGCCGAGATGACCAATGCCGGCCTACCCGTGCCTCCCGGCTTCACCATCCAGACCGAAGGCTGCCGCGAATACATGCGCAGCAGCGCCGTCTCGAAAGATCTCGACCGCCAGATGCAGGAAGCGCTGGCCGCGCTCGAAAATCTTCAGGGCCAGAAGCTTGGCAAGGGCGACAATCCGCTGCTCGTCAGTGTCCGATCTGGCGCGAAGTTTTCCATGCCCGGCATGATGGACACCATCCTCAACCTCGGCCTCAACGATCAGAGCGTCGAGTCGCTCGCCAAGCGCACAAGCAATCCGCGTTTCGCTTATGACTCCTATCGCCGCCTGATTCAAATGTTCGGAAACGTTGTCCTCGACATCGAGAAATCGGTATTCGACGAAATTTTCGATGCCAAGAAAAAGCAGAAGAAAGCCAAACTCGACACCGATCTCGACGCGAAAGCTCTGCAGGAAGTTATCGTCGAATATAAGAAAGCCGTCAAAAAGCACGCCAAGCGTGATTTTCCGCAAGACGCACATGAACAGCTGGTCATGGCACGCGATGCCGTATTCCGCTCGTGGCAAAACGATCGCGCCAAGCATTACCGCCGCATCAACAACATCGATGACATGCTCGGCACCGCCGTCAACGTACAAGCCATGGTCTTCGGCAACCTCGGCGACACGAGCGGCACAGGTGTAGGATTCACGCGCAACCCAGCCAATGGCGCGAAAGAATTCTACGGAGAATTCCTGCTCAACGCGCAAGGTGAAGACGTCGTTTCAGGCGTGCGCACTCCGGTTCCCATCCTTGAACTCGAAAAGGTCATGCCCAATGTCTACAACCAACTTCGCGAAATCACGACGCGGCTGGAGAAGCACTACAAAGACATGCAGGATTTCGAGTTCACCATTCAAGACGGCAAGCTCTACATGCTGCAAACCCGCAACGGCAAGCGCACCGGACTCGCCGCCGTTCGCGTCGCTTTGCAGATGGTAGATGAAGGTCTGATTACGAAGGAAGAAGCTATCTTCCGCGTCGAACCAAACCAACTCTATGACTTTCTCGTTCCGCGTCTCGACGAGAAGAGCACAAAAATTGAAGTGCTCGCTACGGGATTACCGGCGTCACCCGGAGCCGCGGTAGGCCAGATTGTTTTTACCGCCGAAGAAGCCGTGAAAAAAGCTGGACATGGCGCCAAGAAAAATCCCGTGATTCTGGTGCGCGCCGAAACGACTCCCGAAGATATTCAAGGAATGGAAGTCGCCGCCGGCATTCTAACTTCGCGCGGCGGTATGACGAGCCACGCCGCCGTCGTCACGCGTGGCATGGGGAAATGTTGCGTGGCCGGCGCCGGCGACATTCAAGTCGACGAGCGAGCCGGAGAGATGCGCGTCAAGGGACAAGTCTTCAAAGAAGGAGACTGGATCTCGCTCGATGGCACCAGCGGCCGCGTGATCAAAGGCAAACTGAATACGCTCGAGCCCTCAGTCGACGACGCCGACCTGCAAAAACTAATGAGTTGGGCCGAGCCCTTCCGCAAAATTGGCGTCCGCGCCAACGCAGACATTCCGCGCGATGCGATTCAGGCAAAGGCCTTCGGCGCCGAAGGCATCGGCCTTTGCCGCACCGAGCACATGTTCTTCGCTCACGATCGCATCCCCCACATGCGCGCCATGATTCTTTCCGACAACGAAAAAGATCGCCGCAAAGCGCTGAACAAGTTGCTGCCCTTCCAGCGTAGGGATTTCGTCGGCCTATTTAAAGCCATGGAGGGCCTGCCCGTTACCATCCGCCTGCTCGATCCGCCGCTCCATGAATTCCTTCCCAAGCGCGAGCAACTCATGGTCGACATTGCCAGCCTGCCAAGCGCGAGCCCCAAGCAAAAGAAAATCATGGTTGAGGAATACAAGGAATATGGAGCGAAGGCCGCCGACGATCTGAAGAAAGTTCTGTCCGCTCTCCTGGCGCGGGTGGAAGAGTTACACGAATTCAATCCCATGCTCGGGCATCGCGGGTGCCGCCTCGGAATCACCTATCCCGAAATCACCGAGATGCAGGCGCGCGCCATTTTCGAAGCCGCCGTCGAGGTGGAGAAAAAAGGCATCAAGACGCACGCCGAAGTCATGATCCCGCTAATCGCGACCGTCAAAGAAATGGAGAACCAGGGCGCCATAGTCCGGCGCGTGGCTGAAGAAGTATTCAAAGAAAAAGGAAAGCACGTTCATTACCTGGTGGGCACAATGATCGAGTTGCCTCGCGCCTGCCTGGTTGCAGACCAGATTGCCAAGGACGCCGAGTTCTTCTCCTTCGGCACCAACGACCTCACCCAGACCACCTTCGGCTTTTCCCGCGACGACATTAACAAGGTGTTGCCGACCTATCTCGCGGAAGGAATTCTGAAGCGGGATCCATTCGCCGCCATCGATCAGGAAGGTGTAGGCGAACTGGTGAAGATCGGAATCGAACGCGGACGCAAGACGCGTCCGAAGCTGGAGGTAGGTATCTGCGGCGAGCATGGCGGCGAGCCATCCTCGGTTGAATTCTGTCATCGCGTAGGAATGGACTATGTTTCTTGCTCGCCGTTCCGCGTACTGACGGCGCGGCTAGCCGCAGCCCAAGCAGCGGCCAGTGAAAAACTGAACATCGACGGTGGACGGACCAAGTGACGTCTTGGCGAGGTCGAAGGTGATCCCTTAGACGGGGGCTGTATGACACTGGCGAAAGGGCGACCCTTGGGGTCTGTAGCCGTCGCGATCTCCATGATCGAACTCGTTGTGATCTGGGGAGTGACCTTAATAGCAGAGCAAACCGCCCAATACGATTGGAGGTGGGCCGCACCCCATTTGGTTGACATATATATATTCGGTTTTGTCGCGATCCCCGGGATTATTTGGGACTCCCGTCGCGGGCTCGCGATAGCAGGGCTCGTTCTCGGCCTTTCCAATATTGCAATCTGCGGGATAGCGTTCTCGCCGCCCAAGCTTTTGCCGACACCTTCCGGTTTTACTGCACTTTTTGCAGCCGGTTGATCAGCTTCTGCGCCAGATTTTCTTCCGACTCCGACCAGAGCAACCGCCCGGTCGCCCCGGCATTCTTTTCCACTTGAGCAGTAAACTCCACCAGTTTCTGCACGTTGCTGCGAACGTTGCGCTCCGCCTCAGTCGTAAACTCCACTTCCTCGTGCAAAAAAGACGTATCTAAACCGAAGTCAATCTGAATGTGCCCCGTCTCTTCCGCCGCGCGCTCTTCAAATTCCAACCCGTGCGCGGTGAGCCGAATTAGCGCCGACTCCGACACCCACTTCTCCGCGCCCTCCGGAGGCGTCCACAAATCCCAATAAGCCTCGAAAACATAAGCGTAGTCGTCATGCAAAAAGTCCGCCACCTCCGTCACCGCCTCCTCCGGAGCAACTCCCGGGCGATAGCGCCGCTCGAGAATGGTCGGCTCACTCCACGACACCGGCTGGATGGCCGAGTAAGTGACTCCGCTGCGCGCCGCAGAAAAAGGAATCTGCCGCAGCACGCTGACGGTACGAGGCAGAATCTCAGCCTCATCGAAGCTAGGAAACCACAGGCTCAAATAGAGCGAATCAGCCATGAATACATTCTAAACCGCATGTGTTTAAAAGATGTGAATGCGCCGCGAGGATCAGCTGTCGTGCGCGTTAGGCCTCGAGCCCATCCAGTTTGTTCTCGTTCAGAATGATTAGTGACATTCGAATAGAGTGTCGGAATGCAAATACGCGGAGGGAAACCACCTGGGTCTGGGCGCCTGGCTCGGACCGGAGTGGAGTTAAGTCGAGAGGCTCGGGTT
>Ga0224547_1000185_pt1 | contig 10922 bp, 8 predicted proteins | sample 714P21014metaG_FD_179908 | JGI IMG/M metagenome (GOLD analysis project Ga0224547, IMG submission 179908) | Peat soil microbial communities from Stordalen Mire, Sweden - 717 P2 10-14 | ecosystem: Environmental > Terrestrial > Soil > Wetlands > Peat | place: Sweden: Norrbotten County, Stordalen...
TGACTCTCAGCCTGGCGCCAGGTAGTCCGGGCCAAACGTGTATTACCCTCGAGGATGCACATCGGCCGCGGGCCGGCGCACTCATCCGGCGCTGTACGTACGGGATAGTGAGGTTGGCTTCGATACAGGCCATCCTTCAAGGTCCGGCGCTGGTACTCGCCGTTCAGCCGCTCGAGGGTTGGCGCGAACTCTGGGTATTTCATGAAAGGGCCGGAAGCTGGACGATCGATGTGCTCTCGCCTGGGCTCGACAATCCTGAGGAAGGCTACGTCGATTTTGCAGGCTACGCGCCGGGTACCAGGCGCCTACTCATCGCGAGAGAAGTAAAGGATCGCGGGCGGTTCCGGCGCAGTTTCGAGGAATTGCGGCTCGATGATCTCGCCTTGGTGCGGCAGGCAAGCAGCCCCGAGCTCTTGCGGGACTTCGGCCGATGGCAGGACGTTGTGTGGCGACGGGACACTCTGGCGCTTCATTAGCGCTCGTCGCGAAGCGGCTTGTCGGCTCCGCCCTTGGATCTCGATCTTTGTGAGTTGGACTTGAAAAGACTCAAACGACTGGCGGCGGCCATGCGCCTCGACACTAATTTGTGTAGCTGGTTAATGCCCTGACCGGCGTCTGACGATCGAAACACTGTACGCGCCTTAATTGGAACGGGTGGCCTCCGCCACATTTGAGAAGTTTTGCGGCTCCACCATGGCTTCCGCCTCTGCGCTGACGGCAGCCACCTGGATTGGCCGCTCCTGGCGTACTGTCGATTCCGTCTGTGCCAGCGCCTCGGCCGTTTTAATCTGCTGATCAATATCGGGCAGTTCAGGTTCCAAGGCCTTCGCGTGCCGCAGCGGCGCCAGCGCCTCGTGAGCGCGGCCCAATGTGACCAGGGATGAACCTCGCGCCGCCAGCGCAATCGCGTCCTTGCGCTGGGTGCTCTGTAGCAGTGCCAGAATGGCGAGCGCAACCCCCTCGTCGCCGTGGCGCAGGGAATTGGCCGCGATGTATGAATCGAGCGCCTGCGAGGCCTGATTGGTGCTCTGCTGCAGCAGCGCCATGCGCACTGTAGTCTCGAACTCATTGGGCGCGCCCTTCACCAGCACGGATTTACACGCCTGCAGCGCCGCATCGCCGTCGCCGTCGGTGCAGCGTTTCAACAAGGCTTGGCGCTGCGACTGCAGGGCTTGTAGCTTGCCGGTGAGGGCGGTGTTATTGGGCGCGAGTTCGGTCGCTCGGATGTAGGCTTTCGAAGCCTCTGCGGGCCGATGTGCCTCCACCAACGCGTCACCCTTCGCGATGAGTATTTTCGTGTTGTTCGGCTGTTGGCTCAAAATCTCGTCGCAAGCGGCAACTTCGCGCTCGCGCGTACAGCGCTCCATTTTCCGAATCAGTCGCGGGCTGGCTTCGGCTTGATCGATGCCCCCGAGATAGTGTTCTTCTTTGACCATATTGCGGGCGCGTCGCAGACCAAACAGCAGAGCCGGACTGTAGGGATTGTACTTTTGCCCCTCCTCCAGCAAGTGAACCGCTTCATCGTAACAGCCTGCTTTTTCGAGTAAATTGGCCAGCTCCATGCGTTTTCCGAGCTGGGTGGGCGATCGCTGTAGCGCAGTCTTCCCGGCGGCGATGTCCGGATTCTGCTGTCCGCCGTTCACGCAGGTGCTCTCCGAGGCGGCAACCGCAACGCGGCTCGAGGCCAGCAATGTCAGCAGCAACAGGGCCGCTACGCTCGGCACGATTCGCGCGAGTCGCCTCATTGCGGTATCTCGCGAATCAATCGGAAACCGATGCTGGTGCTGCGGTAGTTGCCGTCGAAGCGATTCCGATAAGAAGTCCGGACGAAGTCGGGTTGCGTGAACCAGGAACCGCCGCGCAATTCGTGCTGGGTGCAGTCGCCCGCGGATTGTGCCGATCCGTCAATTGGTGCGCCCTGGTAGTTATCGTTCCAGCAATCCTCGGTCCACTGGAAAACGTTGCCGAGCATGTCGTACAAGCCGAATGCGTTTTCTTTAAACGAACCCACCGGCGCCGACTGCACGAATTGGTCTGCACAGGGCAACACCTTCCAACCTTGGTAATGCCGCGCGGCCGTCTGGTCGGCGACGTTGGCGTAGGAGCAGGCCTCGGCCGGCGTGCTCCAGGGAACTTGCGCGGCAGATCCGGCGCGGGCGGCGTATTCCCATTCCGAGGCGCTCGGCAATCGATACGTCTGGTGCGCGGTGTGAGACAACCACGCGGCGTAGTCCTTGGCGTCTTGCCAGGACACGCAACTGACCGGGTGCGACGGGGTTTGCGACTCGATCGCGTTCCTCCAGGTCACGGATGGATTGACTCGCCACGCGCCGTCGTACGTTGCGCAACTATTCGCGCCAACGCCCGTTGCGGCCACGAACTCCGAGTATTCACCCACCGTCACGTCGTAGACGCCGGCGGCAAAGGCATGGGCGATCGTGACTTTGTGCTGCGGCATTTCAAACGCCAAGGCGTCAGCGCCAGCTGGCGTGCCCTGCTGGAAGTCGCCTGCGGCCAAAACCTTCATCAGTGGGCATGTCGGACAATCCCGAAATACCTGTCCCGGTGCGGGCGCGAGCGGCGCGGTCGTGACCGCGGGTGCCACGGGCGGCGCTTGTGTTTTCTGATTACCTAAGTGCTGGGCGAAGAAGGCAGCCGCCGCAATCAGGGCCGTCATCGAGACGGCAATGCCCGCCGCCACGGGCCATAAGACTTTGCTGCCGGCACCGCTGAACTCGAGGAGAAACTGCCGCGCCGAGGGCGTGCGCTTGTCGCGCTCGAATTGCAAGGCGTGGCACAGGGCGCGAAATTCGCGCCGTGAGAGTTCACGCGGACACGCCAATTGAGCCACGTTGCGTGCTGCGGACGGGTCCTTCACCTTGAACGGAAGCTCGCCCGTCATCAGCTTCCAGGCGACACAGGCCAATGCGTACACATCGTCGCGCGGGTCAGGCTCCTCGTTTTCCAGCATCTCGGGACTTGCGTAGGCGGGCGTCAGGGCGCGCATTCGGTCCGCCGCATTCGCGACGGCTTTCGGCTGCACTTCTCCCGGCTGAACCATGAGTCGCGCCAGACCAAAGTCGATGACCTTGATCTCACCCGTATGAGTGATGAAGACATTGCCCGGTTTTAAATCGCCATGCAGGATGTTCTTGCCGTGCGCAAATTCCAGCGCATTGGCAATACTCTTGATCAGCCGCCGTGCAGTGTCGCCTGACAGGCCGCCTTCGCCCTTTGCGGCGCGCATTTTGTCGAACAGCGACTGGCCGCAGAGCAGCTCCATGGTCATGAACACGATGTCGTTGTCGCGATCGCAATCGAATACGCGCACGATATTGGGGTGCGTCAGGCTCTGAAGGCTGTGGGCCTCGCGGGACAGCACCGCCATGGCGTCCGAGGGGTTTGCAAAAGGAACCGTGAGAACCTTGATTGCGATGTGTGGATCGGCGGCGCCGGCTTCGACCTTGCGCAGATCGACCGCCTTGTAGACGCGGCTCATGCCACCTTCGCCGATCATCTCCAGCAGCTTGAAGCGGCTGAGCAGCATACTGCCGCTGCCCAAACGGGTGGCACTCGACGCCGTGTCGACCCCCATTTTCGCGGGGTCCAGCAGGATGGTCGGCGCATGCGCGACCTGCGGCTCGAAGAACGGGTCAAACTCCGCCAGACTGGCCCGTGTCATCGAAAGCTCGCGTTAAATGACTTAGCCATGCCCATGATGCTCACAAGTATCCCGGCCCGTTCGTGACGAGACTGCGCATCACCTTATGGCAACTGGGCGGTAGCCCACCGTAGAGTCCGTCACTAAATTAGCCGCAGGCATTGGGGGCTCTGTCGCAAAGACAGTCGGTGGGCACCTAAATGCCGTCCGCGGCCGCGCATCGACGGCCAATCGCAGAAATCGCAAGGGTCGCTGGGCAAGCCCCGTTGACGATGCGCTCCAAGGGCAATAAGGGAGCTAATGCTGCGGTGCGGCGTCATGCTCCAGAGGATGAGGAAATGAGCAAGAACACCTATCCATTGAAGCTTCCCGCGTCAGTGAAGAAGGCGGCCGCAGAATTGGCCGCCACTGACGGCGTATCGTTGAACCAACCCATAAGGTGAACCAACGCACATACACGCGCTGCCAATGCGCTCATAAACTTCTATTAGATGCGAGTTGTTCAATCACATAACGTTCATGGAGTCGAGAAGGAGCGATCAGAGGCGAGTGCCCGTGAACTCGCGCAGGTGCTCGAACAGAGCGGCGAGGCCGTTATCGTCAAGGACCTGAACGCGGTGGTCACGTATTGGAACCGGGAAGCGGCCTCTTTGTACGGTTTTTCCGCCAAGGAGGCCATCGGTCAGCCGTTGCGCAAGCTGCATGCTGCCGAGCTCTCCGAGGCCGACTATATGTCTCTGCTCGGGCGCGTTCGCGCGGGACGCCCGACCTCGACGATTACTGAGCGGCGTAAGAAGAATGGTGAAACGATCCGCGTTGCTCTCAAAACGACGCCGTTGCTGGACGACCAAGGAGCTTTGGTCGGGGAGATCACGATCGCACGCGACGTCACGGAACGGGAGCGCGTGGCCACCTTGCTACACAGAGCCAACCGCGCTCTGCGCGTTCTCAGCACCGTCAACCAAGCGCTGATCCACGGCGAAAGCGAACCCGCGTTGCTCAACCTCGTATGCAAAGCACTCATCGATCAGGGAGGCTATAAATTGGCCTGGGTGGGTTTTGCCGAGCACGATCAAAACAAATCCGTTCGTCCGGTCGCGCAGTGCGGAGTCGCTGACGGCTACGTCGACCACACTGAGATTTCCTGGGCGGATACCGAGCGTGGGCGCGGACCCACCGGAACCGCTGCGCGAACAGGCACCGTACAGGTTTCCCGGGACTTGGGTTCCGACCCTCGGGTGCTTGCCTGGCGCGCCGAGGCACTGAAGCGTGGCTACGCTTCTTCGATTGCGCTGCCTCTTGTCGCAGGCCCTGACACGTTTGGGGTCTTATCCATCTATTCGAAGGAGACAAGTGCCTTCGACAATGAGGAAGTCGCATTGCTGAAAGAGCTCGCGGCGGATCTTTCCTTTGGCATTGTTACTCATCGCTCGAATCTGGAGCGCGGGCGAGCCGAGGCTAGGGTGGAGCGGCTGGCCAATTTCGACCTCCTGACGGAGCTGCCCAACCGCGTTCAACTCATCGCGCACCTTGAAGAAGTCATTGAACGGGAGGGGTGCGGTACCGATGGTGTTGCGCTGATGATGCTCAGCGTTGACCGATTTGACGAAATTCAAGAAGGCGTTGGCATCGCAGGGGCCAACGATCTTCTGAAGAAAGTGGCGTTGCGCCTCGGAAATGCGGCCGAGGCGGGCAATTTCATCGCACGAATTGCGGATGACTCATTTGCAATTATCATCCCGCAGGCAGATGCCGAGCGCGCCCACGAGCTTGCCAAGCACATTCAATGGTCAATGACTGATCCATTCGAGTTGGCTGGAGTGCCACTGGATGTGCGGACAACCAGCGGCATTGCTATGTTTCCGGCCCATGGTGCCAGTGCGGACGCTCTGATCCGGCGCAGCGATATCGCAGTCCGACGCGCTAGAAAAGCAGGCCTCGAGTACGCGCTCTATAGCGGAAAGGGCGAGACCGAGACCCCGCAGCGTTTGATCCTTCTAGCAGAGCTCAGAAAAGCGATAAAAAACGACGAGCTCCTGCTCTATTATCAGCCAAAGATAGATGTGCGAGCCCGCGCAGTCTCCGCTGTTGAGGCCCTGGTGCGTTGGCCGCATCCTGAGCGCGGAATGGTGCCGCCGAAGGACTTCATTCCCCAGGCGGAGCAAACCGGCCTTATCAGGCCCCTCACTGACTGGGTACTGGGCGCAGCTTGGAAGCAGATCAGCCATTGGCAGCGCTTGGGCATTGAAATGCCCATCGCAGTCAACGTATCGCCGAACACTATTCGCGATCCGGACTTCCTAAAACAGCTTATCGCGCTACGTACCCAAGCGGGCGGAAGATTAGATCTCCTACAGCTGGAAGTGACCGAATCGGCGCTGATGGAGGACCCGGAGCAGTCGTACGATGTGCTCTCCCGGATCCGGGATCTTGGAATTCAGATCTTCCTTGATGATTTTGGAACAGGTTATTCGTCCTTAAGCTATATCGCGGCGCTTCCCATACATGCGGTCAAGATAGACAGATCGTTCATCATTCGCATGATGCAGCATGAGCGTCATCGAGCCGTCGTCATCGCGGCAATCTCTCTAGCGCACTCACTTGGCATGAGAGTCATCGCCGAGGGAGTCGAAACTGCTGATCAGGCCAAAGCCGTGATCGAGCTAGGATGTGATGAGATCCAGGGCTTCTTCTTCAGCAAACCCGTGCCGGCGGTCGAATTAATCCGCTGGAAGGCCGGTTTTCGCTGGGAGTTGTTTGGATTGCAATCTGGTCAGCGACAATTGGCCTTCCAGTAGATCTCAGTGACTGGTTCGCTACATTTCGTAATGGGGAAAGCTAGGTAGCGTACAGACCCGTCCAACCTCGTATGGTGAAGTTCGACTCTCGGAATCCTGCAGGGAAGGCGCATGGCAGACGATGTCCCATTGATTCAAGCCGACTCGGCCAGTTCGTGGGCGGTGTGCGATGGGCTGTCGAAATCGCAGGATGAACAGCGTCCCGGTGTCGAAGGAAAACCGGGATTCCCGGGAGTGATCGCACCGCTCCCCGTGCCGCAGCGGCTCCTGCTTCTCATGGAACACAGCCTCGATTTCGTCGAACTACTTGGTGCCGAGGGTGTCATCGAAGGGGTCTCCGCAGCCATCAAGCCGCTCGGCGGATACGATCCGCAGGAGCTGATTGGTTGCAAGTACCAGGACATTATTCACCCGGACGACCGCGTCCGTGCCGCCAAAGCCTTCTCGAGAGTGCTCCGCGGAGACCGCGCCGAAACCGTTACGCTTCGGTATCATCGCAAAGACGGGTCCTGGAGAACTGTCCAAGCCAGTACTCGCAATTTTCTAAAGGATCCCGCCGTCCGAGCGGTCGTCGTCTTGACTCGCGATGTAACTGACCAGTTCAATGCCGAAGCGTCATTAGTGCAGTCCAATGCAGAATTGGCGCGACTCTCGAAGCAGTTGATCGTAGCGAAGAAGGAGGAGAGAAGCTACCTCGCCGCGGAACTACATGATGACGTACAGAATATTCTCGTTGGTTTGCGCATGCACATGGAACCTTCGCGGCGAACGCCGACCGCCTATTTGCCGACGGGATTGGTCAATACTTGGATTGAGCTTGTGCAAGAGGCGATCGACCACCTTCATGAATTGACGATCGCATTGCGGGCTCCGATCATCGACGAGCGGGGATTGCCCACGGCTCTCCGCCGTTATATCGATCGCTTGTCGTTGGCCAAAGGTCAGAATGTCGTCTTCGAGACGGATGCTGATGTTGGCCCCATGGCACCTGATGTTGCACTCGCCTGTCTTCGCATCGTCCAAGAGGCACTGACCAATGCTGTTAAACACTCGGGAGCGCAAAATCTGCAGGTCTGCTTGAGGAGAGTCGATCACGATGTGACGGTTTCCATCCGTGACGACGGCGTCGGCTTTGACGTGCAGTTGGCCCGCGCTCGCGCTATGGATGCCGAGAGCGTTGGGCTTCTCACCATGCGCGAGCGCGCCGCCCTGGCCGGTGGCTTCTTTAAGATCGATTCATCACCAGGGCACGGTACCCGCGTATGTGCTTCTTTTCCGGCAGAACACGGGGCGAGACGGCCAGAAGGGCTGCGCTCTAATTAGGACGTGATCGGCGTCCAATCAGGTCGCCCGTTCACACCGCGATGTTTCTGATTTCGGTTGAGTATCGATACCCCGTTCGCATGTCCATCTTCGGCTCCGCCGGTCCAGCTGTGTGGTGTTGCCAGCGTGCCAGCATATGAGGCGATGCACGCATCGGTGAACGGTATCAATCCTGAACGTGGGTGATTTCGTCACGGCGTCTTAGGTCCACGACATCCCGGTTCGGAAGAGCCCCTGTGTTCCCGCTCGAGAAACCGCTTCTGCCCGCCCGGCAACCATTCCGTAAATTATTTGAGGCGAGGGAGACATGGACGAATTAGACAGGCTTATTATCGGCCAAACTCTGGAAGGGGGCTCGGAGATTGCGCATCAGGACGTCAACCCCCAGAACACACTCGGTACGGAGTTTAGGTGGGTGCGGCACGGTGATTTCACTCGTAATCGAGAGGCGCGCGGCCGTAATGCAGCGGAAATGCCAGTCCGCGAGCATTTCGACGGTAGCTGGGGCCCTCAGCCTCTATCGAATTAGCGCAAGTTCGCGACCTGCTATCGCAATTTTCGTTGGCGGCGGAAGGAGTACGGGAAATGAAGTATAGGAAATTGGGAAATACGGGCCTTATCGTGAGCGAAGTGGCGCTTGGCACGATGCAGTTCGGCGGCAAAATGAACATGGGCAACCTCGGTCAGGAGGAGACAACGCGACTGGTGAAGCTAGCCCTGGACAGGGGCATCAACTTCATCGATACCGCGGATGTATATAGCCTCGGGGAGAGTGAAACTTTGGTGGGTAACGCCTTGCGGGGCGTGCGGCAGGAAATCGTCCTGGCAACCAAAGTCCGGCTCCCCATGAGCGACAATCTCAATCGGAGCGGCGCGACCCGCGTGAACATCATGCGCGAAGTGGAGGGCAGTCTCCAACGGCTGCAGACCGACTATATCGATCTTTACCAGGTGCATGGGTGGGACAGCAACACGCCGCTCGAGGAGACGCTGCGCACGCTCGACGACGTTGTGCGCCAGGGAAAGGTTCGTTATATCGGGCTCTCCAACTTCATGTCATGGCAGGCGGCCACCGCTGTCATGCTGCAGGAGCGCCTGGGATTGGAAAAATACGTGACGGCGCAGATGTATTACAGCCTCGTCGGGCGGGGTCTCGAATACGAGTTCCAGTCCTTCGCCGAGTACCACAACATCGGTATCTTGGTTTGGAGCCCGCTTGCAGGGGGGTTCCTGTCGGGAAAGTACAGCAGCACTAGCGCGGCTCCTGCCGGCACGCGCTTCGCGGACGCCGGTTCCTTCGTGCCCTTCGACAAGCAGATGGGCTACCGCGTCGTGGAAGCGCTGAAAGAGGTGGCCGGTCGGCATGACGCAAGCCCCGCGCGTACGGCGCTGTCGTGGGTGCTAGGACGGCCGGCCGTCAGCAGTGTGATCGTCGCTGCCCGTACGCTTACGCAACTGGAAGATAACATCGGTGCGGTCGATTTGCGGCTCTCGGACGACGAAGTCCGGCTTCTGGACGCGGCGTCCGATCCGGGCATCCCGTATCCAAAGTGGATGGTCCTGCAACTCGACACTGCGGAAGACCCGCGGTCGAAAGCTCTGTATCCCGAGCGCTACGTTGATGGCGGTCCTTGGAAGGATCTGCGAGGGACCCGGTGGTCCAGCTAAAAAAACCGCCGAGCGCTCACCAAAGGACAATTAGATATGAATGCAATCACACGCGAAAATAGCCAACTCGGATTTATCGGCGTCGGCTACATGGGCAGGCCGATCGCGCAGAGGTTGCTTGAATCCGGCTTCAGGCTGAGTGCCTACGACCGGCACCGCACCAAGGCGGAACAGCTGATTCCATACGGCGGCACAGTCGCGGAAACCGTGGCAGAACTTTCCTCCAGTTGCGACGTGGTGTTGTCCTGCCTTGCGACCGATGAAGCTGTTCTGAACATCTACAAAGGAGCCGACGGCGCGTTTGCTAATGCGCGTCGCGGGGCGTTGGTCATCGACCTGAGCACAGTGACTCCCGGAACATCCCAGGAGCTCTCGAGACTAGGCACCGAACGTGGAGTTCATGTCCTCGACGTGACCATGTCGGGGAGTACACCGGTCGCCGAGCAGGGGGCGCTGACCCTGTTCGGGGGCGGAGACCCTGCAGGCTTCGCCGCGGCCGAGTCGATCTTTAGAGTGATCGCCAGAAAGTATTTTTATCTGGGGCCGAGCGGTTCCGGAGCAACCATGAAGCTTGTCGTGAACAGCCTGTTGGGAATCGGCATGCAGGCAATTGCCGAGGCCCTGGTACTTGGAGAGAAGGCGGGTCTCGATCGCAATCGATTGCTGGAGGTTCTCTCAGAGACCGCGGTCGTCGCTCCCGCACATGCAGGCAAACTGCAAAGAGCGATGACGGGCGACTATAGCCCGCAATTTCCGCTCCGGCTTATGAACAAGGATTTCGGTCTGATTCTGAACCTCGCGGCTGCGGTGGGCGCGCATATGCCCGCCACACGAGCGGCTTACGAGGTTAATGCAATGCAATCGGAGCAAGGAAAAGAGCAAGACTTCTCCGCGGTGATTCTGCAAATGGAAGAGCAAGCTTCTGTGGGTTCCACAGACAACGGGAGGGGTCGAGTTGACATCGCTGCAACGCAAAAGTAGGTCTATCACTCTGTGGTGCCCGAGCAAGAGAGGAGCGTCATGAAGACGACACGAAGCGCGAACTCGGGCAAATGCGAGAGGCAAAATGAACAAGGAAAATAGAATTTTCCAAAGGATTTGGATTTGCTTAGGCCTCGTGGCCGTCTTCGTGGTCGTCTGTCGGGCGCAGGTACAGGGCGGTGGCCCGAAATTCGTAGTCGATCCCAACTGGCCAAAGCCGTTGCCTCAACACTGGGTAATCGGACAAGTGAGCGGTGTATGTGTGGACTCACAGGACAACGTGTTCATCGTCAATCGAAATGACATGACAGAAAAAGAAGGGGAAATTGCGGAGCAGGCGCCACCGTACATCGAATTCGATCCCGAGGGCAATGTGGTGAATAGCTTTGGCGACTGGAAAGTCGTTCCGAATATCACCCACGGCTGCAAAATCGACTATGAGAACAATTTTTGGACCGCCGGTAATGGCGATGGAATCATCCAAAAATACA
>Ga0224547_1000187_pt1 | contig 10881 bp, 6 predicted proteins | sample 714P21014metaG_FD_179908 | JGI IMG/M metagenome (GOLD analysis project Ga0224547, IMG submission 179908) | Peat soil microbial communities from Stordalen Mire, Sweden - 717 P2 10-14 | ecosystem: Environmental > Terrestrial > Soil > Wetlands > Peat | place: Sweden: Norrbotten County, Stordalen...
TGTGCGACCGGTTCATAAAATACGCAGGACTCTTCGAAGAGCACCCGATCCCGCTGAACTTTGCCACGCGCTCAGGTGGCACGCCCATCTCGTACATTGCGTCAATAATGTGCTCGGAAATCGCGTTGTGGCCGCAGCCCGCGCAGAGCGTAGTTTTGCCACCGCGATAGTCCACTACCTGCAATCCGATGCGATTCGTCTTCGGCGCAGGAGTCGGTGCCGGCGGATTCGTCGTCGTGGTCCCCATATTACTTGCCCTCCATCATCATCAACTCGTCAGTTACAGATCGCGCATCAATCGGCAATCCATGAATATGGCAGATCGACCGCAACCGCGGAGTCAACTCAGGCTTGATGTCGAGTTTGAGCAGGCTAGCCATTTGCCCATCGCGATTTTGCTCGACTACATACACGCGTTCGTGCTTTTCAATGAATTCGTGCACCTCGCGCGTAAACGGAAACGAACGCAACCGCAGATAGTCGGTCTCCAACCCGTGTTCCTTGGCTAGTTGATCGCGCGACTCAATGATTGCCCAGTGCGATGTGCCGAAAGCAAGAATGCCAACCTTCGCCTTGCCGCTTCCCTCTAATTCCGGCCGTGGGACAAACGAGCGTGCCGTCGCAAACTTCTTGTTAATCCGTTCCATGTTGCGTTCGAAATCGTCCGGGCGCTCGCTATATTGCGCCTTTTCGTTGTGCCCGCTGCCACGCGCAAACCACGCCGCCGCCGGATGATCCGTCCCGGGCAGCGTGCGATAACCAATGCCGTCGCCATCGATATCCTTGTAGCGCGAAAATCCGCCCGCTTTTACGAGCTCTTCTTTGCTCAACACCTTCCCGCGATCAATCGGCTTTTCCGGATAAGGAAATGGATCCGACATCCAGTTATTCATCCCCAGGTCCAGGTCCGACATGACAAACACCGGCGTCTGAAAATGTTCGGCGAGATCAAAAGCCTCCTGCGCCATTGTGAAGCACTCGCTGACTGAGCACGGAAACAGCATGATGTGCTTGGTGTCGCCGTGACTGAGAAACGCGGTAGAGAGTATGTCGCCCTGCGAGGTCCGAGTGGGCAATCCCGTCGACGGCCCCACCCGCTGAATGTCCCAGATCACCGCCGGAATTTCTACGTAATACGCCAGCCCCGTGAACTCCGCCATTAACGAAATTCCCGGACCCGCCGTCGCCGTCATCGAGCGCGCGCCCGCCCAGGCCGCGCCAATAACCATGCCCACTGCCGCCAGTTCGTCTTCCGCCTGCACGATGGCAAACGTCGCCTTGCCATCCGGCCCGACGCGATACTCCTTCATATATTCGATCATCGTCTCGACCAGCGACGACGAAGGCGTGATCGGATACCATGTCACCACCGTGCAACCGGCGAACATGCATCCCATGGCCGCCGCAGAATTGCCATCGACGATGATCTTTCCCGCGGTCTTATCCATGCGCGCAATATAAAACGGATCGCGCTTGGTAAGATTCGCAACTGCATAGTCGTAACCCGCCCTGGCGGCCGCCAGATTCAGATTGGCAGCTTTCACTTTCGTCGAAAACTGCTTGCGGATCGCTTTCTCGACCTCCGCATAATCGATCTCCAGCAGTTGCGCCGCGACCCCCACATAGATCATGTTCTTGATCAGCTTCCGCAGCTTGGCATCGGCACCCACTGTCGCCGCCAGCTTGTCGAACGGCACCGCGTAATAAATCAAATCGCCGCGCACCTTATCCAGCGCCAATGGCTCGTCATAAAGCACCGCCGAGCCCGCGCTCAACGTCTTCACATCGTCCTGCGCCGTCTCCCCATTCATTGCGATCAGCAGGTCGATTTCCTTCTTGCGCGCGATGTAGCCATCTTTACTGGCGCGAATTGTGAACCACGTCGGCAGCCCCGCGATATTCGAAGGAAACAAATTCTTCCCCGAAATGGGCACACCCATCTGGAAAATGCTACGCAACAAAACTGTGTTGGAACTTTGCGATCCTGAGCCATTCACGGTAGCAACCTGAATGCTCATGTCATTGACAACGCGCCTTTGCCCCAATTGACCGTGCGCTTCATGGGGCACGATATCGGTAGTGGCCATTCCCTGCGCCTTTCTGGTGTGAACCCATCAAACTATGAACCGGGCAAACCCCGGAGCCCGGAGGTTAAGCGGAGTGAAGAGTGAAAACGCTTTAGTATACCCCTGATTATACGCGCCCGAAAGCAGAGGGAATTACCGGTAGTGGCTCAGTTTCGCTCGTTTTGAAAGGGCACCGGCTTCAGCCGTGCCGTAAGCGGCGCATTTTCATCGTGGCTTTAGCCGCTGAGGGAATGCAATTTTCAAGCTAAGCCCATTACCGAATTACCGGTAGTGGTGCCGTTTCGCATCAACAAGGCATTCATGGACTCTTCCGTGGTCCTCGCGATTTACCTCGATCAATCATCGGATTAGGTCCCACCACAAGAACTAACATATCCGGATTCTTTATCGCCAGTTCTCCCGGCGATGCGATCCCGAAGAAACGTATCACGGCCGCTTCCTGTTTTGGATCAGCGGTGAGATTAATTGTGCTTATGTTTAGCGCGTTGAGTGCGTCCGTCAATGCTACGGCCGCTTTAACGACATTGGGGGGAGCAGCAGTTGAATTGGTGACTAGATTACCGTCGTCTCCGCTTGGACCAGACACTGGACAGGATTCCCATATATTTGAATACACCTTCCAGCCCACTCCTAACGGCGGATTGCTGTTAAGGAGGACAACGATGGCTTGCGCCAATTGGTGCTGCTCGAGTGGAATAGTCTCCCTGTGTCCGCATAATAGTATCAATGCTTTTTGCCCCGCGAATGGTAGCAATGATTTAACAAACTCATTTTTGTGGGGAATGAGCAGCTGCGATCTTGGGCCTCGGATTCGGACGGTATGTTCAACTATGCCTAACTGTCTCGATGCGGCATCTAGTTGTTTTTGGATTTCATCAGCCTCTTGCTTTACGGCGTCGAGTTCCTCGCGTGCGATTTTGGCAGAACTCTTGGCATCGCCGGCTTCTTTTGAGAGCAGCAAGAAAAGCGTGTCATTGCCCCTGCGAATGCATGTCTCTACAGTTGCGATCTGTGACTCTTTCCAGAACTCCCCAGATACGCCAGCAGCAACCAAGCCCGCGCCGAAGAGCCCCAAAACGAACAGCGCCGCGTTGGGACTCTTCGGGGGAGGTATGAGACAGCGCCTAAGATCATGCAATTCTTCTAGATATTCCCAAACGACAAAAAATACTTCCAGCGCAACACCAAAAGCGACTAAGAATGTGAAGAATCCGAACCACCAGTGCAATGATGAATTGCAAGCATCGAGACCGGCAAGTGAACTTCTAAGTGCCGATTCGTCTGCATTTGCGCTCCATGAAGGACAGGAGCACTTCGCCAAGCCCCAATTGATCGCAATTGTCATCATCTTTTCGGTTGGAATTCTAACGCTAATCGGGAGAATCAAACGGCACAACTACCGATTAAATGGGATCGACAATAGCCGTCGGCACTTCCCATGATCCAATTGCATTGATCTCCTCGCCTTCGGCGATAATAGAACGATGGGGCAAATCTGCAATGTCGCTCTGCTCGGCTTCGGCACCGTCGGCAGTTCGGTGGCGAAAATTCTCTGCGAACGTTCAAACACCCGCCTCCGCCTGACTCACATCCTCAATCGCAACGTAGAGCGAAAAAAAGTAGATTGGCTTCCCTCCACCGTGCGGTGGACAGAGAACATCGACGACGTTCTATCCTCCGACGTGGAGATCGTTGTCGAGCTCATGGGCGGCCTTCAACCAGCCGAAGATTGGATCCGGCGTGCGCTCAGTGCGGGTAAATCGGTGGTTACGGCCAACAAGCAGTTGATCGCGCGTTGCGGCCCCGAATTGACCGCCCTGGCGCGTCAGATGAAACAACAGATACAGTTCGGCGCGTCCGTCGCCGGCGGCGTGCCCGTCATCTCGGGATTGCACGAAGGATTAGCTGGTGATGATCTGTTCCAGATTCGCGGCATTCTCAACGGCACCTGCAACTACATTCTCAGCCAGATCGAAGCGAATGGTATCCCCTTCGCCACTGCTCTCAGCGAGGCGCAGAAGCTCGGCTTCGCCGAGGCTGATCCCACCGAAGATATCGACGGACTCGACGCCCGCGCCAAGCTCGCCATCCTGGCGCGTGTCGGCCTCCACTGCAACGTCAAACTCGAAAGTATCGTGGCACGATCCATTTCCCCAATCGACTCCGTCGACTTCGAATATGCCCAGCAGCTTGGATGCACCATTCGCCAGATCTCGTGGGCGGAATTAAAAAACGGCCAACTGTTTGCCGCGGTCCAACCCGCGCTGGTTGAGCTTTCGTCACCCCTGGCGCGCGTGGAAGGCAGCCAAAATTTAGTAGTAGCAACCGGCAAGTACGGAGGAGAAACTGTTTTTGGAGGGCACGGAGCTGGCGGTCATCCCACTGCGGTCGCGGTAGTGTCCGATATTCTAGCGATCACTTCTTCCAAACAAGCCACAGTAGCCATGACAAAAACCACGGCAGATCCAACGATCGCCTCAGCATCTCTTGCTGAGATGACGCCCACTGTCACCGCCAACTTCACCGCCAAACACTATCTCCGCTTTCTGGTGAAGGACCGCCCCGGCATCATCGCCGCGCTCGCTACCATTCTCTCTGAGTGCCACATTAACATCGACGCGGTTCTGCAAAAACCGGGTTGCCCGAAATCCCATCTGCCATTCTTGATTACGCTCGAAGAATGCAACGCTTCGCTGGTAGAAAAAGCATTGCATCAAATTAACGCGCTGAATTTCCTGGTGCAACCATGCCTGCACCTGCCGATTTTGTAAGAAGTTGTTGTTGGTGGGCCGGCGTGCGTCCAGAGCTTTCTGTTACGCTTCCACCTGAAAGAACTGCGCCATACTCCGGAACTTGTGATAGCGGGTTTCCAGCAACTCGCCCACCGGCAATCCCTTTAGCGCAGCCAGATTCTGTTGCAACGCCGCACCCAGCAACTCCGCTGCCCGCGCGTGATCCTTGTGCGCGCCCCCGGGTGGTTCTGGAATGATGCCGTCAATGCAGCCAAGTTCGCTCAAATCCTTTGCGGTGATCTTCATGGCCTCCGCTGCCAGGTCTTTCTTGCTGGCATCGCGCCACATAATCGACGCGCAGCCCTCCGGCGAAATCACCGAGTACACCGCATTTTCCATCATGAGGACGCGGTCAGCCACAGCAATCGCCAATGCCCCTCCGCTGCCGCCAACGCCAATCACCGTAGCAACAATCGGCACTTCCAGCCGCGCCATCTCCAGCAGATTGCGCGCGATCGCTTCTCCTTGGCCGCGCTCTTCGGCATGCAATCCAGGATAAGCGCCATCGGTATCGACAAAAGTAAAAATCGGCCGCTTGAATTTCTCCGCAATCTTCATCACCCGCAGCGCCTTCCGATATCCCTCCGGATGCGGCATGCCAAAATTGCGATACACGCGCTGCTTCGCGTCGCGCGCCTTCTGCTGTCCGACCACAATTACTTCTTCGCCGTGGAAGCGAGCCATCCCGCAAACAATCGCCGGATCGTCGCGAAAACCGCGGTCGCCGTGAATCTCGCTCCAGTCAGTAAAAATGCGTTCGACATAATCGAGCGTGTACGGCCGCTGCGGATGCCGCGCCAGTTCCGTCCGCTCCCACGCGCTCTCCTGCGAAGAAATCTCCCGCCGCAGGTGGTCCACCCGGTCATGCAATTGCTGAATCTGTCGCAGCGTATCCGGCTTCTGTCCCTCCACCGCCTGCAGCCGCGTGATCTGCGCTTCGATTTTTTCCAGCTCCTGTTGCGCCTTCAATCCAGAATCCATTTTGATGACATTCTCATTCTTGCCGGTGTGATGCGCTTCCACTATGGAAAGCATAAAATCCGCGCCCGCCAGTGCGGGATTTTCCCCACTGCCGGCCGCGGCATGGTCGATCTTCTCGGCCCGTTTTATTTTCGCTCGTCTCATCGGCCGCATTTCTAGCCCTGCACGATCAACTGATAACGCGTACGCTGCCGCGCCCGCACAACTCTTCGACACGGCCGAGAAAACTGCGATCCGGCATCACATTATAGCCTTCAGCTTCCATCACCACCATAAAATCGCCTTCCCGCTCCACGTCAAACAAAACCTTCGCCTCACCCTTGCGCTCGCGGCAGAGCGCATACAAGGCATCGACCGTGCCATCAGTCGCGCTGCCGAGCGGAATCCGAATACGCAAGGCCTTCGGCAACGGCACTCGCGCTTCGTCGAGCGGAATGATCTCATTCGCCGTGACCTTAGGATTTGCGCCCTCTTCAATGCGGACGCCTCCGCGAATCAGCACCGGAACTTCGAGCTTCACCTTCTCCGCCAATTTCCTATAGGCCTCCGGGAAAACCAGCAGCTCGACTTTCCCCAACATATCTTCGAGCGAAGCCTGCGCCCACAACTCGCCACGGCGTGACTTCGCCACACGAAGCCCTGAAATCAATCCCGCCGTGGTGACGTTCTCATCCTTGCCCGTAGATTTTTTCATTGCCGCAATGTCTTCGGTGGAGAACGCGTTCAAGTCTGCGAGCTTCTCTTTGTACTTCTCCATCGGATGCCCCGTAATAAAAAATCCGAGAATTTCCTTCTCCGCCGCCAGGCGTGTATGCTCATCCCAGTCGGGCAGGTTGGGGAGTTTTTCGTCGCCGGCAACTTCTTCTTCCGCCGAGGCCATCAAGGTCAGAACCAGCCCATACTGGCCCATTTCGGCGTCTCGCTGCGCTTTCTGGGCGCATTCAATCGCTCTATCCAACACATGCGCCACTTGAGCCCTATTGCCGAAAGCGCGCATCGCACCGCTCTTATTCAACGACTCGAGAACGCGCTTGTTGAGCATCCGTAAATCGACTTCTCGGCAGAATTCGTAAATCGACTTGAAGTTTGTTCCCAGTTTTTTCCGCGCCGCGACAATTGACTCGATCGCATTCCCGCCCACGTTCTTCACGGCCGCCAGTCCAAACCGTATCGCCTGCCCATGCGGCGTAAAATTCGCATCGCTGACATTAATGTCCGGAGGCTCAACCGCAATCCCCATCTCGCGACATTCGTTGATGTACTTCACCACGCTGTCTGTATCGCCCGTAATCGAAGTCAGCAAGGCCGCCATAAAATCCAGCGGATGATGCGTTTTCAAATACGCCGTGTGATACGCCAGCAGTGCATACGCCGCCGAGTGCGACTTATTAAATCCGTATCCCGCAAACTGCGCCATTAGGTCGAAAATCTTCTCGATCTTTTTCGATGGAAATCCATTTTTCGTCGCGCCCTGCACAAAGCGCTCGCGTTGCGCCGCCATTTCTTCCGGCTTCTTCTTTCCCATCGCGCGGCGCAGCAGATCGGCTTCTCCCAAGGAGTAGCCGGCAAGTTTGTTGGCCGCTTGCATGACCTGTTCCTGATAGACGAAGACGCCGAGCGTTTCCTGAAGGATTTCTTTCAATTCCGGCAATTCATACTCAATCTTGCGGCGCCCATGTTTGCGTTCGATGAAATCGTCGATCATCGCCATCGGGCCGGGTCGATAGAGCGCATTGAGCGCTGTCAGGTGTTCGATCGAGTTGGGCTGGTAACGCCTAAGTACATCACGCATGCCATGCGACTCAAACTGAAACACACCAGAGGTCAGCCCGCGATGGAAAACTTTCTGATATGTTTCCTCGTCCTCCAGCGGGATGTCATCGAGCGTGAGTTGCTGGCCTCTTTGCGCGATGAGTTTTAACGTGTCGTCAAGGATGGTAAGCGTCGTCAGCCCAAGAAAATCCATCTTCAGCAGGCCCATCTTTTCGATGGCTACCATGTCGAAGGCGGTAACGATTTCGTCGTTCTTCGTCTTGTGCAGCGGGACTAACTCGATCAGCGGACGCGGCGAAATCACTACGCCCGCCGCGTGCACGCCGGAATTTCGTACCAAGCCTTCCAATTTCAACGCTGTGTCCAGCAATTGCCGCACCTGCGGATCTTTCTCGTAAGCCTCCTGCAGGGCCGCCGACTCAATGAGTGCGTCGTCCAACTTTATATTTAGCGTGGTCGGCACCATCTTCGCGATGCGATCGACGTCGCTATAGGGCATATCCATGGCGCGCCCGACGTCTTTGATCGCCGCTTTCGCTGCCATCGTGCCAAACGTAATAATCTGCGCGACATTCTCGCGCCCATATTTATGGGTGACGTATTCAATCACCTCGCCGCGCCGGTTCATGCAGAAATCGATATCGATATCGGGCATCGAAATACGCTCCGGGTTCAGGAAGCGCTCGAACAGCAATTCATGCTGCAACGGATCGATGTTCGTAATCCCCAATGAATACGCCACTACTGCGCCCGCCGCCGATCCGCGCCCTGGACCCACAGGGATTCCGCGCTCGCGCGCGTAGCGTATGAAATCCCAAACGATTAGGAAATACCCCGAGAACTTCATCTGCTGAATGATTGCGATCTCGCGAGCCAGCCGCTCCTCGTATTCCGGGAGCGAGTGCTTCAAACGTCCGCTCGTCGCCGCGGCGCGCAGATTTTCCATCCGCCGCGCAAATCCCTGCCGCGTGATGTGCTCGAAATAACTGTCAGGAGTAAAACCATCGGGAACATCAAAGTGCGGAAACGGGCTGGGAACCTTCTCCAATCGCAGGTTGCAGCGCTCGGCAATATCAAGTGTGCGCGAGAGCACCGCCGGCGAATCCTTGAACACGCGCAGCATCTCGTCGCCGTCCTTGACGTAAAACTGCGTGCCCTCAAACTTCATACGGTTCGTGTCCTGGATCGACTTCCCCGTTTGAATGCACAGCATCACATCCTGTGCGTGCGCGTCGTCTTCGCAAAGATAGTGGCTGTCGTTGGTCGCAACCATCGGCAGGCCGAGATCTTTCTCCAGGCGAAATAGGTCAGCGTGGATGCGGTGCTCCATCTCCAGGCCCTGATCTTGAATCTCAAGGAAGAAATTTTCTTTGCCAAAGAGATCGCGATAAAATTCGGCCGCCTCGCGCGCCGCTTCGTAGTTCCCTTCCGTCAGGCGTTCCGCGACTTCGCCCTTCAGACATCCGGAGAGCCCAATCAGCCCCCGCGAATGCTCCGCCAAAAAATTTTTGCTGACGCGCGGCTTGTAGTAAAAGCCATGCAGCGAGGCCTCCGACGTGATCTTTACCAGGTTGCGATAGCCTTCTTCATTCTCGGCCAGCACCAGCAGATGGTTATACGTGTCGCCGTCGGGAGGAGTCCGGGTGATGACGTGATCATCTTTCTTGCAGATATAGAGCTCGCAGCCGACGATCGGCTTAACGCCAACCTTGTGCGCCGCATTCACAAAATGTACCGCGCCAAAAATATTGCCATGGTCGGTCATGGCCACGGCAGGCATGCCGAGTTCTTGGACGCGGTCGACAAGTTTCTCGACGTCGCAAGCGCCGTCGAGCAAGGAATAATCACTATGCAGATGCAGATGAACGAATTGATTTTTGCTCATGAGGGCAGAAATAGTTATCGGAGGATCAATTTATTTTACCGGCTGGAGAGATTCGCGCAACGCCTGAAAGTGGTGCAGTTGGTTCGAGCGCGCGATCAGCGCACGATCTGAATCGAGAGCGATGGCTCGGGCACCTGAAAATCCACACCGCGTTCGTCATTCTTCTTGATTGTGGCATCGAGATCAAGTTGCGCCAGCGGAATCTTCTTCGATGCCTGGTCGTTGAACACCCAGAGCGTTCCTCCGGCGATCGCGTAATTATGGACTTCCTCGACATGCTGATCGCGGAAGACCAGCGCTGTCGCCGGTTCCAGATCTGATTTCGGATGATTGCGCGCCTCGATATCGGCTTGGAGCCGATCGATCTTCCCGTTCAGCGTTTGCACATCGCGCTGCAGTCCGCTGTTCTCAGAATAGGGACCGGGAGACGCCGGAGCTTGATAGAAACCGGCATAAGAATCCTGATCATTGCTTGTGTCCTGGGCGCTGTCCTGCGAATCGTTGCCGAGCGAGCCATCCCACCAATCGCAATAACCATACGGATAGCATCCCCCGTATCCATAATAGGGATACAGGCCGCGCCGGCCGTACAGACCTCGATAATTGTTGTAGCGATTTCCTATTCGGCCGTGATTGCCCGTTCCGTGAGTGAAGCCGCCACCATGAAATGCGCGAGAAGAAGACGCAGATGAAAAGGAAGGTGAAACGGACCCGCCGCCATGCGAGGCGAAATGAGCTCCACCACCACCGCCGCCGTGACCACCGCGCTGCGCCCACAACGGCAGCGCAATCAAGATCAGGCCGAACGCCGCTATGGACAACCAGCGCCGCATACCTACATTATAGCGCGGAATAGCGCGTATCCGGCGCAAATCGCGAAGACCGACCGCCCGCCTTATTTACCCTTTTTCTTGCTCTTCGCCTTTGGATTGCTGGCAGTTTTTGCCTTAGGTTTAGCCGCGGGTTTCGCGGGTTTGACCAGTTTTACCGCCTTTTTCACCGCTGGAGCCTTGCTGGCCGGCGTTGGAACCGAGGGCTTCGCAGGCGCTTCTGGCTTCTCTGGGGCCGTGGCTTTCGTCCCACCCTTGGCAATCGGAGCCGCTACACGCTGCGGTGGAGTGCTTGCGCCCGCCGCAACCGCTGCCGCTTTTCCCTTCCCCTTCTTGCCCGGCTTACCTGTTTCAACTGCCGGAGTCCCACCTGCTGCAGCAGCCGCAGCCTTAGCTCCCCGCCCTCGCTTAGTCGGAGGCGGAGGCGGCGGCGGTGGCGGTGGTGGCGCCAGCGGCTTCAAGTATTTCAGAGTCTCGGTGCGAGAACGCAGCTTGCCATCCAACAACAGCAAGAACACATCGCTTGCAATCTT
>Ga0224547_1000192_pt1 | contig 10490 bp, 10 predicted proteins | sample 714P21014metaG_FD_179908 | JGI IMG/M metagenome (GOLD analysis project Ga0224547, IMG submission 179908) | Peat soil microbial communities from Stordalen Mire, Sweden - 717 P2 10-14 | ecosystem: Environmental > Terrestrial > Soil > Wetlands > Peat | place: Sweden: Norrbotten County, Stordalen...
CACCGAACCGCCTTGCTTCTTGATCTTCTGTTTGGCCACGCTCACCGGCTGAAAGTCAGCGACGGCCGCAGCCGCGATAAAAATGTCCGCATCGCCCACCTGGCGGTGAACCGCGGCGTACATGTCCCGCGCGCTTTCCACATTGATGCGGGTCACGCCCATAGGCGTCTGCAACTGCACCGGACCGGTTACCACCGTGACATGCGCGCCCGCCTCGCGAGCGGCCTCCGCCACCGCGAATCCCATTTTTCCTGAACTGCGGTTGGTCAGATAGCGCACGGGATCCAACCGCTCGCGCGTGGGGCCGGCGGTGATCAGGACATTCAGACCCGCCAAAATACCCGCGTTGACGGGCGGTGCCAGCACAGCCTCCGCGAGCTGGGTAGGCTCCCACATGCGGCCCGCGCCGACTTCCCCGCAGGCCTGGTTGCCGGACGCAGGCCCCAAGATGCGAATTCCTCGCGCAACGAGCGTTTCAACATTGGCCCGGGTCGCCTTGTTCGCCCACATGACGCGGTTCATCGCCGGCGCCAACATGATGGGCGCTTCGGTCGCCACGCACAGCGTGCACAACAGATCATCGGCGCGGCCGCCCGCCAGCCTTGCTAAGAAATCGGCGCTGGCCGGCGCAATCAATACGATCTGTGCCCAACGCGCGAGCTCGATATGACCCATGGCCGCTTCCGCGGCGTTATCCCATAGATCGCTGCGGGTCGGTCGGCCCGATACGGCTTGAAACGTCATCGGCGAGACGAAGCGCTGCGCGGCGGAGGTCATCACGACTTGAACGTCGGCGCCTCGCTCGATCAGTCGCCTGACCAGATCCGGACTTTTGTACGCGGCAATGCCGCCGGTCACCCCGAGCAAAACTCGCGCCTTCGGGGTCATTGAATGTGCTTCAACTCTTTGAAGCGATCGATGTCGCTCTCGAATTGAATGCTCATCGATGATTCCTCGGCGCGCTTCTGTTGCAGGTTTTGCTGCTGCGTGCGCATGTCCGTGGTGAGCCGCACCAGATCCTCGGCCATTTGATCCGGCATGGGCGGGGCCTTGGGGTCGTCGCTATAGGGCTTGTAGCGCAGGGTGTCGGCGCGCATTTTCTTCATGCGGCCATTGAGGGTCTCGAGAAATTGATTGGTCACTTTGATCTGGTCCGCCACCAGTTGCACGCGCTGGTCGCGCAGGCGTTCGATTTCTTGCACCGACGCAAATGTGTTCAACAAGTTTCTGTCGCGATTTTGGTTCTGCTGTGCCTCGATTTTTTTGCGCTCGTCGGCCGCCAGCTGCTCTGGAGTCTTCTGCGCATCGCGATGCTCGATCTCATAGCCCCGCGAATTGAGGACATGCTGTTCCTGGTTGGCGTACTCCGGCGGGACGTGATCGCCGTAGTGCGTCACGCCGGCTGCATCCACCCACTTGTAAAGGACGCGCCCATTATCGGACGGAGGGGCAGCGATGCCTTCCGCAGCTCTTAAGACAAGAAGCGCGCATACGCAAAGGATCCAAGCGACATTCTTCAAGAACCTATCCTCAAGATGAAGCGGCCGCCATTGTGAGCGGTGCGGGCGGCGTTTTCTAGGGGCAATTCCTCAGTCTGCGAGACCATACCGCTCGCGATACCGCCGCATGTTCGAAAGGTCACCCGCCTCGCCCACCGTAGAGACATGGTGCATGAGGTCGGCCAGATTAACCACGGAAATTACGGGTATCTGGTACTGGCTGCGCACTTCTTGCACTGCCGAAAGGTCACTGCCGGAGGCGCGTTCCTGGCGATCCAGCGCGAGCAGCACCCCCGCAGGCGTTGCCCCGGCCCCCTGGATGATCTCGACGGACTCGCGAATGGCCGTCCCCGCCGTGATCACATCGTCGACGATCAAGACGCCGCCCTTTAAAGGTGCGCCCACGATCTTACCGCCCTCACCGTGGTCCTTGGCCTCCTTGCGATTGAAGGCAAAGGGCGCATTGCGCGCATGCCCTTCCGCCAGGGCCGCGGCGGTAATGGTCACGAGCGGGATGCCTTTGTAGGCGGGCCCGAACAGCATGTCGAACTTCAAGCCGGAGGCCGCGATAGCGGCTGCGTAGGCGCGACCCACCGCAGCGATCGCGGCGCCGGTGTTAAATAGTCCGGCATTGAAAAAGTAAGGGCTTTCGCGCCCGGACTTGAGCGTAAAGCTGCCGAATCGCAGAACGCCCAGTTGCACGCACAGGTCGATGAACTCACTTTGATACGCTTGGGTCACGGGGCTGATATTATCGTGCGCGATGCGCATCGTCACGACTCCCGCTTCCCTTTGACCGAAAAACCCAAGCTCACACTTCGGCAGGCACTGGGCGACAAGCGCATCATGGCTGTGCTGCTGATGAGCTTCGCCTCGGGGCTGCCCTTCAATTTAATCGGATCCGGATTTGCCTTTCAGGCCTGGCTGGCGTCCGAAGGCGTCGACTTGAAGTCCATCGGCTTCTACTCGCTCGTGGGTCTGCCTTACATCTTCAAATTTTTGTGGGCACCCTTGCTCGATCGCTACCTGCCGCCCCTTCTCGGCCGGCGTCGCGGTTGGATCGTGGTGTTCCAGGCCTGCCTGGCTGTGGCCATCGGCGTGATGGGTTTCAGTTCGCCGACCCAGGCCCCGTATTTCTTGGCCGCCATTGCGCTGTTAGTGGTGTTCCTCTCCGCCTCGCAGGACATCGTCATCGATGCCTATCGCGTCGACACCATTCCCCCCAGCGAACGCGGTATGGTCGCTGCCCTTACCACGTTCGGCTACCGCACGGCATCGGTCCTCGCCAGCACGGTGCTCGTGCTCATTGCCGCACACACCAGTTGGCACGTGGCTTTCCTGTTCATCGCCGTGATCATGGCGGCGACCATGCTGTCCACATTCTGGGCACCTGAGCCCCTGACGCCGGGCCAGCCCCCGAAAACCTTGGCCAATGCGGTATGGCATCCGCTGCGCAACTTGATCAGTCAGAAGGGCGCGTGGGGATTTCTCTTGCTGGTGCTGCTCTATAAAGCCGGCGACGCCTTCGCCTTGAGCTTGTACAGCGCCTTCATGATCAAGGGAGTCGGCTTCTCGCTCGACGAGCTCAGCATCGCCGGCAAAGCCAACATGACGATCTCCACCATTACCGGCGTAACCTTGGGCGGCTGGATCTACATGCATTGGGGCATGTACCGCTCGCTACTGGTCTTCGGCATCGGTCAGGCGCTGACGAATTTGCTGTACACAGTGCTGGCGCTGTCCGGCAAGAAGCTCTGGCTGATGGCGCTCGCCACCACACTGGACACCGGCATCGGTGGTATGGGACAGGCGGCCTTCGTGGGGTTTCTCATGTCCCTGTGCAACCCGAACTTCAGCGCCACGCAGTACGCGCTGCTCTCCGCCATAGGGACCCTTCCACGCGTCACCACCGGCGCAATTGCCGGTACCTTGGTCACAGTGATTGGCTGGCCGAAATTTTTTGTCGTGACCTGCCTCACGGCGGTGCCCGGCCTCATCTTGCTGGTGATTTTGCGCCGCCCGTTGCAGGAACTCGCGGCGCGCGACGTCACCGACGCGAAGCGCTGATCAGCGGCGCAGTGAACGCTCGTGCGGATTGGACCAGGCGGTCCTGGCGTTGTCCTCGAACTCGCGGCCCAAGTCTTCGGCTTCGACGTCGACGGCACCCGACCAATCTTCCGGTGCATCGGCAACCTCGATGAGATCGTCCCGCAGATCCTCATTCCAAGAATCGAAATCCATTTCCGCAACGGTGCCGTCGAAATATTGAATCTCGATGGTCTCGTCTTTATGATCGATTGCTACGACCTCAAAGAGCTCGTTGGTACCGCCCCGGTACCACTCGCCTACGATCGGCCTGATTACGTTCATCGGCGTCTCCGTCTCCGTCTGCTATGCTCCTTCGCCCAATTCAACTCCCTATGAGCCATTCGCGCAATATGTAATTTTTGCGCGCAGCAACATTACATGGTCGGACAGCTCATCAAATTTTTTGTAGTCTTTTTTGTAGTCGTCGAGCCCATTTCCTTGATTCCTCTGTTCGCCGGACTGACCCAAGGGGCAAGCGCACGTTACAAGAAAAAAATGGCCGGCAAAGCGGCGGCGATTGCGCTGATCATCTGTGTCTTGTTCGCCTTGGGGGGCGCGAAGTTTCTCGACATCATGGGCATTACCTTAAGTTCGTTCCGCATCGCCGGCGGAACGCTGTTGTTCTTGATAGCACTGGAGATGGTTTTCGCGCGCACCTCGGGCACTAAATCGACCACTCCCGAAAAAGAAGAAGCCAAGACGCGCGACGATATATCTGTGTTTCCGCTGGCGTTTCCCTTCATCGCAGGTCCGGGAGCGCTCGCCACCATCTTGCTGACTTCCGGCGAACTGTGGGGGAAACCCCTGCAATTCAGCGCCTTCTTGGGCGTGGTGTTCTTCGTGATGGTGGTTTGCTGGTTGCTGATGCTGGCAACGCCGCGGCTGATGAAGGTGTTCGGCGTCACCGGCGCCAATGTCATGAGCCGGCTATCCGGCGTGATCCTCGCGGCTCTCGCCGTGCAGTTCATCGTCGACGGCATTCGCGGCAGTTTTCTCGCCTCTTGAGTAGGCCAGATCCCACACACCGTGACCCAAGCGCTCGCCGCGCCGCTCGAAGCGCGTGGGGGGTCTGAACTCGGGCCGCGCCACATAGGTCAGGTCCGGGCTCAGTGATCGAAGCGTCGGATTCGCGTTGCAGACCGCCAGCATTTGCTCCGCGTACGCCTGCCAATCGGTGGCAAGCCTCAAGGTGCCCCCGACGCTTAAGCGGGCCGCGACGAGGGACACGAACTCAGGCTCGATCAAGCGCCGCTTGTGATGGCGCTTCTTGTGCCACGGGTCCGGGAAGAACACCAGCACCTCATCGAAGGACTGGTCCGGAATATGGTCGCGCAAGACATCCACGGCGTCGTCGCAGATGACCCGTAGATTTTTCAATTTGCTTTGATGGGCCCGAAGCAGCAGCCGCCCGACCCCTGAACGGTGCACCTCGATACCAAGGTAGTCGATATGGGGATTGTTCTCCGCCAAACTCCCAATCACTTCTCCCGCCCCAAAGCCGATTTCGAGACAGCGCGGCGCGCGACGGCCGAAGACGGCCGCAAGGTCCAGCGCCGCGGCGTCGAATTCGATGCCGTAGGTGGGCCACAGCTCGCCGAGCGCGCGTTCTTGCGCTGCTGTGGTGCGGCCGGCTCTCAAGACGAAGCTGCGAATGCGGCGTTGTGTCTGCATCGGCGCAAAGTGTGCCTGATATCATGTGGCCATGCGCAACACCTGTCTCTTGGCCGCTGCAGTCCTGGTGATATCCGGCTGTGCCGGATTGCCGCGGCATGTCGAAAAGACGCGGTCGGTGGCCTTTCAGGAGCCCGCGACCACCACGCTGGGCCGCATCGTCGTCAGCGACGAAGTCGGCAAAAATCTTTCCGGCATCAGGCTGCTGTCCTCGGGCGATGAGGCGTTCGCGAGCCTCATCGCGCTGGCAGACCATGCCGAACGAACGCTCGACATTCAGTACTACATCATTCATGAGGATGAATCCTCGCGGACACTGCTGCATCATGTGCGCCTGGCGGCGGATCGCGGCGTTCGGGTGCGAGTGCTGGTCGATGATCTGAATACGGTGGGTGAAGACCGGCGCTTCATGCATTTGAGTTCGCACGCCAACGTTGAGGTGCGCGTCTTCAATCCCTTTACCGCCGGAAGATTCTGGACGTGGACCCGCTTTCTCGCCTCGGCCGCGAATATTCGGCGCATCAATCATCGGATGCACAACAAATTGTTCGTCGCAGACAATGCGCTCGCCATCACCGGCGGGCGCAACATCGGCGATGCGTACTTCACGCTCGATCCGCACAGCAATTTCGTCGATTTGGATGTGGTCGCGGCCGGCTCCATCGTGCCGGAGCTATCGGCGTCGTTCGATGAGTTCTGGAACAGCAAGTACGCCATTCCGATCAGCACGGTGGCATCCGCGATGAGTCCCGAAGCCGCATCGGCGCCGCTGGTGGAACCGGCCTTTTCCGTGAACGCCGGCTGGCTGGAGCGTGAACTCAACGCGCGCAATGTAAGGCTCATCTGGGTACCGGCGACGGTGCTGGCCGATCAGCCGGCCAAGATCGCCAGCGAGACCTCCCCCGAAGAGGAAGTCACGATCGCCAATGACATTGCGGCGCTCATGAAATCGGCGAGCCAGGAGCTCATTATCATCTCGCCTTACTTCATACCCGGAAAGCAGGGCGTTGCGCTACTCAGCGAACTGGTCGCTCGCGGCGTACGGATTCGAATCCTGACCAATTCCTTGGCGTCGACCGATTCGCCGTTGGTGGATATCGGCTACGCGCGCTATCGGGTCCCGCTGCTCAAGCTTGGTATCGATCTTCGCGAGATGCGGCCGAAATTGGGCCAAAAACACGCACGCTTTCATCCCTTCCGCAGCTCGAATGCGAGCCTGCATGCCAAGGCACTCGTCATCGATCAGAAAATCGTCTTTATCGGCTCACTCAACATGGACGAGCGCTCGGCCAAGATCAACAGTGAACTGGGACTCGTGATCAGCAGCTCCGAAATCGCCCGGCAAGTCACCGGCCTTCTGGATGACCTCAGCACGGACAGCAGCTACAAGCTGCAATTGGGTGCCAACGATCACGTCGAATGGGTGAGCGGCGATGCCGGGACACAGAAGAGTTGGCACACGGATCCGGAAACCAGCCGAACCGAACGGGTTTGGCTCAAGTTGCTCGCGCCGTTTGCACCCGACGAACTGCTCTAGTCGAGCCTTACGAGGATATCCTCAAGGTACTCAAGTATTCCTTGACCTTGCCGCGAAACCCCTCGCTGCTGGTCACGGTGGCGCCCCCGGCCAGGACCAAAATGAAATCGCCTCGCAACGTGCGATTCACTTCTTTTACATAATTCAGATTCACCAGGCAGGAGCGGCTGATGCGCAGCATCGGCTGCGAGCGCAGCGCCAGTTCCGCCTGCTGCAACGTGCTGCGGGCGTGGAAATTATCCTTGCCGACCCGGATGATGACGTAGTTGCGGTCCGCTTCGATCAATTCCACCCGGGTCGCGTCGATGACATGCAAATGGCCGCCGAACTCGGCGAGCAGCCGTGGTTTCTCCTCGCCCGGAGTCCGGGCGCCGCGCTCCAATTGCGCGAGTAACCCTGCCAGCAAGGTCTGCCGTTCGGCGTTTGAGTTCAAATGCCGCGGCCGCACGCGCGCCAGGGTCTTGCGAAACCGCTCCTGGTCGAAGGGCTTGAGCAGGTAGTCCACCGCGCACACCTCGAAGGCCTCGAGCGCATAGGTATCGTAGGCGGTGACGAACACCAGCGAAGGCAGCTGCGACGGCTCCAATGCCCGCGCCAGGTCAATGCCGTTCAATGGGTCCATTTGGATATCCAAGAACAGGATTTGCGGCGGCGTTGCACGAACGGCGGCCAGGGCCGCCGCGCCGTCGGCGAACTCGCCGACCACGCGTAGATCATTTTCTGCCTCGCAATATTCGCGCAGCGTGCGACGGCCGGCTGCCTCGTCGTCCACGATGATGACATCCATCATGTGCCGACGAGGGTCGTGGTATGCAATTTGTTGGCGCCCGTGACCTCGCGCATGATGGGGGGCGACTCGCGAATGGCCGGCATGCTGATGTCGCTGATCCATTCACTGCCTTGAACGCCTGCGATGAGGCTTGCACGTCCTTCAAATTGGACGGCCATGCGCTCGCGCACATTCTTAAGGCCAATCCCGTCCGCGCCCACGGTTCTGTCCGCACACACCGAGTTCGTGACGCGCAGCAAAACAGTATCGTTGGCCATCGTCGCGCTTACGGTCACGGTTACGATGCCTTGATGCCCCGACATGCCGTGGACCACTGCGTTCTCGATCAGCGGCTGCAGTATCAAGCTAGGCACCCATACGGCGGGGACTTCAGCGGGATTCGGCAGTACCACGATGAGGCGGTCGGTGAAGCGTCGCTGCTGAAGCTCCAAGTAGAGTTTTGCAAATTGCAGTTCATCGGCCAGCCGCGAAAAATCGCGTTCGCCGGCGTTGAGCAAACGCCGCAGCAGATCGGCGAGCTGTACCACCATCGACTGCGCGGCTTTTGGGTCCCATTCAATGTGTCCGCGGATCGTATGCAACAGGTTAAACAGGGTATGCGGCGACAGTTGCATGCGCAGCGCCGCCAGGCGCGCGGCGCTCCACTCACGCTCCAGCGCGGCGAGCCGCACTTCGGAATCGCGAAAACGGGTATACAAAGCCAGTCCCGTAACCAGCGCCAGGCCAAATCCGTAGGAGGGCAAGAAACTCACGAAGCTCGCCAGCCACAGCGTGACCCAAAATGGATCGCTCCAGGCGCTGACCACCTGCGACAGAGCGGTCCCATGCGATTGGTCCGTGGCCATGATGACCTCGGAGAGAATCATCACCGGATAGGCCATGGCAGAAAAGACCGCGCCGAGAATCAGCTGCAGGGGCAAGGCGATCAGGATCGGACGCCATTGCACCTTGAGGGAGGCCCAAAAAGATACCAGCAGCATGGGCAGCAACAACACATGCTGCAAAAGCCGCGTGTCCCAGCTGGCAAACACCATCACGTTGGTCACGCGAGCAATGCCATTGCTCATGCTGTAACCATATAAGAGATTCGAAATGGTCACATACACCCAGAACAGGCAGACGATGCCTAGAAACTGAGCCTGGGTCAGCCCTCCGGCGAAGCGCTGCGAAGATGGAGTCGAACCGATTCCAATCATGGGGCAAGCCTACCCCAAGTCACCTCCATTTGCGGCTTGGGGCTTGCTTCAGCGGGACGAACCCGTCGCAATCCGGGACGAACTCGACATCCGGATACACACGAGAACACGTCTCGCGGCGTCTTATGGGGGTGTCCCATTCATTCGCCAAAGGAGAGAGATGTCATGACTAATTTAGCCCTCAAGATACTGCTGTTGGGCGGTTTTGCCGGCCTCGCGGCCGCCGGTGCTGCCGGAGCCTCTCCGGCGTCCAGCGATGTCGCTGCGCTCACGGTGCGCTTCAACCCCGATATGCTGGCCACCGACAGCGGCGCACGCGCTTTGTATCGCCGCCTGGCGCAGGTGGCCGAACAAGTGTGCCCGCCCCAACCCACCGAAACCCGTTTGATCCCCGCTGCGGTGGTGAAATGCCGCGAGCAGGCCATCAGCGCCGCAGTCAATAAAATCCACAATCAGCGGCTCGCCGCGGTGCATGCCGCCGCCAGCTCTAAATCGGGTTAAGGAATGATGACGATTTAGCGGCCAGCCGCAGGATCGAGCAGTACGGTGCGTTGCACCACCGTCACGTCGCCATCTTGCGAGCTGGTCGCATTCTGCGGCCGCGCCCGTTGCAGCGCTTTGCCTTCGGCCAGTTCCTCCGGCAGCCCGTAGCTCTGATCGAATACCTGCACCGTGATCGGTTCCTCGCTTAAGTCGATCCCAAACTTGAGTCCAGCGCTCGGAATATCGGCAAGCACCAAGGCGGTGTCGCCGCTGCGCAATGTGTGCAGCTTGGCACGCAACGGACCCGAATGCGTCGTGACGACCACATCTTGAACGCGCGCGCTTGCCGGAAACACCACGAAGGCGGTGGGTGCACCTCGCTCCGATCGCACCAGCAGCTCGAAGTGCGTCGCGGCTTGCGAGGCGCCCGAGGTTGCTGAGATCTTAAGCTCCGGCGCCGCCATTTTTAGCGCGGGGGCGTCCGCAAAGAATCCTCTCGATGGAGAGCCGATAAAGCGCGCCCGCTGCAGCGGATCGAACTTCACGGTACTCGCCATTGCGCTAGGCACGTGGAGCGAGGCAGCCTGCATCCACCAATGCGCCTGGCCGCTATCGGCATCGACCCAGTATTCAATGTTGACGCGCTGCGGCCAGCTCGGGGAATACATCGGAAGCAGCAGCGTGATGGAGATCCCGGCGAAGGTCACGCCCGCCCCCAGCAGCGTAACGAACCGACGCGATTCCTGGGTTGCAGTGGCCAGCATCGGCAGCAGGAAGCCGGCCACTAGACAGAGCGTCACGGTACAGATGGGCCATGCGAACGTGCCGAGCGCCGAGTACAACAGCAGCAGCAGCGGCAGCAGGGCTGCAAACAGGATGAGGCAAGGAGCGAGAGCGGCAAAATTGACTGCGCCCGGCGTGGGTGTCCGGCCCTGGGACAGGAACAAGCAGGGCAGCGCCGCGAGCACTGCCGCCCAGGACGCGAGCAGCAGCACATAACTGGCTCCCGGTACGGCAACGGCGCTGGCAACCGACAGCAACGCGATACCTACGCTGCCGCCGAACCAAAAACCCCAAAAGCCCGCGCGGCGCGCGAACCACGCGGCGACCACGCCCGCGCTCAAGAGCGCGAGCGCTGAAAATCCGATATGCATGGCCAGCGGATTCGCTATCCACGGAGGCGCACAGATCGGCGGCGATCTGCCCAAGATCCGCAGCAGCGCGAG
>Ga0224547_1000193_pt1 | contig 10471 bp, 10 predicted proteins | sample 714P21014metaG_FD_179908 | JGI IMG/M metagenome (GOLD analysis project Ga0224547, IMG submission 179908) | Peat soil microbial communities from Stordalen Mire, Sweden - 717 P2 10-14 | ecosystem: Environmental > Terrestrial > Soil > Wetlands > Peat | place: Sweden: Norrbotten County, Stordalen...
GGTGCAGCGCTATTGGCTGCCGGTAGCGCCCTATTCCTGTGGACGCGCGCCAGACCGGCCGCAGCCCTACCCATGCCAAGACCCAAGTTCGTGGTGGGTACCGATACCGCGCGCCTGCTGGATAACTTCGAACAGCGTTTTGCGGAACTCAAGGGCCGCAAGCCCAATGCCACGGTGTTGGGGGACTTGTACACCCTTGGGGGTCAATTAGAACAGCGAGGCCGGGTCCCGCAGGCGACGGCTGTTTACCGTCACTTGGCGCGCTTCGACAACACCTATAAAGATGTCGCCGCCCGCTTGCGGCGTCTCATGGACACCGAGCGCGGCAAACCGAAAGCCGCCGCGGCAAACGCGGCCGCCGCGGAAGGCTCCATGAGCGCCACCACGCCGAACTTGCGGGCCGCGCCGAGCGAGCGCCCCGCCCCGGCCGCCGTGCCTTAGGCCGAGCGGCTTGGCCGCTACCAACTCGAGCGCGAAATCGGCCGCGGCGCGATGGGAATCGTCTACCTCGGGCGCGATACGGCCATCAACCGCATGGTCGCGATCAAAGCCATTCCGCTCGCCAGCGAATTCAGCGATGCTGAGCTGGTCGAGGCGCGATCGCGTTTTTTTCGAGAAGCGGAAACCGCAGGCCGGCTCAATCATCCGAACATCGTGACGATCTATGATGTGGGTGAAGAGCGCGGCTTGGCGTACATCGCAATGGAATATCTCAAAGGCCGTCACTTGAGCGAGTACGCAAAATCGAACAATTTGCTCGAGCCGCGCAAAGTATTGGAGATCATCGCCCGCACCGCGGAGGCGCTGGGATTCGCGCACAAGCAACAGGTGGTACACCGGGACATCAAACCCGCAAACCTCATGTACGATCCGAGCACGGATGTACTTAAGATCACGGATTTCGGGATCGCGCGCTTGAGCGGCGCCGGCAGCACACGCACGGGCATAGTTCTCGGAACGCCGTCGTTTATGTCACCTGAACAGCTTGAAGGACGAACTGTGACAGGTCACTCGGACTTGTTTTCCCTGGGTGTTAGCCTATTTCAATTGTTAACCGGCCAGCTTCCGTTCACAGCTGATTCGATGACCGGCCTGATGCAGCGGATTGCCGAAGCTCCCCATCCGCCGCTGCGAGCATTCCGACCGGACTTGCCCGCCTGCGTCGAGAGCGTGGTCGATCGAGCGCTGGCCAAGAATCCTGAAGCACGGTACGACTCAGGCGCCCAAATGGCCGCAGCCTTGGATGACTGTAGGTCAAAGATGCCAAGCGGATCGCCATGAATGGATTGAATTGCATGTTACGAAAAGTGGCTAAAAATCCATGAGCCTGAAGGGGAAAATCGCGAGCGTCGCGCTCACGGACACAGGCAAAGTCCGTGAACACAACGAGGACATGATCGGCAGCGAGGCCGATATTGGCCTATTCGTCCTGGCCGACGGCATGGGCGGCTACAACGCCGGCGAAGTCGCCAGCGGCATCGCCGTCAAGACCATCATCAATCTGGTCCGGGACGCATTCCTGCGCGAGGACCTCACCGCCCGAGACCCGGAGTCCGGACTCACACGTCCCAGCATCATCCTGCGTGACGCGATTCACAGAGCCAACAAAATCATCTACCACACGTCCAAGACCCAACCGCAATGTGAGGGCATGGGTACGACCGTGGTGGCCTGTTTGTTCCATGACAACAAGGTGTCGATTGCCCACGTCGGTGATTCCCGGGTTTACCGCCTGCGGGACAACCGCTTTGAGCAAATGACCCTGGATCATTCGCTGCTGCAGGAGCTGGTCGACCGGGGGTTTTACTCCCAACAGGAAGCACAGCGAGCCACCAATAAGAATTATGTTACACGGGCGCTCGGGGTGGAGCAGAATGTCGATGTCGAAATCCACGAGCAGCCGGCGCAGAAAAGTGACTACTATGTACTGTGTTCGGACGGCCTTTCTGACATGATCGAGGACGAGGACATTCACTTAACAATCAGCACCTTTAGTGCTAATCTTGATACGGTTGCTAAACAGCTGATTCAGCTGTCGAACGATAACGGCGGCCGCGATAATGTCTCTGTGATTATGGCGCACGTCGAGGAGCCGTTCCCGGCGCACCGGCGTATATTTGACAAAATCTTGGGATGGTTCGGCTAGCGAATGGGAGTCTGAATGGCACGCCTGATGCTCAGCTTGGATGGCAGTATCCTCGCGGAATACAACATGAACAAAGAGCGCTACACCATAGGGCGCCTGCCGGACAACGATATCCGTATCGACAATCCGGCTGTGAGCGGTCACCACTCGCTCATCATCAATATCCTGAATGACTCCTTCTTGGAGGACTTGAACAGCACCAATGGCACCTACGTCAACGGCAAGCTGATCAAGAAGCATGCGATGCAGCACGGCGACGTCATCACGGTCGGTCATCACCAATTGCGTTTCGTCGACAGCCAGGACGGCGATGTCGAGCAAGACGAATTCGAAAAGACCATGGTCATTACCCCGAGCTCTCAGGGTGAGGACCGCATTCGCAAAGTCACCGCGGCAGTCGACCAGGCCGCCAAGGCCGTTGCGGCCAAGCGGCCCAGCGTGCCCGATAATGCGACCGCTTTACCTAAGGCAAAGCTGCAGGTGCTCAGCGGCGCGTTCGCCGGCCGAGAGCTCGAGCTGACCAAGGCACTGACGACACTCGGGCGCCCCGGCGTCCAGGTCGCGGCGATCACCCGCCGTGCCGAAGGCTATTTCATCGTGCACGTCGACAGTGGTAAGGAAAATGACTATCCGCAGGTCAACGGCGTACCGATCGGACCACAAGCGCGTCGTCTGAACGACAACGATGTCGTGCAGCTGGCGGGCGTGAAGATGGGGTTCTTCGAGAGCTAGTCCGTCGCGCCTCGCTCAATTACGAGGCTGAAATCAGGGCGCGATTCCGAGCGCCTTGAAGCGCTCGGCAATTTTTGGCGCAATCTTTTCAGCATTGGCGATGTCGACTTCCCCCTCAGCGATCTTCTTCTTTTTGATCTTGGCGATGCCCCGACCGTAGAGAGCGCCTGCGTTTTGAGGATTTACTTTTAGCGCGGCATCGTAGTCGTCGATCGACTTGTCGTAATCGCCTAGCCGCAAGCGGACAAGTGCGCGGGTATCCAGGAATCCTGAATTGGAACCCTTGAGACTATGGCCGACAGCGAAATTGCAATCCTTAAGGGCCAGCGCTAGATCCTGCCCCATCATTGCCCTGGCTCTGCACCGGCCGTTCCTCGCATTCACAAGGCGTGCATCCTCATCATGGGCAGGGATCCACAAGTCGAACTGCGTAAGTGCCGATGGCTGGAGGTTGACGCGCTCATAGGCAAACGCCAATTCGTAGCGAATATCGGCTTGCTTGGCAGCGAAGCTATCAACTGCATCCAGATCGGCACGAGCGTCGACCAGATTTCTGGCGCGAATGCGCAACTCGGCGCGGCTCATCAAGGCGGGTACGTGATCGGGCTTAAGGTCGAGAACCCGATTGAAATCAGTGAGTGCCTTTTCAGCATCGCCCTTTTGCACATAGACTTCGCCGCGTAGATAAAGGTACTCGGCACTGTTCGGCTCCAGTTCCGATGCGCGCGTTAAGTCTGCGAGCGCGTGGTCGAAATCGCGGCGTCCTGCCGAGGCCGTTCCACGCCGAACCAACGCCGTCGCATCAATCTGCTCTTCGGCGGCCTTTTTGCCGTCCGAGTCAGCCTGCTTCGTTTCGGCGGTATCGGCAGCGGGATTGGCTGATGTCGCGTCGGGCGCAGGCTGCGAGACCGTCTTGAGATTAAAGACGGGGCCGCCATTGTAGGTGAAGTACAACTTGTTCTGACTGTTTGCGACCAATACTCGATGGGACAAAAAGAAGTCGGCGCCGAGCAGCATGTCCGAGGTATCCAGATTGATGTCGGCAATGCGCAAGTGAGTGTGCCGGATCTCCTCGCCATCCTCGAACTTGAAAGTATCGAATGGCGCGATGTAGGTTTTAACCATGTTTCGCCCTACACCTCTTGATATGCCGCCGTCGGCCACACCAGGCATATCGATCTTGATGCCCGCCCGCTCCGCGGCCCTCAGTGACAACAGCGACAGCGATGCGCCGGTATCGAATGTCACTCGAATCTTGACGCCATTGACGTAGGCAGAACCTATCGTCAGCGGCGCTCTTGGTGTCGTCTTTTGGATGTTGATCACGGTGTAGGATTGGCCCGGCGTCAACCAATAGGCGAGCCATGCCTTTCGACAGTCCTCGTCCTTCATGAGTCGAATCATCCCTTTTGCCAAATCGTACTCGACGTCCCATCTCTCTAGAAAATTCTGACCGATCAGTCCGACACTGCCACTGCCGGCACCCACCTCGTTACCGCTGACCAGAAATTCGACATTGGATACGTCGGCGTTTGCGATGGTAAATAGTTTGACGGTTGCCAAAGATGGCACTGTGCTGCCGCCAATTCCGCGCATCACCAAGCCGAAAGGTGCCATGCTTGTTCTGAGCTTGAATTGTTCGGCTGCCGCGGAACTGATCATGCTGAAAGACGCGCCGCTGTCGACCAACAGGCGTACCTCTTGGCCGTTGAACTTTGCGCCGATCACTGGCCTGGTCCCTTCTATCGTGACCGGCAGATCCACCTTGGAGCGTTTGCACTCCGCAACTGAGGAGAACGGCACGAGAGTCGCGCTCATCAAAGCGAACACGATGGCGCAAACACCGCGAGGACGGGACGCGGGCGCGATCAACTTCCCTGTAATGAATTTCACCCATCAATATTGCACTGAGGAGCGATGACGGGTCAATTCACTCGCGCAAAGTCACCGCGACTCGTTGACTGATGCCGCAGACCAACGTGTAGGGAACCGTCTCCGCCCACAGGGCAATTTCCTCCACCGGGAGTCCCTCACCCCAAAGGACGACCGGGTCGCCAACTTTGGCTGGGCGGTGCATTTCCGTGACATCGATGGCCAGCATATCCATTGACACCCTTCCCGCCAGTCCCGCTCTTTCCCCGTTGACCAATACGGGGGTTCCAGAAGCGGCGCTGCGCGGATAGCCATCTCCGTAGCCGGCCGATGCGATCGCCAGGCGCGTGGGACGCGTCGCGGTCCAGTCACCTCCATAGCCAACCTGCTCGCCCTCCGCGAGTTGCTTGACGGCGATCACGCGCGAGCACAGCGTCATCACGGGCCGCAAGCCGTGATCAGTGCCTGTCGCGCCTCTGAATGACGAAATGCCATACAGCATCAATCCCGGTCTCACCCAGTCGCCGCGTGAGTCGGGAAAACCGATGAGCGCCGCCGAGCTCGCCATGCTTCGCTCGCAGGCCAGCGAACGGGTGGCCGCGGCAAACACCATCAATTGTTCCGCGGTGGTGGGCAACTCGGGCATATCGGCGGAAGCGAGATGCGTGCACAGGTGAATCGGCTGTTGGACGGAGGGCAACGATGTCAAAGTGGCGTGCGCTTCGTGAAACGCATCGCCTTTAAACCCCAAGCGGTTCATGCCGCTGTCCAGCTTGAGCCACACTTTGAAGCGAGCGCGTGAAGGAGCGGCACCGAGCAACTCAAGTTGTTCCGGCGAGTGCACCACTAGTTCAAGATCGGCAGCCGCCGCTGCATCGAGCTGTTCGCGATCCACGACACCTTCGAGCAGGACGATGCGGGTTTTAATGCCCGCCTGGCGCAACGCAAGACCTTCGTCGACGCGCGCGACGGCGAACGCATCGGCGGCATCGAGAGCGCGTGCTACGGCGATGAGTCCGTGTCCATACGCATTGGCCTTGATTACAGCCATCACGCGGGACTTTGGCGCGAGACGACGAACGACTTCGAGGTTGTGCCGCAGCGCGCCGGTGTCAATCGTCACGCTCACCATGGGCGTCACGGGAAACTCACCGCGACCTCACCGAAATACGCCCTCGGCGTAGGACTCCGGCACGTAGTTCTCGAACTTGGTGTACTGACCTAAGAACGTCAGTTGCACGTCGCCCGTCGGGCCATTGCGCTGCTTCGCAACGATGATGTCCGCGATGCCTTTGCGCGTGGTGTTCGCATCGTAAACTTCTTCGCGGTAAATCAGCAGAATCAAATCCGAGTCCTGCTCGAGCGCGCCCGATTCTCTCAGATCCGACATCACGGGCTTCTTTTCCACGCGTTGTTCAACACCGCGATTGAGCTGCGATAGTGCGATGACAGGTATCTTTAATTCCTTGGCGAGCGCCTTGAGGGATCGGGAGATCTCCGATATCTCAGTCGCCCGATTTTCCTTGGTGCCGGCCACCTGCATGAGTTGCAGGTAATCGACCACGATGAGATCGAGCCCGCGTTCGCGTTTCAAGCGGCGCGCGCGTGCGCGGATTTCCGTGGGCGAGAGCCCCGGGGTTTCATCGATGAAGATCTTGGCGCCGCCCAATTGCGTCATGGCCGAATCGATGCGCGGCCAATCCTGCTCCTCCAGGCGCCCGGAGCGCAGATTGCTTTGATTGATACGGCCCAACGAGGAAATCATGCGCAGGGTGAGCGATTCCGCCGACATTTCCATGCTGAAGATCGCGGCCGACTTGTTCGAGCCGAGCGCCGCGTTTTCGGCAATGTTCACGGCGAGCGTAGTCTTTCCCATCGAGGGACGGCCGGCAATAATGATCAGGTCTCCTGGCTGAAGGCCCGATGTCATCTCGTCGAGCTTTTTAAATCCGGTCGGGATACCGGTCATCGAGCCGTCCGAGTGATACAACTCATCGATGCGATTGACCACTTCCGGCAGAATGCTTTTGACGGTTCTGAAGCCGATCTTGCCGCGCGAACCGCGTTCGGCAATTTCAAACACCGCTCGCTCAGCCTCATCGACTATTTCGCGCGCTTCGCGGCCTTCCGGCTCCAGTGCAGAACCGACGATCAGATTGCCCGCGGTAATCAGCTGCCGCAGCACGGAGCGTTCGCGCACGATATCCGCGTACGCTCGAATATTGGCAGTGGTTGGCGTATCGCGCGCCAGCGACCCTAAGTAGGACAGGCCGCCGACCTGGTCCAACAGCCCCTGACTTTCAAGATGTCCGGACAGGGTTACCGCGTCGCAGGGTTGGCTGCGCTCGATCAAGACCGCAACGGCTTCGAAAATTAATCGATGATCGTTGCGGTAAAAATCTTCAGCGACGACGCGATCGGCGACTTGATCCCAGGCGGCGGCATCCAGCATCAAACCGCCGAGCACGGATTGCTCCGCCTCGATGGAATGCGGCGGCAGGCGCAGGCCGTCGCCGGCACCCAGGGTTCGATTAATGACCCGAGCGGACATGCGCTACCCTAACGGTACGCGATGCCGGAAGCTACTCTTCGGCGATGATTGTGACCAACAAGGTCACATTCACGTCCGTGTGCAAGTGCAGCTGAACCTGGTGCTCGCCCGTGACGCGAATCGGACCGGTCGGCATGCGCACTTCACTGCGGCTGATAGGCTGGCCCGCTTTGACGGCCGCCTCGGCGATATCGGCGGTGCCGATCGAGCCGAACAGCTTGCCCTCGGTGCCCGCCTTGGCCCGGAGTTCCAGCTTGAAGTTTTCGAACTTCAAGGCGCGCGCTTGGGCCGCCGCCAGCTCATGACCTGCTTTGGCTTCCAATTCGTGCCGCTGCGCTTCGAACTTGGCGATATTCGCCGTCGTCGCCATGGTGGCGCGGCCGGTGGGAACCAAGAAATTTCGCGCGTAACCAGACTTGACCTTGACGCGATCGCCGATCGAACCTAAGTTCGCGACCTTTTGCAACAATATGATGTCCATGTGCCTTCGCTTACCTTAATGCTGATCTGTGTAGGGCAGCAGAGCAAGAAATCGTGCCCGGCGAATCGCAAGCTGCAGCTGGCGCTGATAGTGCGCGCGCGTGCCCGTGATGCGGCTGGGAACAATCTTGCCGGTTTCAGTGATATAGCTCTTGAGCGTGGCGAGATCTTTGTAATCGATCTGCTTGACGTCATCTGCAGTGAATCGGCAGAACTTCTTGCGACGGAAAAAACGTGCCATGTTGCTCTCCTTTACCGTATGCCCATGGGCATGTCATCGTCGTCACCATCGTCGCCGAAGTCATCATGACGGCGGGCGTTTTCATCCGGGGCTCGCGCCATCGGAGAGGCCTCCGTGACCGCTTCCTCCATTTTGACCACCAGACTGCGCAGCACCGCATCGCTGAACCGGAACGAACCGGTGAGCTCAGCCAGGGTCTTTTGATCGCATTCGATGTTCAACAGGATGTAGTGCGCTTTGTGCACTTTGGAGATGGGGAAAGTCAGCTGGCGCCGGCCCCAATCTTCGAATCGATGCACCGACCCGCCACCGGCACTGATCATGCCTTTGTAGCGATCGACCATCGCAGGAACTTGCTCGCTCTGGTCCGGATGGACCAGAAGCACGATTTCATAATGCCGCATTGTATCTCCCTAAGGGTTTAGCCTCCCGTTGCGAGCGGTGAGGCAAGGAGCGAAACCGGTTGCCCGGCAAAAAAGAGCGCGAAGGATACGTTTAATGGGGGTTTTGGTCAACCCGCACGCTGGCGCAGGGCCTCAAATAGGGCAATTCCCGCCGCTACGGATACATTGAGAGACGGCATGTGCCCTGCCATCGGTATCCGCACCAGGAAGTCGCACTTATCCTTGGTCAGGCGGCGCATGCCACTGCCCTCGGCCCCCAGCACCAATGCCAGCGGCCGCTTCAGATCCGCCGAGTAAAGCGTCTGTTCTGCCTCCCCGTCGGTTCCGACCACCCAAATACCGCGCTCCTTGAGTACCTCCAGCGTGCGAGCGAGGTTGGTCACTGTGGCGACGGGAATGAATTCCGCGGCACCGGCGGCCACCTTGCGCACCACGCCGTCTACCGAGGCGGCCCGATCCTTCGGGATCACCACTGCGTGAACCCCGGCCGCGTCCGCCGTGCGCAGACAGGCGCCTAGGTTATGGGGGTCAGTGACTCCATCGAGAATCAGCAGCAAGGGATCCACCGTCAATTGACTAAGGCCTTTAGTCAGATCGTGCTCATCCCAGGCCTTCAAAGGACGCATGGCCACCGCCGCGCCCTGGTGAACCACATCACCAACCAGTTTGGCCAGCGCATCGCCTGAGACCGAGTGGACATGCACGCCCACCCTCTCGGCGCGACCTTTAAGATCGCGCGTGCGAGCGTCATCGCGGGTCTCTACAATCCACAGTTCCAGCACGCGTTCCGGCGCTCGTTCGAGCGCGGCATTGACGGCGTGCAATCCATAAACAAAGCTGCGCTTTGAATCGGCCATGCGCCTTGACTAGCTGCGCCCGCCGCGCCCGCCGCGTTTTGCTCCACCGTGCCGCTGCCGGCCCTGACCGGCATTGCGCCGCGCGTGTGTCGCGCTGTCGGCGCCGCGTCTGGGCGCCCGCACCGTGCCGCGGCTTGCGGAGGCATCGGCATCGACCAACTCGAAATCGATCTGCCGCTGGGTAAGATCGACCCGATTCAATCGCACTCGCACCGTGTCCCCGAGCTGCCAACGCCGGCCGGTGCGTTGGCCCACCAGGCCCATGCCGCCGTCCTCGAGTTCCCAATAATCTCCCGGGATGGCTGAGATGTGCACCAAGCCGTCGATGGGCATTTCCTTCAACTGCACGAATAATCCAAACTCAAGCGCGCTCGAAATCGTCGCATCGAATGTCTCGCCGATACGCGGTTGCATATACAGGCACTTGAGGTAGCCCATGACATCGCGCGACGCATCATCGGCCCGGCGTTCGCGCTGCGAGCTTTCCGTTCCCAATGCCTGCAGCTCTGCCGTTGTGTAGGAATGCCCCGATGCGGACTGCGGCACAACCGCCGCTTTGATCGCTCGATGCACCAGCAGATCCGGATAGCGCCGTATCGGAGAGGTGAAGTGTGCATACTCCTGCAGCGCCAGACCGAAGTGCCCAATATTGGTTTGTTGGTATACGGCTTGCGCCAGTGAGCGAATCACCAAGCCTTCGAGCAGCAGCCCATCGGGCCGTGCGGCCAGCCTTTCCACCAACTGGCGAAACTCGCGGGGCGTCGGCTTCTCCGAGAACACCGCACCGACCTGCAGCGCGCTCAACACCTTCTGAAGTTCCGTGACCCGCTTATCTTCCGGTTGGCCGTGCACGCGATACAGGCTCTTGGCCTTCGCGACGCGCAACGCCACCGCGGCTTCCACATTGGCCGCGATCATGCACTCCTCGATGAGCCGGTGCGCATCGTTGCGCGTCACGGCATAGAATCCCTCAATCGTGCCCCGATCACCAATGCGCGCCTTGACTTCACCGCCGCGGAAATCGAGCGCGCCGCGGGCATCACGCGCCGTCTTCAGCGCGCCATACACGTCGTAGAGCATTTGCAACGAAACGCCAACCGCCGGCGCCACGTCGCCCGCATGTGCGCGCGGGTCCTGCAAGTAGCTCCACGCCTGGTCATAGGTGAGCCGCGCATGCGGGCGACGTGG